>OCTW011594674.1_pt1 | contig 19665 bp, 18 predicted proteins | sample 1539671 | NCBI WGS metagenome assembly OCTW01 (sample SAMN02144230, study PRJEB22623) | gut metagenome | biome: sheep rumen | host: Ovis aries | place: New Zealand
TTGTATTCTGAAAGCGTTTTGCAAATCAGTCGAAAACCCATACAGCGCAACAGATTGGAGGCGATGAACATAGAAGATCAGATCATCATAAACTCAGATGTTCTTCATTATATACGGACGGTATAGTCGAGCGAAATCCAGCCCGCGCCGCTCGTTGGCGCGAGCTTGCTCGTGCCGTCGTCCCCAGCCAGCGGTAGAGCCTTTGCCGGACTTGACTTCCACGATGGTGTACACGCCCACGGGAATAAACTGCGTCCTTGCGTATGGCAAACATGGGCGACGGATCCATTGCAACAGGCGGGCGTGGCGTCAGGGGTGGAGTAGAGCTCATGACTAAGTACAATCGGCTTGTTGGAATGGCGGCTGAAAACGACTGGCAGAATAAACTGAATTCAGTGAATCATTAATGAGAAGGGAGACAGAACGAATGAGAAAAAGCGCAAGACGTATTGGGCAAATGGTCGGCCTCGACTCCAAGGAAGTCAACCAGAAGTTGGCTGAAATCGGCTACTTGGAGGGACGGCCTGGTAATTGGTCTATGACTGAAGAAGGCAGGAAGCACGGCGAAGAGAGATTCTTCGATAATGGGTATGGAGGATATGCGGCTCGTGGCTGGAGCTATCCGGTATGGGATGAGGATGTAGCCCGGCAGCTTGGCGACCCAGACGCGCACCTTCGGGAAGTGAACAAAAACCGGAAGCTGGCAGGATTGCCACCAATAGAATCCTGGGACGACTGAATAGTGAAGCAGTAAAAAGTCTCGCCGCTTCTCTTGCGACGAGACTTTTGTTGATGGTCTGACCCGCCCCTTCGGGCGGGAATCTGTTATTTCAGCAATTTCGTTTTATTTCCCGAGGTATTTCGCCAGGATTTCGTCATATTTTCCGCTGGCCTTGATATTGGCCAGGCCGGCGTTGAATTTGTCCACAAGGTCCTGTTTATCGGGGTTGAAAACGACAAAACCGTAATCAGTGCCTGTGTTGGCGGTGTCGTCTACCAACTCCAAAAAAATCCCGCCATTCTGAATGTAGTCCTCCAATGCAGGGGTGTCGTCAAAGCAAGCCGCGCACTCACCGCCCGTGACCGCCATGTACACAGCCAGGCTTGAACCGTAGGTTACCACGGTGAAGCCATACTGCTCCGACAGGCTGTCGGCATAGTCCTTGCTCAGGGTGCCGGCCTTCACGGCTACGCTGTGGTCCCTCAGGTCTTCAAAGCTCTTGATGGGCGTACCCTGGGCTATGGCCATGGACTGCGTCGCGTTGAAATAGGCATCCGAGAAGATCCAGCCGGAAGCCAGACGCTCCTCGGTGATGGAGGCGCCGGCAATCATGCCGTCCTTCATCCCCGCCTGACACGCGGCGATGGAAGCATCCCAGCCAAGGGGCTCAATGCTGTAGGTGAAACCCTGGTCTTGGGCGATGGCGGCCAGAAGTTCCACATCAATTCCTACCAGTACACCGGATTCATCGGTATACTCAAAGGGGCGGAAAGCGGTATCGGTAGCAATGGCATAGTCCTCGCTAAACGCTGCGCTTACGCACAGAAGCAGAGCGGCGCATAATGCAATGGCAACAATTTTCTTCATGATATCTACCTCCTCGATCATTGCTGATATAATTCACCGAAATTCCCATTACTCTCCGGGGATTTTGATCGTGATATTGCTGAACACAGCGTCGCAGCCATCGGCAAAAACGCCGATGTGAGCGCCGTTTATGGAATGGCCGATGCGGGAGCTGAGGGCTTTTTCATCATCGACATACATGACGACGATTTCATTCTCGCAGACAAGCGTTACATGGTGTCTTTCCCTTTCAGAAAAATCAAGCCTTGTAAATGCCTCCGGTTCATAAACTGGAAGCTCCGCGATTTTTAGGCCCTCATAATGCAGCAGGTTCCGCCGGGCGTCCAGGCACAGCGCCGTATAAGCCTGATCCGCTTCACTGCCGCCGAAGGCAAAGCCTGCGCAGCCATCCGGATCCAGCAAGACATCGCATTCCAGGATCATGGTCGGGGCGCGCATGCCCATGTCCGCTAAAGCGGTTTCACCGTCCTGCGCAGAAAGGGCAATGCTGTTTCCTTCAATATCCGTTTTTCCTTCCATGCCCGCAGCCTGGAAAGCGGCATCCTGCGTGAAGTAATCCCGGAATGTCTCCGGAGGCACTACGCCCAGCGTCCCATCCTCATGCCGGATAAGCTGATGATTGAGCACATTGCCGGCCCACCGGTAAATGCCGGAATCCATGAAGAGCCCTGCCCTGCCCAGCCAGCCGCACAGATAGGTATGGTCACCCCATTGTGCTGTTTTGGCCGCGTAGAAAACAAAACCGTTTCCTTCCATCAGTCCCCGGCCGTCCAGAATGTTATCCTCCGGCGCAGCAAAGGGCCCATTCATGGACGGACCCATGGCATAGTAAGTGACGCAATCCCAGCTGTAGGTGAGATACCAGGTATCCCCCATTCGGAACAGATCCGGACATTCCAGCATGTACTGTGCCTGAGGCGCAAAGAGAGGCCCTTCGAATGTCCATTGCTTCAGATCGGGGGAGGTATATTTCGCGATCACGCCGCCCAACGTGCCGTTCCTTGCCGCGATGAGCATCCAATAGCACTGATCCTCCTCCGCCCAGAACACCTCAGGATCACGAAAGTCATCCCTGGAGTATCCTTCCGGGCTGAAAAAAGTATCCTCCGGATGCTTTTCCCAGGTTTGTCGGTCCTCACTGGTGGCATGCATGACGCATTCCTTTCCCATACCGCCGTTGCCGGTATCGTTATGGCCCGTGTAAAACAGATGGTACAGACCCTCCCGGTCACACATGACGGAACCGGTTCCCAGGGCAGGGTCAGGCTCTGACATGAGGCCGTAGCTGAGCATCATGCCATCGTCCACATAACCGCAGAAATCATCCGTTGTAAACCTGTAAATCGGATGATAGCCCTGGCCGTTGTGATCCGTGTCATACAGGTAATACAGCTCGATGTTGCCGTCCTCCGTCACAAAGGGCATGGTATCACCGACATAGGCATTCTCCGGCGCGGGATAGAGCTGATAATCCACCGGTACATAAATCTCACCGGAACTGCCCGCCAATACACGAGCAGCTGAAGCGAGCAGGGAAAGTACCACAAGCGCCGCTATTAGCGCACGTTTTGCTTTCATGATTCACGTCCCTTTCCGCTTACGGCAGATGAATGAAAGGACTGGATGCCGGAAAACAGATTCCCGGCGTCCAGTCTCCATTCTTTGATATCAGAATTTATATTCCTTGCACATCGGCGCATTAGCCTTGGAGGACGCTTCGTCGAACCAGATCAGATTGTTGCTGGTCTTTTTGTCGAACATCTGGATCAGCCTGGGGAGGGTGGTAAAGTTGATGGTTTTGCCCATCGAAACGTCCACCGTCAGATCCACGGTAGGAATCACCATGACGACCTCATCCGAATTGGAACGGGTGTGCAGGTTGACTTCGGTGCCCAGCATTTCAGATACTTCGATCAGCGCCGTCAGATCGCCTTCACCCACGGTGATGTGCTGGGGACGAATGCCCGCCACGATGTCGCAGGGCTGCTGGCCGTTCTGCGTCAGGGCCTTCTGCTGGAAATCATCCAGTTTGAACTTTACGCCGCGAATTTCCGCATAATAAATGCCGTTTTCGAGCAGCAGCTTGCAATCATCGAAGAAGTTCATCACCGGCATGCCGATAAAGCCGGCTACAAACAGGTTCACAGGTTTGTTGAACACTTCCACCGGTGTGCCGATCTGATTGACATAGCCATCCTTCATAATGACAATGCGGTCGCCCAGGGTCATGGCCTCGGTCTGGTCGTGGGTAACGTACATGAAGGTGGTATTGATGCGCTGGCGGAGCTTGATGATTTCAGCGCGCATCTGATTGCGCAGCTTGGCGTCCAGATTGGAGAGCGGCTCGTCCATCAGGAACACCTTGGGATCACGCACCATGGCGCGGCCGATCGCCACGCGCTGACGCTGGCCGCCGGACAGGGCCTTGGGTTTGCGTTCCAGGTACTGGGTGATGCCGAGGATCTGAGCGACTTCGCGGACTTTTTTGTCGATGACGTCCTTCGGCGTTTTCTTCAGCTTCAGTGCGAAGGCCATGTTGTCATAAACGGACAGGTGCGGATACAGGGCGTAGTTCTGGAATACCATAGCGATGTCGCGATCCTTCGGAGCGACGTCGTTGCACAACCGGCCGTCAATATACAGCTCGCCCTCGGAGATATCCTCCAGGCCGGCAACCATGCGCAGCGTGGTGGACTTTCCGCAGCCGGAAGGGCCGACCAGAACGATAAATTCCTTATCGGCGATCTCCAGATTCACATCATAAACCGCCAGAACATTGCCGTCATAGACCTTTTTCAGATTTTTCAGCACAACCTTAGACATAAACTCCTGCTCTGACAGCTGGGAAACTATCCAGGCTGTCTCGCGTCGCATACGCTGATGCGAACCGCATTACGACAGGTCTCCACACTGCCGCACCGCGAGCCTACGGAACTTCTTCCTCCTTCTTGAATGTACGGAAAACCATTGCGTGGAGTGGCTTCCCGTCATTGAAATGGGGTCGTATGGGTTTGTATCACAACCGGTTAGTGTTCGCTCAGTAACGTTTCTACCTGAGCGCGCTCCGGCATGGACCGGATCGCGCCTTTTTTTGTGGTAACCAGATAAGCCGCCGCGTTGGCGAAGCGGAGCATTTCTTTCAAATCCTCCCCGTTCAGGGAATCCAGACCATGCTCCAGGATAAAGTTCAGTACGCTGGCGCAGAAAGTATCTCCCGCGCCGGTGGTTTCGATGGTTCCGCCGAGCAGGAAGCCCGGTACGAATACTCGGTTTCCCCGAACATAAGCATAGCTGCCGCCCGGGCCGGCCGTCACATTAATCAGACGGATGCCGGGCCACTGTTTCCAGATAGCGTCAACACCCTTGTCAAAGTCGTCCGTTCCTGTCAGAAACTCAATCTCGTTATCAGAGATCTTCAGCACATCGCACTGGGAAAGCCCCCAGGCCATCTGTTCCCTGGCTTCCTCCAGGCTGTTCCACAGCGGCGGGCGCAGGTTGGGGTCGAAGGAGATCATTGCATCTGCTTTTTTTGCTGTCAGCACTGCCGTCTTTGTCGCAGCGCGAACGTTCTCGTGCGTCATGGACAGGGTACCGAAGTGGAAGATTCTGGCACTGCGAATCATTTCCAGAGGCAGTTCATCTTCCCTCAGCATCATGTCCGCACCCGGATTGCGGTAGAATGAAAAATCGCGGTCTCCGTTGGGAAAAGTCTTTACGAACGCCAGTGTCGTGTGCACATCCCTGTCCATGAGGAGGGCGCTCATATCAATTCCTGCCTGCTCAGCCACTGTTTTCAGCTGCTGGCCGAACATATCTTCCCCTACTTTTCCAATGAACGCACACCTTTTGCCAAGTTTGCGCAGCATCGCCAGCACGTTGCACGGCGCTCCGCCGGGATTTGCTTCAAAGACAGGATTTCCCTGGCTGCTGATGCCGTTCTCGGTGAAATCAATCAACAGTTCGCCCAGGGCGACGACATCATAACGCTTCATGCTTCTTTTTCCTCGTCAAAGATCAGATCGTATTTTTCAACATCCATCCGCACCTCGCCGTCCGCCTCAAAGCTGATGACGTCGGCGGATTCATCGGTATGCAGGACAAAGCTTGCCACCTGCTCGCCGTCGTTCACGAACAATTCGAGGCTGTGACGGTCCAGGATACAGCGCAGCCGGATGCAGCCGTGTTTGGAATACACCGGGAACTCGCGTACATGCACGATATCAAACCGCAGGCCGCAGCGGGAGCGGTCTACCCGGACGATTCCCTGCTCAGGCTTGTATCGGATGGTGGTTACATGCTCGCCATCCTTGGCCAGGTTCAGCTTGAAGGAACGGTACATGGTGCTGCCATTGGCCGGACGCACATCCACCGTCAGATCGATCACCCTTCCCCTGATGCCTGTCAGGAAGGTTTCAGTGGACATAGGTACATTTTTGTAGCTGATCTTTTCACCGTAATAGTTCGCAAGTTCACGAACCGGCTGCTGAATCAGTCTGCCGTCCCGGATGCTCAGCTCCCTGGGAAGGGTCATCTGCCCGCAGATACGCATTCCCTTGGGATAACTTCTGGCTGTATCCCAGTTCTGCATCCAGGCAATCATAATCCTGCGGCCGTCCGGAGCAAGCAGGGTCTGAGGGGCGTAGAAGTCAATGCCATAGTCGATGGCATGGACGTTTTCGCGGATCAGATGCTTCTTTTCATCCGCCTCCCCGATCATACAGACGGTGCCATTGCCGGCATGGAATTCAAGGCCGATCGGGCTCATCTCCTGGGGACTGACAAAGAGGACATCTTTGCCTTCCAGCTTAAAGTAATCGGGACACTCCCACATCATGCCGTACTGGCCATGATTGGAGGCTGCGCGCCCGTAATACTTCCAGTGAAAAGCGTCGTCGCTGCGGAACAGGAGGATCGAGCCGCTTCCGTCTGCGGGGCGGTTGCCCGCTACGGCATAATAGCCGCTGTCTTCATGCCAGATCTTGGGATCCCGGAAGTCTTCAGAGCTTCCGCCCTTTGGAAGATCCTTCGCCGTCAGCACCGGGTTCTCCGCAATTTTCTCATAGTTGACACCGTCGCCCACAGCAAGGCACTGCGTCTGATAGGATTTTTGCGAGCCATCTTCCTGCGGTTCCTCGCGTACGCCTGTATACATCAGCAGCTGGCGTCCGTCGGGCAGTTCAATGGCGCTTCCGGAGAAACAGCCGTCTTTATCATAGGGCATGTCAGGCGCGAGCGCTACGGGCAGACGTTCCCACCGGATAAAATCCTTGGTCTTTACATGGCCCCAGTGCATGGGACCCCAGATCGGCTTATAAGGATAATACTGGAAGAACAGGTGGTATTCACCTTTGTAGACGGAGAATCCGTTTGGGTCGTTGATCCAGCCGATGCCGCCGGTGACATGAAACATCGGGCGCTCGTTCTGGGGCACATACGGGGTATACTGGGCCTCAAAGTCCCGCGCCTTCTTCAATGCCTCGCTCATCATATGTTTTTCCTTCCTGATGCGGTTTCGGTCGGTCAAGGGGCTTTCCTCCCCTCATGCTGAGCATGAGGGGAAGAAAGCCAATGGGTTGATCGGATTATTCGGCAAAATAAGCGTCCAGGTATTTCTGATGGATCTCCAGGTACTTATCCAGACCATAGGCCTTCAGATCGTTCTGGAAACGATTCCAGTCAGCGTCGGTGAAGCCGTTCATGACCCAGTCGGATTTCGCCGTGTTGATGCACTTGCGCAGATCGGCGTTCAGGTTGGAGCACTCCTTATTGTCGTTGGCGTTCATGAACACGTTGGGATAGACATAGTCATTGTTCATGTCGGGAGTGTAGACGTCCTTGATCCAGTTGAGGCGGTAGGCGGCGTCGTCGGGCAGGGTGACATACTTGCCGTAGTAGCTGTCCAGGATGGCCAGAGGGCCGTTTACGCTTTCCGCTTCGCGGACTTCCACGGGAGAAGCATCGCCCAGAGGAGCATGGGTCAGCATGGGTTCGCCCTCGGCGTTGGTGCCCATCACGAAGATGTCAAAGTCGTCATTCTCGCCGTAAGTGCCCCAGTTGTTCTGCGGGGACTGCTGCGGAGCATACATCAGGTCCAGCCAGGAGCAGACCAGTTCAGGGTTCTTGCAGGTAGCGGTCACGACGCAGCGGCCGCGGTCGAAGCCGGAGGTGAAGGAGCCGTTCTGGGGGGTGATGTTGCGCACGTCAGCAGTCAGCGCGGGCAGCGGCACCCAGCCCTTGCCGGCAATCAGGTCATCCATGCTGACCTGAGCGATGTTGGCCACGTCCCAGGTGAAGCAGACGCCGTAACGGCCAGACTTGCCCTTGGCAACATAGGTGGACCATTCCTGGGTAAAGGCTTCAGGGTCGATCAGGCCTTCCTCATAGAGCTTGTGCATCCAGGCGGTGCCTTTCTTGAAGCCTTCCTGGGTGGCGGTGCAGATGACTTTCTTGTCGTTGGTCACAGCGATGTGACGGCCGCCGTCCACGTCGCCATAGCCTTCGCCGAAGCCGTTGATCAGGATGTAGGGATCCTGGTCGTTCATGATGAAGGACATGGGGATGATGGAACCGTCGATGTTGAACTCGGCCTTCAGGGCGTCAGCGTTGTCGCGGAAGGCGATCAGAGCCGCTTCGAATTCGTCCACGGTGGTGGGAACTGCCAGGCCCAGGAAGTCCAGCCAGCCCTTGTTGATGAAGGGCATGTTGCCGACAGCCTGGATCGCGGTCTTTTCATAGCCCAGCTGCTCGATCCACGGGAAGGCCCAGATGTGGCCGTTCTCGTCGGTGCACATGACGCGGTATTCCGGCGCCTGCTCAAACACCTTCTGCAGGTTGGGCATGCAGGTATCAATGTACTTTTCCAGAGCGATGATGGCGCCCTGCTTGGCATACTTCTGCAGGTCCGTGTCGCCGAAGCCGGCATTGAACACGAGCTCAGGCAGCGTCCGGGCATTGGCCATTTCAAGGGCAATCTTCTCGCCCCACTGATCGCTCTGGATCGTGCGCCACTCGACGTGGACGTTGGTCGCTTCTTCCAGGCGCTTGAAGATGGTGCGGTTATTGGGATTCGATTCGGTGCCCACCGGGAAGCTGGTCAGGGCGGTAAAGGATTCGGTCTTCGCCAGGGGGAAAGTGTACTCTGCGTGAGCAACGACGGTCATTGCCATCATCAGGCAAAGACAGAGAGCCAGAAGCTTAGACATTTTACGCATGGTTTAATCTCCTTTACTTCATTATTCTACAGGCGATTCGCCTGCAAGTTCCGGGGGTATTCCGTTATCCCTTGACAGCGCCGGCCATGATGCCGTTGTCAAAGTACTTCTGGAAGAACGGATACATAATCAGCAGCGGCAGACTGGAAATGATAATGGTAGCGTACTTCAGAAGCTCCGCCAGCTGGGCGCGCTGGGCAGTAGACTGCATGTCGGAGACCATGCCCTGTTCCGGCTGGCTCTGAATCAGGATACTGCGCAGCACCACCTGAAGGGGTTGCTTGGCAGCGTCGTTCAGATAGATCATGGCGTCGAAATAGCTGTTCCACATACCGACGAACTGCCACATGGAAATGGTGGCAATAATCGGCGTGCAGACCGGCAGCAGGATCTTGAAGAAATAGATCATCTCCGTAGCGCCGTCGATAGAGGCCGCCTCTTCAAGATCGTGCGGTACGCCCTGATAGTAGGTGCGGGCGATGATCATGTTCCAGACGCTGAACGCGCCAGGCAGCAGGATGGCCCAGATGGTATTCAGCATCCCCAGGTCACTGATCAGCAGGTACGTGGGAATCAGGCCGCCGCCGAAGAACATCGTGATCACGTAAATCGTATTGAAGAATTTCTTGAATCTGAAGTCGTTTCTGGACATCGGATACGCCGCTAAGAGCGTTACGACCACGGAGATGATCGTGAACAGCACCGAATAAATCAGAGCGTTCTTAAAGCCGACCCAGATCATGACGTTGGACAGAACACGGGTGTAAGCCGTCGTCGTCCACTTGCTGAAGTCGAAGGTCACGCCCTTGTTCTGCAGCGTGATGGGATCGATAAAGGAAGCGAGTATGATGTACAATACAGGAAGAATGATCGCAGCCAGGAAGAGGCCCAGAATCACATAGGCTATGATCAGGATTGTCTTATCTCCAACGGGGTATTTTGCAAACTCGCTCTTCTTTTTAATTGTAGTTTTTGCAACACTCATTCGCGCTCACCTCCTTCATTAAATCCCCTTGCCTTCGTTCATTTTCTTGACAATGGTATTCATGGAGACCAGCAGAACAATATTGATGACGGTATTGAACAGGCCGACCGCGGTAGAAAAACCGTAATCGCCGTCCAGAAGACCCTTCTTGTACACATACGTGGAAATGATTTCGGATGCGGCCATGTTCAGGTCGGTCTGCAGGGCGTAGGCCTTTTCAAAGCCGACGCTCATGATGTTGCCTACAGCCATGATGAACTGGATGAGCACGGTATCCTTAATCGCGGGCCACTCAACCGTCTTGATCTGCTGAATCAGGTTCGCGCCGTCGATGACAGCAGCTTCCTTCAAATCCTTGCTGGCGTTGGACAGCGCCGCAGTATAGATGATGGAAGCCCAACCGGCACCCTGCCAAATGCCGCTTGCAATGTAGATGGTGCGGAACGCCTGGGGCATCGTCATAAAGTTATAATTCGTTCCCAAGAGCATGTTCACCATGCCCGTCGGCGACAGAAGAATGCGGACGATACCGCAAAGGACGATAACAGAAATGAAGTTGGGCATGTACAGTACAAGCTGAACCTTTTGCTTGATCTTGGAACTGAGGATGCGGTTGAGCAGGAACGCCAGCAGGATCGGTGCCGGAAACCCCCACAGAAGACCGAATACGCTCAGTTTCAGGGTGTTCATCAGGTATCTCATGAAGTCAGGCGAGGATAGGAAGCGTTTAAAATGCTCAAATCCCACCCATTCGCTTGCCCACAGCCCGCGGAACGGGTTGTAGTCCATGAAGGCGATCGCTACGCCGCCCATCGGAATGTAGCGGAAAATGATCGTCAACACGAACGCCGGCAACATGAAGATCAGGTAGAGCTGCCAGTGCTGCCGCAGATACACCAGGGTGTTGTGCGTCCTCTGCTTGAGGGGCACAGCTTCCTTGGCAGGCAAGGGCTTTTTCATTGTAATCCTCCTTTTTCGATTCTCCCCAGACGCGCATTTGCATTGGCAGGATGCATTTGCACATTTCAAGCGGGGGCCTTCCTGTATATTACACGATCATTTTGACGGTGTCAATACCAAGTTGTTGCATTTGCATCATTTTTTTGTGAACGATGCAGGTTTTACTGCCAACTTTTCCCGGAACACACCAAATAAAGTTGTTCAAAGTTGCAATTGCACATTTTTAAGCAATTAGCATTTGACATATGCACTATTACATGTTACACTGTGTGTGAATCAGTGAGGAGGACGCGTCCATGAAGAAAATCACCATACAGGATATCGCGGACGAACTTGGCATTTCCCGAAACACGGTATCCAAAGCCATCAACAATGCAGACGGCCTTGCCGAGGCAACCCGTGAAAGAATCCTGCAAAAAGCTGCTGAGATGGGTTACAAACAATTTTCATATATAACAGTACATTCAGGAGGCATCCCGAAACAGGAAAGGAAAGAAAAAGGCGAGATTGCCCTGCTTCTGGGCTGCGCCGTCTCTCCTGCCCATTACGCAGTGACGATGCTGGACAAGCTCAAAAAAGAACTCCCCAAATGGGGATATAATCTGAGCGCTTATCGGGTGGAGCATGAAAATAATCTGAACCGTACTCTGCCGCTCGCGTTCGATCCCAAGGGGATCAGCGCCATCATCTGCGTTGACATGTTCGACCGGACCTATGACGAGATGATCTGTTCTCTCGACAAACCGGTGCTGTTTGTGGATGGGCCGAACAAGCGCGGAGGTTTGGACCTGCCTGCTGATCAGCTATATATGGACAACACTACCCCGATTACACGCTTTGTAAACGACATGCTGGCCCGGGGCAGGCGCAGGATCGGTTTTATCGGAAATTACGAAACATGCCAGTCCCTGTTTGAAAGGTATACCGCCTATCGCTACGCCATGCTCATGGCCAACGATCCTGTGGAAGAACGCTTCTGCCTCAAAGCCGAGACCCGCGAGGAACTGGAGGACGCTTTATCGTCGATCACCGACTTCCCGGAGGTGTTCATCTGTGCCCATGACCTGGTCGCTACCGAAGCGATTTACGTACTGAGCAAGCTTGGCGTGTCTGTGCCCGGCGACGTACTGGTCTGCGGGTTTAACGACTCGCCCGCTTCCCGCATCATGACACCCACGCTCACTACCGTGCATATCCACACCAATGTCATGGCTCTTTCCGCGATCCAGCTGCTGCTTTCCCGCATCGACGAACCCCATCTCGATTATCGTACCGTACATACAGAAACGAAGCTGATTTACCGGGATTCCACCAAGATCTAAACGAAACAGGATTACGATCAGGAGGTATACTATGCGGTTTTTATCCTATGACAGCAAATTCGGCCGGCTTTTCCTGAAGCTCAGCTATGCCTGCTGTCTGAACACCCTTTGGTTTATCTGCTGCCTGCCCATTGTCACCATCGGGGCGTCTACGACAGCGCTCTATTACACCTCCTTCAAGATCGCAAAAGATGAAGGAAGCTTCATCACCACGATGTTTTTTCGCTCATTCAAGCAGAACTTCAAGCAAGCAACCATCATCTGGATCATCATGCTGATTACCGGCGCGCTCCTCTGTGTAGACGCTGTCCTTCTCTACCGGCTGCATCTTACCACTACCGGTACAGCCGCCGTGGTTTGGACGCTTCTGCTGGCAGTCATTTTTGCCTGTATGGTCCTCTATGTCATCGTACTGTTCAATATTTTTCCCTTGCTGTCTATCGCCAGCAATACGACCGCCAATATGTTCAAAAACGCCTTCCTGATCGGCACCCATTACCTGTTTGTCACCATCCTGGTGATTTTTATTCATTATGCCATGTTCTTCCTCGTGGTCAATGTGTTTACCCCCCTGATCATCTTCGGCGAAGGGCTGTGCGCGGTAATCAGCGCCCATATACTGCTGAGAATCCTGCGTCCCATGCTCTATGATCCAAACGAAGAGCAGACAGAGAACCCCAATGTGCCCGAAAAAGAACCCAGCGAGGAGACCGAGCTGTGAAACTGACGGAAGCGGAGCGCGCGGAAAATCGGGAAGCCCTTGCCAGAATGACCCTGCCGCAGCGTCTGGATCATATCTTCGAATACTATAAGTTTCCTTTGGTTCTGATCCTCATCGCCGTCGTTGCCCTGGGCAGTATTCTGTATTACAGAATCACCTATAAAAATACCCTGCTGTGCGTCGCGTACGCGAACATCGCCGTCGGTGATTCGATGAACAGCGCCCTGTGCGAAGGCTTCATGCGCTCCATCGGCGCGGATCCCGGCAAAAACGAGGTCAGGGTATACAGCGGCCTTTATCTGAGCCAGGATGCCTCCGTGCAGAATCACCAGTATTCCTACGCCTCCCGTCTCAAGATCATGGCAGCCATGACCAGCAGACAGCTGGACATCATGCTGATGAATCGGGAAGCCTATGACATCATGTCTGCCGGCGGCTATCTGCTGCCGCTGGAGGCACTGATCACACGGGACAGCGCTCTGGCCGGAAGAATCGCCGGAAAGCTGACAGAAAACACAGTGATTCTCGATGACAATGACATCGAACATAAACTGGACGAGAGCATTCCGTATCAGGCTGTCACCAAATCAGCCTCGAATGCCATTCTCATTTCTTCCTTTGATTTATTTGAACGCGCGGGCTTTTCAGGCGATGTATACCTCGGAGTCATCGGCAACAGTACCCGCATAGATGCTGTTCTTCAGTATATCGATTATCTGACGGCGGAAACATAAACAATCCGCCCCATCATATTGCTTTGGAGGATGCCCATGGCAGACAGCAAGCGTATCACCATGAAGGATGTAGCCCGGGAAGCCGGGGTAGCCCTCGGTACGGTATCCAATGTTGTCAACGGTATTTCCGTGGGCGAAAGATATCAGCGCCGTGTGGAAGAGGCGATCGAAAAGCTCGGCTATCATGTCAACCGGCAGGCTCAGGCGCTGCGCAGCAATCAGAACGGCCTCATAGAAGTCATCCTTCCCGATCTCCACAATCCATTTTTTTCTATGCTTGCGGATACCCTGTGCAGAGAACTGGCGCTTCATTCCCGGCAGACGCTGCTGTGTCTGACGAAAGGCGATTTTGAGCAGGAACAGGCGTACATGCTCCTGTCCGAGCAGCAGATGGCCGGCGGGATCATCTGTCTGACGGAGCACACTGATCTGCACATTCCCAAAGGCATCCCTGTCATTTCCATCGACCACGTACTCGGTCCGGGCATTCCCTGTGTCACCAGCGATCATCATAGCGGCGGCTGTATCGCAGCACAAAAGCTGATAGAAAACGGCTGCAAAAGCCTGGCTTACCTGCGTGCCGGCTCCCCCATGCCGAATGAAACCGACAAACGCAGAGACGGTTTTGTCTGTGCCTGTACAGATGCCGGCGTTTCTTTTGAGACCGTGTGTATTCACGAAGGCGCCTCGTATCCCTTCTTCGGGGATTTCCTTCATGAACATCTCCATGACGGACGTTTAAGCTATGACGGATTGTTCTGCGCAACGGATCTTCTGGCTCAGCAAATTCGCCACACCCTGAATCAGATGAAACTCAGTGTTCCCAGGGACGTCCAGATCATCGGCTACGGCGGTTGGAAATGCCTTGGAGGAGATGATTTCTGCTGTTCAACCATTGTTCAGCCGGTGGATGAAATGGCCCAGCTGTGCGTGGATCTCATCCTTCACCCCTCCCGAAGGAAGTACTCCTGTTCCCTCCAGTGTCCCGTATATTATGCTTTCGGCGGTACAACCTGCAGGTAATCTTTTGTTTCAGAATGAGTAACTCCTGCAGGATCAACCGACTGAATATGCAAATCTTGAACATATCGGGATTGTATGTTACAATACGGATGAATCAGCAAGGAGGGCCATTCATGAAGAAAGTCACCATACAGGATATAGCGGATGAGCTGGGGATTTCCCGCAATACTGTATCCAAAGCAATCAACAATGCCGATGGCCTTGCCGAAGCTACACGAGTAAAAATACTGCAAAAGGCCACTGAAATGGGCTATAAGCAGTTTTCCTATATAAAAGTTCATACCGCCAGCATCGCCGAACAGGAGAAGCAGGGAAAACAGGAGAAAGGTGAAATCGCCCTGCTCTGCGGGAATGTCATTGCTCCTGCTCATTTTGCGTCTTTGATGCTCGACAAGTTAAAGATGGAGCTGTCTCAGCTGGGCTATCATCTGAACACGCATCGGGTGGAGCGCGACAACTTTCTGAACCGCTCGTTGCCCGTTACATTTGACCCTGAAAAGGCAAGTGCGATCGTCTGCATCGAAATGTTTGACCGGGAATATGATCAGATGATCTGTTCTCTCGGCTTGCCGGTGCTGTTTGTGGATGGGCCGAATAAGCGCGATGGCTTCGATCTGCCCGCCGACCAGCTTTATATGGACAATACGACCGCTATTACCCGCTTTGTAAACGACATGCTGGCCCGGGGCAAGCGCAGGATCGGTTTTATCGGGAACTACGAGCACTGCCAGTCTTTTTATGAGCGCTACGCTGCTTTCCGCTGTGCCATGCTAATGGCTGACGTTCCGGTGGATGAACGTTTCTGCATCAAAGAGAATGATCAGGAGCTGCTCACAAACGCCCTGACCAGCCTGACGGAATTTCCGGAAGTATTCATCTGCGCAAACGATTTTGTGGCAGATGACGCCATCTATACGCTTCGCAAGCTGGGCAAACGCATCCCGGAGGATATTTTTTTCTGCGGTTTTGACGACTCCCCGAATTCCCGCATCATGACGCCCTCCCTGACCACCGTTCACACTCATACCCAAATCATGGCGATCGCCGCCATGCAGCTGCTGATCTCACGCATTGAAAATCCCGGTCTGAATTACCGCGTCGTGCACACCGAAACAGAGCTGATCTACCGCGATTCTACAAAAGCGTAACAGACCTTTTATTCTGAGGGCAACGCGCCTCTGTCCCTCATCCTGCTCCGCTTCCTCCCCTACAGTCATCACTGACAGCAGCTTGCGGTTCGCTGCAATTAGCGGTATCTACCCGTGGCGGAACTTTCACCCGCAAGAATTGTGTCGTGTCCGCACGCAAAAAACGTCCGCAATGTAAATGCGGGCGTTTTATGATAATTAAAGAATCATTCATCCAAGGAGTCTCTCAATGAACAATAAAAAACTGCGCATCTGCCGGAGAGACAATAATTGCTTACCGCTTGGTTTTACGAATCAAATAATGTTTCTTTGAGCTTTTTAAGACTCTGATTCACATCTTCCCATGTAAGATCACCGACGAAAAAGTTCTCCTTCCGGTATTTCTCCCACTGACTTTCCATCGTCTTGTTCGTGCGAACTTCCTCCAGGATTGCGTCAATACGGGGAACAAGCACCGTTGTCGCACGTTTTTCGCTGGTGGCAAGAAAGGCGGATTTCAGCAGTTTGTAGTCCACTGCTTTCCGGCTCATCAGAATATGGATATCATAGAAATCACGCATTCTTGTATTGGCTGTTTCACGCGCCATGATGGTTTCCAGTTTCTCATCGAGTAGCGTTTCCAGATTATATGTCCAGATGGAAATGGAGCGATCCTCAAACATCAATTTATAGGAGTACTCGACAGCGCCTGGGGTGATGATATCGCCGGTCGAGATGTCAACCTTGATTGCCTGCTTCATTTTGGCCAGGGACGCTTCAAGTATAAAGCGGATACCGGGATAATCGTGTCCCTCCATGATATCGGACACCTTGGTGATCGTGAAAGACACACCATCCGGAACGTCAGTCTGGATGACATCTTCCACAACCCGCCGGGGGGTTCCATCGTCAGAGGAAGGGATTTTACCGTCGTGTCGATATCCAGCGTAGCTCTTGTTTCAAGGCCGACGACGGCTGCGACGAGCATCCCGCCCTTTAGAATGAAATTATTCCGATACGGTGAAAGTGCGACTCTTTCCAGAAAGCGCTCCATGACGAAATTTCGGATCAGCACCCGTGCCCGGTCATTGTCCCCGCCAGAAAGGTTTCAGATTTTGGCTTTCAGCTGCGTGGCTGTTCTGATCATATTCAAAGCAAGCGCAGATATTCCTCAACATTTACATAATGAATTCCATCGATATCCTTTGTCTCTCCTCGATGAATGACATACTTTCCCGTGATTGTTCCGAAGCGCGACGCCGTTTCGGCACATTTCTTTTCATCCTGCAAATGGCGTGTCTGCTCGGGAGCAATCTCAGCGCTGTGCTTGATCTCATAGATTTCGCAGGAAGCTGTCTGCGGATAAAACACCACCATATCAAATTCACCCACGGCAAACTGAAGATGAAAGACCTGAGCGTCTTTTCGGGCCGTCTGCGTTTCCAGCAGCACGATGTCCTCCATCATTCGGCCTTTGACCTCTGTGAGGATCCGCTCGGTGGCCCGGTTGCGTTCCTGCAGATCATAGGAGCGGAAAGCGTCGTCCAGGATCAACTTGCTGATCAGAGCCTCGGCCTGCGCATAACGCATGCCCGGCTGGGTAATGATGGTCCGGCTGTCCCGCGCATTGAAGTCTGTCATATGAACAATGGGAATATCAACCGTCAGATCAAGCAAGTCAAGGTACTCCCTGATCTCTCTTCGATGCGCATCCGTGATGGCCACAGTCTGCTCCTCTTTATTCCGGATTTCAAGCAGCTGCCGCAGCTGTTCCGTGATGGCATCGGCGTCCACCTGGTCCAGGATATCACTGGGCACGCTTCGATCGCGGCGAAGATTTGCGGCAGATACCCGCAGGTCGTGAGAACGGAAGCGCCTCGTCAGGACATCCAGGGTAAAGTCGTGGTTGATATCCTCGATGATCCGGTTGATGACGCTGGTCAGCTCGTTCTTTTCATACAGCTCATATAGGTTGCGGAAGTGACCGCCATACTGATAATAGCGCAGAGAGTGCTGGCTATTCTGGGCGATCGCACTGTCAACATACTCGTCAGTTGTCTTTTTGGTGGCAAAGGTCGGTGTGTTGTACTGTATTCCGCCAACGCTCATTGTGCCGCCATAGCGGATGTACTCATCAATTCCGCGGATACCCAGCACCCGGTCAAACTCCCGGTAAGGGATCAGGGTGGTGTGCAGCAGGATACAGCGGTCATAGAGCTGCTGATCCTCCGTGAACAGAAAGCCTAAAGAATCCGCGCCGGAAAGGACGATCTTCATGCCGCTGGCTGCGAACACGTCAGAAAAGAGTGCTGCGCCTTCAATGAAATCCTCCATCAGCGTCACTTCATCCAGGAAGACATAACGGAAGCCGTGTTTTTCCAGCTGACGCAGATCCTGATTGAGCTGTGCCAGGTTATTGGCAGCTGTAACCTGAATGAACGCCGTGCGGGAGAACATTTCCTCTTCCATCTCCGCGATCGCTTGCCGGATCATGGTGGTCTTTCCCGTTCGGCGCAAGCCGTACAGAATGAAAACCTTGTCGGCACTTTGGCTGTAAAGATAATTACGAAGCTGGGCAAAGCATTCACGCTTTCGGAAAGACAGAACAGGGCGAATGTAGGCCCGCAGATCTTCACCAATCCGGGAGAATGCCGTCAGATGCAGCGCTTCCGTTGTGTTTCCTGCTGCAGGCATAGCTTTCAGCATCGCCTGCAGTCGTTTGCGCTCGTCAATGCCGGCTTGCAGGGCTTCCAGCTCGTCCCCTTTGACACGGCGTCCCCGCTGCCTGCCGCCCTCCTGCCATTGCAGGTACGGGTATTTCTTACCGTTAATGGTCTTATAGGTGATATTGCCTGCCGGCAGAGCATCGATCCTGGTCTGAAGCTCGGCTCGTTCTTCCTGAGTCACCTTAATCACCTCCGTCTATGCTCTATTTTATCTTTTATCTTTCATTTATCAAGATAAAGATAATTGATGATCATGGACAAATTTTCAGTCAACCGATATCATGAACACGAGGAGGTAATTTTAACCAAAACCGCTGCACATCAGTTCGTCAGCAGCCTGTGTGCCCTGCTGCAGAAAATGTCAGCATTTTATCCGGAGACCTTGGGAAAGCTGCTTGCTCACACGGCAGTCTGCGCCGATGACAGCAGCCGCTTCACTTTCCGCAGCAGCATCTGGATCAGACAAACTTGTTCATAGCTCCGTTGTTCCTTATGGGTGAAACTTTGCCCAGGTGTCGTACTGATGTTGATTTTCCGCAATAATTCGGTTTATCCCTGCGTCCCGAAGCTTCTCGTTCAGTCGTGCCACAGCACCGTCTACATCTGCAATCAGGCCGCATTCCAGCAGCGGTAAAAATTCTGACAAAATGTTGGAAACAGCTTTAACCTCGTCAGTAACGGGCGTAATATCAAAGACATAACCGAATATTGGACTGACCGTTTGATTCTGAGTAAAATTCCTAAGATCCTCATAAAAGCTCTCGGTTGCAGGATACCATTGGTAAATGTCCATATAATCCCCGTAAACGGAGAAGCGGCGGCTTTAACCTATATTTGCGGCATCGATTCCTTTCGGATAAGTGATAATATGCTCGCTGAGTTTGACATAATATCGCTGCAGCAGCCCCCTCTGCTTATTATTTGCTGTGGCCATCGAATCTTTTAGGGCACTACCCGTACCAGGGCAGAACGCGAAAAGGTGGCAGCTGACACTTGCCAGCGCGGCATCCGAAGGCGGGAGTTCGAAAGGTTCATCACGGAACTGGAAAAGCTACCCAAGGCGGTTTCGGAATTCGATGGAACGCTTTGGGGCAGCCTGGTGGAGTATGTAACCGTGGCAAGGACAAGTCAATGGTGTTCACACTGACTGGCGGAACAGAGATGAAGATTTGATCAGGCAAAGAGCCGCCCCCAAATCCTGAGGGCGGCTCCTGTTGTCAGAATGTCCTGGTCAATCCCTGACCGGCACGAAGATATACCCATTCGCC
>OCTW013370888.1_pt1 | contig 19649 bp, 14 predicted proteins | sample 1539671 | NCBI WGS metagenome assembly OCTW01 (sample SAMN02144230, study PRJEB22623) | gut metagenome | biome: sheep rumen | host: Ovis aries | place: New Zealand
TATTAGAAAAAGTTGAAATTTTAACATTTCGGGGACTAACTAAAAGGCTATAAAAATAGAGGTAAAGGAAGGTTTCAGCAAGGAGAATTGTTAATTAACGTGATATTTCTCGTTTTGTTTCGGGAAAATGAGTAACTTTGCAAGATAAAGTATACACAATATAGACATGGAAGGTTTTAAGAATATTGAAATACGGAATTTCAGGGGTATTGACCATCTGGAAATTGATGATTTTTCCAGGGTGAATGTCTTCCTTGGGCAGAACAACTCAGGCAAGAGTACCGTGCTGGAGGCCATTGCCATGTTGATGAGCATGTCGAATCCTGATGTGCCTCAACAGATTAATGCAGTCAGGGCTCGCAAACCATTCAGCAACTTCATAGATATTAAGTATTTCTTCCGCAATATGGATGTCTCAGCTCCACCAGAGGTGTCTTCTAAGCAAACAGATGGTGTTTCTCGGCATTTGAAGTTGGGATTATCATACGTGTTTGACGAGTTGGCAGATCCGAAAAACGAACCTGTTCAGCAAACGGGATCTGTTTTTTATGTGAATACTTTGGAGATGAACTTCGACATAACCAAGGGAACTGCTACACAGAGTTACAAAAGTTGGTTACGTGTGAATCCTCAAGGACTGGTTGTTAATAAAAAATCGGCTGAGGGTTATATGGAAAAGAACAGGGCATGGCTGATACCTTCTGACTTGATGACGAATAATCTTGCCAATGATTTGACAGAGTTGATTCGCAGGAACAAGAAGGATACAATATTGGCTTTGTTGAAGCTGTTTGACGAGCGGATCAATGGAATAGAAATATTGACAGATGATGTCTATATTAGCTTTGAGGGAATGGCTGAAATGCTGCCTGCCAGAGTGACGGGCGATGGACTTCGTCGTTACTTGAGCATTGTGGCCAGTGCGGCAAATCCGTTGATTGATATGATTCTTATCGACGAGATAGATAATGGTTTGCACTATTCTGTTTACCGGAAGTTGTGGCAAGCCTTGTTCACTTTGGCTGTTGCTAGTGACAAACAGTTGTTTGTAACTACACATAGCAAGGAAACACTTTGTCATTTGAATAAGATGCTTGAAGAGAATATAAATTACCAGAAGGACTTCCGCCTATATACTTTAGAGAAAACGAAGCTGAAGGGGCATCAGGCTTATAAGCTGACGTATAATGGTTTGTGTGAGGCATGTACAAATGATATTGAACTGAGGAGCATCGTGTTATGAGAAAGGATTTCAATATCTTTGTGGAAGGACTTGCTGATGAATGTTTTTTCAAGCAATACCTCCGTCATGTGTTTGGTGAAGTAGTTCCTGACGAACGAATTGTAGTTCTCAAAGGTTGGGACAACTTGAAAACGGAAGCTTCGGCTCTTCGTATGCGTTCAATGACAGCAAATGGTGGCGTGAACCTTGTTATCGTTGATGCAGACAAGGATTTCCAGGCCCGTAAAGACGAGATTGCGAAATGGCAGCAGACAAACGAAGTGGAATTTGAGTTGTTCCTGTTGCCAAACAATCAAGACACAGGAGCATTGGAAGACTTATTGGAGAACATTATCAATCCGAACAATCGCCCAATCTTTGATTGTTGGGAAAATTACGAAAAGGAACTTGTGACACTTGATATCCTAGGACGTACACCTCCACCTCTGACTACGCCAGCAAAGAAGACCAAAATATATGGTTATCTCGAAGCACTGCTTGGAGAGTCAAACACACAGAAAGAACTCATTAAAGAGGTAAACCGCAATTATGAGAATACCCTGCATTGGAGTCTGGATGCTGAGTATTTGGAGCCGCTAAAGGAGTTTATGGATAAAAATATTAGATAATGTTGACGAATATGTTTTTATTAAGCACAACAATACCGAGTGATACTTTACAATATCTTCAGTATATCAATGATAATATTGATGCTGTTAGACGTATTGTTGACGTATCAAATTCAACAATAGCCAATGAAATAAGTGCTGTGAATACTATGCTTGTTGTCTTTACAATTGTATTTGGAATTGTAGGAGTGTTACTTGGAATATATATATCATGGTTACAGAGAAAAGTGTCAAAGATGAGTGACAATATAGAAGAAAAAGAACAAAAAATTATTTTATTGGCAAAGACGGTAGAAGATACGGATAATAAAATTCAGAGCGACATAAGTGGTTTATATGCTAAATTGCGGAAGGAAGAGACCCTTACATTATTACACCGTCTTGAAGAAGAACCTGAGGATATTACGAATTTAGCAGATTTGTTATTGGCTCGTCCTTTAGATGATAATGGTTTCCCAATACTTAAAAAGGCTTTTGAGAAGTTAATGATAATTCATTTGGAAGTTGGCAAAGATGTGTTAGTCGATCCAAGCCTAGAGACACGGTATGTTCTATTGTTTTTTCAACACTATTTATTCCAATCTATATTGGATGATAAACTTAGGACTGAAGTTGTTAAAGACTTAGATGGTTGCATGAATTGTGCTTTCAAGCATGATATTATAAAGTCAACAAAAGACTTTTGCAGAGCATTATCTAATGAAGATGCTACATTCGAAAAAAAACAATTGTTAATTGATTATCTAAAGGCATTAAATCAATCTAAATACAAAGGTCTAGTAGAATTAAGAGATGTTTTTCAAGAATATCTAGATAAAAATTTGTTGGTAGAAGCAATAGATAAATGTACTACAGATAAAGTTTATTTAAGACTATTTGGAGTAGAAAATCCTGAGAAACCAATTGAAACGGACGAATCAGGAAAAAATGATAACTCTTAAGAGAATCTAGGCAGGTGAGTTAGTGGGTAACTCTATTACATTTAGTGGGTAACTGCAAAGTAGTTAGTGGGTAACTCAATAATAATGAAAGAAAATGGCAAAGAAAAGCGATTATTGGACAGAAGAACAGATAACGATAGTTTTCTATGAGTTTAGCAAGAATTCGTTTGATATTCTTCTTTGATGTCACAGAAAACACTTACTTTTGCAAATGAAATGCGAATGATAATTTTATGATGACAGGAATTGAATACAAAATAGCTGAGAATATGAGATAAAAGAAACATAGAGTCTTGAACATCCTTGACGAGACTGAGGAAGCAGAATTAGGACACTGAATTACGTCAGTTCAGACAAGGCAACGGATGTTTGCGCTCTTCATCATGAGGGCGTGGACAGAATGGTTGTTGTCTGACGTGGGCCGTCCTAAGCCTTGCTTCATTCAATCTTTCTTCTGCGCCCTCTTTTCAAAAACGAAAAGGGGGCTTTTTGATGCCCTCAAACAAAGAATATGGCAAAAAAGAAATATACATTCATAGACTTGTTCGCTGGCATCGGCGGTTTCCATACTGCATTGCATAGTGTGGGGGCAAAATGTGTGTTTGCGAGCGAATGGGATAAGAACGCAAGGTTATCATACGAAGCAAATTATATAGGTATAGAGCCAAATTTGTTTAAAAAGAACAAAAAAGGAGAATATCTATATTTTAATGAAGATATTAACGATATAGTGCCTTCTAAAGTTCCGAACTTTGACATCTGCTGTGGAGGATTCCCATGCCAGCCATTTTCCGTGGCAGGATTGAAAAGAGGATTTGAGGATACAAGGGGAACCTTGTTCTTTAATATCGCAAATCTTGTAAAAGAAAAGATAGAAGCGGGTTATCCTCCTAGAGTCTTGTTCTTGGAGAATGTAAGGGGGTTAAAGAATCATGATAAGGGGAAAACACTGAAAGTCATTCTTGCAACTCTTGACGAACTCGGTTATGGGTATTCTTACGAAGTGCTGAATGCTAAATATTTTGGCGTTCCTCAGAATCGTGAACGTTTGTTTATTATTGCTTGGTATAAAGGAATCGTAGACGTTGATTCTTTTAAATTTCCTTATGGTATTGCGGAAAATGGTTCGACAATATTTGATAAGGAGAAATTAAAAGATGGCACGCTTCCTACAAAGGTTTCCGATATTTTTGAGCCTTCAGTAGTAACATCTCCATCGTTTACAATAAGCGATAGGATGTGGGAAGGGCATCAAAATCGCAAGGAAAGAAATCGTATAAATGGAAAAGGGTTCGGTTTTTCTCTCTTTAATGCTGACAGTGCATATACAAGTACAATCTCTGCCCGTTACTGGAAAGACGGAAGTGAAATCTTGATAGATCAAACAGAATTGGGATTAAATCCTCGTACTTTAACCCCAGTAGAAGCAGGTCGTTTACAAGGATATCGTATCCTTGGTAATGGCTGGGAACATCCAGAATGTGCAAATAATCAAAATTACAATGATTCTAATCCAGAGTTTAGAATAGTTGTCTCTAAGAAAGAAGCATATCGACAGTTTGGTAATAGTGTAGCTATTCCTGTTATTAAGAAACTTGCAGAAGAAATCCTAAAACAATTAATGTAATATGGAAGAATTAAGAAATTTGAAACAAATCTACAGCCTCGCAGCTGGACGTTTCAATCAATATGAAGGTAAAGACTTTGTCTTGCCAATGATTTTCAAAGAGCAAGTAAAAGAGATAAACAGTAATATAATTACTTATAATGATTATTCCGCCGTCATAGAAACAAGGGGGAACCAAAATGGTGTTCTAAACATCTTTCTTCCAAATCAGTGGTTTTATATAGCCTCCTATTTTACAGATTTTTATAACGAATTGCAACGATACAAAAAAGAAGCTCTTAAAGTTACCTCGAAGGAGCGCCTAAAAATTCTAAATGGTGCAACACTTTCCGTTACAGAAGAGAATCGGCTCCAGCATTTGTCCTTGTCAGAACAATCGAAGAATTACCTTCGTTTGTTTATGACTGATTATTCTTGGTGGTTTGGAGCTAAAACTATTGACAGAGGTGATTTTTATGTATCTCCAATACTTAACAGCGCAAGACTGGTAAATGCTTCTCAATCTTTTGTCGCAGAATTGTGTGCATTCCTCGCAGATAAAAATGATTTGGTACAAGCAATAATCACAGGTGAAGAATCTGCGGCAGAAAAACATACTCCCCAAAATATAACTTTATCACTCCAGCAAATCTTCTATGGCGCCCCTGGAACAGGAAAAAGTCATAAGATAAAGGATGACGTGGATGTAAAGGCGGCAGACGGAAAGGAACTGGTGTTCCGCACGACCTTTCATCCTGATAGCGACTATTCTACATTTGTGGGGGCATACAAACCTACCACAACAAAGAGGGCTGTCCGCAATGTGGCTGGTGACATAGTTAAAGATACGAACAAAGAAGATGTGTATGAAGATTGCATCACTTATTCGTTCATTCCACAGGCCTTCCTGCAAGCCTACGTGGCAGCGTGGAATAATCCTGACGACAAAGTGTTCCTTGTCATCGAGGAAATCAACCGCGGCAACTGCGCACAGATATTCGGTGACCTATTCCAACTGCTTGACAGAGACGACAATGGGGCATCGGAATACCCAATCATGGCGGATAAAGACATTGCCAAATACCTGAATGGGAATGACGAGGAGGGACGGCCTGTGCTGACCAACAAAGACGGCATTAAGGACGGCAATCTACGTCTGCCCAAGAACCTGTACATCTGGGCCACGATGAACACGAGCGACCAAAGCCTGTTTCCCATCGATTCCGCCTTTAAGCGCCGTTGGGACTGGGTGTATATGCCTATTGCTGACGCAAAGAAAAACTACGTCATCGAGATTGACAACGACCAATACGACTGGTGGAACTTCTTGGAGGCAATCAACGCTATCATAGAGAGCACCACCCACTCGGAAGACAAGAAATTAGGCTACTTCTTTGCAAAAGCCAAAAACGGAAGAATCTCCGTAGAGACATTCGTGAGCAAGGTCATCTTCTATCTGTGGAACGATGTCTTCAAGGACAACGAGACAAACCACAAAGCATTCAAGGACAGCGATGGAGAACTGCTGGCTTTCCGAAAGTTCTTCCACCACGACGGAACGGTTGACACCAACATGGTCATCAAATTCCTACAGGATCTGGAGGTATATCCTTTTGAGACTTCCGACGATGGCACAGCAACGATATCCGACACCACTCCCAACACCAAGCGTCAGCGGGATAAGTCGAGATACCGCGTGAACGGCACAGACGACCTGAACAAAGCCCAAATGACTCGTGAGGCGTTCAGACTATACATTGAGACTCACCCCGATGCAGACGCTCAGACAATAGCACAGGCATGGAACGGACTGGGGCTGAAGGACTATGTGCAACATCTGGTAGAAACCGAAGCGGAATACAATGCTCGCACCAAAGACTCCACCGACAGCAACAAGAGAGCAACGGAGTTTGAACTCTCCAACGGTGAGAAGATATACCTTTCGACACAATTCGGCATCGGGAACATTGGCAAGTTTATGGATGCCGTGAACAATGCCGGTTGGAATATTAGGATAGAGAACCAAGCCTGACGAAGCATGAAGGTCCTGATAGAAGGATATTACTACGACCCTGCTGTGCTGGAACGTGAGCAGGTGACGGACGGACTGATAGAGTATCATCGGCGCCCTAGCGACGGTTTCGTGTGCTATAACTACGTCGGTCACGTCTATTCTCCCTTGTTGGAAGACTACATCTTTTTCCTGCCTAAGGTGGTGCTGGAGGAAAAGGGAACTGAGGATGGTGACGACGACAGGGTGTTTGGCGAGAAACCCGAAGACATCATCTGCGTGAGCGACAAGGACGGAAAAATGGATGCTACGCAGCGCAGTTTTGTATGCGAACTGGCAGTTTGGGTGTACCGAGCGCTGATGATTTACCGTGAGACCCACCCCAACCAGAATATCCTGTTGGAACGTAATATCGCACAGGTAGGCAACCGACGGCAGCGGCTGAGCGACACGCTGCTGGACATCATTCTGGAACTGATACGTTTCAATCGGGAAAACCATGACTATGTGCTGTTTGTGCTGAAGAACATCCACTCAGGCTATAACAAAATCAACTGGAGAAGAACCATTGCCCACTCGCAAGCCATCGTGCAGGATGGAGTGCCTGTCTATCTGCGCCCTGTCAACAAGAAAAAGCAAGTCAACTTCGACGAAGAACTATTCATCATCTACTTCTCTATACTGAACTACATCTCAAGCCACTACGGATTCCGCGTGAATATCAATATGGGATTTGAGTTGATAACGGGTTCCAAGTTCAGGCATTACCTTGACGGATATGGACGAGTGCGTATGCGTCAGATACGATACAAATATTTCTCTGACAAAGCATTGCGCCTATGGGAACTCTGCTATGCTTTTTTCGACAAGTCGCACGCCATCAATGTGCGTGACGATCAGAAAGAATACTTGCTGGCGCAGAACTTCAATATCGTCTTTGAGGCCATCATCGACGAACTGGTTGGCAGCAAGGACATTCCATCGGGACTTAAGGAACAGAAAGACGGTAAACGGGTGGACCACATGTACACCTTTGCCGACCTGGTGTACCCCGGTGCCATGCAGAAGCAGGTGCAAAAGGAGATATATTATATAGGTGACAGCAAATACTACAAGATAGGTTCGACTGTAGGTGACGAATCAGTGTACAAACAGTACACCTATGCTAGAAATGTGATTCAGTGGAACCTTGACCTCTTCCTCTCAGGCGATGAAGCGAAGAAACAGAAGGATAATCCCAAGAACATCTGGCTGCGCGACGAGACAACCGAAGGCTACAACATCATCCCCAATTTCTTTATATCTGCTTTCGTTGACAAGAATCTGAGCTTTGAAAACGATAATCTGAAGAAAAGAGAGACGGTATTCAACGCCCGACAGTTTGAGAACCGCCTGTTTGACAGAGACACACTGATAATCACTCACTACGATGTGAATTTCCTCTACGTTCTTTCACTCTATGCTCGCAACAATGCCTTTTCCAAGGCATCATGGAAGGTGCAAGTCAGGGAGTTGTTCCGCAAAAACATACAGGAAGAACTTAATAGCAGTTATTCGTTTTACGCTATCACTGCTCGTGAAGGGGTCAATGCAGAACAGTTTATGCAGCAGAACTTCCAGCAACTGCTGGGTAAAGTATATACCCCTTATGGCGACACAGGTAGACAGAGCTACTATTCTGTCGCTTTGGATAACGGCGAACGCTTTACCGACGAAAACGAGCGGACGCTTTCCCTGCTGGCTCCTTATTTCTATATGGTGAAGTGCCCAATCGGGGTCAGTCCTGAAACGCTTCTGCCAAAAGTGGAGCAAGAGGCAAAGAGCACTCCTGTCCCGGCTTCGCTCCTCACTTTGCATTATGTACAACGCTACTTGAAAGACAATTTCCTCATCGGGTGCTACAAGGACGAAGCTCAACTGAATTGGATAATGGGTGCCAACGACAAAGGTACGAACCTCTACAATGTGAGGATATTCACCAAGGGTCTGAAGCGTGCTGGTACGATGAAACGAAGCCAGTTGGAGCAAGGCGGTATCAAGTTTGTCATACTCTATCGGTTAGGTGAAGATTTCAAGAACGAGTATCGCGTATTCCACGTACATCACCACGCAGTTATGTCGGAGGAACGTATGCGTCAAGCACTATATCCGAACCCACAGGGTAACTATTTCTGTTTTGTGTTCGACGAGGAGGTGTCGATAAGCCCAGATGTTAATCTAGCGAAAATACTAACAGAATGTCGTCTTGATACAGACACCGATTATCAAGAAGGAGCCCCCGTTGTAATTAAAGGTGAGGAACTTCTTCGTTATCAAACTCGATAGGCGATGCTATATGGCTGACAGACTCACAGAACAACAACGTCATAAAAATATGTCGGCCATCCGGTCGAAGGACACGAAGCCTGAGATGATTGTGCGTCGTGGGCTGTGGAGTAGAGGATTCCGATATAGGCTGAATCATAAGCGATTGCCTGGGCATCCAGACTTGGTGCTGAGGAAATACAGGACGTGCATCTTCGTGAATGGATGCTTCTGGCATGGACACAAGGTGATGTCTGATGTAAGATGTAAGACGGAAGATAACATCGAGAGTTCTGAGTGCTGCAAGATTCCTAAGACGAACCGTGAGTTCTGGGTGAACAAGATACGACGCAACAAGGAACGAGACAAGGAGGAACAACGCAAACTGGCGGCAATGGGCTGGCACTGCATCACAGTATGGGAGTGTGAACTGAAGCCGTCGAAGCGGGAAGAAACGCTGGAGTCGATTGCATTCACGCTGAACCATATATGGTTGCAAGACCATCAAGCCCGTGTTACTGCCTATCCGCAGCAGAATGAAGAGGACATGCAAATGCCAATGGCAGCAGAAGGAGATGTCGTTTGACAGGATGTTTGTTGCAATTGTCCGCAACAATTCGAAAAATTTTGAATTCGTCGGACAATTGCGATGAACAGAGCGATTTGCTGTATACCCAATCCCCACACCAAGTATTAAAGTGTGGGGATTTGGTTTTTGAACACCTTTTCAAGCAACTTGAAGTTGTTGTCATTGATAATGGAGAAGTCTTTGGTGATATAGACATCTGCCATTTCGTAGTTGCCAACGTGGTTGAGGGCTTCATCAACATCACCCTTACTGAACTTCATGAGATTCCTTGATAGGGTGGCGAAAGTATGGCGGGCCTGGTAAAATTGGAGTTTATTGATACCAACAGCCTTGCCAATCGTCTTTAGGCCGATGTTCAGGTTCTGATTGAAGCACTCAGCACAGTAGTATTTCTTGTAGAATCTGAATATCCGGTCTTCGCCTTTCCATTTTTCCATGAGAGGCTGAATGTAGGGATGTACCTTGACCTCAATGTAAGCCTCGTCACTACGACGGTCTTTGGTCTTGGTACGCTTGTACTTGATGGTGCCGTTTTCCAGACAACTGACTTGGTACATGTCTACAGAGTTCATGCCCATCAGGCAGAAGGAGAGGATGAAACAATCGTGGGCCAGTTCTGCCAGCGTATTCTTCTTGGGCTGGTAGTTGACCACCTTCATGAGTTGATCCAGGCTTAAAGCCCTGACACCCTTTTTGAGCACTTGCTTGGGTGCCTTGTAGCGCAGGAACGGGTCGTTTTTGATGACAATCTCATCATCGGTGTTGTACTCCAACATCGCTTCACGGAAGATATGGCGCATCTGTCCGATGTAGAGTGATTGTGCTCTTGGGCGGTCATCAAGGAACGCCTCGAAGTCTTTGAGGAATGTAACGGTAATCTCTTGGAAGAAGAGTTTGCGGCATTCCAAGAATTTTTCGAGGGTGTTGAGCATGGTCAGATAGTTCTTGGCACCTTTAATCTTGGCTCTTGACACCCAATCCTCTGCATACGCAAAGAACTCCAGTTCCTTCTTCTCCTGCTTCTTGATGATCTTCTTTGTAATGGTGTGAGCATCATCAGGGTCTCCCGCCATAGCCCCTGCAGTCAGGTTGCTCATGTTGTCGATGAGGTCTAATCTCAGTTTCTCGACAACACGAGCCTTCTCAATGGATTTGATCTTCTTCGTCTTGGGAGAGTATTCTTGTTCATTGAGTCTTACTTCTGTTTTTACTCTTTGTCTGGTCTTACCCTGTCTTACCAACAGATAGACCTCACGCGTCTTTTGGGAAGATTCCTTCCCGAATTCAATAGAAATGGTTGCCATTTTGATAAACCTTTTTAAATTGTTAATACAGGAACCAATCCTCGCGTCAATATATAAGCCTTCATCGGGTCTTTTTTGCATCAATTTCGACCCTGTTTTTTTGCGGCGATTTTCGCCTTTTGAGCCATTTTTGCGGCGATTTTGCGGCGATTTCGGGGCTCAAATTTGGAAATGAGAACCAAAAATGGAACTCTGATTTCCTTATACGAAATATCGAGAAACCCTTTGTTTATGGGAGTTTCTCGATATTTTCGCTCTATGATTCCGTTGGGATTCAAACCCAAGACCTTCAGAACTACAATCAAACGCTAAAAGAATTAAAGTGTCATTTCTCTGAACGAAGAACAATGTGTCAAAGATTAATTGAACCGTGTCCGTGCTGTGCCATTGCGCCTGACGCAGCCTTACGGCGGTGTCGGGAACAGTATGTTTTTTCTAATGTTAGACAAGCCAAACGCCCTACAGGCAATGGAGGAGACACTACCAAAAGATGAGTTAGTCTGAAGAAAAGGCAGTAAAACTTTTGCGGTTTACGAAAATTCTCGTAATTTTGCAGCCAATTACGCACAAAACTGAATAAAAGTTATGTCAAATAACCTGAGATTCCAAGTAGTAGAAGAGGCGTTCAAGAAGCGCGCCGTAGAGGTGAAGGTGCCCCAAGAGCGCCCGTCGGAGTATTTCGGCAAGTATGTGTTCACGCGTCAGAAAATGTATAAATACCTGCCGAAGGACGTTTACGACAAGATGATCGACGTGATGGACAACGGCGCACGCCTGGACCGCTCGATTGCCGACGCCGTGGCCACGGGCATGAAGCAGTGGGCCATGGAGATGGGCGCGACCCACTACACCCACTGGTTTCAGCCGCTGACGGAGGGCACCGCCGAGAAGCACGACGCCTTCGTGGAGCACGACGGCAAGGGCGGCATGATAGAGAAGTTCAGCGGCAAGCTGCTGGTGCAGCAGGAACCCGACGCCTCAAGCTTCCCCAACGGCGGCATACGCAACACCTTCGAGGCCCGCGGCTACTCTGCCTGGGATCCCACCAGCCCCGTCTTCATCATCGACGACACGCTCTGCATACCTACCATATTTATTGCGTACACAGGCGAGGCCCTCGACTATAAGGCACCGCTGCTGCGCGCCATCCATGCCGTGAGCAAGGCCGCCAAGGACGTGTGCCAGCTGTTCTACGACGACGTGACGAAGGTGCAGGTGAACTTAGGCTGGGAGCAGGAGTACTTCCTCGTTGACGAGGGTCTCTACAGCGCCCGCCCCGACCTGCTGATGACCGGTCGCACGCTGATGGGCCACGAGAGCGCCAAGAACCAGCAGATGGACGACCACTACTTCGGCACCATCCCCGACCGTGTGCAGGCTTTCATGAAAGACCTGGAAATTCAGGCCTTGGAGTTGGGCATTCCCTGCAAGACGCGCCACAACGAGGTGGCTCCCAACCAGTTTGAGCTGGCTCCCATCTTCGAGGAGTGCAACCTGGCCGTCGACCACAACATGCTGCTGATGAGCCTGATGAAAAAGGTGGCGCGCAACCACGGCTTCCGCGTGCTGCTGCATGAAAAGCCCTTCGACGGCATCAACGGCAGCGGCAAGCACAACAACTGGAGCCTCACGGCCATACGCCAACAGCCAACACCCAGCACCCAGCACCCCATTTTGCTCCACGCCCCCGGCACCACGCCCGAGGAGAACCTGCGCTTTATCACCTTCATCGTGGAAACGCTGATGGCCGTCTACCGCCACAACGGACTGCTGAAGGCATCAATCATGAGTGCCACCAACGCCCATCGCTTGGGGGGCAACGAGGCACCGCCGAGCATCATCAGCAGCTTCTTGGGTACACAGCTCACGGAGCTGCTCGACCACATAGAGACGTCGGACACCAACGAACTGTTCACCCTTGCCGGCAAGCAGGGCATGGAGATTGACATTCCGCAGATTCCCGACCTCATCGTCGACAATACCGACCGCAACCGCACCTCGCCCTTCGCCTTCACCGGCAACAGGTTTGAGTTCCGTGCGCCGGGCAGTAGCGTCAACTGCGCCAGCGCGATGATAGCCCTCAACGCCGCCATGGCCGAGGCGCTTACGAACTTCAAGGAGCGCGTGGACGAGCGTATGGCCAAGGGCGAGGACAAGATACCCGCTATACTGGAAACGCTGAAGGACGACATCAAGACGTGCAAGCCCATCCGCTTCGACGGCAACGGCTACAGCGACGAGTGGGTGAAGGAGGCGGCACGCCGCGGACTGGACGTAGAGAAATCATGCCCCGTCATCTTTGAGCATTATCTCGACGAGTCGAGCGTGCAGATGTTTGAGAGCACCAAGGTGATGAACCGCAAGGAGCTGGAGGCCCGCAACGAGGTGAAATGGGAGATGTATGTCAAGACGGTGCAGATAGAGGCCCGCGTGCTGGGCGACCTGTCGATGAACCACATCATACCCGTCTCCACTCACTACCAGAGTCAGCTTATCAAGAACGTGCAGGGCATGAAAGACGTGTTCCCCGCCGACGAGGCCAACCGTCTGTCGGCACGCAACATGAAGCTCATCCAGGAGATTGCCGAGCGCACGGAGCGTATCGAGCGGCTGGTGGAGGAGCTCACCGACGCCCGCCGCGTGGCCAACCGCGTAGAGTCCATCCATGAGCGCGCCATACAGTATCACGATACCGTATGTCCCAAGATGGAGGCCATACGCTACGAGATAGACAAGCTGGAGATGATTGTCGAGGACGGCCTCTGGACGCTGCCCAAGTATCGCGAGCTACTGTTTATCAGATAGTTTTCTGCTATCTTCAATATTCTTTCCGAAGGTCTGACTCATGGGGCAATCTACTCCTACGACCACGGCCAATGCGGTCGCATTTGCAATGGCTGACCGACTGAAACAAGAATTGGAACGGCTGCCGGTAGCGGCTATAACAGGTACGCTCAACGATACGCTGCAGACTTCTACTGCAGCCATCGTGACAGCGGCACCTGGAGCGGGCAAGTCGACACTGCTGCCGCTGACAATGCTACGGGCGATGTCGGGTGAGCGTAATTCAGGTGACACTTCGTTTACTTCCGACGGCAAGATTGTTGTGTTGGAACCCCGACGGGTGGCAGCACGCCAGATAGCGGCGCGCATGGCTTGGCTGCTGGGCGAAAGTGTGGGCGAGACGGTGGGCTATCGGATAAGGTTCGAGAGCCGCGTGAGCGAACGGACACGCATCGAGGTAGTAACCGAAGGTGTGCTGACGCGCATGCTGCTCGACGACCCTGCCTTGGAGGGCGTTGCGGCGGTGGTGTTCGACGAGTTCCATGAACGGAGCCTGAACACCGACGAGGCGTTTGCCCTGACGCGGCAGTGCCAGCAACTGTTGCGCGACGACCTGCGCATCGTGGTGATGTCGGCAACGATAGATACGGCCGCACTTGTCGAGGCTTTGCACTGCCCGGTTTTAGAGAGCGAAGGACGAATGTTCCCTGTAGAAATCATCCATACAGCAGAGGAATCAGACGTAAAGAATGTGGCTCAACAGACGGCCAGAACAATATTACAGGCCCATCGTGAACGCGAGGGCGACATTCTGGTCTTCCTGCCCGGCGAAGGCGAGATACGACGCGTAGAAGAAATGCTATCTGACAGTCTCGACGGCACGAAGATATTGCCATTATACGGTATGCTGAGCAACGACGAGCAGGCAAGGGCCATTGCACCGAGTGCGCCAGGAGAACGGAAGGTAGTGCTGGCAACCCCTATTGCCGAGACCTCGCTGACTATCGAGGGCGTGCGCGTGGTGGTAGACAGCGGTCTCTGCCGGAAAATGGTGTTGGACGCCCGTAGCGGACTAAGCCATTTGGAAACGGTGCGCATCTCGATGGATATGGCTACCCAGCGCACAGGACGTGCCGGACGTGTGGCGCCGGGCGTGTGCTACCGACTGTGGAGCAAAGGCACCGAGGCACGGATGGAAACGGTGCGAAGGCCAGAGATTCTGGATGCCGACCTCACGTCATTAATACTCGACACCGCTATCTGGGGCGAGCGCGAAGTGGAGCGACTGCCGTGGCTGACACCGCCACCCAAGTCGTCTGTCGTTCATGCCCGAACATTGCTGCAGTCGCTTGGAGCTTTAGACGAAGAGGGGCGGGTGACACAACAAGGCAAGGCTTTGTCCAAATTGCCCTGCCATCCACGAATCGCCCGCATGTTGCTCACTGCTGACACATCTGAACGCATGGCCATGGCTGCTGACATCGCCGCCCTTTTAGAAGAAAAGGACCCACTGTCCGGCTGTGGCGACATCTCGATAGCCACCCGCCTCGATGCCCTGCGCCGCGAACGCAGAAACGGACGAGCAGGGCGCTGGGGGCGCATCATCAAGATTGCCCGCCAGTATGCCGAGATGATTCACACTAAAGACGACAACTCTGCCGTCAATCCTTACGAGGTGGGTGCTCTTCTGTCCTCTGCCTATCCTGAGCGTATCGGCAAGGTATGGAAAGAGGGCGTGGGCGTGTATCAGTTGTCGAGCGGTACGTTAGTATCTGTCGAAGCAACAGCGGAAGATAATTCTTCACGCTTCACGCTTCACTCTTCACTCAACTCCGACTGGATAGTCGCTGCTTCGATGCACCGCAAACAAGGGGGAATAGGCAAAGTGTTTCTCGCCAGCATCGTCGACCCCAACGATTTGCGAGCCTATACCACCACGCGCGAAAACATCTATTGGGATGGTAAGGCCGGCACTATCGTTGCGCGTCAGGAGCGTCGCATCGGAGCCATCCTCTTAGACGAAAAGCCCCTCACCGGCGACCATCGCGAGGCCATTCTGTGTGCCGTCTGTGAGGCCATCGCCAAGGACGGACCCTCGATGCTCTCATTCTCCGACGAGGTACAAAACCTGCAACGGCGCATCGCCTTTATCGCCACTCGCCATCCAGAGTTAGCGCTTCCGCCGGTCGACAATGACGCTCTTTGCGAAAGTGCTCCCCAGTGGGGGCCGTTCTTCATCGGTCGTGCCACCACGACAGCAGAACTGAAGAAAGTCGACCTTCAGGAAGTCATCAGGAGCCGTCTCACCTACGACCAGCAGCAGACCCTCGACCGTCTGGCTCCAACCCACATCACCGTCCCTACCGGTAGCCGCATACGCCTGGAATACCGCTTAGGTGCCGAGGCTCCCGTGCTGCGTGTCCGTTTGCAGGAGTGCTTCGGGCTCATTGACACCCCTATGGTCGACGGTTCGCCCGTGCTGATGGAACTTCTCTCGCCCGGTTTCAAGCCCGTGCAACTCACCTCCGACTTGCGCAACTTCTGGCAGGAAACCTACTTCGACGTGCGCAAAGAACTGCGTCGCCGCTATCCCAAGCACGCCTGGCCCGACAACCCTTTGGACGCCGAACCCACAAGGGGCGTAAAGCGGAGGGCAGCTGCAACATAATTTGTCCCCGGATGCTTCACAGCGTCCGGGGACTTTTCAATTTGTTTAGCTTATTTTAATTAGTCAGTAGTTGTTTGTATATCTTGTCTTGTTGTTTCCTATTGTTAACAGACGGCTACTGCCGGTTAGCGCGGCAGGTTGAAGGCGCGTGTCATCTCCTTCATCTGCTCGTCGCTCATGCCCTCAGGCTCGAAGCCCATGCACTTGGCATTGATATAAATCTTGGCACTCTTCGACAGCACGTCAATCTGGTCGAAGGCATCCATCACGTCCTTACCCTTGGCAAAGACGCCGTGCTTCTCCCACATCACCACGTCGTACTCCTCGAGTTCCTTCAGTGTGGCGTCGGCCAGTTCGTTGCTGCCGGGCAGGGTATAAGGCACAATACCTAAGCCCAGGGGGCAGAAGGCTTTCGTCTCGGGAATCATCGACCACAGAATCTTTGTCAGCACATCCTTGCCCAGAAACTCGCGCTTATGGCTCATGGCCACCAGCTCTATGGGGTGGGTATGCACGGTAGCTTTATAGCCTGAGCCTGTCTCTATCTGGTGGGCGTGCACTGTCAGGTGGCTGGGCAACTCTGATGTAGGCATCACCGCATTGTCGGCAATGATGACATACGATGCACAGTCGTCGAGTATGCGGATGATGGAGCCGTTGTCCATAGGCCAACGGGCGAGGTCGCGCATGCGCTTACCCGTGCCCTTGCAGTAGAAATAGCAGCCCTTCAGTGCCGGCAGCGTCACGCCTATCTGCTTGACGTCGCTGATAGCGGGCAACTGACGTATTTCGTCGTCAACATACTCGGTGACGTTTACCGTGATGTTACCACCGTTGCGCTCGGCCCATCCGTTCTGCCACAGATAGCCGGCAACCTCTGCTACTTTCTCCACCTCGGCCTTCAGCGCGGGGCGTCCTTCCAATATACTTTTCATTGTTATGTGAGTATTAAATTTTCGAGTGCAAAGATATACCTATTATTTGGTATTACGCCACAAAATATGATTTTTGCGCTGTAATTTATGATTTTTTAATTGATTTAGGTCAATGACCTCTACCCTACCCCGCGCATTTTGCCATTCTTTTCTTGTCGGTTTCAAAAGTTTTCCATAAATTTGCAAACAGATGAATCATTTACTAAACAACAATTATTATGGACAACATTTTAGAAAAGATCTTTTCGCCTGAGACCTATGCGCTCTTGGGCCAGTGGTCGCTGTCGTTCTGCAAGAACGCCATCGTGGCCATCATCGTCTACTTCATTGGCAGCTGGATTATCCGCCGCATTGCCAAGCTCATTACCAAGATGCTCAAGCGCAGCAATGTAGACCCCACGCTCTACTCCTTCCTGACGAGCATCGTCAACGTGGTGCTGTGGTTTGCACTCATCATCGTCATCATCTCTATCCTGGGCATCGAGACGTCGTCGTTCATCGCCCTCTTCGCCTCGGCCGGCGTCGCCATCGGCATGGCCCTCAGCGGCACGCTGCAAAACTTTGCCGGCGGCGTGATGGTGCTGCTGTTCAAGCCCTACAAGGTAGGCGACTTCATAGAGGCCCAAGGCTACGCCGGCACGGTGAAGGCCATCCAGATTTTCAACACCATTATCCGCACCAATGACAACCAGATTATCATCGTGCCCAACGGCTCGCTCTCTACAGGCTCTATGAAGAACTATTCCGCCGAGCCCTACCGCCGCGTAGACCTCGACTTCCAGTTTGCCTATGGCACCGACTTTGAGGATGTGAAGCGGGCTATCAGCGAGATTCAGCAGCGCAACCCGATGATTATCCAGGGACCTGTGAGCGACTCTCCCGTTGTTGCCGCTCCCTGGATAGGTCTCACCAAACTGGGCGACAGCGGTGTCGTGGCCACCACGCGCCAGTGGTGTAAGGGCACCGACTACTGGACGGTGGCCGGCTATATGAACGAGACCGTCTATCAGGAACTCAAGGCCAAAGGCTTCATGTTCCCCTACAACCGCCTCGACGTCAATATTGTTAAATAGAAGGAGTTAGAAGGAGAAGTTAAAGGGATTTAGAAGGAGTTAGAAGGAGTTAGAGGGAGTTAAAGGTCAATTGTCTGTTCGTAGTAAAACTATTGACTTCTAACTCCCTTTAACTCCTTCTAACTCCTTCTAACTCCCTTTAACTCCTTCTAATTCCTTCTAACTCCTTCTAAATGAGCGGCATGCCCAGCTCGCGGCACTCGCGGCGCATGTCGTCGGGCCATATCGAAGCCTGGATTTCGCCGATGTGGGCCTTGTGCAGCAGCACCATGCAGAGACGGCTCTGGCCTATACCGCCGCCGATAGAGAGTGGCAGTTTGTCGTTGAGCAGCTGCTGGTGGAAATAAAGCTGCTGGCGCTGCTCCTGATGCTCCAACTTCAGCTGGCGCAGCAAGGCCTCCTTGTCAACACGTATGCCCATCGACGAGAGCTCGAAGCTACGCCCCAGCACGGGATACCATATCAGTATGTCGCCATTGAGTCCCTTGCGGCCGTCCTCGGCCACCGTCGACCAGTCGTCGTAGTCGGGAGCACGGCCGTCGTGCTTCTCGCCATTGGCCAGCTCGCCGCCTATACCTATTATAAATACGGCACCGTAAGCCTCGCAGATGGCATCCTCGCGCTCCTTGGGCGTCTTGTCGGGATACATCTTCAGCAGTTCCTCGGCGTGAATAAACTTGATTTTCTCCGGCAGGAAAGGTTTCAACTGCGAATAAGTCTCACAGGTGAGGTATTCCGTGCGACGTATGGCGGCATAGATACGCTCCACCACATTCTTCAGGAATGCCAGCGTGCGGTCTTCGCGACGGATGACGGCCTCCCAGTCCCACTGGTCGACATAGAGCGAATGTAGGTTGTCAAGCTCCTCGTCGGCACGGATGGCATTCATGTCGGTATAGATGCCGTAGCCCGGCTCTATCCCGTATTCGGCCAGGGAGAGCCGCTTCCATTTGGCCAGCGAGTGAACCACCTCAGCACGGGCGTCGCCTAAGTCCTTGATAGGAAAGGTCACGGCACGCTCCACGCCGTTCAGGTCGTCGTTGATACCTAAGCCCTGCAGCACGAAGAGCGGGGCGGTGACACGACGCAGGCGCAGCTCCGTAGACAGGTTCTGCTGGAAAAATTCCTTAATCAGTTTAATACCTTGCTCCGTCTGCTTGGTGTCAAGCAGACGTTCATAGCCAATGGGTTTAATCAGTTTGCTCATAACGATAGATTTCAATTTTGCGTGCAAAGGTAAGCATAAAATATAAAAGTGCAAACAAAAACGCGCAGTATTTTTGCAAAACGTCAGATTTTCTTGATTTTAGCTAACTTTTTGCGCTTGCCACCTTCCATAGCGATGGTCACAAACCTCATTTCGGCGCCACCGTTAAGAAATCATAAAGTTCAAAGAGTAACAATTCAAAGTTCAAAGAATTATAGTAACTTTGCGCCCGCGTTTCCAAGCAAGCGGTCGAGTGGTGTTAACATCCACCCTACTTGACGCGTGACGCATAACAGCGCTCCCGTAGTTTAATGGATAGAATTATGGATTCCGGTTCCATCGGTTGGGGTTCGATTCCCCACGGGAGTACTTTTTT
>OCTW013409361.1_pt1 | contig 19646 bp, 7 predicted proteins | sample 1539671 | NCBI WGS metagenome assembly OCTW01 (sample SAMN02144230, study PRJEB22623) | gut metagenome | biome: sheep rumen | host: Ovis aries | place: New Zealand
CACGCAGGGTTGCGGGTTAGCAACCGGGATTCTGCGTTTTCTAAGAGCGCAGCGAGTTTTCGATTAAATATTAAAAATAAATTTGCATATATCAAAAAAAAGCAGTACCTTTGCAGCGAAAATGTGATTTTTATTGCTGTAAACATGGCTAAAAATGTGATTTTTTATAGTAAATAACACCATAAAAATGTGATTTATATTATGGAAATGCTTGAAAGAAAGATAGATACGTATCTCACGAAGTGGAAAAATGCCCTGTCTCGGAAGCCTCTGATCGTAAAAGGAGCAAGGCAGATTGGTAAAACCGAGTCTATTCGTGCTTTTGGTAAAGCCAATTATCAGTCTGTTATAGAGATCAATTTTGTGCTTCAGAAGAAATTTAGAACGATTTTCAACAATGGGTATGAGGTAGATACAATCATTAAGAATATCTCATTGCTTGAACCTTCGTGGCAATTTATCCCCGGTAAAACACTTATTTTTTTTGATGAGTTGCAAAAATGTCCCGATTGCGCTACTTCGCTTAAGTCTTTCTGCCAGGATAGACGCTATGATGTTATCTGCTCTGGCTCGCTGATGGGTATTTATTATGAGGAGATTGAGTCTAACGCCGTTGGTTTCAAAGAAGATTACGAGATGTATTCCATGGACTTTGAGGAGTTCCTCTGGGCTAAAGGTTACTCCCGCGAGCAAGTGGAAGACCTCTATAAGCATATGATTGATGTGCAACCGTTCTCGCAACTGGAGATGGATACGATGATGGATATTTTCTGTGATTACATGACTATCGGAGGTATGCCTGAGGTGGTTAAGAAATATATAGATCAGGGTAATTTTGAGGGAACACTTTCTTTGCAACGCCAACTATTGAAGGACTACGAAGAGGATATTACTAAATATGCCTCGCAAACAGATAAGGCGAAGGTACTGGCGGTGTATAATCACATATCTACTTTCCTGGCGAAGGAAAACAAGAAATATCAGATTACGAAAATAGCCAAAGGAGCCAGAAATCGGGAGTATATCGGATCGGTTGAATGGCTCAGGCAAGCGGGAGTTATCCATGTCTGTTATTGTTTGAACAATGTGGAACTGCCGCTAAAAGGCAACTATATGCCGGATAATTATAAGTTGTATTACCATGATACAGGCTTGTTGATAGCTTCGCTGGATGAGGAGGCGCAGGAAGACCTAAGGGCCAATAAGAATTTCGGTACCTACAAGGGCGCTATCTATGAAAATGTAGTAGGCGAGATGCTCCTTAAATCCGGTTATGAGCAGCTTTATTTTTACAAGCATGAGAATCCGGCTCTGGAAATGGATTTCTTTGTACGTGATGCTGATTCTCTCGTTCCTGTAGAAGTAAAAGCCAAAGATGGTGCAACTGCTTCGCTCAATAACCTTATCAAATGGGAATCCTATCGGGATGTGAAATTTGGGATAAAGTTGGGGTACAAGAATGTCGGCTGGAATGGTCAATTCTATACTTTTCCATATTTTTTAGCATTTCTTATCAAGCGTTTTTTGAAGGAAAGATAGTCTCCGATAGCGAAACGGAGCGATTTTTTACCTTTAAACGTTAAACTTTCAACTTTCAACGGAAAATTCGTGGAATTTTCTTGCATAATTCAAAAAAAAGCACTATCTTTGCACCGTGAAAAGTGCATAATAACCACAAATGTGCACTTTCGAATGTGCAAATATAAAAAGATAAACTATGATAAATGGAGCTTTATTACAGTACATGCAGGAGCAGTTAGCCTTGACATCTTTGGATTTCAAGCGGTATTTGTACGGACAGATGGATTGGAACAAACGTTTGCAATGCCTGACCGGCGGACGAGGGGTGGGTAAAAGCACAATGGTAAAACAGCATATAATCGAAACCCCGGAAGAGCATAGTCTCTACGTGTCGGCTGATCACAGTTATTTTACGTTACATACATTGATTGAACTGGCGGATGAGTTTGTGAAAGAGGGTGGAGACCATCTGTACATTGATGAGATCCATAAATACGAGGGGTGGAGTAGAGAAATAAAGCAGATATACGATACCCATCCGGCTCTGAAAGTATTTATCACCGGTTCGTCTATCTTGGACCTTTTAGACGGAGAGGCAGACTTGAGCAGGCGTGTGATTATGCGGCATTTGCATGGCATGTCGTTCCGTGAGTATTTGAATTTTGTGCATCATATCGATGTGCCGGTATATAGTTTAGAGGACGTGCTATCCGGGAAGGCACAACCCAAAGAGTTGCTTCATCCCTTACCATTGTTTCGGCAATACCTGCGAGACGGATACTATCCTTTTGCTTTGGAAGGTGATTTTCAAGAGCGTTTGCAGAATGTGATACGCCAGACTATGGAGTCGGATATCCCGCATTACGCGAAGATGAGCCCGGCTACGGGACGTAAGTTGCGCCAGATGCTATCCATTGTAGCCCAAAATGCACCATACAAACCGGAAGCGCAATCTCTGGCAAACGAACTGCGCATCAGTCGTAATGACGTACCCGGTTACTTGCTGTTTATGGAGAAAGCAGAGATGATAGGCCAGTTACGTGACGACACCGGAGGTATGCGCGGACTTGGCAAAGTGGAGAAAGTGTATCTTAATAACACGAATATCCAATACGCTTTAGCGGGTGAAAACGCAGAGATCGGCAATGTGCGCGAGACCTTCTTCTACAACCAACTGCGTGTAACTCAGGAGGTGATATCGTCCCGCGTGAGCGACTTTTGCGTAGGAGACTACACCTTTGAGGTGGGAGGAAAAAAGAAAGGTAAGAAACAAATATCCGAAGTGCCAAACGGTTATGTGGTGCGTGACGAGATTGAATACGCTACTAACCAGATTATTCCTCTATGGGCATTCGGCTTGATGTACTAACCCCTCACCCCGTGACGAAAAAACCGTGACGTAAAATACGATACGAATAAAATATTTACGGAAGTGTTCTAAAAGACGATCCAAAATAGATAGGATTGTGTGTTGAATATCGCGTGTTCTATATCTTAGAATGGGCGATATTTTTCGTATATATACCATATTATTATGTAAAAACACAACATAATGTTATGCGTGAGTTTATTATTGTGACGTTTTGATATGCATACCTTACAATTTGTGGATTTTTGCACTTTTTTTCTTGTTTTTCTTTCGTATGTCAAAAAAAAACAGTACCTTTGCAGCGCTTTATCGCGCTGCTACGCTCTCGTGTGCGTAAGCGGTATAAAAATGAAAATATTTATAGGTACAAAATATGACAACAAAAAACATTTTAAACTCATTTAGTCTGTTGAGTTACAAAAAACTAAACCACAACTTGCGGGCAATGTTCGTAGTGCTGCTCTTTACCCTCGGAGTGGGTGAGATGTGGGCTGATTCTTATTATGCTAAAGTTACTGCCTCTGCAAATCCCACAGGTGCAGGGTCGGTCTATGTAAAAGCAAACGCTACGACAGGTGCGACAACAGGTAATGGAGCAAGTGATACAAGTCCTGACAAGCAGAGCGCTAATTATAATTTTGCGCTATTGGCTGTGACCGGATATGGATATGAATTTTCCCAATGGGCACTGGGTACAAACCCCTCTGGCGGAAGCCAATCTCTAACGCATGCAGGTAGCCGTACAACTGCTTATGTAACGGCTAAAACGAAAAGTTCTGATGGAACTTTAAATTACACAGTTACTGCGAATTTCAATCGCCGTGCGATAGAGGCAGCGGGAGTGACGGAGACTTCGTTCAGTTCTCCCCAGACTTGGCGTGCGCATGGTAGTGCGGCAACAGTGGAATTCGAAGACAAGTATGTGCTCAATCAGTCGGATATAACGATAACATATCCTACGGACATTAGTACAGTCGCCAAGTCTTTGTCGTGGACTAAAGGTACTACTGATAATAACAGCGATGGTGCTGCCGTTACTAATGGTAAGATGACCGTTACGATGATTTATGACTTCTCCAATCCTACTGCTTTGGCGCATAACCCATCTGCTACAATTACGGTAAAAGAGCAAATGGGGTCCGTCAGCCAGACTTCTTCAGCCGTCGCAATAGGGCTGGACCTTACGCCTACTTTTACTACCGACAAGGCTTTGCACACTTTCTCTGCAATAGAGGTGAATACAACTGCGAGTACAACTATAAATGCTTCTTCCTACGGCGATCTGCCGATAAACAACGCCAAGTGTGCTTGGTCATACACTCTCACGGGTGCTAATGCAAACCAGTTCAGTTGTGTTCTGTCAGCTGGTGTAGCAACAGTAACATATCAGCCGACAGTCGCCGGTTCGCATAGCGCATCGTTGACAATGACAGCCAAATGGACTGATGCAAACGGTACGGTGTCGTCATATACTGCACCGGCTGTATCTATCAGCGGTTCTGCTACTGCACCGGATTTCGCTATCGGCAACCTTAATTATACGACCACAACAGATGTAGGAGCAAAAACACAAACGCTGACTCTGACAAACATTTCGTATGTAACCTCGGCTACGATTGCTTTCAGTGGCGAGAATGCGTCTTGTTTCTCTGCGACAACTTATAATACGACTACTAAATCGTTTGATATCACCTTTACTCCGCCTGTTGTAGGAGGGAAAAACCAAGCAGGAACTTATACTGCCACGGCAACCGTTACGGGTTCTGCAGCGGCAAGCAGTGCCGTGCGTACTTGTACCTTGACGGCAGTAGTCAATCCTGCACCGCTTGCGGATTTCACTGTTCCATCAGCCCTTACTTTCAATAATGGTGAAGATATGGCGGGCGGTGCTACCGACGACCAAACGCTAACGCTGACAAACATCCAGAACGTAGTGGGTACGCCTACGATCACAATAACCGGAACTGACGCATCCATGTATGCTGTGCAGGGTGGTTACGATAGTGAGAATAATGCCTTTACGATTCGTTTTACGGCAGGTGGCACAAAGGGAGGCCGTCTGACAGCAGATGCTACCGTGACGGTAGCCAACTATGATGGTGAGACCGTATCTAAGACCGTGACGCTCAATGCGTTCATGGAAGAGGTAGTGGCTTTTGAGGCACGTGTTACAAAGGCCAACGGAGATGTGATTAAAGAAGGTACTTGGGCAGAGTGTCTTACCGCAGCAAACAATAATGCCGGTAGTACCTTGACACTGATGAAAAACATAGACCTCGGCACGATAACCGCTACCAATAATATCTCAAATGCAATGACCATCGACCTCAATGGTAAAGAACTTCGTGCTGCGGTGAATGCCACTTCGATAGGTGTATTAACTATTACGGCAGCTGTACCGGTTACCATCAAGGACTCAAGAACCGGAGGAAAGATTATCAATGAAATAGCACGTAATAGCGAGATCCGTACCATCTTTGTCAATAAAGCAGGAGCAACACTGACTCTGGAAAGCGGAACGATTGCGGTTAATAACCTCGGACAATATGCATCTGCTGCCAATGCGGATTTGGGGGTTGCCAAATACGCTAACTGTGCAGCCCGTGCTATTAATCAGTGCGCTGGATCAACTGTGAATATCAATGGCGGACGTGTAGAAGCTTTTGGTACCCGTAATGCCTACGGTATCTATCAAGAAAGCAGCGTGGCTACTAATAATGCAGGAACTTCTGTCCTCAATATTTCCGGAGGTGAAGTCTATGCCGAGGCACCCTATGGTGTGTATGGTATTAATGGTTATGGAAAGATTAATTTCAGCAATGGTGACATTAATGTAAAAATTAACACCAACATGGTAGATGCTTGTTATGCAGCTGACCATGCTAACAATACAAAAAATGGTTTGGCTTATGGTATTCTTGTAAATGCCTATTCCAATGCCACAGCATCTAAATGTTATTTTGGAACGCTTAATATGACGGGTGGTAATGTTAATGTGACTAATGAACGTGTGCTGGCTGCTGATCTAAAGTCTTATGGTGTGCTCATTAACTGCTCCAATGCAGATATGGGGTCTGGCACAGCTGTTGATGGAAGCAAGTGCCAAAAAGCAGCGGCAAAAGGCTCTATTGATGGTGGTACGATTACTGTTAATTCAGGAACTTACTATTCGTTTGGTGTGTATATGAGCGGCTGTTACAACTCATACGATAATACCAGCCATGTATTAACCGTAAAGAATTGTACTGTCAATGTCAAGGCACACACATACGCATACGGAGTGTTCTCGCAAGGCGCAGTTAATACAACCAATGGCGGCTGCTACCACGGTGACATAGAACTTACGAATTGTACCGTAACGGCTGAGACAACAGTGGGAGCATATTCATACGCTGCGTTTGTTACTTCGCGAGTGGCTACTATCTATAAAAATGCAAGCACTGCTGCTGCTAATTATTATCACGGAGAATATGGTTCTGCTGGAAAACTGACTATTAATAGTGGAACCTATAAAGCATATGCAAAGACAACAACGGCATATTGTGTGTCTGCCGGAAATGAATGGAACGGAGAAGCTCGTGCTAAAACAACCTATGCTGATGAGACAAATGTAGCGCTTACGCAACTATTGGGTGGTAATGTGGAGGTATATCCGACATTGGTAATCCACGGTGGTGATTTCTATGCCGAAACATTTGGTACGACAACAGCAAGAGCTGTTTCGTCAGGAGGATATACAACCATTGATGGCGGTACATTTAAAGCAGTAGCAAAAACCAAGAATGCATATGGCTTGGCGGCTGTGAGTGGTACGATGAAAGCAACCGGAGTAAAGGTGGAAGCCGAAGGTAATGAGACTGTATATGGCGTGCTTGTTAATGCAGGTATCTCGGATTATACTTTGTTTGATTATGCTGCCGATGTAGAACTGAACAACTGTGATGTTACCGCTACAACTCGTACCGGCACAGAGGCTCGTGGCGTAAGCGTTGTTGCAACAACCAAAACGCAAACGGAAGCAACGCGCGAAGCATTAAGTGCTTCTAATAAAAACAAATACTACAACCTTTATCAAATTACAGAGAAATCAACAGCAGGTAAAGTTAAAATTAATGGTGGTACTTATCGTGCTACAGCAGCTACCACAACGGCTTATGGTGTAGTTCTTAGTACAACAGCTGTATCAGCAACAGGTCTCGCACACGCTTCAGCCGAAGGAATAATAAAAAATGCAACCTTCGTAGTCAAGACAAACGGTACCACTTCTGCTACGGGTATTTATGCAGGCGGCCCCACCACTATTGAGGGATGTAATATCACTGTACAACCCCAAACAACAACAGGTTATGGCGTTTATATCAATGATAAGAAAACGACTCTTTCCAATACTACAATCAATGTAACAACAGCCAATACGGCTGATGCCACTAAATCAGCTGCTGCGTATGGTATTTACAATAACGCATCGATTAGTTCTATCGGTTGGATTTTTGAAGGCGAATTAGAGGCGAATGAAGGCAATGTGGTGGATGTTAAGACAACCAGTGGAACAACGGCTTATGGTATTTGGACCCATGCAGTGTATAAAGCCATAACAAGCGAGGTGTACACGGCTGCCGGGACGTACCCTGCTGCTGCTCGGACAGTCATTAATGGCGGTAAATATACAGCAAATGCGAATAATACAACGGCATATGCACTCGGTGTGCAAGATCCGCAGAGAAGCGGAGATGTTGCGGCTATTCCTACGTGCATCGTCAATGGCGGTAATTTTAAAGGTACAGCCACAACCACACCCTATGCCGACGTGTCAGTAAACGGTGAAACAGGCTACTTCGTACTCAATGGAGGTTATTATGTCAAAGACGAAAACCTCGACAAGAAACTCGGCGAGGGCATGAACAAAGTAGCCGTCAAGTCCGGCACGCCGGAATATACCGAGGGCTACCGTTGGCGCGTAACGGACAATATGACAGGTGAATATGTCTGCAAAATAAAAGAAAACAGCACATCTTACGCTTCTCTTGAAGAGGCGTTACAGGTGGTTAACGCTTCGCCAAGCAGCACATGGACTATTGTTATGTTAGCAAACGCCACACTTTCTAAGGGAGACTACGAAATACCGGCAAATACGACACTGTTGATACCGTATAAATCCGGGCAAACAACGATTAATGGCACAACACCTGCATGGGTAGATAAACGTAATACTCCAACCCCAACCACACCTTCGCCATATATGAAGCTTACGTTTGCAAGCGGAGTAAATATGACGATAAAAGGAAAAATAGAGGCAAGTAGTACAACGTACATTAACCAGAATAACTGGACAGGAGTTCCGGGAGGCCCTTATGGTTGGTTGCAACTCAACGAAGGTTCACATATAGATCTTGAGAGCGGAGCTTATCTGTTCGCATGGGGCTATGTAACAGGTAAGGGCACAATCAATGCCAAGAATGGTTCTTTCATTTATGAAGACTTCCAGATGGGTGATTGGCGAGGTGGTACTATTAGCTCCGCTATAAGCGGTAATAAAAATGGTTTAGGCTCAAAAGGTGTGTTCCTTCTGACAGATTACTATTTCCAGAATGTTGAGTGTCCTATTACTTATCGTCCGGGAGCGAAATCGATTGCATATAGCGGATGTTATATGGAGAAAGCAAATTACGGACTATATATTCAAGGGAAATCAGACCCTGTGACAATGGTAGGAACAAGTGGAGCTATGTTCCTAATGTCGCCAGCTACTGCAGGGGAGAATACTTGGGTAAGAAAAGAATATGACCCGACAACAGATCAATTGGTATGGACATTGAATAGTGGTGCATCCCTTGGTAGTTTTCGCCTGAAGATTAGCGCATCATTCATTGATGTAGACATGAATACATCGGATTATGTATTGCCAATGGCAACCAACTTTAAGATTGTGGCCAATGAGGGCGATATTAATATTACAAATGATATTTGTTTCCTCCCTGGTTCTGAAGCCATTGTCAATAAGGAGGCAAATTTGGTAGTAGCAAGTGGGAAACGTGTATTTGTATATGATTCCGACGATTGGAGTTCGTATGGTGGATATTACCATAAAATAGGCTATTCGCCATCATGGAAGGCATGTCCTCGTACTGCTACGAAATTGCCGGATGCTAAAATCGAGATAGCTGGCACATTGACGATTAATGGCTCAATCTATACGACAGAAGGAGGCGGTAATATCTTCTCTACACGCGAGAACTCCGGAAAGATAAAATTCAACGCCGCAGCACCTGCTTCCACCGAGGCAATTGCACAGTTTACAGGAACGAAAAATACAACTCTATGCCAAATAGTGGGGTATGCAAATGATAAAGTGCAATATGTCGGAAAAGCATTAACATCAGCCAAACTTAAAAATGAAGATGGCGAATACACCCCGACAACAGGAGCAGCATCAGGAGAAATCTACGCGTATATGGAAGATCCTGCCGATGGTGTGTATCGTTGGCTTAGTGTAAAAGATAATGGGTGCTTTACCGAGATTAAGGGCGCTGATACCAAGCAATATATTCATCCCTCTGATTTCGTGGCTGTTGAAGAGAATGCAAATGGAGATCATGCATATCACAATTTGGCATCAACACGTATGTTCGTTAATGCTGAGGCGGCTTCTACTAATGCAAGTTGCGTATGGTGGGAAGTAAATCCGACGCCAGAAGTAATTGATGCGGTTACATATTATGTGGCGAATAACGAGAACTTTGATAACTTCGGAACCTATTACTATTGGGATAATAGTGTAAGTTACTGGAAACCCAAGAAAGTGACAGTCATATGGAATGACAAGGATGGAAATAAGATAACGAATGGCACATTCGGGGATGAATATAATTTCAACACTTCTCCGCAGTTCTTTGGTACGAATCCGACATGGGCAAACTCTGCGACGGAGAAACACGATTGGATTGGATGGCGCGATGCGGAGGGCAATATCTATGATAAGAACGCGACCCTTCCGCGCGCAACGAGCAATGTGACTTATACAGCGTATTTCAATACATCAAAGTTCCAGTACACCATCACCTTCAAGAACGACGATAACTCCGACCTCTGGGCGGGACTGGTGGATGCCGGTACTACGGGTGCAGAACTGCAAGCACTGTTTGAAACTAAGTACAACGAGAAAACAGGCACTACGATTCCTCAGAAAGCCCCGACGGTGGACAAGGTATTTACCTTCACCGGTTGGAACACCACACTCGCAACTGTCACCGCTGCGGCTACCTATACTGCTCAGTATAGTTATTCCACACGTCAGTACCACGTCACCTTCTATAACTACGATGCGGTGTCGGTATTATACGAAGCCGATGTGAACTACAATACCGCCCCGACTTACAGTGGCGTAACGCCGTTCCGTGCGAACACCTCCGCTTACTCATACAACTGGACGGGATGGCAGCAAGGTGCAACGATCTATACCACCTCTGCTACCCTGCCGGTAGTGAAGGGTGATATATCGTATATCGCTACCTTTGAGCAGACAGAGCTGAAATACCAAGTATTCTTCAAGCGTCAGGATGGTTCGATTATCGATGCGCCGTTCTTCTCTTACGAAGATACACCGTCTGCGTTCCCTGCCAATCCGACAATGGCTTCGACAGTCAGCACCGACTACACCTTCGATCATTGGGATCCGGCTACATTGACTTCCGTGACGGAGGATGGAAAGGTCTATACGGCGTACTTCTCCGAGTCGCCGCGCCAATACACGGCGCACTTCGTGAACTACGATGGTGCATCCCTCAATGTGGACCAGACCATAGATTATAATACGGTACCCGCGTACACGGGCGTGACACCGATGAAACCTAACGACGCCCGTAACTCATACGTGTTCAGCGGTTGGGCTTGGACAGCAGGCGAAGGATGGGAAGCCGGTTCAATCGGCGTAGGCGAAGCTTTCCCTGCTATCAAGGGTGACATCACTTTCACAGCGCAATATACTCCGACACTCCTTCAGTTTGATGTGATCTATCAGCGTGAGGACGGATTTGTCATCTTGCGTGACAAGAAGAAATGGGGTGAGTCTTCCGCCTTCCCGACTACTTATGCCGGTGCAACAAGCGGTCTCAACTACGAAGATGCGACCTATACCTACACCTTCGACCATTGGAGTCCGGCAACGGTGGTAAATCCGGTCACAACCAATGCGACTTATACGGCTTACTACAACCAATCAATTAAGACTTATTCGATAACAGCAGTAGGCATCAGTCCTGCAGGTTATGGTAGTGTATCACCGGCTTCGCTCGCAAGTATTCCGGGTGGTTCGACCGTAACGGTGAACGGCAACAAGATTACCGTCAATGGCACAACCATTACCGCTACGCCTGCTGCGGCTACGGCGCAATATACCTATGCCTTCGACCAATGGAACAATGTGCCGGCCACGGTAACGGGTAACATTTCCGATATCGAAGCAGTCTTCACCCGTACGGTGAACACCTACACCGTTACATGGAAAAACGCCGACGGCACGGTGCTCGAGACCGACGAGAATGTAGAGTATGGCGCAACGCCGACCTACGACGGCGAAACACCGACCAAGGATGCTGATGCAAGTTATGTACATACATTCAATACATGGACACCGGCTGTTGGTGCTATCTCCGGCAATACAACCTATACGGCGACCTATAGTACCGCTCCTACCGTGGCTTCTGTTGCAGCCGGTGGCGAAACATCTTATTATGCTACAGTTGCAGATGCTATCACGTTCGCCAACGGCAAGACCAATGCAACCGTCACAATGCTTCAAAATGCTTCTGTGGCAAGCGAGGTAACTATCTCCGCCGCAATGACGATTGACTTGAACGGCAAAACCGTGTCAAGTACTCAAGCAACTGCTTCTACAGGTGTATTTAAGATTAGCGCCTCTGGCAAGACCGTCACGATAAACGGTGCGGGCGGAACGATTAATCATACGGCTAATGCCAGTGTGTTCGGCATCTACGTGGCGGCAGGTTCTACGCTGAATATGACGGGAGGAACTGTAATAGTAGACGGTGGCTCGGGTAATCCACGTGGCATATATGTACGAGGTGCTTCCGGTTCTACTGCTACCGTCTCGCTTACCGATGTCGAGGTAGAAACAAAATCAACCGGGAACAATAGTATCGCCGTCTATACCTACGCGTATGCGAACGTTACCATCCATAGCGGCACCTATACAGCTACCGCAACATCATCTTCAGCTCGTTATGCGGCCTATACAAGGAATGAACCGGGTAGCAAAATAACCATTGAAGGTGGTAAGTTTAATGGACAGGACAAGGATGTATATAAAGGAGGAACAACAGCAACCATCTCCATCAGCGGTGGTTACTATGTTCATGATACAAATATTGAGACCTATTGTGCTACCAACTACTCTGTCTTTGACCTCGCCGGTCAGTCGCCGTACAAGTACGAAGTAGCGGAGGCATATACCATCACCTTCAACAACTATGATGGTACCCAGTTGCAAAGCACTGCTGTGAAGAAAGGCGCAACACCTGTTTACACAGGCGCTACTCCGACCAAGGCGGAAGATGAAAGTTATACCTACACGTTTAGCGGATGGGATTCTGAAGTAGTAGAAGTCTCTGAAGAAGCTACCTATACGGCGCAGTTTGATGCAATCTCCAAAGAAACAGGCTTCTATGCCGACATCGTGGATGCTACGGCAACCTCTTTGACGATCAACACCAATGTAACCGGCTGGTCGTTGTCGAAATGGCCGTACACAATCAATGGTACGTCCTATGGTCGCAAAGAAGGTTCAGGAGATAAGCAATGTAATGCCGATCGTACAATCACGATCACGCATTCGCTGGCTGCAGACGAGTCGCTTCTAATTTCGATATCGGATACGAAAGACGTGGAGATAAGCCGCCATAACTACGTAATTCCGCACGTATATGAAGAGAACGCTGTGCTCTCCGGTACGGATGCGAACAGTATAGTCTTTGTTCGCGACGGCAAACTGACAGTGAACGAGCCCCAAACTGCGAAAGCCGTTTATGTGGCTCCCGGAGCAGAACTTGAGATTAATGGTACGTTAACGGTGGATAAACTCGTGCTGCGTACATCTCCATGGTCTGCAGCTATCCTTACCAACAACGGCACACTTGATGCAGAGCACGTCTATTATAGCCGCGTCGTAGCGGATAACTCCCAGTATTACCAGTTCGGTCTGCCCGTAGGTAGTGCGACCACCTCCGTTGTACTATCTGATGGTAATAAGCCTGCGGAAACCTCATGGATATTGAAGGAATATAGTGAGTCCGCCCGTGCTACCAATGGTATCAGCGATAGTGGCGCCAACTGGGAGTCGTTGGCTTCTACGACTATCGGTGGCGGTAAGGGCTATGAACTTTTCTCTGCTTCGGCATACTATCGCGAGTATTACTTCCCGGTTAATCTGAATGAGTTGACGAACTCTGTCGCAGTGCAATATACACCCAGCGAGAATCCTGCTAACTCGGGATGGAATATGGTTACCTCTCCGTTGACCTCTGTCTATGAGAATGACCCGGTACCGGAGGGTATCACCATTAGCATTCTGAACTCGGATGGTAATTATACCCAGGAGAACCCGTCTGTGATCTATCCGGCTGTGCCTTTTGCATACCAGGCTGCGGCTACCGGTACGTTATCCTTTGAGGCTTCTTCGATGGCGTTCCTCTCTCAGGCAGCTCCGGCTCCGCGCAGAGCGAAGATTGCTACGGAGGAACCGACCCGTATCCAGTGGATCCATGTGGATCTGAAGGACGCGAATGGAGTAGGGGATCAGACTTCTATCTATGCGCACCCGACGCGCTACGAAGATACTTACAAGACCGGTATCGATGTCTCCAAGCAGTCCCTCACCGCTTCGCGCGCGACAATATATAGTTCGCACGCGTATGGAGAGATGGCATTTGCCGGAGTTAGCGACTCCTTGCTGGCGCGCGGCATAGCGATGACCATCTATTCGCCCAAGGCGCAGGAACTGACATTCTCCATGCGGGAGAATAACTGGCTCAACCGTCTTTCTTCTGTCTGGCTGATAGATAACGAGACGGGATACCGTACGGATCTGCTCTGGAGTACTTATACTTTTGATGCTCCGGAAGGCACGACGGCAGGACGATTCACCATCGCGGGAGAGTTCTACGCTCCGCAGATTGCTACCGGTATGGAGGACACTTCAGTGCAGGACAATAAAGCCCGCAAAGTGCTGATAAATCAAAAGATGTATATCCTTGTCAATGGTCAGGTCTTTGATGCAACAGGAAAAATAGTAACTGAGTAAAAAAGAAGAAACAATCTAATGAGAAATAATAATTATACAAGACCTCCACGCAAAGGAGTAATAGTATTTGCGTCCTTTGTGTTCGCTGCTCTCTTTATAATCGCATTCATTATATCTTACGAGCAACGAACAGATCTGGCGCATAGCGTACATCTGTCACCTATTTCGGCTAATTATGGCATGGTATCAACGGTTCGCTCATCTTCTTTGGCTGTTCCTATGCATAGCACAGCTCCGCTCTTAAGTAGCGGTACCATTCATGCCTATGCCTATAGCGGTCATGCTACGATGCCGAGTACCGGGTCTTCATCCGGTTTCCGGATCCATACCTTATCGTCAGCGACGATGCATTCCTACGGTTCCGGCGGTGGAGGCGGAGGTGCCGTTAGCGGAGGAAGCAGTTCTTCCCCCTCATCGCAAACTATTCGTTATAGCGGTGCATCGGTTTCGATGCCGTCTTTGGCTATGGCAGCCCCGGTGCGGACGTATGCTGATAATGGTACTTCTGTATTAACCGCTTCTTCCTCTTCTGCTTCTTCCGCTCCTGCTCGGCATGGACATATACGTAGAGCCGCTCCAGATGATGATGGCGAACCGGGAGCTCGCGCAGAGGATGATGAGGTTCCTGGAAAATATTGGTATTGGCATGAGGTCGAAGGCTGGGTTACCGGCAATGATATACCTGTCGGTACTTTATGGAATAATGGTGGTTCTATGATGCGATGGGATGGTTCCGGATGGGTATCCTCCGAGAGCCACGTCTCTGATCCTACCAACGTACCCATCGGCACTACGCCCTGGTTGCTGATGATCCTCCTCACATGTGTGTACGCGTTAGGTAAAAACTATGTATCATATAGTAAATATGAAAAAATAAGTTAACTTTCTATCATGTATATGAAACGAAATTTCACAATCTTATGCGTGTGCGCGATTTTATTATTAGGAACAAGCGCGCATGCGTATGCGCAAGCTCGCGGAACAACATGCGCGACGGCGATTCCGATGGGAAGCGATTATAGCGCGCAAGTTCAAAACGGGCAGTCTATCTGGTATTCCGCATGGACGTTTGACCTGCCGCTGACGGTCACCTTCGCCCCGGCACACGGTGCGTCTGATCCGGCTCCTCTGGTAGAGATGGATTTTAGTTGTACGACCGGCGTATATGAGGATTCCATCCTCTGTAGCCTCTTCTGCGCCACTTCCGGCTCCAGCGGTATCTCTTTTGACCTGCCGCATAAGCCCCAGTTGAAGTCAAAAACCTTAGATAATGGTACATTCGTGTATTATCTTGCCCTTGGTAAAAGTTATCGCGACCTCCTCCTGCAGGTAGGTATCGATTATAATGTTCAGGTGTACGTTAAAGTAACTTATAAGAGCGCCGGTACGATCTCCCTCGCGCCGGATAACCTGTTCTCCAACTGTGTCGATGGCGCTAAGTTCATGCATTTTGGCGATACGGTGCAGGTTGCGGCTTCGGACGCAAATCGCCACGTGATCGTACCCTATGTACAATGGCAGGAAGATACTATCCGGTATGTCTGGAACGGTACTACTCCGTGTCGGATAGTGATAGGTAACTCCTGTGATTTTGATCCCTCTGCAGGCGATGCCGCTCTCTCGGAAAACGAAAATGTCATAGATTTCTTTGATTTACAGCCCGGAGGTTCAAAAACTGTCTCGGCAGATTTGTTGTATGATTATGTTCATAACGCGGCATATCCTAATGAGGCCGGCATGTATTTCGCAAAATTCTATAGTGTTGCTCCCGGTACGGCCCAAGTGGTGAAAGTACCTAGAGCACTTCCTCGAGGAAATGCTACTTTACTTAAGTATGATCAGACGTATCCGCTTAACGCGAATGATGCAGCGTTCTTTGCGATTCCGCGGTCATGGAACAAGGATGTGAAGTTTGATACCCCGACAGCGCATGTATTCAAGATGCAGATAGCTACTGATCCGGATTTTCAAGGAAATCATTTCTTGGGTGAATATATGTATGAAAGGGTAGAGGACGGGCATTGGAGAGGAATATTAGGAACTGAATTAGTCAATCTGTGGAAAAAGACAAGCGATCAATACCTTTATATACGCTTTATATGCTCGGAAGCAACTACGGTTACTCCTTCCGAGTGGGTTGCATCCACGTGCGTCAAATCAACCCAGACTATCTATATTGCCAAGATGGATACTACTTTTAGAATTACGAGAAATTCTAGTTTCCGCTATCGTGCCACTTACGCGCAAATGTTAGGTGGAGATCTTACTGTTTCGTTCTCTTCTACGAATACATGTAATGTCTTTATCGCTACCGATTGCAATATTACCACTTCTCCTACGGCTGCTAATGTATTAGCAACCGGATCTGTAAATAGCAGCAGAAGTAAAACTTTTACGGCTGATAATATTGCGAGTTGGTCTCCTCGTGTCGATGAAGAGGGGTATGTCTATTTCCGTTTTAATTGCACCTATACCGGTACCTATTATATCACTCTAAAGTCAACCGCTCCGGAGGAGAAAGATCCTGTTTATCCTGCGATGACGGTTTCTGTATCGTGCGACGAATCGGGGAACGCAATCGTTCGTGTGAGCGACGATCAGCATATCACGATTCTGCAAGGAACGACCGTAATCCGGACCATTGAAGCCTTTGCCGGCGAGACCTATAGCCTCTCTGATTTATCCCAAGGTACATACACTTTACGTGGAAAAAATGACGAAATAGAGTTGAAATTGTAATATTTTTGTGTAAAAATTGGCGAAAAAGGAAATTTATTTGGTAAAACCAAGATTTTTTTGTACCTTTGCGCCCTGAATTGCTGTGTGTGTATATGTATATGCGTTACGTACGTACGATTATATTTCTACTTTGCGTGGCTGTTTCGATGATGGGACAGTCGCTTAAGCCGGCGGGGACTACCATTGATCAGGCTACCCGTGTGACAGATACGACCGCTCTTTCGATCCAATCCGGTAGAAACTTTGTTCGTTTCGCGGCTATCTATCTTCCTGCTACGATCACATACATGCCCGATACCGCCTTCGGTCCTATCCCTGTAGCTATCATGGATGGTGATACGATTCCGGCTACCCATTTTTTCGACGCGTGCGCCATGAGTTGGGCGTGGGAGATTTCCCGCGGTGAGGAAACGAAGATTGTGGAGATTAGCGCTCATGAGAATGCTACTATCTTAGTGGAGCCGTTCTTCTGTCCGGCGAATACGAGTACGGTAGTGGATGATGCTCAGGATAGTTACGAATGGTATGGGACGACCTATACTCAGAGTGGCATTTATACGCATGAGAATGCGACGGAGTATTGCTCCTGGACCGATACGCTTCATCTGACTATCCAGCACTTATGTCCGGCGAATACGGATACGGTAGTCGATGATGCTCAGAATAGTTTCGAGTGGCACGGAACGGTCTATACCCAGAGCGGCGTTTATACCTATGTCCATACGACGGAGTATTGCTCCTGGACCGATACGCTCCATCTGACTATCCATCGTAATCTCAAAGATACGACCATCTATTTCTGCCCCGGCATGCATGAGGAAGGAATCGTGGAGGATGGCGAATGGCGGACCGATTATCGTGCTTATCAGTTAGAGATGCCCTCGCCCGATTGGTATATGGAGGGCGTGATCCTGGAGGCACAGGCTGATAAGGCTTTGGTAGATTTCCGCCGTGCGGAGCAAAATCTTATGGACCATTACCAGCTGCCGTTCGTGCCCATATCGAATATCGTATGGTCGTTCCGCTCGGTAGATGATGCCGAGAACCATGCAATGGAGATAAAGAACGAACCCCAATGGGTGGAGCCCGGTACGGTCTCGGTGATGGTACGATTCCAATGCGGCGCACCGTATTACAGCAGTTTTACGACGGATGTGGAAGAGGTGGACTATATCGCCCGGCCGGTCAAGGTCATGGAGAACGGTACCGTGATGATCATCCGCGGCGGCAAACGGTATAACGTCTTAGGAACAAGAATACGATAACTCACTAATATTTACTCAAACAACAATCTCTTATGAAACTCCGAAAGCTGATTATAGGGCTTATGGCGATTCTGCCGATGGGCGCAATGGCGAAATTGGTTCAGCCGTGCGACTCGTTCTCCGCAGTGTGGAAAGACACGCTGCCCGCTCATTATTGCGACTGTGAGTATAACTCGAATACATTTGCATTCCCCATCGATACGGTCCTCTCTGGAGATGTGTGGTTTACTGCCACGATCGATGATATCCGCCAGGGCATATCGGCGTACTGGTTCTCTAATACATCCGTGACGATCGATGTCTATGCTTTCTGTATCAGCACGACGCCGACTTTCTCGGTGACGGTAGGTCCTAACCGCATGAGCGAGATGGATATGGATAAGATTAACAGCAAGCTCGATGAGATCGGCGGTAGTGCGCAGTACCTCAAGGCGCTTACGCCGCGTATCCATGTCTATCCTTTGAACGGCGGATCGGGTCAGGTGTTCTGCTATCCGTACGACCAGGGGCCTCACTCGACTTGCGACAGAGCACTGGAGATGCGTGCATGGATGACTTATGTATGTAGCGAACCGGAGAACGTCTATCGTCTGCCGTCGTCCAATATACCCGCTTCCGGTCATGCGTTCTTGAGATGGATCCATAAGCCCAAGAATGTCTCCCAGAAGCCCCAGCCGGCAGAGATATGGCTGACGATGGATAGTTGCAACGGCGCGGAAGTAGCGCGAGTAACGATGAGCGATACGACGCATGTCTATCAGCCGGATTCCGCTATGCTGGTTACCGTCCGCAATGCCAAAAGGGAGATATGGGTACACGTCTCGCATGAGGCGGGAGTGAACGGCCGATTGTTCTACTATACCAACCCCAAGTACGCCGATCCGCTGCCTCCTGTTAACCAGACGATTTGCGAGGGAAAGAAGATTACGGTAGATGGTCGCGATTATACCTCCGATACTGCGTTTGTCGATGTGATATGTATGAATCGCGATACCTTGCAGGAGAGAAGCGTATCCCTCTCTTTTACTCCGCCGACAACCATCTATGATACCGTTCAGGTAGCTGCCGCGGAGTTGGCACGCGGATATGTGCATCCCGCTTCGGGAATGGTGCTCCGCCAGTTCGGCGATACGGTCTTTGATATCGTGAAAGCCAATACCTGTACCAAGCGATTCCAAGTGACCGTGGAGGAGAAGGAAGAACCGAAGGGTACGGAGCTGATCTCGGGCGCTAAGAAAGCCCGCAAGATGATTGTCAGCGGCCAGATGGTCATCTATATTGATGAGAAGAAATACAATGTCTTAGGACAGCAAATACAATAAAAAATTAACAATAATTACTAACTTTTAAAACAACCAATTACATGAAGAAGTTTTTCTTACTTACGTTGGCATCCTTGATGACCGTCTTCGCGATGGCCAAGGGTGATGGCAGCGGT
>OCTW011410390.1_pt1 | contig 19642 bp, 10 predicted proteins | sample 1539671 | NCBI WGS metagenome assembly OCTW01 (sample SAMN02144230, study PRJEB22623) | gut metagenome | biome: sheep rumen | host: Ovis aries | place: New Zealand
GACTTTGTCGAACTGGTGCTGTCGGATGATGCCGCGGGTGTCTTTGCCGTAGCTTCCGGCTTCGAGGCGGAAACATGCGCTGTATGCGGCGTATTTGATGGGCAGTTGGTCTTCGGTGAGGAGCTCGTCGCGGTGCAGGTTGGTGACGGGCACTTCGGCGGTCGGAATGAGGAACATGTCTTCATTCGTTTTGTAGGCGTCATCCTCGAATTTGGGGAGCTGGCCTGTGCCGGTCATCGAAGCGCGATTGACGATGTACGGCGGAATGACGAGTTTGTAACCGCGTTCGGCGTGGCAATCGAGCATGAACTGAATGAGCGCGAGTTCTAGGCGGACGGCATCGCCCATCAAAAAGGTAAATCTGGCGCCCGAAACCTTGGTGCCGCGGTCGAAATCGAGCGTGCCTTGTGCTTCGCCCAAATCGTAATGTGCCTTGGGTTCGAACGAGAATTCGCGCGGTGTTCCCCAGCGTCGGATTTCGACATTGCCTTCTTCGTCGGCGGCCTGAGGTACGTCATCGCCTGGAATATTGGGGATGTAGAGCATCATATTGGCGAGTTCTGCGTCGATTTCGGCGCGTCTGGCATCGATTTCCTTGAGTTCGGTGCTCATGGCTTTGAGCTGTGTACGCAGCGCAGCGGCCTGTTCTTTGTCGAGCGTGCGCATCTGGTCGCTTGCCTGGCGCTGTTCAAAGCGGAGCTGGTCGTAGCGCTGGCATTTGGCGCGGCGTTCGTCGCTCAGGGCGCGCAGATGGTCGAAATCGACCTTGGCATTGCGGAATTTGAGGCCATCGATGACTTTATCGAGATTGGCGAGTACGTATTTAACATCCAACATATTGAATCTCCTTTGTTTGTCTCAGTTTGCGGTCGATTGCACGGGAATCGTCCACAAAAATCGGGGTTATTTACTCCATTTGACAAAGGGGTTTCAATGTTTTTTGGGATGTTTTGGGCGCTCGCTATTCGCGTTGCGAATACGCCGCGCGAGAGACGTTCCATGGAACGTCTCAACATTTTGGGGGCCGGCCTATTGCCTGCGGCAATACGGCACGGCATCGCGCGTCTATTCGCGTTGCGAATACGCCGCGCGGAATGCATGGTCTCACGAAAAAAATGCCCAAAAAACAAAAAACGCGGCGTTTCACCGGGGGAAGTAAAACGCCGCTGGGGCTGCGATAATCGCTGATTATCGCAGGGGGGTATTTTGATTTCTATCACTCCGCCTTTTTTTCGTCAACAATTTTATTTTGCCACGATGTACAGTATGGTAACTGTTCATCCATGGAGTACGCTCCTGGTTCCCCAAATACTTGAAATCTCTTTAATTCATAATGCTGAATGCATAAGGCAGAATGATTTTGCAAACCAAAGGCATCATCCAAATCCTCTGAGTATGACATTTCATGATGCATTCATTATTATGCATTAACGAATGATATGAGCTTTCGAAAAAACCAAGTATAGGGGCTGAATCGTAATTACGTATGTAAATCTTTATTTCGTAGGATTATCGCGGAGATGAATCTTCATCCTGGTGATGTGAAATCTGCTCAGAGCTCGTATTATCATCTGTTTCATTTTTTGTTTTGAGTTTTTTTCGTCCGTGAATGACCAGAATGATGCCCAGAATGACCATCGGTATGCTTATCCATTGGGAGGTCGATAGCAGCACGCCTCCTCGATCGTCATCGCGCCAGATCTCAATGATAAATCGCAATATGCCATAAGAAATCAGGAAAGTGGCGATTTTTTGACCGGCATAGAGGACCTTTTTGCGCGTGAACCAAAGATAAATAAAGATAATCAGGGCACCGAACAGTTCATAGAGCTGCGTAGGATGTACAGGTAGCGAGAGCCATTCACCGATTTCCTTGTGCTGTGCCACGAGTTGATCGTAGAACAATTCCCGGTGGCGTTTCCAGGCATCGGAGTATTGTGGAAAGCGAATTCCCCAGGGCATGTCTGTCACTTTGCCAAAGCAGCAGCCGGCCAGGAAACATCCCAAACGCCCAAAGACAAGACCTAATGAAATGACGGGTGCACCGATATCAGCCAGTTTGAGTTTTGGCCATTTTTGGCGTTTTGCAAAGAACCATGCGGTAATCAAAGCCAGAATGAGCCCGCCGTAATAAGTGAGTCCTCCGGCCCAGAACATGAGTGGGCGTAAGCAGCTGCGTTCAGGGATGCATTGGCCTTCGATACACTGGTTGCCAATATTGTAACCTTGATTTTGCGCTGCAATGCATTGGGCAGACTCGACGCATGCTTTTCCGCTTGGGAGTGGTTCGGCCAGATGATTGGGATCGATACACAGCCAGACGTAATCCATCAAAAAACCGTCAAAAAGCACGTGGGCGAGACGTGCGCCGACAATACTGGCGATGATCAATGCAAAACAGAGATCAATCATTTTGACGGGATCAAATCCCACACGAATGGCCTCACGCCTCAGTATGAGCGAGCCAACAAAAAAACCGAGCATGACCATCGTAAAATAGGATGGCAATGCCCAGACACCTTCACCAATGAGTACTGGATACATATTTTATGTGTGGGGTAATATTCCAAAAGAAAAGTAATTATAAGAATTATCTTTTGCGGTTGTTTGTTTTCGACGTTTACGATTTATTATCATTATTATCTGATTTATCTTCAGATTGTTCCACCTTCGCGGGATCAGTTATTTTATCGTCAACATCTTTCTTTGCAGGTTCAGCATCTGGGTCCGCGTCTGTTTTCCCCTCAGCAGTGACCGCTTTTATCTCTTTGATGCTCTGGACGAGCATCGCCAGAATGAGGAATGCCACACCACCGGTGACGAAGACATCTGCGATGTTAAAGGTAGGCCAATAATGTTCACCGACGTGCCATGAAATGAAGTCGATGACATAGCTCAATCGGAAGCGATCGATGACATTGCCAATGGCACCGCCTAGAACGCATGCCAGCGAGAGGATGAGAACTTTATTGTTCTTCCAGGAAGTTCGCCAGATGAAGACACCAATGAGTATCATTGCCAGAATGCCGGTAATTCCAAAAAAGATTGAGCGGAATTTGGGTGAGGCATCTGCCAGGAAACTAAAAGCTGCACCAGGATTACGGGCGTATTGATAGTCATAATAGCCATCAATCACGGTCAGACCGACGTGATGCAGTTCGAGTGATTCGCCGGATTTGACCTCTGTCTGCGGCATAATACGCTCGCTATTGCGATAGGTATTGGCCACGATCATTTTATTCTCACGTTCGTTATTGTTGGGATAACGCTTTTGTATGATATCTTCAACAGTTCCAGCATTTTGGTCATTGACCGTCAACGTCACATAATGCTCAGGAAAGCGTGCATTGGCGAGGTTGTCTTCAGCCCAGTTTTTTGTCCATTGGTCGAGGAATACTGCGATAAAGACAATCAATGCCGCGATGAGAATTTTAATTGTTTTTTCGTTCATGTTCTATTTTGGGGGCAAGAGACGTCGTATGTAACGTCTGTACAAAAAACAATCAACACGCCCAGGAGCGGTGTTTATCCGTGGTTGTCGGCATGTGATTGCAAGCCGATACTGGCCATGGATGAATCCCAAGGCTCGTGTGAATGATACCTGCGGAACAATGCGAGCGCAGCATAACTCCAGGGTATTAAACAATTGCGCATTGCGCATTGCGCATTGCGAATTCAATACGCGGTATATCATGTTTTGCCGGAATTTTAATCATAATTACGCGAACAATCTGTCCACCGCAGATGAACGAATGCCTGTATACCGGGCAGGGGTCTTTGCAGGACATCCGCCGAGGACATGTCGTTGAGCATATTGTCAATATCGAGGGAAAGCCATAGTGCATCATATAGGTTCATCGCAAAATGACCATTGAGGCGCAGTTTTGGACGCGAAAAATTAGTTCCAGCCATATTGCGTGGCACTTTTGACTGGTAGTGTATGTCTACCGATGTCATTAAATGGCGATTTTTCCAGGATAATTCCCCCATAACATGGTGTTTAGCAGTTGTTGGCATTGGGTAACCGTCGTCTGTGATGACATCCGCAAGGGTATATTCTGCTTTTGCCGAGAATCCATACCATCCGTAAGATGAAATGGAAAACTCAAATCCTCGTGCCGTAGCTGTGGATAAATTTTTTGCTTCGAAGAGATAGGGCGTTACAGGGATAAAGCGAATCAAATCTTTATGAAAATTGTAAAACCCCGTGATGGATGCTTTAAGCCATTGTGCAGGTGAATAAGTCATTCCCAGTTCATGGATAAAGCTTCTTTGTGGCTCGAGGGATGGATTTCCACGAATGTATTCTGTCCGATAATAGGATTCATCAAACGTGGGGTAGCGTTCGGCCATGGATGCAGAGGCCCATAGAGATAGATTATGGAAGGGTTGACCTGTGATTCCGGCGTGATATGAGAATAACGGGGATTGTGTATCGACGTTCCAGTCGATTCTTCCACTGATAGCGAGTTCGAGTTTATCGTGAAAAAAAGCCAGACTATCGATGATAGATGCAGAAATCAGATGTCGGTGATGATTTTGGGAAAGTGTCTGGCTGAAAGCGAGCATTTCACTGCTCAGGAATTGGTATTCGTATGTAAGATCAAAGGATGTCCGGTTCCAGCCATTCAATAACAGAATTGCATTCGTATCGAGTATGGTGCGTGATTCGAGGTAATCAGAATAAGTATGTGTGCCTCCGACAAAAGCAGTCGGATTGTCATAGATGTCACCCGAAAGGCGTTCAGATGCCGAAATATTGAACTGAACAAAAGCGCTTCCCAAAGAGAAGGGGGCAAACTGTGTTTGGATGCCGCTCAGAGAGAGCCATAGTTTTTGTGATGCATCGCGATATTTGATCGGATATTCAGATTGCCCGGCTTCTTCCCGGTCGATGTAACTTAGGAGAGAAAACGCTGTTATTTCGAGAGATGGACGTGAAATCGTTGTAAAGAGCTGACCTCCGATTCTGGATGCAGCATTGTGTTCGCGGGTTTGAAGTGTGCCCTGTTCATCATAATACTGGAATTTTCCTGGGGAAGAATCCCCCCAAAAAGCGCCGGAGACTTGCCACCCATCACGATGAATTTTTCCATGAGAGAAGAGGGCAAAATCTTCCAAAGTACTGACAGAAATCAGAGTTCGCATTGGGGCATCGAGATTGGGTTGTAAATCGACGAGCCCACCTACAGAGCCGGTGGCAGCAGTGGCCCCGCTTCCCAACAAGATAGCATTTTGGATGAGTTGTGCAGGGATGAGTGCCAGATCGGTGCTGGCATCGGACAGTGCATTGAGAGGAATGCCTAAATATCGGATGACGATGTCTTGTGCAGCTGCACCGCGGAAAGCGAAAGATTTTCGCTGAAGTCGGTTTCCACTGTCAGCAATGCGTGCAGACGTAACCTTTTCGAGCAGTTTGGAGAGTTCGAGGTTTTGATCATCTATGGGAATGATTGTGGCATGTTCAAGACGATCGTCATGTGTATTGACGGGGATTTCATTGGATTCGGCCGTGTTTTCAATGGTTTCGAGAACAATGGTGTCCTGGGCATTCGCTTCGTTGAGACTTCCACATGAGAGAGGGGCGATTAGGCATAACCATTTGGCGTTTGTTGAAATATGCATGGACAAAAAAAATCCTCGCAAAAGCGAGGATTTTCAATAGAGACCAAAGGATTACTCGTCTTTTTCTGCGTCGGCATCTGCAGCGGCATCTGCTGTAGCGGCGGCATCTTCTTCTTCACCACCCTCATCAGCGGCATCTTCGGGTTTGCCAGAGGATTTGTAAGGCTCAAGATCCGGGGCTGCAGGATTTGACTTGGAGAATGCCAAATCGAAGCGATAAATGCCTCGGACACCACAGATATGACCCGAAAGATCGAATTCGAGATTACCGTTTGAGCTGGGCGGTTCGAAGTAGTAGACGTCCGAAATTGTCCGACCGGGTTCGATGGAGATTTTACCCTGAATCTGATTTTTGCCTTTTGCGCCGTTTCCAAATTTGATGCGCTTTTGCTGGCTGGTTTTTTCGAAGAAAAGATTGACGCCAACGACATCGCTGCCATGGCTTGGTTCGTAGCTCTTGCCTTCAGTGCTATTATTGGTCAGCGTGACATAGATGGCCAATACAGGTTTTTCCGTGTAGGCATAAGGGTATTTACGCGGTTTTGCGGGCGGTGCCACTGAATCCAGTTCTGCATATTCATGAACGACTTTCGTGACTTTGACATCGAGTCCATCCAGAGTGGCAGCTGTTCCTTGCGGCGTAGGTGGTTTGGCGGCAACTTCGACGGGTTTGTTGACCTTGAAGCGCATAATTTTGCTGTTATCACCAATGATAGTACCTGGTACGAGAACGACAAGTTGTTCATTGGTGACAGGCGGTTCAAAGAGATAATCGTCGTAAATTTCGCTTCCCGGAGCAATTTTTACGACATTTTCAATATGCTGACCAGGGGTGTGGTAGTTGTTTGAAGCATCGAATTTGATAGCTTTAATGTTCTGACGTGCACCCGTATCTGGATTTGGATCGGTACAGAGCTGAACGCGACCTTTGGCACCTTCGAGATGAAGTGGCTTGTATTGTCTTTCTTCACCCGAATTATTTTTGATTTTAAGTCTGAGAATTGCAACTTTATCCTGTCCCTCTGCTGGTCGTGCTGCGCGATTGGCACCATCGAGAAAGTCAGGTGTTGTTACTTCAAAGGATGAGACAGAGACTTCGACTTTATTTAAAACGTCGGCCTGTCCGACCTCTCTGGGAGGTTCAGGCGGCTCGCCTTTGCATCCAACAAAACCAAATGCCATTGAAGCGATCAATAACGCTATCGTCCATTTCCCGCTTATTTTCATTATTTTCTCTCGTGAATGGAATGAAACAATACATGCCCCAAAACAGGCATACCCTAGGGCTATGTCTTTTACACCGAGACGGGCTTCTATGTCAAAAAAAACAGCGGTGCGCGTATCGAGCCTTTGGCGAGATAGTGCACCGGGCCAAATCGTAGCCGACGCCGAAAGGCTCGGCAAGATTTGGTAAAATTGAATAATATTCGATTGTTTAAGAAATAAAACGAAATAGGTTTTGTGCGTTTGGTCAGTTTTTTTTAAATTTATGTGTTCTGTGGGTTTGTGTAGGCTTTAAAATTACCGTTGCATACATTATGATTGTCATTTTCTTGTTTGACAATGGACTTAAAAGACTCTACTGAATAAAAAAGTGCTTTTTCGAATTTAATTCGCTAAGCTTCTTTTAGTGGTATTTCCGGTGTGGATGTTGGCTTCGTGTCAGAGATTGAGGGATTTTTGCCGATAAAGTCGTGTCATGAATGTGCGGCAAATGAGGAATTCGTGCACGGATTCACATCCGGGAAATGACGGTTTTTATGGAGGATAGAGTATGACCAGGCACAACAAATTCTTTTTTTTCGCAGGTATGATTGCCACGCTCGGCATGTTTGGCTGCGACTCGGAGCATGAAAATACCGGCAATTGCGACGAGACATTTGTCAACACATGTGAGGGAACGAAATATCAGCGCAGATGCGGCAAAAACCACATGACCTATCTGCAGGAGTGTTCGTTGGGATGTATCACGGATGGTTCAGGCAAGAGCATCTGTCAGGGAGAGCCGCTTTGCGCAACGCCGTGTGACACCGGCTATTACTGCGATTATGACACGTGCAAACCGATTGGGACGAATCCAATTCCCGGCCCGGGGCCTGGCCCGCAGCCCGAATGCACGACGAATGACCAGTGTACGGATGGCAAAGTTTGTACGAACAACCACTGTGTCGATCCGGGAACAGTGCCCGAATGCACGAGTGATGATGATTGCACGGACGGCAAGGTTTGCGACGGTGGGGAATGCAAGGATTCCGGTGACGTTCCCGAATGTGAAAAAGATTCCGACTGTGGTGAGAATGAAATTTGTGACAACGAGGTATGTGTCGAAGCCGTCGAGTGTGCCGATACGGAGTATCCCAGGTGCAATGCTGACAATACGGCATCATTGAGCTGCGTCGATGGATTTGAGCACACTGTTGCCTGTGGCACGGGTGAATCTTGTGCAGACGGCGTCTGTGTCTGCCAGGAAGAAGCCAAAAAATGCAGTGACAGCGGCATCCCGATGGTCTGCTCGGGCGGCGGCTGGGTCGAAGGTGAAGCCTGCGGTGAAGGTTTGACATGCAAAGATGGCGAATGCAAAGAGAATGCAGGACCTGGTCCGGGGCCTGATGATCCTACACCGACAGCCTGTGGAACGCTCACCATTGAGGATACGTCAAAAGCCTGTGAAATCAAGGGTTCGGGCAGTACCATCGTACTGCGCGGTACTGTCCTTGGGCTGAATGAGACTTACGAAGGCGGTATGGTCGTCGTCGAAAAAGGAAAAATTACCTATGTAGGATGCGGCGATAGCAGCATCGACCTCGACAGCGCCACGGTCATTACCTGCCCCGATTCGGTCATCAGCCCGGGTCTGATCAATGCGCATGATCATATTACGTATGACAACCAGGCGCCTGGCGTATGGAACGATGAGCGATTTGATCATCGACATGACTGGCGTAAGGGCAAGAATGGCCATACCGAACTGAACACACCGCAGACCAATTCTGGTCTGGATACCTCAGTCGGCGAAATGCGCCAGCTTTTGATGGGTACAACAGCGATTTTCGGTAGCGGCAATGCCACGGGGCTCGTGCCCAGCATCGACAAGAATGGCATTGGCGGCTTCAAGAGTGCGTATCAAACCTTCCCGCTCGGTGACAGCGGCGGTACGACGCATGACAGCGGCTGCTCGTACAGCTACAATAAATATATCGATTCTGATTCGCAGGGATTCTATGGGCCGCATATTGGCGAGGGTATCAATCTTGGAGCGCTCAATGAACTTCACTGTTTAAGCGGCGAAGGCGATGGTGCAAAAGATATCTTTACTGACAAACTCGCCATTATTCACGGTGTGGCAGCCGATGTTTTTGTCATTGCAAAAATGGCCGAATCAAATTCCAAGTTGATTTGGTCGCCACGTTCCAATGTGTCTCTCTATGGCGATACAGCAATGGTGCCGCTCTATGATCGTTTGGGTGTTACAATCGCCCTGGGAACGGACTGGACGCCGTCCGGATCGATCAATACCGTCCGGGAATTGCAGTGCGCAGATTTCCTCAATACTTATTATTTTGACAAGCATTTCTCGGATTACGATCTTTGGCGCATGGCGACTTATAATGGTGCAGTCGCTTTTGGCCTGACCTCCGTCGTCGGCAAGCTCGACAAGGGACTGCAAGCCGACATCGTCATGTTTAAGACCTCAGATACGAAGAAAGATCACCGTGCCGTCATTGATGCAGATCCTCAGGATGTCCTGCTCGTCATGATGAATGGCAAGATCGTTTATGGCGAGGAGAATGTAGTCACTTCGACGAACAGCTGCGAAACCATCGATGTTTGTGGTGTTTCGAAGAAAATCTGCACGAAGGATTTGGATGCCAAGGGCACTTATGCCGAAATCAAGGCTGCGGCCAAATATGATTTATTCTTCTGTGGCACACCCGATAACGAACCCACATGTATTCCCATGCGCATTCGGGACAAGGACACCATTTCCAATGGAAAAGGCACGTCGCAATATGGCGTCCAGTCTTATCAGGACAACGCCTATTATTCTGATCCCGATGATATCGACGGCGACGGCATTCCAAACGCAAAAGACAACTGCCCGACCATGTTCAACCCTGTGCGTCCGCAGTATGTACCTGCAACCATTGAACTGGATGATGAACAGCCGGATACGGATGGCGACGGCATGGGAGATATCTGCGATCCCTATCCGACCTGTGCTGATAACGACGACACATGTCCCGTCTTTAATCCCAACGATTCCGACAGCGACGGCGTCGACAACGACAAAGACAACTGCCCGAATGAGCCCAATCCCGATCAGGCCGACAAGGATGGCGACGGAATCGGCGACCTCTGCGATGCATGCCCTGATGATGGCAACAACGAAGACGGCAAGGGCTGCACGCTTCCTGTGACTGGCATTCAGGATCTTCGCGATGCTCATGTTGCAGGCAAGCTTGGTTCCATTCCTGTTAAAACTCGTGGTGTCGTCACAGCGATTGCCAATAAATTTGACGGCTCTGGCAAGACTGGCTTCTTCATTCAAGATGAGACCAAACCCGCAGGTTTGCTCGTTTACAGTGCGACAGAAGCTGCCAAGGTCAGTGTCGGCGATCTCGTTGAAGTACGCGGCGATATCGATATCTACTACAGTTTGGTCGAAATCAAGCCGATAAGTGTCACGATCGTCAGCAGTGGCCACACCATCGAGCCCATCACCCTCACGGCTGCACAGACCACGCAGGGAGTTACCGAAACTGTGACTGCGAATCCCTACGATTCCGTTCTCGTGACGGTTTCGGGCCTCACCGTTGAAAAATATGATACTACGGTTGAAAAGGGCGAAACCTATTTATGCAAAGATGAGAGCGACAACGTTGCCTATATCGACGACTACGTGATGGGGAAAGCACCGCTGGATGAGCTTATCGAGGTCGGTACCACATACGATGTCACCGGTATTCTCGTTTACGATTACAAACGCTCCAAGATTGCTCCGCGTTCTGCTGAAGATCTCTTTGCCGGCTTTGGCATGAAGAGTCTGGTAGCTTCGACCGCTTCCGCTGATTGGGGCACCGCTGTCGAAGTGACACTCACCATGACAGAGGCTGCTGCCACGGATACGACCGTTGCCATCGAATGCGGAAACGCCGAATGTCCGGCCTCTGTTGCAATTGCAGCCGGTGAATCCAGCGTGACCTTCAATGTGACCATGGCCGAAAGCGGCGATACCACCGTCAAAGCCACCTATGACGGCAAAGACAAGAGCGTCACCATTACCGGTATGGATCCGAGTGTTGAGTTGGCAATAGCCTCATTTACTCCCGATTTAGTTTCAGTCGCCGCTGGCAAATCCAAAACAGTTACTGTCAATTTGAATAGACCAGCTAAAAATGCAGCAACTTTAAATATCAGTACAGATGCTCCTTTCCTCACAGTACCTGAAAGCGTAGCCATTGCTATGGGTGACGAAAGTGTCGAGTTCATCGTAACTGCTGCCGATGCAGCAATGCTTAACGACACTGCTAATATTTCTATCGATATTGACGGCGGCACCGCAACGACAATTCCGGTTAAAATAGTCAATGCTGGTTGGGATTTTACGGAAAAATTTGAGAGCGTAGAATCTAAGACCGCATACGCAACTTCAGGATCTATTGTAACCGACGATTATACGATTGATTATGTTTGCCGAACAGATGTCGATGTACACGGTATTGAAGAAAAAGGTGTTATTCTTACAACTCGTAAATCATACGAAAATAAACTGATAATATCTGGTTTTAATGGTGGTGTTGGGACTGTTGCTTTTGACTGGCAAAACTGGAATGGCACGGATAAAGGTACCCTTGAAATCACAGTTGGCAGTAACACACAAACACTTGTTTATGAAGGCTCTACCACAGTCGATACGGCTGAATTTATATTTAACGATGCCACCGCGACCACTATTGAAATTAAGCCCGTGTATGAAGAAGCCACCTCGAACACGGGCCGCATCATCATCGACAATTTACGTTGGACGACCAACTAATATCCCTCTGTAATGCTCACTAAAATCCCGAATCCCTGTGATTCGGGATTTTTTTTTACTATTCTATTCCCCCAAATATAGGCTGCGTAAAGTCAACACTTTAGGGAGATGGGGTTGGGGCCCCATCGAGAGAGCGGTTGTTAGGCTTTGCGAAAAGTGATGCATAAACAAAACTAAAAATGATTGTGGGTTCCAAGGGGCTTAGCCCCTTGGCGGGGTCCGGGGCAGAGCCCCGGCTGAATTGTAAAATCACTCCGCAGCCTTGAAATTGTATTCCGGTTTGATGACCTGCAAAACATCGACCGTCGGGGTGATATTGTCGACGATATCTTCCATCCTTTTATAGACCATCGGGCATTCGTCGATCGTATCGGCGCACACCGAGGTCGTATAAATCCCCGCCATCGATGCCGAAAATTCATCGATCGTAAAGGTCTGTTTGGCATCCTTGCGCGAAAACAGTCGTCCCGCGCCGTGCGGCGCCGACTGGTTCCATTCGTCGTTCCCTTTCCCCCTGCAAATCAAACTTCCATCTCTCATGTTTACCGGGATAAGCAAAGTCTCGCCCAATTTGGCCGAAACCGCCCCCTTGCGCAATATCCGGTTCGGAATGTCGATATAATTGTGAATCGTTGTAAACGCATCCGCCACGGTCAGATGCATTTCCCGAACGATGACATCGGCCATCGCTTCGCGATTTTTCACGGCATAATGCTGTACAATCTCCATGTCGTGCAGATAGTCGTCAAAATCCTCGCCCTGCACATACGCCAGATCCTTCGGTATGGTCGAAATCACGCGCTTTCGCATCTGTTCGATGGTTTTCTGTATCTTTTGTCGTTCGCCGTTTGCCTTCATGCGGTCGATCATCTCGCGCAATTCGCGAATCGAAACCCCGTTGAGCGTCTGCCACGCCTGTTCCTGATAAACGTTGGCCACCTGCAGCCCCAGATACCGGCTCCCCGAATGAATCACCAACCAGAGTTTGCCGTTTTCATCGCGATCTACCTCGATAAAATGATTTCCGCCGCCGAGAGTCCCCACCGAATGGCGTGCTCGCCGTTCGTGAATCGACCGCAGACACCGCAGTTCCTCTATCGGAACCCCTCGCGCATATTCGTGAATTTCCTGGCGCACCTCGCGTCCAAAAGGCACATGGGCGCGAATCGTCTCGTCGAGCTTTGCATAGTCGATGGACGTTTCCTCGAGCTGCAGTGCGTACATCCCGCACCCGATGTCGACGCCGACCAGATTCGGCACGATTTTGTCGGTAATCGTCATCGTCGTGCCAATCGTACATCCCGCCCCGGCATGAATGTCGGGCATCATGCGGATGCGCGCCCCTTCGGTAAACGGCTGGTCGCACAAAAGCTGCACCTGTTCGATGCTCTTTTCATCGACGACGTCTGTATAAATCAACGCTTTGCTGTACTTTCCTTCGATTTCTTTCATGACAAACTCCAATTGCAACACCGGCACAATTGCCGTTAATGTATTTCATACATTGCATATTGGAATTATCATTTCATTCTGGTCACAAATTGATTGTTTTTTGTTGGCTTGCCTATGCGCTTTGCGCATACGGCTCGCCAGTCGGTCTATCGGCTGCGCCGATACGACCGCCATGATTGTAAATCATCATCCACATGCCCCGAGGGGCCTACGTTGCTCCTAACTGTGGGCGAATATTAAGCATTCATATAGATGACGTCGCTCAGATCCATAATGTCATGCAATGGAATGGGGAACGGCATACTGTTGACGGTTTCTGGGCGATTGTTGGCCCTGTGATGGATCATATATAAAATGGGCAGTGGATCACCTTCTTTGTAGCGATGATCCGGTGCAACGGGCGTTAAAAATGAATGGATTAAATCTTCGGCTTTTTCATCATCTGGCGGGTTGAATTTATAGCTGATTTCAAACATTGGGCGTGAGTAGATCTCGTAGTTGATGGGATTGAAATCGTAATTCTGGTGCTTGATATATTTTATATACTTTCGATAAGCTGGGAGGTATTTAATCTCGGTAATGATGGCAATTGTCTTTCGGCCTTTGCTGAGGAGTCTGAGCAGGTCGTTTTTGGTTGCAGTATGGCGAAAAAAGGAGAGATCTTGTAATTTGTTATAATAATCCTGGTCTGCGGCTATGGCTTTGAGCTGTTCGATACGTTGCTTTTTATCGCTGCTTAATTGGTCAGCTAAGGTGTTGCTAATTTTGATATAATTTTGATGGCTATTGAGTGAATTAAAATAAAATTTTGCATACATCGTAGAGATATAAAGCCCAATTATTAACCCGATAAAGCAATTAATTGCCTGGTTAAAAGGAGCCCAGCAATAAAATAAAATAGGAAAAATGATGCAGAAAGCCAGACATCCCAATAGCATTCCGGGATTGATTTCGAATTTAATTAATTTACCTGTACCTAAGTCATAAAATTGAGAACGTTTTGAATATCCAAAAGGTAATGGTGCCGGTTTATCTTTTGGGATCAGTTTTATGACAGTATAGCATTTGGGAATAGTACGCGGTGTCTTGTCCGAAAGGCGATGCCATAACTCAATATTGCCGGGCTGACAGACTGATTCGACCTGTTCCAAAAGACGATTATATTCTTTTGGTGTGAGATCTGTAGGCTGCTTGCGTATTTCATCTTTATATTGATTATGTTGAAATTTTGTAAATGTTTGAATGATTTTATCAATATCGGCCAAACGATTTTCTGTATTGGGGTCGAGCATGGCGCGCAAAGTATTGACCAGCGTGGGTGGCATGCTCTGTATATCGGGTTCAAAGATGAGACGAAAATCCTTTACGGGCATATCAGCCGGTGATTTTCCGCTTATCAGATTGACGGCGACCGCTGCGAGTGAATAGATATCACTTGCTGGGCAGGGTCTGCCCATGAGTTGTTCCGGCGGCATAAAGCCATAAGTCCCAGCCACAGTCGATCCACCGCCTTGCACCTGGGGATTGGCAACTGCACCAAAATCGATGAGATAAACTTTGAAATCGTCTCCCTGGAGTGATTTGAGCAATATATTGGATGGCTTGATATCCCGATGGATAACCGGAGGAACGTGTGCATGAAGCTGTTTAAGAATGTTCAGCAGTTGAATGAGGATGTCATAGACGCGCGCGAGACTGAAACGATGTCCGACTCGGATCATCTCGGCAAGTGTTTTACCCTGGATATATTCCTGAACAATATAGGAACGAGGCGGAATGTCATCACTTCTTTCGATGGCTTCGTAAAATTTGGCTACGCCGTCAATATTTAATGATTCGAGAACGGTCGCTTCACGCCGGAACAGATCATATTTTTTCCAGGTTTGTACAGAATCGATATTGAGTTGTTTGATGGCAACCTGTACTCCGTCTGCCAGACGTTTGGCCTGATAGATCTTTCCCTGTGCCCCGTGGCCAATTTCACGAAGATAAGTGTATTTGGAGGCAAGGCAAGGGGGAGTCTCTATTGCGATTGGTTCTTGCGTATAGGATGTATACTCACCACTTGCACTTTCCTGGGAAGATCCATGGTCGTAATGGGAAGCTGTGACTTGATCGGATGACATCAAAAACTCATGTTTGCGGATTACGAATTGAGAATTGTTCAATTCTGTCAATGATATTTTCGACAGGAACCGTTTGTTGTGCATCCTCCGGAGCATGCACCTCATTGGATAGCATTTCGGTACAAAATGGGCAAGCGGTGATGATGCAGTCCGGATGATGTTTTTCGAGTTCTCTGGCGCGTACATGGGTCATCTCGCGGCCCGTATCCAAAAAGAATTGTCCGCCTCCGGCGCCGCAGCAATGTGCCTGTGCGACATCTTTGTCGGGGAGTTGTATGCCCATGGCCTGTATAAATCGAATTAAATCCGTGGGATATTCCGGTGTTTTGCTCAATTTGCACGGCAGATGCATATATAAATTTGTATATTTTTCTGCATTCGGTTTGAAATCAATCTCATGCAATTTCCACAGCTGCGCCATGAATTCGAGCAGATGCATGGCATTTAGACGGACGTCCTTTGTGGCGTATTCATGCCGCAATGTATAGGCACAATGCGGACAGAGCGTCAAAATAATATCATGCGGATGTTTTTGTATTTGTTCGAGATTGGACTGCATGCACTGGTCGAAGGCACTCTCATTGCCGAGTTTGCGCATGGGTTCGCCGCAGCAGGTCTCATGATCCAGAAATTGTACGTCAAAGCCGTTGTCGATGAGCCATTGTATGGCTTTTTGCTGGGTTTTGCGCGCTTTGGGATCGTAGGAAGCAAAACACCCAGAGAATAGGAGAATTTTATGAATGCGGTTGGTGGAGCTTGAAGCTTGGAGCTTGGTGCTTTCATTGGTCGGTTGCCGATCACCAATTGCGCATTGTGCATTGCCTATTGCACATTGCCAGTTTGTGCGGTCTTTTTTCGGGTATCCCCAGGGATTGCCTGTGCGTTCGAACTGCGAAAAGACCTTGGCAAGTGCAGGAGGATAGCTTTCGCGTATAAAAGCGGCGCGGCGCATTTCGAGGATTCGGGCGACGTGATCGGCTCCGATGGAACAAGCTCGGTTACATGCTTCGCACTGAGTGCAGTTCCAGAGTTCTTCCAATCCTATCACCCCCTCTCCTTTGGAGCCGTGGGGTGAGGCCAGTGCTGCATCGGGCTTTTTACACAGCTTGCGCAGATCGAGCATCGACTGCATGGGGCCCTGGCCGAGGCCAGCAGCGACCATCGGGCAGGCATCGGTGCAGCGCTGGCACTGCGTGCAGGCAAAGGCGTTTAATAGCGCATGTCTTGGCAAATCCCGTACTTTTTCGGCTCCGAGAACGGGCCATTGATCTTCGGGGACATCGTGTTCGATAGCATCTTCGAGGGATTTTTCGAATGCGCTCACATCGGGGGTATCGACGCCGAGGACAGGCTTTTTTTCTTCATCATATCTGCGGAATTGGAACAGCAGGCTCGGGAAAGCCATGACGATGTGCAGGTGTTTCCCCATGGGGATGATGACGAAAAAGAGCGCGACGCATGCGATATGAAACCAGGATGCAAAATGGAGAACAATTTGGGCTGCATCGACGGAGTTTGCCGGTTGGTGTCCGGGAATGCAAGTCGACAGCCGGCTGGTCAATGGCAATAGAGTCCGCAGCCATCCGGGCTCGTGATCAAGCGCAAAATTTGCAGTCATGACGCCAAAATGCGAGAGCATGAGGCAGGCAATGAGTCCCAGAATGAGATAGGCTTCGAACGTCGATCGCAGCTGCTTTCTTTTGACGATCCTGCGCGTGATGAGCATGACCATGGCAACGAGTGTGAGGGCCGCAAACCAGGTCTGCACGAGGTGTATCAAGCCGGCGGGCGTGTCGCCGATAAGATGGTTCAACTCGAAATCGGGAAAGCTGTCCCGCACGAGAATTTCGACAGTGGCGAGCAAAAATATCAGAAAAGCATAAAAAATGACGGTGTGTGCTTTGCCCCACCAGCGCTCGCGGACGCGGCTCTGTCCGAATGCCGCACGAAAAACGTGACCGATACGAGTTTTGATATGATCGGGTTTAGATTCGGGTTTTCCGTTCAGGATATGCCGGATGTGTATGGCAACTTGAATGCAGAATATCGAGAATGCTACGAGAAATAAGATAAGCATTGGTGCGTGGGTTACTACTCAGCCTGTGTGTGGCAATTGTTTAACAAACGGATTTGCTCAGGCCTAACGGCCTTCGCGGTTTTAGCGGTTAGTGGTTGGTGGTTTCCTCATTCCTAAAAAAGTGAGCAACGTTAGTTGCGAACAAATCCGTTTGTAAAAATATTAGCATTTTACAGGCGGTTGAGTAATAACGGGCGTGGCGTTTCTATGGCTAACATTTGAATGTCTGTTTTCCCAAATTCCTAGACAATCCCTGTGGATTGCTGGGGCGTTGCGGGGCTGTGCCCCGCAGTGGGGGTAGCGGCGTATTGCGGCACCGAAATGCGCATCTTCGTCGTCAGCGGCGTCGCTGTATTCGATCACGTACCAAGTACGCTCCCTCATACGGCTTCCTTGCTTCCTAGAATCTGCATCATTTTGACGCCGCAACGACATCATGCGCATGAGGTGGCAGCAATAGCCGCGAAGGGGGCGTCTGCCCCCTTATTCACAAAAAACAATTTGGACTAGGGGCCCTCTAAATGATGGTAACTATACGTAAGCGAAGTGCTGCCTTTTGCTCTAAATGTCTTGCTTGCATTCTCGGCCGTGCATGAAATCGTCGTGGTTGCATACCTGTCGCCTTCCATCGCAGCACCGCATTTATAAGAACCGACCGTACCGGAACTAGCCGTATAATTATTGGCATTCGTCAGTTTGTTCGGTGTATTAACCCACACTTTTGCACTGGTACAGGTGACTGACACGTCTGAGTTGTCAGCAGGACGATTCGAAAGGGTAAATGTGCATGTTGCAAACCCCTGTTGTGTGGTGCATCCCGCAGTTCCTGTACATGAGACCTTGAGTTCTCCGTTCGTGTCGTCATCTACGACTGTAAAAGTGGATATTTCCTGCTTTAATCCGGTATAAGCGCTGTCTATGGAATAGGTTGTTACTTCGAGTTTGTCAGTATTATTGCTATTGACGACTTCATCATCGTTGGGGAAAATATAAAACGTTCTGCCGGTATCCCATTGTTCGGAATTCATGATATATGTCACAGCGGGGTGTGCCTTTGAAATGTCGTTCGATGCAGATACTTTGACTCGATTATTCGTGCTGGCCACTTTGACTTCCACACTGGAAGTGGGTTTGGATTTGAGTTTGACTGTCACCGGCTGAGATTGTGTTGGTTTGGATTCGTACAAGGTAGTCCCGCTCGTTTGGATATCCAGACCGATTGTGTCGACGTTTGTGACCTGAATGTTGGTACTCTGAGTCATTTTGTCATATTTGGGATCGGTTGAGGATGCGGTTCCCGTAATCTTGACGCTGGCAGCATCCATTACAATATGGTCATGGACTGCAGTGAATTTGAAATACTGGGGTTTTTGATAATTATCGGGGGTGAAGGTCAATTGATTGGTTTCCAAAGTCAGATGCTCGACTGTATCTGATGCGTTGACGTTGGCCGTCGTAAAATGAATGGTCACATCGCTCGTAGGTTTGGTCGCAAGCACGACGTGAAGATTACTGTCATTTGATCCATCGGTTGCTGTCTCATTGATTGTCGTCTTGCTCACCTTGAAATTGATCTTTGCCGTGTCGTTATCTTCGTTGATGCCTTCGACTTCGACCGTCATCCCGTCGTAGGAGGTATTCGCATTGCTGTCTTCTGAAGATGCCGTCAGGAGAAGTTTGCACTGCACGTTGTCGTCATCCTGCCTGTCGTCGACGCCAATGACCGTAACCGTTAGAGTCTCGCCGCAATTGTCGCCGTTGAACAGCAGATCGAAGGATTCGACGATTTTGTCCTCAGTTTTAGAGTAAACGGCACACTCTTCGGGATTGTCAGTGGTCGCCGTGATGGTGGTCGGCATGACCGGACACGTAGAGAGCTTAATTTCGATGTCACTCTTTTCGCCGGATTCAGATACCGTAAAATTCTGAGGATTCGTGTAGATGGTTAATTCCGGATAAATGCAATTCTGCCATTCCCCTTCGATGCATTCGCAATTTTCGGAACCGGCGGGTTTGTCGGCTTCGTCGCAAGTCTTCTCGTTCTCAGTGCAGTTTTCCCATTCACCGGTAGATGTATTGCATTCGCAGCCGGTAGCATCTTCGGGCTTGTCCGCTTCTGCGCATTCTTTGTTATCTCTAGGCGTGGTGCAATTTTCCCATTCACCGGTAGATGTGTTGCATTGGCAGTCGGTGGCACCTTCAGGCTTGTCCGCTTCGATGCATTCTTTGTTATCGCCAGGTATGTTGCAGTTTTCCCACTCCCCGGTAGATGTATTGCATTCGCAGTCGGTAGCGCCCTCTGGCTTGTCTTCTTCGGCGCATTCT
>OCTW011197165.1_pt1 | contig 19641 bp, 19 predicted proteins | sample 1539671 | NCBI WGS metagenome assembly OCTW01 (sample SAMN02144230, study PRJEB22623) | gut metagenome | biome: sheep rumen | host: Ovis aries | place: New Zealand
TATAAATTGCGTAACTTAATAACGAAAATTAAAACAGGAGGTGAAATTTAAGTGCCAACAATTAATCAATTAGTAAGAAAAGGAAGAAAATCACAAACTACAAAATCAACATCACCAGCTTTACAACATGGATACAATTCAATGAAAAAAACAACTACAGATAGACGTTCTCCACAAAAAAGAGGTGTATGCACAGTAGTTAAAACAGTAACACCAAAGAAACCAAACTCAGCATTAAGAAAAGTTGCCAGAGTTAGACTTTCAAACGGTTACGAAGTAACTTCTTATATTCCAGGAATCGGTCACAACCTACAAGAGCACAGTGTTGTTCTAATTAGAGGTGGAAGGGTAAAAGATTTACCAGGTGTTCGTTACCATATTATAAGAGGAACATTAGATACAGCAGGCGTTAAAGACAGAATGCAAGCTAGATCTAAATATGGAGCAAAAAAACCTAAGAAATAAAATATAATTTCCAAATTTAATTTATAATTGGGTTTTTAAACTAGTGCATATAAGAAATTACTAATTAGAGAATAGAATTGCAAAATTCTAGGTACTTAAATTTAGAATAGATTATACGCACTATGCGGGAAAGAAAAACTTTCCAGAGTAACTTTGATATTTTATAAATATCACAATTTAAGATGTAAAAAACATACATCAATAGAAAAGGAGTGAAGAATAGTGCCAAGAAAAGGTTATGTAGCAAAAAGAGATGTAATAGCAGATCCAGTTTACAATAGCAAAGTTGTTACAAAATTAATTAATAACGTTATGCTAGATGGTAAAAAAACAGTAGCTCAAGAGATAGTTTATGATGCATTTGACATTATAAAAGAAAAAGAGCAAAAAGATCCACTAGAAGTATTTGAGGAAGCACTTAACAATGTAATGCCAGTACTAGAGGTTAAGGCAAGAAGAGTTGGAGGGGCAACATATCAAGTACCACTAGAAATTAGACCAGAAAGAAGACAAACTTTAGGTTTAAGATGGCTAGTAACATATGCTAGAAATAGACATGAAAAAACAATGTCAGAAAAACTAGCTGCTGAAATAATTGATGCAACACAAGGAAATGGTGGAGCATTCAAGAAGAAAGAAGACATGCATAAGATGGCAGAAGCTAATAAAGCATTTGCACATTATAAATGGTAAAATTTAAATAGTAAAAGAGGAGGAAAAATAAATGGCTGGAAGAGCATTTCCTTTAGAAAAAACAAGAAACATAGGAATCATGGCTCATATAGATGCAGGAAAAACTACTACTACTGAAAGAATTCTATTTTATACAGGTAGAACTCACAAAATAGGAGAAGTTCATGATGGGGCAGCTACAATGGACTGGATGGTCCAAGAGCAGGAAAGAGGTATTACTATTACTTCAGCCGCAACTACATGTAAATGGATGAACCATAGAATAAACATCATTGATACCCCAGGTCACGTTGACTTTACAGTTGAAGTTGAGCGTTCACTTAGAGTATTAGATGGTGCCGTACTTGTACTTGCTGCAAAAAGTGGTGTGCAACCTCAATCTGAAACAGTTTGGAAGCAAGCAGATAAGTATCAAGTACCAAGAATGGCATATGTAAATAAAATGGATATGATTGGTGCAAATTTCTATGCTTGTATAGACCAAATGAAAGAAAGATTAAATGCAAACGCTGTAGCAATTGAATTGCCAATTGGTGCAGAAGATAATTTTAGAGGTATTGTAGACCTTGTAAAAATGAGAGCATTTATTCATAAAGACGATTTAGGAAAAGATATTGAAGAATGTGATATTCCTGATGACTTAAAAGAAAAAGCAGAACAATATAGACAGGCAATGGTTGAAGCCGCTGCTGAACAAGATGATGAATTAATGATGAAATACCTTGACGGAGAAGAGCTTACAATAGACGAAATTCGTAAAGGTTTAAGAAAAGGAACTCTAGCAAACACAATAGTTCCAGTAACATGTGGTTCATCATATAAAAACAAAGGTGTTCAAGAACTTCTAGATGCAATAGTTTATTATATGCCATCTCCACTAGATATTCCACATATCAAAGGTGTAGATGAACAAGGAAACGAAGTTGAAAGAAAAACAGATGATAACGAACCTTTTGCAGCATTAGCATTCAAAATTGCAACAGATCCATTTGTTGGAAAATTATGCTTCTTTAGGGTTTATTCAGGAACACTAGAGGCAGGATCAACAGTATTAAATGCTAATAAAGATAAAAAGGACAGAATGGGAAGATTGCTATTAATGCATTCAAACCATAGAGAAGATATAGACAAAGTTTATGCAGGAGATATAGCTGCAGCAGTTGGATTAAAAGAGGTATCTACAGGAGATACACTTTGCGATCCAGATCATCCTGTAATATTAGAATCTATGGAATTCCCAGAACCAGTTATTGATATAGCTATTGAGCCAAAAGACAAAGCCAATAGTGAAAAATTAGGTGTTGCTTTAGCAAAACTTGCTGAAGAAGATCCAACATTTAAAACACATACAGACCAAGAAACAGGTCAAACAATTATAGCAGGTATGGGGGAACTTCACCTAGATATAATTGTAGACAGATTAAAGAGGGAATTTAAAGTTGAATGTAACGTTGGAAAACCACAAGTTTCTTACAAAGAAACAATTAGAAACAAAGTTAAAGTTCAAGGTAAATTCGTTCGTCAATCTGGTGGACATGGTCAATATGGTGATGTATGGATAGAAATGGAACCATTAAAGCCAGGCTCAGGAATAGTATTTGAGAACAAAATTGTAGGTGGTGTTGTTCCAAAAGAATACATTAAACCAACAGAAGATGGAATCAGAGAAGCAGCAGAAAGCGGAATTTTAGCAGGATATCCAGTTATAGATTTCAAAGCTACTTTAGTAGATGGTTCTTACCATGAAGTCGATTCATCAGAAATGGCCTTCAAAGTTGCTGCATCTATGGCGTTTAAAGAAGGCTGCAAGCAAGCTAAATCTGTTTTACTAGAGCCAATTATGAAAGTTGAAATAACAGTTCCAGAAGAATATATGGGAGATGTTATTGGAGATATTAACTCAAGACGTGGAAGAATGGAAGGAATGGAATCAAGAAATGGTAGCCAAATAATTCGTGGATTTATTCCATTATCAGAAATGTTTGGATACGCAACAGACCTACGTTCTAAAACACAAGGAAGAGGAACGTATTCAATGGAACCAAGCCACTATGAAGAAGTTCCAAAATCAGTTCTAGAAACAATAGTAGCAGCAAGAACAAAGAAACAAGACTAAAATAATTAAAAACACTTGCATTTTTTAGCAAAATGTTATAGAATGCAAGTGCAAAAGAGTTATTAATTTTTATAACATAAAAGAGTGGTGAACTTATATCACCAATAATAATTTTGATAACTTTTAATCAAAATTAAAAAATTTAATTTAGGAGGAATTATAAATGGCAAAGGAAAAATTTGAAAGAACAAAACCACACGTTAACATTGGTACAATCGGACATGTTGACCATGGTAAAACAACAACAACAGCAGCTATTACAAAATATTTAGGATTATTAGGAAAAGCTAAATACGAAGCTTATGATGCAATTGATAGTGCACCAGAAGAAAAAGCAAGAGGAATCACAATAAATACAGCTCACGTAGAATACGAAACAGATAAGAGACATTATGCACACGTTGACTGCCCAGGCCATGCTGATTATGTAAAAAACATGATTACAGGTGCTGCACAAATGGATGGAGCTATATTAGTTGTTTCTGCAGCTGATGGTCCAATGCCTCAAACAAGAGAGCACATTCTACTTGCTAGACAGGTTGGTGTTAAATACATCGTTGTTTACTTAAATAAATGCGATATGGTTGATGATCCAGAATTACTAGAATTAGTTGAAATGGAAGTTAGAGACCTACTTAATGAATATGGTTTCCCAGGAGACGAAATTCCAATTATAAAAGGAAGTTCATTAAAAGTTCTAGAATCTACATCAACAGATCCAAATGCACCAGAGTATCAATGCATTAAAGAATTACTAGATGCTGTAGATAGCTATATCCCAACACCAGACAGACCAGTCGACCAACCATTCTTAATGCCAGTTGAAGATGTATTCACAATTACTGGACGTGGAACAGTTGCAACAGGTAGAGTAGAAAGAGGAACAGTTAAACTACAAGATGAAGTTGAAATAGTTGGTATTAAGCCAATCAACAAGAGTGTTGTAACAGGTGTTGAAATGTTTAGAAAATTACTAGACCAAGCAGAAGCTGGAGACAACATTGGTGTATTATTAAGAGGAATTGATAGAAAAGACATTGAAAGAGGTCAAGTTCTAGCAAAACCAGGAACAATACATCCACATACAAAATTTACTTCTCAAGTTTATGTTTTAACTAAAGAAGAAGGTGGACGTCATACACCATTCTTTGATGGATACAGACCACAATTCTACTTCAGAACAACAGACGTTACAGGCGTTATTAAATTACCAGCTGGAACAGAAATGGTTATGCCAGGTGATAACGTAGATATGGAAATCGAATTAATTACTCCAATAGCTATTGAAAAAGGATTAAGATTCGCTATTCGTGAAGGAGGACGCACAGTTGGTAGCGGTGTAGTTTCAGAAATTAAAGAATAATTATTGAAATATAAAAGCTTTCGAGATTTTCTCGAAAGCTTATTTTTTTTCTTGCAATGGTATTAAACTAGTGATATAATTAAAAAAAATAAAAGGGAGAAATACTTTAATGAAAAAAAGGTATATAATTTATATAGTAATATCGATTTTGTGTGTTATAGCTATTATTGCGGGTGTTTATTATCAAATACATGGAAGCAAAGAAAAAACAAATAAAATAAATACACAGAATGCAAATGGTACTACAAACACAAATGCAGGTACAGATAATACAAATGCAGAAGATATAGAAGTAATTCTAGAAGAATTTAACTCTTTATTTAACAACAAATTCTATTCGCAAGGAAATGACACAACTACAATAAAAAGGCTTGATAAATTTTCAGAGGAAGAAATAGTTTTTCCAGCATATAACTTTAAAGAAGAAAAAGATCAAGTATATGATGTAAACATTAATTTACCAGTAATAAATATATATGGAGATGTTGCTGCAGAATTGAATAACAAAACAAATGAAATATTCTCTAATAAAGCTGGAGAAGTATTGAACAACACAAGCGGCAAATATATAATTTACAATGTAGATTATGTTGCATATTTAAATGGCAATATATTATCTGTAATAATAAAGTCTACATTAAAAGAGGGAACAAATGCACAAAGACTTATAGTTCAAACATATAATTACAATGTAGAAACAAATCAAATTGTAAGTTTAAATGATGTATTAGATTCTTATGGAATAGATAGAGATACAGTAAATGAAAAGATACAGGCACAGGTAAAAGAAGCAGATAGACAATCTCAAGCAGTTGCTACAGCTCTTGCAGAACAAGGGCAAAATGTATATCAAAGAAATTTAGATTATAAAATATACGATACAGACTATGTAGATTATTTCTTTATAGGCGAAAATGGACAAATATATGTAATTTATCCTTATGGAAATTCAAATCTTACATCAGAAATTGATATAATAAAAATATAAATTTTAAGGCTACCATTTTAAATAAAAGCTAAAAGGATAGCCTTTTTATGAGTTATAAAAAGAAAGGATAGAGGTGCTATAATTGTAAGTACCTAAAAGTAAGATGCCAAAACATATAATAATTACAGAAAAACCATCTGTTGCGATGGAATTTGCTAAAGTCCTCGGCGTAGATAACAAACAAAGAAGAGATGGCTATTTAGAATCTGAAAATTGGATTATAACGTGGTGCATAGGTCATTTAGTAACAATGTCTTATCCTGAAAAATATGATGAAAAATTAAAGCAATGGCGATTGGATACTCTTCCTTTTATACCAAAAGAATACAAATACGAAGTTATAAAAAATGTTGAAAAACAATTTAATATAATTCAAAAATTATTTCAAAGAAGTGATATTGACATTATTTATAATGCAGGAGACTCTGGAAGAGAGGGAGAATATATTCAAAGACTTGTACTTGCAATGGCAAAACCAAATAAGAATATACAAGTAAAAAGAGTTTGGATAGACTCACAAACAGAAGACGAAATAAAAAGGGGAATTAAAGAAGCAAAGCCATCTTCTGAATATGATAGCCTTGCAAATTCGGCATATTTAAGAGCAAAAGAGGATTACTTAATTGGTATAAATTTTTCAAGATTATTATCAATTATTTATGGAAAAAGAGTTGCAAAAGAAATAGGAGAAGACAAGGCATCAATTGCCGTTGGAAGAGTTATGACTTGTGTCTTGGGAATGGTAGTTTCAAGAGAAAGAGAAATTAGAAATTTTGTAAAAACACCATATTATAAAATTATTGGCAAATTTGGAAATGAAAGTTCTAATTTTGATGCAGAGTGGAAAGTAAATGAAAAATCTAAAATGTTTGAATCTCCAAAACTTTACAATGAAAGTGGATTCAAAAAACAAGAAGAAGCTAAAGAGTTCATATCAGAACTTTTTGGAAAGAAAGCAACAATTACAGAACTTAAAAAAACAAAACAAAAAGAAAATCCACCATTGTTATTTAACTTAGCAGAAGCACAAAATGATTGTGGTAAAAAATTTAAATTAAAGCCAGAAGAAACACTAGACATTATTCAAAATTTATATGAAAAAAAATTAGTTACATACCCAAGAACAGATGCAAGAGTATTATCTACTGCTGTTGCAAAGGAAATTTCTAAAAACTTAAATGGTCTTGCCAAAAACTTTCAAGATGGAGAATTTAAAACATACATAAATGAAATGAAAGATAATGAATATACTTCTAAATTATTGAAAAGTCAATTATTAAAAAGCAAATATGTGGATGATAGTAAAATAACAGATCACTATGCTATAATTCCGACAGGACAAGGATTCGAAAATTATGATTCTTTATCAGAGCTTCATAAAGAAGTATATAAAACAATAGCAAGAAGGTTTTTAGCAATATTTTTTGAACCAGCAGAATATAGTAAAATTTCAGTAACAGTAAATATTGAAAATGAAACATTTAATTCAAGTGGAAAAGTTTGTTTAAATAGAGGATACTTAGATATATTGAAACCACAAAAACAGAAAGAAAAACAACAAGAAAATATGGGAGAAGAAGAAAAAAATAAAGAAGGACAAAATGTAAATCTTGATATCTTAAAAAATTTAAAAAAAGGGCAAGAAATAGATATAAACAATTTAGAAATAAAAGATTCAGAAACGACGCCTCCATCAAGATATACATCAAGCTCTATGATTCTTGCAATGGAAAATGCAGGAAAACTTATTGAAGATGAAGAACTTCGTGAACAAATAAAAGGAGCAGGAATTGGAACAAGTGCAACACGAGGAGGAATTATAGAAAAACTTGAAAGAATAAAATACATGCAAATAAATTCTAAGACAATGGTAATAACTCCAACCAAAAAAGGTGAAGCAATATATGATGTTATAAAATCATCAATGCCAGACATGTTAAACCCAAAACTAACAGCAAGTTGGGAAAAAGGACTAGATATGGTAGCAAAAAGCGAAATAAATCCTGAAAAATTTATGGATAAACTTGAAGAATACATAAATAGCAAATTTAATAAACTTGTAGTTAAATACTAAAAAAAATAAGGATTAAACAATGTTTTTTTCTTAAGGAAGGAATAAATTAAAAATGGTAAAAAGAGTATATCAAATGTCAGAACAAGAAAAAAAAGAATTACTAAAAAGAATTGATAATGATTTAAAAAAAACACTTACTCAAAAAAGATATTTACACTCTATATCTACAATGAAAAAAGCACAAGAACTTGCAAAGAAATATAGTCAAGATGAACTTATAGTAATGCTTACAGCTCTTACACATGATATTGCAAAAGAAATGACACAACAAGAATACACAAAATATGCAAAAGATAATCATATAAGACTGGATTGGTTTGATAAAATTCAAGGAATGGCTGTTCATGGAAAAATTGGAGCAAATATAGCAAGAACGAAATATGGCTTTACTAGAGAAATGCAAGAAGCAATTCTTTATCATACAACAGCAAGAGCAAATATGACAATGCTAGACAAAATAATCTTTTTGGCAGACAAAACAGAAGAATTGCGTGAAGGTGAAAGTGCAGAAAAATTACGAAAAGTGCTAGATGAAGGAGATTTAGATGATGCAATTTTATATGATATAGACTATTATACAATCCCAAGAATTATTGAGACAAATAAACTAATTCATCCAAATTGTATTTATGCAAGAAATGATATTCTTGCAAGAAAACTAGAAAGTTGAAAGAGTGAAAAAGTTGAAAAAATTATAAACATTCTTTTTCAACCTAATTCGTACCTAAAGAAAGGAAAGGTAGAAAAAAATGAAAGTAGGTTTAGCATTAGCAGGTGGCCGGAGTTAAAGGAGCTGCACATATAGGAGTTATAAAAGCTTTAGAAGAAAATGATATTGAAATAGAAGCATTAGCAGGAACTAGTATAGGAAGTATAGTTGTTGCATTATATGCAATGGGTTATACAACGAAGCAAATGCTAGGCATTTTTAAATATTCAGCAAAAGGAATAATGAAAGCAGAGCCACATTACTTTGCAGATAATATTAAAAATTCAAGAAAATTACTTGGACTTGGATTAATCTCTGGAGAAAATACAGAAATAGCCGTTGAAGAATGTGCTAAAGAAAAAAATATAAAAAATATGAATGAGATAAAAATGCCGATTTCAATTCCAGCAGTAGATATAGTAAATAGCAAAAAATATGTATTTACAAATGGAAATTTAAACGGAGAATGCTTTATAAAAAATGCCCCAATTTCAAAAGCTGTTCGTGCAAGTAGTAGTTATCCAGTAGTATTTTCACCATGTGAATATTTAGGACATAAGTTTATAGATGGAGGAGTTTTAGATAATGTTCCTGCAGATGAAGTAAAAAGATTAGGAGCTGATAAAATAATATCAGTAAAATTCTGTGCAAATTTGAATTATGAACCAAAAAGTATTTATGAACTTGCAACAAAATCAGTTGATATTCTATTTGATGGAAGATCAGAAGAAGCAATAAAAATAAGTGATTTTGTACTAGATTTAAATATGCTCAATGCACGAGTATTTGACACGAAAAAAATTGACTATTGCTATAAGATAGGATATGAAGAGACAATAAAACACATTGATGAAATAAAAGAAATATTAAAATAGAAATATAAAATGTGAGCATTGTTGTGCTCACATTTTCTCTTACCTCCACATAAAATATAGCATAGAAATGTAAGAACATTAAAAGGAGGAAAGAAAAATGCTAAGTTACATAGTAGAAGGTGGAAAAAAGCTCGAGGGAGAAGTAGATATATCTGGTTCAAAAAATGCATCTCTTCCAATAATAGCAGGTAGCATATTAAGTGGTAAATGCACAAAACTATATAATGTTCCAAACATCCATGATACGCAGATAACATTAAAGATTTTAAAACAACTAGGTTGCAAAATAAAAAAGAATCATGATAAAATAGAAATTAACACAAAGCAAATGAATAAAACAGAGATACCAGAAGATATGATGAGGCAAATGCGCTCAACCGTAATAATGGCAGGTGCAATATTAGGTAGATTTAAAAAAGCAACATTTTCATATCCGGGGGGTTGCGAAATAGGAGCAAGACCTATAGACCTCCATTTAAAAGCATTTAAAAAATTAGGAATAAATATTGAAGAAAAGGGTGGATTTATACACTGTAGTTGTGATAAAATAATAGGAGCAGAAATTGATTTAGATTTTCCAAGTGTAGGAGCAACAGAAAATATTATACTTGCAAGTGTTCTATGCGAAGGAAAAACAATATTAACAAATGCTGCAATGGAGCCAGAAATAGAAGACTTAATAAAATTTTTAAATAAAATGGGAGCAAAAATTTCAGGAGTAGGATCAAAAGTTATAAAAATAACAGGAGTAAAACATTTAAATGATATTGGATATAAAATAATGCCAGATAGAATTGAAGCAGGAACATATCTTTGCATTGGAGCAGTAGCAGGAGGAAAAATAAAAATTAATGGGGCAGAGCCTGAGCATATAACTCCAATTCTTAATAAACTAAATGAGTGTGGCTGTAAAATAGAAATAGAAAAAAATTCAATTGTTTTAGAAGCTCCTAAAAAATTAAAGGCAACAAATATAAAAACTATGCCATATCCAGGATTTCCAACAGATATGCAGTCTATATTTGGAGCAATGCTTGTAACAGCAAAAGGAACATCTGTTATTGTAGAGAATATATTTGAAAACAGATACAAGTACTTACATGAACTTCAAAAAATGGGTGCAAAAGTCCAAGTAGAAGGAAAAACAGCAATAATAAAAGGAGTAAGAAAATTATCTGCATGTAAAATCGAAGCAAATGATTTAAGAGGTGGAGCGGCCTTAGTGCTTGCTGGGCTTGTAGCAAAAGGCACAACTAAAATAGAAAAAATTGAATATATACAAAGAGGATACGAAAATCTAGAAATAAAATTACAAAAATTAGGAGCAAATATAAAATTAACTTATGATGAAAGATAGGTGAGGAAAATGGCTGGAATTGATGATGATGAAATAATAATTGGAGTTTCCAAAAAAGAAGAACAAAAAAAACAAGAAAAAAATAAGATAAGTCAATCCAATAAGGATAAAAACAAAAATAAAAAAGGAAAAACAAATAAAAAGAAAACAAAACAACAGAATAAGAAAAAAATATCAAAAGAAATCACAGAAGAATTTATAAGAAAAAGGGCAAAAAAAGCTAAAATTAGGAAAATATTTATAATAACAATTTTAATATTAGTAGCAATAATTCTTGCCATGTTTTCACCATTGTTTAACATAAAAAATATAATTATAAATGGCAATTCCAAGATTTCTACAAATGAAATAATTAGTTTATCACAGATAGAACTTGAAGAGAATATGTTTAAAGTAAATTCAACTAAAGTAATAAAACAAATTAAGGAAAATGCATATATATCAACTGTTAAAATAACAAGAAATATACCATCAACTATAACAATAACAATAGAAGAAAGGATACCTGCATATTTAATAGAATGCAATGGAAATTATGCCTATGTAGATAAACAAGGATACATATTAGAAATTTCACAAGAAAAGTTAGAACTTCCTATACTTCAGGGGGAAACCACGGAAATTTCAAATATAACAGCAGGAGGTAGATTAGAAAAGAAAGATTTGCAGAAACTAGAAATTGTAATAAAAATGATGGAAGTAGCGCAATCAATTGAAATATCAAATCTAATTACAAGAATAGATATCAAAAATATTGATGACATAGAATTGATATTTGAAACGAAAGAAAAGACAGCACATTTAGGAAATGGAACAAATCTACTTAATAAAATGAATTGGATAAAAAGGATATTAGAAAAGGAAGAGGGAAATAAAGGAGAGATTTTTGTTAATATGGATTTAAATAAGGACAACCCTGTTTTTAGACAAAGCGTATAAAATATGAAAGTCAAGGAGGAAAAAATAAATGGACAAAAAATCAATTGCAGTAACAATTGCAATTTCATGTGCTATCTTAGCAATAGCAATAAGCATTCAAGTAAGAACAGTAAAAAAAACAAATTCAACGGTTGCACAAACATTTACAGAAAATTCATTGAGAGATGAAGTCTTAAAATGGAAAGAAAAATATGATAATATTTCAGGACAGTTAGATGCATCAGAAAAAAAGTTAGACAAAATAAGGGGAACGGCTACAAAAAATGATAGCTCATCAGTCGCAACAGAACAAGAAATAAGTGCCAATAATAATCTTTTAGGAACAACTAATTTAACTGGACAAGGTGTAGAAATAACAATAGCAGATGATCCTTCTGCAACAAAAGACACATTAGGAGTTTTTGAAGATGTATCAAATCATATTGTGCATGATTCGGACTTAAGAGCGGTTGTAAATGCTTTAAAAAATGCAGGAGCAGAAGCAATTTCAATAAATGGACAAAGGCTTATAAATACAACTGCAATAACATGTATTGGAAATGTAATAAAGGTAAATAATGAAAAAATTACATCGCCATTTACAATAAAGACAATAGGACTTCAAGAAAGTTTATCAGGAATTGATATGGGAGGAAGTTACATACAAGAGCTAAAAAGAAATGGAATTGTAGTAACTATAAAGAAATCAGATGAAGTTGAAATACCAAAATATTCAGGGGCTATTTCAGCTAAATACATGAAAACAGTAGAAGACTAGAGGTGAAAATATTGAAAAAGGAAGAAGTTTATATAAGTATTATAATAGGAATTGTTTGTGTAATATTAGTATCAGTTATAATGGCACAATTTAAATCAGTTGAAGAGACAGATATTACAGGAATAGAAACAGCAAGAGAAGAAGAACTACAAACAATGCTTGCAAGTTGGAAAACAAAATATGAAGAAATAGAAGAAAAACTTGATGATACGAACAAAAAAATAGCAGAATATCAAACAACAATAGATTCTAATAAAGAAGCATCAGAGCTTTTGCAAGAAGAACTGGAACAAACTAATTTATTAGTAGGAAAGACGACAGTAACAGGAGAGGGAGTCGTAATTAAATTAACGAATAATAATGAAAATTCAATACAATCAAGTGATTTACGATATTTAGTAAATGAATTAAAACTTGCAGGAGCAGAAGCAATTTCAATAAATGAAAAGAGAATTGTAAATATGAGTGCAATAGTAGATGTAGGAGAAAATATTTTAGTTAACGAAGAAAGAATTGTTTCTCCATATGTAGTAAAAGCTATTGGAGATCAGACCTACCTATCAAGTGCTCTAAACTTAAAAACAAGTGGGTTCATAGATGTATATCAAACATCAGGCTACACAGTAGAAATGTCTAAAGAAAAAAATATAGTCATAAATGCATATAACAATGACGAAGATTTAATGAAACTTAGGTATGCCAAGGAGGTAAAAGAATAATGATTTTTATAGCAATTATTATAGGATGCGTTGTAGGAGCATTAATTGGGTCTAATATTCCTACAATTCCATACACATATTCAAGCTATTTAGCAATAGCAATTATTGCAGCTTTAGATTCTGTATTTGGTGCAATAACATCTAGCTTAAAAGGAAATTTTGATATGAAAATATTTGTATCAGGATTTTTTGTAAATGCAATTTTAGCCATGGCTCTTACATATTTGGGCCAGAAATTAAATATAGATATTTATCTTGCAGCAGTTGTTGTATTTGTTGGAAGAATGTTCAATAACTTGGGAACAATTCGCAGATATTATGTTGAAAAACTTACAACAAGAAAAATTGTTGCAAAAGCAGAAGCGGTTATAAAAAATGCAAACAAAAACAACGAACAAAAGAATTAAAAAAAAATCTGTAAATTAAGAATAATTTAATAATTAAGTTAGTAGGAAAAGCTATAATTTACATAAATTCAAAGCAATTGACATAATTCGACACTATTACAAAAATATTACAAAAATATTACAAAATTATAACATTTTCTATTGACTTTTTTTGTGAAATATAATATTCTAATAAAGAACTAATTTAAAAAATGGAGGAGTTAACTTTGGCTATCGGAGATATTATTGTAGGAATTGACATCGGTACTTCTAAGGTCAGCCTAGTAGTAGGAAAAGTCAATAATTTTAATCAAATTGAAAACATTTGCAACACTAGCCAAAAGTGTAACGGAATCAAAAAAACCAAAATAATTGATGAAGATGCAATTAGCTCTGCTGTAAGTAAAGTAATTGAAAATGCAGAGGCAGAAACTGATTTCAAAATTAATTCAGCTTATGTTACGATTCCAGGGAAGTATGTTACAATAGTACAAAATAGTGTTGTAAAAGAAGCAAAAGACAAATATACAGGAATAACAACAAAAGATATATCTGCTGGTATTATGTTAGTAAAAGACATAGAAATCCCAGAAGGAAAAACGGTTATAGATATTGTTACAGATAAGTTTATACTAGAAGACGGAAAAGTTACACAAGATCCAACTGGAAGCTTAAGTTCAAGCTTTACACTAGAAGCTCAAGTAATTTTAGCTGATAAAGAATATGTAAGGCAAATAGTATCAATATTTAAAAGAGCTGGAATTGAAGTAGATGGATTTGTTCCAGTTTGTTTAGCACAAAGAAATGTTATGTTAGATATCAACGAATTAAATGATAATGTAATGCTGTTAGACATTGGAGCAGGAAACACAGATATTGGGGTATTTGAAGGAAATGGATTCATCTATACAAATACAGTTCCGCTTGGAGGAAATAGCATAACTTCAGACATTGCACTTGTTTTAAATATTGAATTAGAAGAAGCGGAAAGGCTAAAAAGACAATATGGCTTAGCGATGAAATCCTACATAGACAATGATAATGAAATTATATTAAATACTTGCAAAGGTGAAACAAAAACAAAAGCAATAAAAAGCTCAGAGTTGATAGAAATTATAGAAGCAAGAATTGAAGAAATATTTTCGCTAGTTAACAAAGATATAATAAATCAAGGAATAAAACAAAGAATCAACAATGTAGTTTTAACAGGACAAGGAATAACAAACATTAATAAAAGTGATGTAGCGGGAAAAGTAATACTAAATATTCCTGTAAAAATTTCAACAGGCAGATTAGTAAGTACTGTAAGACCAGAATATAGAACAGCATATTCTTTGGTAAGATATGTGGCATCAAGGCCTTTTGCAAAATCAGTAGCAAGCAGTATAGATTCAAATTCGAAAGAAAGTATAGTTCATTCAATTTTAGAAAGAGTTAAAGAATTTTTCTATAGTTAAAATAAAAAATGTAAAAAAGAAAGAGGAGGAAAATAACATGTTGATGGATGGATCAGAAGATAATACAATGTTAGATGGAACAGCTACAATTAAGGTAATTGGAGTAGGAGGAGCAGGAAACAACGCTGTAAATAGAATGGTAGACTCTGGAATAAAAGGAGTAGACTTTATTGCAGTAAACACAGATAGACAAGCATTACTTTTATCAAAGGCTTCAACTAAAATTCAAATAGGAGAAAAGATTACAAGAGGGTTAGGAGCAGGAGCTAATCCAGATATTGGAGCACAAGCAGCAGAAGAAAGCAAAGCAGAAATACAAGAAGCTTTACGTGGAGCAGATATGGTATTTGTTACAGCCGGAATGGGTGGAGGAACAGGTACTGGAGCTGCACCAATAGTAGCAGCATGTGCTAAAGAAATGGGAATACTAACAATAGGAGTTGTTACAAAACCATTTACATTTGAAGGAAAAAAACGTTTATCACAGGCAGAGCGTGGAGTAGAAAGTTTAAAAGGAAAAGTAGACACATTAGTTGTAATACCAAATGATAAACTTTTGCAAATAATAGACAGAAAAACATCAATAGTAGAAGCATTCAAAATGGCAGATGATGTATTAAGACAAGGTGTACAAGGCATATCGGATTTAATTGCTATTCCAGGACTTGTAAATCTAGATTTTGCAGATGTTAAAACAATAATGCTAAATACAGGAATGGCTCATATGGGAATTGGAAGAGCAAGTGGAGAAAATAGAGCAGAAGATGCCGCAAAACAAGCTGTACAAAGTCCATTACTAGAAACTTCAATAGAAGGAGCAAGAGGAGTTATTATAAATATTACAGGAGGACCAAACCTTGGATTGCATGAAGTAAACACTGCTGCAGAATTAGTACAAAGAAGTGTAGACCCAGAAGCAAATATCATTTTTGGTGCTGTCATAGATGAAAGCTTAGACGAAGATATAGTTATAACTGTTATAGCAACAGGATTTGAGAAGAATGATAATCAAACAATAGATAATGTGGGTAGCATAGTAGACAAAGCTTGGGGAGATAAAATAAATTCAATTCCAGCTCCAATAAATAATTCAGATTCATCAAACGATATAGATATTCCATCATTCTTAAGAAGAAACAAAGGGATAAAATAATCTGTAAAATAATATAAGAAAAGAATAAAAAAGAAAAGAAATAATCTCAAAATGTAGATTATTTCTTTTTTTCGCACTCAAAAAATGACACAAAATTTATAAGAAAAAGTGTACAATATTAATCATAAAAGGAGCTATAAATGACAATATACATAGATGTTGTTTTATTAGAGAATTTATGCATGAACTATATTATTCTATTTGCAACAGGATATATATTAAAAATAAAAATAAACCATATAAGACTTGTAATATCTGCACTAATAGGTGGAGTATATTCAATACTTGCGTACACAGATATTTTAAAAATTTATTCGAATTTTATTTTAAAAATAATACTCTCAATAATAATGGTATATGTAGGATATAAAGCAAAAAAAATTAAAAGCTTAATAAAACAACTTGTGTTTTTTTATTTGACATCATTTGTATTTGGAGGATGTGCATTTGCACTTTTGTATTTTGTAAAACCAGAAAAAATACTTATAAAAAATGGAGTCTATGTTGGAACATATCCATTAAAAATAGCTTTGCTTGGCGGAATTGTAGGATTTGTACTTACAAATATATCATTTCATTTTGTAAAAACAAAACTTGCCAAGAAAAATATATACTACAACATAAACATATATTTTGAAGAAAAGAAGGTATCAACAAAAGCACTCTTAGATACAGGAAATATGTTAAAGGATCCAATTACATCAATGCCTGTAATTGTTGTTGAAAAAGATATCTTGAAAGGTATAATTCCAGAAATTATATTGGATAATTTGGAAAAAATAATAGGAGGTGATGTTTCAAAAAAAGCTTACGAAGATGAGAACCTAAAATACATAAAAAGATTTAGACTAATACCATTTAGTTCATTAGGAAAGACAAATGGTATGTTACTTGGCTTCAAAGCAAGCAAAATAGAAATAGTAGAGGAAGAAAACATAAAAGAAATTGAAGATGTAATAATTGGAATTTATGATAATAAGTTAAGTAAAAGAAATCAATACTATGCTTTAATGGGGTTAGAACTATTAGATGGAAAAGATGATGATGAATTTAATTCTTTCCAAACCAAATCTATACATTAAGAAAGGGATGAAATAAAAATGAATTTACTACAAATGTTAGTAGGTAGTATAAACATGATTTATACGAAAATTATGCAAGAGGAAGAAATAGAAAACCTGCCAATTTATTACATAGGAGGGAGCATTAGCCTTCCACCACCATTATCTCCTGAAGAAGAGGAAAAATTACTTAAAGAACTTTCAAACGGAAAAAAAGAAGCAAAGCAAATTCTAGTAGAAAGAAACTTAAGACTTGTTGTATACATAGCAAAAAAATTTGAAAATACTGGAGTAGGGCTAGAAGACCTAATTTCAATAGGAACAATAGGACTAATGAAAGGAGTAAATACATTCAATACTGAGAAACAAATAAAACTTGCGACATATGCTTCAAGATGTATAGAAAATGAGATACTTATGTATTTACGAAGAAGCAATAAAATAAAAGGAGAAATATCTATTGATGAGCCATTAAACCAAGATGGCGATGGCAATGAATTACTTTTGTCAGACATTTTAGGAACAGATCCAGATGTAACATCAAGACAGATAGAAGATGAAGTTGATAAAAAACTCTTAAAAGCTTCAATTGAAAAATTAAGTGCAAGAGAAAGAAATATAATGGAACTTAGATTTGGATTCATAAGTGGAGATGAAAAAACCCAAAAAGAAGTTGCAGATATGTTACGGAATTTCACAAAGCTATATTTCTAGATTAGAGAAAAAAATCATAAATAAAATGAAGAAAGAAATTACAAGTAAAACAGGTTGATAATATATAGCAAATAATAAAAAAGCCAAAACAACTTTCATACAATATGAATAAATAAACCTCACAATGGAAATAATGATTTTCAAAAGGAGGTTTTTTATTTGTTTTATAAGGTAGAAATATGCCGGAATAAATACAGCAAAATTACCACTATTGAAACCAGAAGAAAATAAAAAATTATTCGAACAAATGAAAGAAGGAAACAAAGAAGCAAGAGAAAAACTGATACATGGGAATTTAAGACTCGTTCTAAGTGTTATACAAAGATTTAGAGGGAGAGGAGAAAATATAGATGATTTATTTCAAATAGGTTGTGTAGGACTCATAAAAGCAATAGATAATTTCGACACATCACTTGATATTCAATTTTCAACATATGGAGTTCCGATGATAATAGGAGAAATAAGAAGATATTTAAGAGACAACAATCAAATAAGAGTAAGTAGGTCTGTAAGGGATTTAGCCTATAAAGCTCTTAGTGTAAAAGAAAAAATTCAAAAAGAAAAGCAAAAAGAACCAACAATAGAAGAGATTGCAAAAGAATTAGGAGTTAAAGCAGAAGAAGTTGCTTTTAGTTTAGATGCAATCCAAGAACCTGTATCATTGCAAGAACCTGTTTGCGGAGATGGCTCTGAAAAATTATATATAATGGATCAAGTAAAAGATAACAAAAATACTGATGAGTCATGGACGGAAAATATTACAATGAATGAAGCAATGAAAAAACTAAACGATAAAGAAAAGTCAATTATAAATAAAAGGTTCTTTGAAGGAAGAACACAAGTAGAAGTAGCAGAAGAAATTGGAATATCACAAGCACAAGTATCTAGATTAGAAAAAAGTGCAATAGAACACATAAAAAAGGCATATAAATAAAAAATAGCTGAATATTTTGAAGTGAACCCAAATTATTAGACAAAAATAAGTTTAATAAGGAGGGTTCAGTACAATTAATTCAGCTATTTTTTTAGAACAATCAACTTTTTAAAGTAACTTTAATATAATATTAAAAAGGAAGTAAAGAAAAATAATTTTTTTAACATAATTTATGCCTTAGGAAAGGAATGGGATTAACAATGGGACAAAAGGGATTAGATTTCAAACATAAAGAAGTAATAAATATAAAAGATGGAAGAAGACTTCGGTTGTGTGCAAGATGTTTGCGCAGATTTAGAAACAGGAAATATAACAGCTATAATTGTGCCAGGAAATAATAAAATGTTCAATGTATTTTCAGGAGTAAATGATATAGTGATTCCGTGGCAACAAATAAAATGCATAGGAAATGATGTCATTCTTGTTGAATTAGAAGGCAGAAATTACCAATAAGAAAGCATTGATTTCAAATTGGTTTTGTGCTAAAATAGAAATGTACTACAAAGAAAAAAGCAATAATACGAAAATAGTCACAAAAATCGACAAAATTTTTGAAAAACGTATTGACTTTGTTTAAAGCTTATGTTATTATAATTCATGTACAGAATAACTTAAGAAAAGTATGAATTTAAATTAGTAATAATAACAAAAAATTGAACAAAAAGTAGATTACTAGTTTATTATTTTGCTCTAAAAAAGCAAACAAAAAAGTTTTTAAAAAATATTTAAAAAACTATTGACATATTTTTTGAAAAGTAGTACAATACCAACTGTTACACAACATAACAGAAAACCAAAGTACATTGAAAAGTAAACAATAAACAAAACCTTTGAAGAAACCAAGCGGTAGTAAATAAGTACTACCAAAATTCAAAAACAAA
>OCTW011601341.1_pt1 | contig 19639 bp, 16 predicted proteins | sample 1539671 | NCBI WGS metagenome assembly OCTW01 (sample SAMN02144230, study PRJEB22623) | gut metagenome | biome: sheep rumen | host: Ovis aries | place: New Zealand
CCCGCCGGTACAAAAAGTTTTTCCTGTTGTACCGGGGAGAACCGCTTCAGGTGGTTTTCGTGTGTGATTTATTTTTTCCCCGACAGGAGAAAGCGGAAGCCCCGCTCCAGGCCGTCCAGGGTCAGGTCATACATATCGACCATGCCGGCGATGGCCAGGTGGGACTCGGCCGTGACATCGTCCGGGTCGGGCATGGGAATGGGATTGAGCCAGATCAGGTGGGGAAAATGCTGCCGGAGGAGGCGGAGGGTCTCGATGCCGGTCCGTCCGGGCTTGTGGTCGACGAAATTGTACTCTGTCCCCTCCATCTCATAGGGGTGCATCTCCGCGTCTCCGACGATGATGACCCGGTAGCGCTCGTCGCAGTCGTCCATGAGCCGGTCCACCGATACGCAGTTGTCGTCCGTGATCTCCAGGGTCGGATCCTTGTAGAGGAGGGAATAGACCAGGTTGTGGAAATAGTAGGTCCGCAGCTCCTTGAGATGGCGGGAGGCGGTCGCCGCCTGGAAGAGCTCTGAGCAGAGCTGCGCGAAGCTGCTCATGGAACCGCCGCTGTCCATCAGGAGAATGACCCGGAGGGTGTTCCTGCGGGGCTTGCGGTATTCGATCTGCAACAGTCCGCCCTTGCGGCCGGTCTCGCTGATCGTGCGGTCCAGGTCAAATTCCTGCTCGCTGGTCTCCAGCTGCGTGGACAGGCTGCGCAGGATCCGGAAGGCCATCTGGAACTGTCTCGTGTCCAGGGTATTGTCCTTGCGGAAATCCCGGAATTTCCGGCTGCCCGGGGCAAAGATGGAGGTGCGCCCGCCGCTGGATCCGGACCCGTGTCCCGGCGCGTTTTTGCCGGGGCCCGCAGTGCCGGGCATGCTGTCCGCAGCGGCAAAGGCGCCCTCGCGCCGCTCCAGGTCCCGCATTTCTTCGGGGTCGATCCGCTCCAGTGCCTCCCGGAGCTCTGCCGGCAGGGGCGCGGACATGGAGCGACCGTTAAAATATTCCGCGAAGGCGGTCTCCAGCAGGTCATATTCCGATTCGTCCCGCATCAGGACCGCCCTGCACAGCTGGTAGAAGCCGCCCAGAGTGGAGCCGTGCAGACCCTTCTGCAGGCCCTCGAGAAGGACGATCCATTCGCCGATGGAGATCTTCAGCCCGCGGCTGCGAAGAAAATAAAAAAAGTCAATAAACATAATACGAAATAAAATATGAAAGAACTGTCAGGCAGACAGACTGGCAGGACAGAGTTCCTCTTGCGAGCGGCATGGTCGGCAGGATGCTCTGCGGCTTCAGATCCGCAGGGCACTGCGCATGACGGCGATATCCTTGTCCTTTTTCAGAAGGACGCCGGCGTAGGGGATCTGCTTTGCGATGATCTCGGGATCCACTCCGTCCGCGGTCAGGGCGCGGAGCCAGTCGATCAGCTCGGAGGTGGTGGGCTTTTTGGCCAGGTTGGGCACGCGCCGGATGTTGTAGAAGGTCAGGATCGCCTGCTGGAGCAGCTCTTCCTCCAGGTGGTCGAAGTGGGTCCGGAGGATCTCCCGCATCTGCATCAGGTCTGGGAATTCAATGTAGTGGAAGATGCAGCGGCGCAGGAAGGCGTCCGGCAGCTCCTTCTCGGCGTTGGATGTGATGATCACGATCGGGCGGTGCTTTGCCTTGATGGTCTGGCGGGTCTCCTGCACATAGAACTCCATCTGGTCCATCTCCCACAGGAGGTCGTTGGGAAATTCCAGGTCGGCCTTGTCGATCTCATCGATGAGCAGGATCACCTGCTCGTCCGACAGGAAGGCCTCCCCGAGCGGGCCGAACTGGATATAGCGGCCGACATCGCCGACGTTCTCGCCGAACTGCGAATCATAGAGGCGCTGGACGACGTCATAGGTATAGAGGCCATCCTGGGCCTTTGTGGTGGACTTGATATTCCAGATCAGGAGCTTTTTACCCAGCGCGTCCGCGACGGCCTGGGCCAGCATGGTCTTGCCGGTGCCGGGCTCACCCTTGACCAGGAGAGGCTTCTCCAGGGTCATGGCGATATTGACGGTCTTCATCAGTTCTTCGGACGCGACATAGGAACTGCTGTTTTCGAGATTGGCTGACTGAAGCATATGTGGTTTCCTCCTTCTTTTTTGCACGGCGTTCTCCATTGTACCATACCGGCTCCCCGGCATGCCAGCACAAAAATGCGGCTCATCCCGCGGCGGATCCGCGAATAAATTGCAGACAATCAAATTTGCACATTGCTTCAGGGCGGCATGCGTGCTATACTGTCTTTTTGTTAAATACTTTAGCGCGTCTATGCGATGCAGTGATAAACACAAAAGGATGCAGCAACATTCGCAAACATCAGCAAGGAGAAGAAAATGAGCATTAAGATCGGAATCCTCGGATACGGAAACCTGGCCAAGGGTGTTGAAAGCGCCATCGTGCAGAACGATGATCTGGAGCTGGCGGCCGTCTTTACGCGCCGCGATCCCGCTTCTGTCAAGATCCGCACGGCAGGTGTACCTGTTCTTTCCCAGGACGCGGCGGCGGACATGAAGGACAAGATCGATGTCCTGGTGATCTGCGGCGGCAGCGCGACTGACCTTCCCGTCCAGACCCCCAAATACGCGGAACTGTTCAATGTTGTGGACAGCTTCGACACACACGCAAATATCCCGACTCATTTCGCCAACGTGGATGCGGCTGCGAAGAAGAGCGGTCATATCGGCCTGATCTCCTGCGGCTGGGATCCCGGCATGTTCTCCCTGAACCGCCTGTACATGAACTGCATCCTGCCCGAGGGCAAGGACTACACCTTCTGGGGCAAGGGTGTAAGCCAGGGCCATTCCGACGCGGTCCGCAGGATCGAGGGCGTCCTGGATGCCCGCCAGTACACCATTCCCGTGGAGGCGGCGGTCAACAGCGTCCGTAAGGGTGAGAACCCCGAACTCACGACCCGTCAGAAGCACACCCGCGAGTGCTTTGTTGTCGCGGAAGAAGGCGCGGATCTCGCCCGCATCGAAAACGAGATCAAGACCATGCCCAATTACTTTGACGAGTACGACACCACTGTGCACTTCATCAGCGCCGAGGAAATGGCGCGTGACCACGCGGGCCTGCCCCACGGCGGCAGTGTCATCCGCAGCGGCGTGACCGGCATCAACAAGGAGCACGGCCACGTCATCGAGTACAGCCTCAAGCTGGATTCCAACCCGGAGTTCACAGGGTCCGTCCTCGCGGCCTACGCCCGCGCCGTCGCCCGCATGAGCAAAGAGGGACGCACCGGCGCCGTCACCGTCTTCGACGTAGCACCCGCCTATCTCTCCGCCGCAGCGCCCGAGGACCTGCGCGCCCACCTTCTGTAAGTTCCGCAAAACGCCGGATGCACATGCGAGGCATGTGATGCCGGCATGTTGGGAAAAGCGGCATCTGGGCATGCAGACTCCGCTGAATAATAAGGAAAATGACGCCCCCGGATCACCCCTGTGGTCCGGGGGCCTTTTCTGAGCAGGGCGGCTTTTCAGAGCAGCTGCGGACCGATCCTGCGCGGATGACCGTGCTTTTTTTCACGCAGATCCGGCAGCATTTTCCTGACAGCTGCATCCGTTTTTCCGAACAGCTGCAGCTGTGCTTTTTTCCGAACAGATTCGTCTGGTTTTTTCCAAAAACATATTCCTGTGCAAAAAAAGACTGTTTCGTGATACTATAGGCTATGCGCGGGACCAGCTGCGCATGAAGCCGAGAGCCAGTGCCCGGCAGGGCATTTTGGATATGTCAGAAAGAGAGGAATCGCATGTACAGACTGACATCAAAACTGATCGTTTACAGGGAGATCGGAGAGGACAGCATCCTGATGCGGCTGGCGGATGTATGCCGTCAGTTCGACCGCAGAGACTATGACAGAGAGGCTCTGACCGCGCAGGTTCTGGACCAGATCCATCGTCTGCTGGACCTGGCGACCCGGTACGGGTTCGACCGGAACCTCTGGCACAATTACCTGGCCTTTTTGCTGGCCATGACCGAGACGCCCTTTACCCTGGTCTCCGAGAAGGTCGGCGCCAACGAGGGCTCCGTCAATCACTTTGTCAAAAGCGACCTCAGACTTTTCCGCCAGCTCTTTGACTATGATTTTTCCCCGCTCGAGGAAGCGCTGGGGACCGATGTCTTCTCGGTGATCGAGAATTACCACGCAGTGGGCAAAAAAGAACGCGTATACAACCGGAATGTCAGCGAAAAGGTCCAGGCCCTGAGCCGCAGTCTGGAGGAAGCGGCGGACGAGGAGGACATGTACCGCATCGTCACGGACTTCTATCGCACCTATGGCGTCGGCATGTTCGGCCTCAACAAGGCCTTCCGGATCAGTGAGCGCTGGAGCAGCGGGACGGACCTGTCTGCAGGCAGCGGCGCGGCCGGCATTCCCGGCGCGGGGGCATCTGCAGGAGCAGGTCCTCTGTCCCCGGCTTCCGCCGGGTCCCGGGGCTATGGAAGCGGAAAGAGAGCAGTGGAAGAGGAGGACTTCCTCATCCCGATCACGGCGACCAGCGATGTGGTGCTCGACGATCTGATCGGCTACGAGATCCAGAAGGAGAGACTCATCGCCAACACCGAGGCATTTGTCAGCGGGCGCGCCGCCAACAACGTCCTGCTCTACGGCGACGCCGGCACCGGGAAATCCACCAGCATCAAGGCCATCCTCAACCAGTATTATGACCGCGGCCTGAGGATGATCGAGGTCTACAAGCATGAATTCCGCTACCTGCAGAGGATCCTGGCGGAGGTCAAAAACCGCAACTACCGCTTCATTATTTATATGGACGACCTCTCCTTTGAGGATTTTGAGATCGAGTACAAGTATCTGAAGGCGGTCATTGAGGGCGGCCTCGAGACCAAGCCCGAGAACGTCCTGATCTACGCGACCTCCAACCGCAGACATCTGATCAAGGAGACCTGGAAGGACCGCGCCGACCGGGATGATGAACTGCACAGGTCCGACACCATGCAGGAGAAGCTGTCCCTGGTGGCCCGCTTCGGCATCTCCATCGGCTACATGAAGCCCTCCCACAAGGAATACCTGAACATCGTCAGCGAGCTCGCCCGGCGCTATCCCCAGATCACGCTCACGGAGGAGGAACTCCTGCAGAAGGCCAACCAGTGGGAGCTGCGCAGCGGCGGCGCCTCGGGACGTACCGCACAGCAGTTCATCAATTACCTCGCGGGCGCCTCCGAATGAACCTGAATCATTTTGCCGTGCCGGCGGTGCGCGCAGATGATACAGCTGCGCAGTTCATCAACTACCTCGCGGGTGCCTCGGAATGAACCGGATTCACGCTGGTGTGCCCCGGAATGACTTTGCTTTTTGACATGCGCATGATACAATAATCGGTACGGATGTTTTCAACCGGAATAGACAAAACGATGTTCAACCCCCTGCGGCATGGCTGTCGGGGGACATTATGATGAAATGATACAGCAAGATGGTGAATACATGGAAAAGAAACAGCCGGTCCTGTGGATTGTGATCCCATGTTACAACGAAGAAGCGGTCCTGCCGATCACGGCGCCCATGTTTCTGGAAAAGATCCGGGACCTGGAGGAACAGGCGCTGATCTCGGACGAAAGCAGGGTGCTGTTTGTAAACGATGGCTCCAGGGACAGGACCTGGGAGATCATCCAGTCGCTTTCGCGGGAAGACCCGCACTTTTTGGGCATTGCCCAGAGCCGCAACCGGGGGCATCAGAACGCTGTGCTCGCCGGCCTGATGGAGGCCAAGGAGCACTGCGACATCACGATCTCTATCGACTGTGACGGCCAGGACGATATCAACGCCATGGACGAGATGGTGCGCCAGTACCTGGACGGATGCGAGCTCGTCTACGGCGTACGTTCCCGCCGGGACACGGACACCTGGTTCAAGCGGGTGACGGCGGAGAGCTTCTATAAACTGATGAATGATATGGGGACAGAGGTCGTCTACAATCACGCCGATTACCGGCTCGTCTCGGCAAAGGTCCTCCGCGCATTTGAAAACTATCGGGAAGTGAACCTCTTTCTGAGAGGAATGTTCCCGCTGGTCGGTTTCAAGAGTACTTCTGTCTTCTATGAGCGCCACGAGCGGATCGCCGGCGAGAGCCACTACCCGCTCTCCAAAATGCTCGGACTCGCTCTTGACGGCATCACCAGCATGAGCACCAGGCCGATCCGGCTGATCACGGGCTTCGGCTGTCTGGTAGCCCTCATCAGCTTTGTGGGCGTGATCTGGTCGATCGCCGCCCACTTCATGGGTGTCGCTGTGACAGGCTGGTCCAGTATGGTCTGTATTCTGTGTTTTCTGGGAGGTATCCAGCTCCTGGGCATCGGCGTGATCGGTGAATATGTCGGCAAGACCTACATGGAGACCAAGCACCGGCCCAGATTTATCATCAGTGAAAAGACCTGGCAGGATGAGAAGGATCCGGAAATGCGGATCGGTTAGGAAAGGAGAAATGCCATGATACGTACAGCGGATTTTGATTTCTATGCACCGACCAGAGTGGTCTTTGGAAAGGGCGCTGAGCAGAGGCTGGGCGGACTGATCCGGGAGCAGGGATGCAAAAAGGTCCTGATCCATTACGGCGGAAAGAGTGCTGTCCGCTCGGGTCTGATCGACCGCGTCTGCAAGGTCCTCGATGAAGAGGGCATCGGCCATGTTGAGCTGGGCGGCGTCGTGCCCAATCCCCATCTCGGACTTGTTTACGAGGGAATCGAGCTCGGCAAACGCGAAGGCGTTGACTTTATCCTGGCGGTCGGCGGCGGCAGTGTCATCGACTCCGCCAAGGCCATCGGCTACGGGATCGCGGATCCGGAGCAGGGGGATGTCTGGGACTTTTATGTCAAGAAGAGAAAATCTACAGCCTGCCTGCCGGTGGGCGTTGTTCTGACCATTGCGGCCGCCGGCTCGGAGATGAGCAACGACTCTGTCATTACCAATGAGAAGACCGGCATCAAGCGCGGCCACGGCAACGACATCTCCCGCGCGAAGTTCGCCATCATGAATCCGGAGCTGACCATGACCCTTCCGGATTACCAGTCCATGAGCGGCTGCACCGATATCATGATGCACACCATGGAGCGGTATTTTACCAACAACGGCAATATGGAACTGACCGACAGCATCGCTGAGGGCCTGTTGCGCACAGTCAAAAAATATACACAGATCATCCACGCGGAGCCGGACAACTATGAGGCGCGCGCAGAGGTCATGTGGGCGGGCAGCCTGTCCCACAACGGCCTGACGGGATGCGGCGCGAAGGAGCGCGATTTCGCCAGCCATATCCTCGAGCATGAGCTCGGCGGCATGTTCGACGTCACCCACGGCGCCGGCCTGGCCGCGATCTGGGGCACCTGGGCCCGCTATGTCTACCGCGACTGCCTGGACCGCTTTGTCCAGTTCGCGGTCCGCGTCATGGAGGTCACACCGGGTGCGACGGACGAAGAGACCGCACTCAAAGGCATCGAGGCCATGGAAGACTTCTACCGCAGCATCGGAATGCCGACCAGCCTCCATGAGCTGGGCGTCGACCCCACGGACGAACAGATCGATGTGATGGCTCACAACGCCATCATCGCCTCCGGCGGGAAGCGCGGCAGCGCCCGCGTTCTCTACGAGGAGGATTTTGTGAAGATTTACAGGGCGGCGAGAGACGATCGCTGATTGCTGATCGGGTCCGCCATGAGAGGATACGAGGTGCCGGATGGCTCTGGAAGGCAGGAATAACCGTTCAAATTCATATCAGAGAACCGGCTCCGGACGAGGCAATGGAAGGCAGGACCGGGGGACTGCCATGTTTGACCTCTTTGAAATGGAGAAAGCAGGGCAGGGAGAAACGGAAGAGGCCTCTGTGGAAGAGCGCCCCTACCGGGAACGTCACCGCGTCGAGCTGCGTTCACAGGAAACGGGGTATACCGGCGGATCATATCCGGACAGATACGGCCGCGGCGTGGAGGCGGATCTTCTGACCGGCGCAGGCACTTCCCGCAGGAGAGTCGTCCGCGGCAACACACCGGGAGGCCGCCGGATATCCCGGCCTGCGACCTCTTATTTCGGAAGAACGGAAGAACAGACCGGGCAGACATCGTTGACTGCCGGACCGGGCAGGACTCCTGCTTCTGCCGGAAATCGTGGAAAACATGAGCTTGCGGCGGACCTCTTTGCTCCGAGAGGAGCTGAGGCCGGGAATGCCTCCGCGCAGAACAGGTACCGCACGGGACGGACCGCGAACACTGCAAATCCAACGGCGCAGAATCACTACCGCACGGGACGGACTGCAGACACCGGGAATACTGCGGCACAGAACCGGTATCACACCGGACGGGCATCAGATCGCGGATATTCATTCGAGCAGAGTCCTTATCGCACCGGACGAATTGCGGATCCCGCACAGAACCGGAGTCAGGCGCCGCAGTGGAGCGCACAGGTGCGAAATGACAACCGGCCCCGCTCCAGCCAGGGATCTGCGCCCGCTCTGCAGGAGTGGGAGAGCATCGGGAGCCGCCGGACAGGTGCCGCCTCGCGGGGGGAAACGCAGAACCCGCGCAGTCAGAGGTATGAGCGGACACCGGGAGCATTCAGATTCCCGACAGATCTAGAAAACCAGCCTCCTTCGGGAGGAGGAGTCCCTGCCTGGAGGCGTCCGCAGGCGCGGCCGCCCTACAGAGATGAGAGAGACGAATTCGCGCCCGACGAGGACTTCTATACAGATTATTCCGGAATGGAAGAGCATGTTCCTGAGGATGACGAAGACCGGCAGGGAGGCCGGCGCCGCCGTCAGCGCCTGGTACAGCGAAGAGACCGTGAACGCGAGCTCCGCAGGACCTGGCTGATCCTGGGTGGGAGCGCTCTGGCGGCACTCCTGGTGCTCTTCCTGATCATCCATACTGTGATCGGCCTCCTTCACAAGAGCAAACCGGGTCCGGCGGACGCCGGTACACAGACCGCTTCCGCGCAGGAGGAGAGTGCGGAGGGGCAGGCGCAGGACAGTGCCGGCACTGAGCAGAATCCGGATGCGGCATCAGCACCTGCTGCAGAGACCGGTGCAGAGGGTGCAGATGAACAGGCGGAGGGGGCGGAAGCTCCTGCGGAACCTGATGAAGCTCAGCCGACAGACGGACAGACGGGGACAGAGACGGAAGCCGGAACGGAGACGGGAGCTGCTGCCGGCGCAGAGACGCAGACTGCAGAACAGCAGCCCGGCGCGGAAACACCGGCTGCTTCCGGAGAGACGCCGGCGGAAACTCCTGCAGCAAGTGCGGAAACGCCCGAGCAGGGAACGGAGCCTGCGCAGACAAATCCGGATGCCGCTCTGCAGGCGGAGGCCGGCGCCGGCACGCAGGTGACGGCATCGGACGTCTCCGGTGTCTCTTATTCCGGTCAGGATGACTGGCGCCTGATCCTGGTCAATCCCTGGCACCATCTCCCGGAAAACTACACGGTGGAGACCACTACGCTGACCAATGGAGAATCCGTCGACAGCCGCTGCTATCAGGCCCTGATGGACATGCTGGAGGACTGCCGCGCGGCCGGGGGTACGCCCATTGTGTGTTCCTCCTACAGACCGCATGAAAAACAGGTTACACTCTTCGAAAACCAGGTCAAACCTCTTATGGCCGCCGGGATGACCCGGGAGGAGGCCGAAAAAGAGGCGGGGACCGTCGTCGCCGTACCGGGGACCAGTGAGCATGAGCTGGGACTGGCGGTCGACATCTGTGACACAAACAATCAGCTTCTGGATACGTCCCAGGCCGATACGCCGACCCAGAAGTGGCTGATGGCCCACTGCTACGACTATGGATTTATCCTCCGCTATCCGGAGGACAAGGTAGATGTCACAGGCATTATCTATGAACCCTGGCACTATCGCTATGTCGGAGCAGAGGCTGCTGCCCGGATCCGCGACAGAGGAATCTGCCTGGAGGAATATCTGACGCAGAACTGAACAGAATATGGAATCAATGTGAGCAACGAGTAAATATCATGCGGCCCGGAGGACCTGCCGGGTCTGAAGAACACAGGGCTATGTCCTGGCATCTCCGGGCAGCCGGCAGGTGCGGACGCAAACCACTACAGCTGCAGGAAGGCGGAACAACAACAGGATGCAATTTAATTCAGACAAAATCAGGACGGCCGCCGGGAAACTCCTGCAGTCACTGCGCAAATGCGCGGCAGCACTTTTATCGATCATCAGAGCAGCGGGCGGGCTGATGAAAACGCTTGCCGGAGGACTCTCTGCCATCGGGCGTAAAGCCTGCGCGTCAAAGGGCAGGCTCGCTGAATACGGACAGAAAGCCGCAGCCGCGGCCGGGAAGATTCCCGGTGCAGCCCGGCGACTGTCCGGCAGGGCGGCAAGTTTTTTTTCGACCCTTGGAAAAAAAGCTGCATCCGCAGCCGGCGGACTGCCTTCTCTCGGGGAAAAGATATCCTCCGGCGCAAAAAGGTGCCTGACCTCTGTCAGGGCCGGTGCGCGCAGCCTTTCCGGGAAAGCCGCCGGCAGCCGCAAAGCAAAAACCGCGGTGGAGAGAAAACCCCTGGAAGCTTCCTCCTCTGACGGAAACCGGGCGGAAGCACCCGCTCCCGGAGCAAACAGGCCGGAAGCCCTTCCACCTGCTGTTAAGACAGAACGGAAACCTGTTGTTCCTGTATCGTCAGCGGGCGCTGCCCGAAAAAAGAAGAATAAAAAACCGGTCCGCCGCGCCGAAGGCAAATACACAAAGAGGCGGCGCAGGAACCTGCGCGAACGCAGACTTTCCGCGATCGCGGCGGGCTCTGCTGTCCTGCTGCTGATCATGGCAGCGGTCTTTGCAGCTGTTGCACTCTTCGGACCTCAGATGCGCGAACCGGCGGAGGTATCCACGTCCGTCTCGACGGAGGGGAACGAAGCTTTCCGCGGAGAGCGGGAGGGCGCGGAGAAGATTCCCTTCGGGACCTCCTTCCGGGGCCTGACGGAGAGCTCCAGGGAAAATCTCAGTGGGATCCGGCGTCAGATGGAAGAGTCCCTGCGGGAGGAATACATGCAGATCCTGGACCGGGGGGAGGGAGATTCCTTCCACACCGCTTCCGCAGCCGGGAACAAACTGTGGAAGAAGGTCCGCAGGGAGAGGAAGGCAGAGCTCCGGAAGGATCCGCTCCTGATCCTGGTCAACAAGTGGCACTATCTGCCGGAGGACTACGAGGTGGAGCCGGTGGACCTGCCCAATGGTCAGAGAATCGGCAGTATCTGCTATGAACAGCTGGAACAGATGCTGGCGGACTGCGCGGAAGCCGGCGGAACCCCGATCGTCTGCTCCGGCTACAGACCCCACTGGTACCAGGTCAACCTCTTCGATGCCCAGATCGACCGCTGGCTCTATGCCGGCTACGGACAGGAGGAGGCGGAGGCCTACGCGGCGACCGCCGTCGCCATTCCCGGCACCAGCGAGCACGAACTTGGGCTGGCGGCAGATATCTATTCCAGCGAAAACATGGACCTGGACGAGAGCCAGGTGAATACCTTCACCCAGCAGTGGCTCATGGAGAACTCCTGGCGCTATGGATTTGTCCTGCGTTACCCCCAGGACAAATCCGACATTACCGGAATCATTTTTGAACCCTGGCATTACCGCTATGTCGGCAAAAAGCATGCCAAAAAAATCTTTGACGCCGGGATCTGTCTGGAGGAATACCTGGACGAGACAGAGCATCCCTGACGGGCGTATGCGCCGTCACACATCAACCTGTTTTCAATATTCATAAGATCCCGGAGCCTTTGCAGGTCTCCGGAGACCGAAAGAGAGGTTTCATATATGAACCAGGATGTGATCTATATTACAGGACATCAGCACCCGGATACCGACTCCATTGCGGCGGCGATCGGCTACGCCTTTTTCAAGCGCGCGAATGGTATCAAAGCGGTACCCTGCAGACTTGGAAAACTCGGCACGGAGACCAAGTATCTCCTCAAGCGCTTCGGCTTTGAGGAACCCATGCTGCTCGAGGACGCACGTGTCAAGATGTCCGAGATCGAGATCGACGAGCCCACGACAATCATGCCGGACAAGACCATCTACGAAGCAATCCAGCTCATGCACGGCGCGGGCAAACAGACCTGCGGTGTCGTGGACGAGGAGGACCGCGTGGTCGGCATGCTCACCATGAACGACATCGGCCTGGTCGCCATGGGCGATACCGCCAGCACCGAAAAGCTCCTGGAGGATATCGCCCCCGAGAACATCAACACCGCCATCAGCGGCAGGATCATTTACCGGGCTCCGGACCGCCATATCCGCGGCAAGGTCTCCGTCATCGCCATCACCAAGGAGGACCTGGCCATTCACGATGTCCAGGACAAGATCGTAGTCGCCGGCGACGACCCCGAGGCTCAGAAGCACCTGATCGAGATGGGGGCCGGCATGCTGATCCTGGTCCGCGCGGATGAGGTCAGTGAGGAGGTCCTGGAGGCGGCCAGGGAACACGGCTGTTCCGTCATCATCTCCGGCCACAGCACCATGAACACCTCCCGTTACACCTATTTTGCGCCGCCCATCAGCAAGATCATGGCGACCAAGGTCGTCAAGTTCTATGCCAATGAGCTCGCGGAGGATGTGGGCGCCAAGATGATGCGCACGCGCTACCACGCCTATCCCATCGTGGATGAAAACGACAGGATCGTCGGCTGCGCGTCCCGCTACCATATCATGAACAGCCGCAACAAGAAGATCATCCTGGTGGACCACAACGAGTTCTCCCAGTCGGTCCGCGCGATCGACAAGGCCGAGGTCCTGGAGGTCATTGACCACCACAGGATCAACGACTTCTCCACCAAGCGGCCTGTCGCCTTCCGGAATGAGATCATCGGCAGCACGGCGACCATCGTCGCGACCATGTTCCGCGAGAACCAGATCCCGATCCCGCAGAACCTGGCAGGCCTCCTCCTGGGAGCCATCCTCTCGGATACACTTAAATTCCAGTCCCCGACGACCACAGAGAAGGACAAACGCACCGCCAACATCCTGGCCGCCATCGCGGACCTCGACATCGATGAATTTGCGGCGGACATGTTCTCCGTCGGCGCCGACATCAAGGGCAAGAGCATCACGGAGCTCCTCAACCAGGACATCAAGTACTTCGAGATCGAGAGCTGCAGGACCATGGTCTCCCAGGTCATCGTCTCCACCTTCAAGGCGCTTGAGGGCATGCAGGACGAGATCCAGTCTGTCCTCGATGAGTTCACGAAGAAAAAGAACCTCGACCTGTGCCTGATGGTCTTCACCAGCATCCTGGACAACGGATCCATCGTATACCGCTCCGGCGAAAAGGCGGACTGGGCCCTGGAGGCCTTCCCTGACAAGGAGGATGAGACCCACTCCCTCCAGCAGGGCATCCTCTCCCGAAAGTCCCAGATCATCCCCATCCTCACCGGAACAATACAAAAGTACGCATAAAGCAGATATGACACATATGGAAAATTATAAAGACACTATGATCCGTGCGGTCGCGGCGGATGCCCAGATCAACGCATTCGCCATCACCTCGCGCGACCTGACAGAGACAGCCAGACAGGCCCACAATACCAGCCCCATCGCGACGGCAGCCCTCGGACGCGCCATGTCCGGGGCCCTGATGATGGCGGACATGCTCAAGGGCCCCAGGGACCTGCTCACACTCCAGATCGACGGCGACGGTCCCATGCAGGGCCTCGTGGTCACGGCAGATAACAAAGGAAATGTCAAGGGCTATGTCAAGAACCCTTCCGTCATCCTGCCCCCCAATGCGCAGGGCCACCTCAATGTCGGCGGCGCGATCGGGGCCGGCACCCTGACTGTCATCCGGGACATGAACCTCAAGGATCCCTATATCGGCCAGATCCCTCTTGTGACAGGCGAGATCGCCGAGGACCTGACGGCCTACTATGCTCAGTCGGAGCAGATCCCCTCCTCAGTCGGGCTGGGTGTTCTGATGAACAAGGAGAACACGGTCCGCAGGGCCGGCGGCTTTGTGGTCCAGCTGATGCCCTTCGCCGATGAGGAAGTCATTGCCCGCCTGGAGGAAAATATCCGCGGGATCAGCTCCGTGACAGCCATGCTGGAGGAGGAGAATACACCCGACCACCTCCTGGAGACGGTCCTGCGCGGCTTTGATCTGCAGATCAATACCAGGGAGGATGTCCGCTTCCACTGCAACTGCAGCCGCGAGCGCTTCGAGAGGGGCCTGATCCTCCTCGGGGAAAAAGAACTGGAGAGTATCGCGGCAGAGGGAAAGGAAATCGAACTGCACTGTCAGTTCTGCAGCCGTTCCTATAAATATACACCGGACGAGATCCAGCGGCTCAGGATGATTGCAAAACAGCCTGCAGCTGACTATAATAAATAAGCCTGAATTTTATGACTTAAAACGACTGACATCGCAGACCCCGGGACAGGGATCTCAGTGTTGCCGGCCGGATTTTTCGCCCGGGGTATGCGCACCTGCGGCCCGGCCGGTCCGGTTGTTATCATCACGTTGCGTTTGAGGGCAGAGGCCCTGAATGTGAGGATCGAATATGTTTTGTGGAAAGTGCGGCGCCAGGCTTCCTGAGGATGCGGTTGCATGTGACAAGTGCGGAGCACCGGTGAGGATTCGCCCTGAAGCTGCGGAATATATGGAAAATAAGGAAAAAACATCTGGAAAAACGTCTGAAAAAACGTCTGAAAAAACGACAGAGGGCGGGCAGTCCGCGACCAGCCGGAAGGTGAAAAACAACGGCAGAAAGAACGGGAACTCTTCAGGATCCCACCGCAAAAAAAACGGGCATCCTGAGGGAAATAAAACATCCCGCGGACAGGAAAACCGGAATGCGGAAAATCATACCCGCCGTAAGAAAAAGGCGCCTGCAGAAGAACATGAGCAGCCCCGCCGGAGGACTGTGCCGGCGGCGGAAGAGCCAGCACGCAGACAACCGGCCCCGAAACCGGTGAAAACCGCCCTTGTGGAACGCCCGGTATACGAAGATATGGATGCCTATCTGGCCTCACTGCCGATGCAGGAACAGCTGCGCAGGAGGATCGCGCAGATCCGCCACCGCAGAGAAGAGGCTGCGGAGGCGCGCCGGATGCAGACCCATCTGGACCGGGCGGCCCGATACTATGAGACGGAACCGGATTCAGCAGCCGGAGCACCGGCTGTCATGCCGTTTTCCGCCCTTTCCAGGGCCCTGTCACGGATCCCTACGGAAGCCCAGTCCACGGAACCGGAAGAAGTTCCGGATACAGATCCTTCTCTGATCGAGGAAGAGATCTCCCGTGAGCGGGAGGCGAAAACCCGTGCCAGGATCGAGAAATCAGAGAACGGGAAAGCCTCTTTCGCGGAGCAGCGGAAGACGGAGGAAGCTTCCGTGCATCCGGCTCCGGAGGATGTATGTCCGCAGAAGCCTGTCGGGAACCAGGACCAGCCCCTGACGGAAGCCGGGCCGGCTCCGAAGGATGCCCGGCCTGCACAGGCCCCGCAGGCAGTCATGGCCGAAGAGCCGGAGACGGCAGAGGAAGAGACAGCGGCGGAGCCTGCCGGGTCTGCAGAGTCCCAGCCGGAAGCTGCACAGGACCCGCAGACAGCCATGGCTGAAGAGCCGGAGACGACAGAGGAAGAGACAGCGGCGGAGCCTGCCGGGCCGGCAGAGTCCCAACCGGAAGCTGAACAGGTCACGCAGACAGCTGCGGCCAGGGAGCCCGAGACCGTTGAAGAGCCCCTTGACCGCTCACCTGATACTGTTGCAGCTGCGGCCTCCGCAGCCGAATCCGCGGAGCAGGCGGAATGGATCGAACAGGAGACCCGCAAACGTGTTCAGCAGGCGCTCGCGGAGCAGGCCGAACGTGCCCGCAGGCAGAGCAGGGAACAGCGGATCGAAGATGCCCGGCTCCTTAAGCGGTACCGGGAGGATATGCCGGATCAGATCGATGAGACGCTGGGCAGATACGGTCTGTCCAAGGATGCGGCCGTCCGTCTGGGCACCCTTCTGCTGATCGTGATCCTGAGTGTGATCTACGTGGCGGGGAGAGGCAGGCAGCCTGCAGTGGATACCACTGTCCCGCGCGCGGGTGAAGGAGCGACCGGGACCCCCGCCTTCCACCAGACAGAGGAAGAGGGAACAGAGGATGCCGGTGAGATTCCTGCCGCCGGCGGTGATCTCGACAATGCCGGGTCCGGAGAGGAAGCAGAGCAGTAAAGCCTGCCGGACATGGCGCTATGTAACATAATTGCTGCGGTGCAGCAGGGAAAATGTAATAAAGAAATTGCAATAAAGTAAATGCAGTAAAGGAGTTACCATATGTCAACAGAGACGCAACGGGAAACATTGGGGAGCCGCCTCGGCTTTATTCTGATCAGCGCGGGATGCGCGATCGGAATCGGTAACGTCTGGAGATTTCCATATCTGTGCGGACAGTACGGCGGCGGCGCTTTTGTCATGATCTATCTTTTCTTCCTGGCGGTTCTCGGACTTCCCGCCATGTGCATGGAGTTTGCCATTGGCCGCGCCGCGAAGAAAAGCCCGGTGCGTATGTACAGAGAGCTGGAGCCGAAGGGCTCCCGCTGGCACATCCACAGCTTTTTCTGCCTGATCGGCAATTACATTCTGATGATGTTCTATACCACAGTCGCCGGCTGGATGCTGCGCTACTTTTTCCTCGAGTGCATGGGTACTTTTGAGGGACTGGATCCGGACGGTGTCGCGGGCGTTTTTGCGGACGGTCTGGCCAATCCTGCAGCCCAGGTGGGCTTTATGGGCATCATCGTTGTCGCCGGCTGCCTGGTCAATATGCAGGGCCTGCAGAGCGGACTGGAGAAGGTGACCAAGGTGATGATGGTCCTGCTGATCGTCATTATGGCAGTTCTGGCTGTCAACAGCGTGTTCCTGCCCGGTGCAAGTGAAGGTATCGGTTATCTTCTGATTCCGGATTTTGACCGCCTTATGAATGCAGGACTCTGGAACGTCGTGTCCGCAGCCATGAACCAGGCCTTCTTTACCCTGAGTATCGGAATCGGCTCCATGGCCATCTTCGGAAGCTATATCGGCAAAGAACAGTCCCTGCTGGGAGAATCTGTCAATGTCGTGATTCTGGACACCCTGGTCGCCATCAGCTCCGGCCTGATCATCATTCCCGCCTGCTTTGCCTACGGTGTGGAATCGACGGCCGGGCCCAGCCTGATCTTTATCACGCTCCCCAACATCTTCAACCACATGCCGATCGGCAGACTCTGGGGCAGCCTCTTCTTTGTCTTCATGACATTTGCTGCTTTCTCAACAGTCCTCGCCGTGTTTGAGAACATCATGGCCATGTGCATGGATCAGTTTGGATGGAGCCGCAAGAAGGCGGGCGCTGTCAATATCTTTGCCCTGTTCATTCTCTCCCTGCCCTGCGCGCTGGGATTCAACGTCCTCTCCTTCATCCAGCCCCTGGGCGAAGGCAGCTCCTTCCTGGATCTGGAGGACTATATCGTGAGCAATTTCCTGCTCCCTCTGGGCGCCCTGATCATGGTCCTGTTCTGCACACGCAAGAGCGGATGGGGATGGGAGAATTTCAAAAAAGAGGCAAACGAGGGCGAAGGTCTCAAGGTGGGCGACTGGATGCGCGGTTATACGACCTGGGTGCTTCCCGCGCTGGTCATCCTCGTCTTTGTCATGGGCCTGCTCTGATTGACTGATCCTGATTGATCTCTCCGGCCATGCCGGAGCATGTAAACAGGCGATTCCCGCTGAAAGGAAACCGAAACAGAAGATGATGTTTCAATCCGGACAGACAGCACAGATCATTTCCGCGAAGAAAAAAGCGCGGCAGGAAAAATGGTGGATTTTTCCGGTCGTGCTTCTTCTTTGTGTGCTCTCCTGTCTGGCGGGAATTGTCTGGATCTGGTTTTCCTATGCGCCGCACGCCTACCTGGAGCGGGACGTGGACGCCTATGTCCGCAGTATCTACGGGGATGGCTGGACCCTTCAGAAAAAGAGCCGGTCTGCTGACGGGGTGGGAGATGAATACCTCTATGAAAAGGAGGGCGACAGTTTTTCCGTTTTTTCCGTGTCCGTTCCCGTTTACAGGGCAGACGGAGTTGCGTCCGGCCACTACAGGAGGGGGTTGTACGACAATTATTTCAGCACTGTGATCGAAAAAAAGTCGGAGGACCTGGAGAAGCTGGCCGCAAAATACAGCAAAAACGGCGGGCCGAAACTGGAAATCAGTGAGACAGGGGAGACGGCAGGTGCCTATGGCGCGCAATACACTTTCTGCCTCTACCTGAATGAGGGGGACCAGATCGAGGCCGCTGCGGACCTCCTGGCCCGTCTGGATGCCCTGCTGGCTTTCACCGGTCGCGCCGGTGAGGCACCCTATGCCGATATGCGCGCAAAGACGCCCTGCGTGGAGATCTACCTGAAGCCGGACGGATGGCTAGCGGACGGCGCGGACGCAGTGACGGGCGCTGCCAAAAAGGCCTCGCCCGATCACGTCCTCAGAAACCTGTTCGTGGACTGGAGGAGTCCGGAGGAGCGCGATGCCTTCCGGATCAGCAGGATCCCCCTGACGGATGCGGCAGCCTCCTCGCGGCTCGCAAAAAGCGATGTGCTGACACGTCTGGAAAATGACTATGTCGACGCCGCCAAGACTTTCGGGAGAACCTATTATAAAATTCCGCAGGAACTCTGGAACAAGTACCCGGCGCCGGTCCTCACCCTGATCAATGCGGGCGGCCACGACCTGCACAAGGGCGCGGACTGGGAGGACGAGGAAAGCCTCGGGGACGACCGGAAGGCGGCCGCTGCGGGCCTGCCGGAGGCATCTGCCGATATGAATGTCGATTCGGTTGATGCTGTCAGCTCCACAGCGCCCGGGAGTGATGAGAAGGATATGAAGCAGGGCGCGGAAGAGAAGAGTAAAGAAGAGAGTGTGACCTGCCCCTTCACGTATCAGCTTGTCTACCACCGTGCCACAGGCACCTACTGGATGATCGGCCTGGATCCCTGTGAGGACTTCGACGGCAACCCCTTTGGGGACTATCCGCGCAGAGGTGCTTTTGCATGGCTCGTCAAATGTCTGGGAGGAAGCTGTACGGCCGACCGCTGGACAGGAAAATGGAGGATCGGCACAAAGCACTGGGAGGCCTCTCTGCAGACGCAGAAGACGCCGGAGTGTGACTGGGTATACCGGACGATGACAATGTCATGCGACGGCAACAGGACGCCGCTGGACGCCGTTCCTGAGGTCTTTGAGGGGACGGGCGCCGTGCCCTCCGGAAGACCCTACAGCATCCGGGACCTCATCAGGATGTTCGATGTGCGGGTCACGATCAATCAGAAAGACATGACGGCGGTCATGTTCCGCGATTTCGGCACGAAGTGAATATCATAACAGACATGCTTAAAAGGCCGTCCGGGGATAAACCTCGGACGGCCTTTTTATGAAAAAAATAATGCAGCTAACAGGATTTGAACCTGCACGGGAATCCCAACAGAACCTAAATCTGCCGCGTCTGCCAATTCCGCCATAGCTGCAAAAAACGGATGTGCATTGCCTGCACGCAAAGCGCGACGGCGCAATAGAATTGTGCCGCCGCAGAAAAAAGGAAAAAGAAAATAAGAAAAAGTGAGACATGGGGGACTCGAACCCCCGACAACTTGATTAAAAGTCAAGT
>OCTW011510006.1_pt1 | contig 19634 bp, 41 predicted proteins | sample 1539671 | NCBI WGS metagenome assembly OCTW01 (sample SAMN02144230, study PRJEB22623) | gut metagenome | biome: sheep rumen | host: Ovis aries | place: New Zealand
CGATGCTTTTGTGGATGATCTTTTCATGCACTGTTACGGAACAGCGAATGCAAAGAAACTGCTTGCAGGAGATTTTGATGACTACACTGTAAACTCAGCAAATCTTTATAAAAAGAAAAACGCATGGAGACCTGCCGGTGTGATTCCGGAGGATGGATGGCAGATATTCTTTAAGAACGGTATCAGGATCTGTCATACCGGCGTTGTAGTTGACGTAGTGAAGAATGGAAACACATGCACTGTGGTTACAGCTGAAGGAAATACATCCTCTGCCGCGGGAGTAGTGGCAAATGGTGGTTGTGTGAAGCTGAAGCAGTATTCATATAACTATACACGCATAGCCGGATACGGTGTTCCGCCCTATGATGATGAAGCCATAGCAAAGAAAATCGAGTTCGTGCCGCATTGGGTTCAGGCGGACGGAAAGTGGTATTACAGAGTGGCAGCAGGACAGAACGCACATGGTTGGAAAGATATCAATGGTCACAGGTATTATTTCAACAAGAATGGAATGATGCTGACGGGATTCCAGAAGATTGATGGAGACTGGTACTATTTCAACGACACAAAAGGCGCTCAGTTTGAAGGAGCCATGTGGCACCAGGTACCGAATAAAGAAGGTGCATGGGAGCAGTGGGATTTAAAGTAGAAAATCGGTGCGAGGGGAAGCGATCCTTAAAGATATGTGATACAATGTTGGGTAGCGGGTTTTTCGTGTGATACTTCGTGTGATACTCGGTATCCAAAATGTTGCCATTTTACTATAATATATTATAGTTTTTACTTAACGCAAAACAAAGAAAAACCGCGTAACTAAGCCATTTTCGCTTATTTACGCGGAATCACAAAAAGTGGAGACGACGGGATTCGAACCCGCTGAAAAGCCTATAATGACGGGCGATTCGGCACTTCGTGTGATACCGCGTGTGACACATTTAAAGAGACGTCAGAAAAGTGTTCCATCATCTTTTTTGTCTGACGTTCTTCTTCGGGGGAGATAACTCCCTGATAAACGGATTTCATGACATGCGGTGAGGTCCATCCGCCGCGTTTCATGATATACTGATCGGGGACGCCTTGCGCATGCATGATTGATGCGGCATAGTGGCGGAGGTCGTGAAAGCGGATATGACCGGGAAGGTTTACTTTTTCCTCCAGGTGCTGAAACTTTCTGCTGATGTTGTCAGGTTCAGTTTTCACGATTCGCCCTTCAATGTGTTCCATCTTCCGTATAACAAAATCAGGCATCTCTATAGTGCGGTTGCTGCCGTAGGTTTTGGGTGTATGTTTTGTTATCCAGAAGTAATCCTCATCCTTTACACGGGCCTTGCTGATGGTGATCGTGTTTCCGCGAATGTCCGTATCCTCCAGGGCGCAGATTTCAGACCGGCGCAGCGGACCGAACGCGGCAAGCAGGATTGAGATTTCAAGCTCCGGATCGGTGCAGGCGGCAAGCAGAGCAGAGATATCATCATCTGATGGTGTATACAGCTCCGGCTTTGTTTTGGCCGGCAATGTGATCCGCAGCTGATAGTCAGGAAGGAACACGGCCAATACTGCAGAGAACAGGCCGAATACATTTCTTACGGTTTTGGGACTGAGAGTTGCGGATAGCCTGGATACCCAAAACTGTATGGTGATGTTATCGATAGTGCGGAGATCCTGTTCTCCCATATCGGTACCGGGACCGAGATAATACCGCTGAATCTGCCGGTATCCTCTGATGGTTGACGGAGACAGGACACCGGATTTCATCGTAATGTACTGCTCCACGGCGTTATTGACGGTGACACGTTCTTTGATCTGCCGCCTGTACATCTTCCATTCATTGGCAAGTGCTTTTGCTTCTGTTTTGGTGGGCGCGGTAAAAGAACGATAATGCTTTTTTCCGGAGGGATCCTTATAATCGAAAATCTGTATACGGACGTTTCCGGAAGGTAACTGGTTTTTCTTTTTCTTCATAGTGGCACTCCATTTCCATCGCTTCCCCAAGCACCAGAACATGGAGTATACCGGCGCGGCAACGCCGGAAGCACATCTAAATGATGCACTTAGCAAGAAAGCCGAAATACTGAATAGTAATCGGCCCACTTGCTAAGTGCATTATTCTATTCCTACCCGGCGTCTGAAATTGATAATTCTTCCAGGGAGGTATATTTTTCAAGATCAGTCATATCGGATATATATTCCAGAGCTTTTTCCTTTCCGGTTTTATTCAGCTTTCTATAAGATGATAATAGTTTTTCTTCGTCTGGTTCTATGGATACAGAAACAGCAGAAGGAACAGGATCATCAAACCCCATAAGATATGTGGGGGAACAATCGAGTATCCTGGACATTTCAGATATTACACTTCTCTTAATATTGCTCACGCGCCCATTTTCATATTTTGCAATGGCAGATTTTTGAAGACCAAGTTTTGTAGCGAGTTCTTCCTGAGTTAAGCCGAGTGCGTGGCGTCTTTCCTTGATTCTTTCAGACATCTTCATAGCAGTACCTCATATAAAATGTTTACGAGTGTCTTAATAATACTACATTTAGAGAGGATAATCAATAAACGTGTCTAAAAAATCAAAAGAATATTATTGACAAGAGGACAAAACGGTGCTATCGTGAAGGTGTCTTAAAAAGACACTACAAAGGAGGTGATAAATTGAACAAAGCAAAACTGGAATCTTTTATGAAGCTATTTCATGACACGGGAGAAACCCTGTCCAAGTATTTAGACATTGCAAGGAGTACGTTTTCTGCAAAGATAAATGAAACGAATGGTGCAGAGTTTACGCAGGGTGAAATCATGGCCATAAAAAGAAGGTACAATCTGTCACCCCAGGATTTGATTGATATTTTTTTTACCGAAGAAGTGTCTTAAATAGACACATGACCAAATGCCGGGTGCGGCAACACCAACGGCAAAACTCAAGTTAACGTAAGCATTTACCCAAGCACCAGAACATGGAGGAGGAAAGGAAACTTTATGAAGCTGTGCGACATCATAGAATTTGGGGAATATGAAAAACTCATAGAAGAGATGGACGAGCTTCAGAGAGAAGACTGCAGGATTACACACACAAGTATTCTTTCGGAGAAGTGGGCTGAACCATTCCGAAAGATTCACCACATGATTCACAATATCGATTTTGAAAAGAAATTCCGGATCATAGTGGACTACGATCCGGAAGGAGCAATGGTAGCAAGGATTTATTACCCTACTTTATCCGATGCACAAGAAGTTCTTTCGGAAGCTCAAGTTCAGAAATTTTAAAGTCATCTGGAAAATCACAGAAGTAACACTTGCAACCAGGCGGGACATCATCAATACAACCAGTCCAACAAAGGCCGTCGAGCAATTTATAGGTGCGAAGATATTCTTCTGTTGATAATTTGCTTCCATCAAAACGGTATTGGCAAAGAGACATGTTCAAACTCCTTTCTGCAAACTCAGGTGCGGCAACACCTTGCAGAAAGAGTATAACACAGAAAATCACAACCCAGGCACCAGAACATGGAGGAACAAATGATACCGGCAAGTGTAGCAGGAACAAGACGGTTCCTGGCAGAGTATGAAAGCCTGAAAAGTCTGCTCAGAATAAAGAGCAATAAAAAGATGGCCGAAGTGCTTGGTGTCAGTGAAGGAACCATAAACAATATGACAGCTAATCCGGCGTCAACAAACGGAGGACTGATCCTGACAATTCAGGAGATGCACCGGAGAGAACTGAAGAAATTGGATTAGGAAAAAGATATGAAGAAACACAGAGAGCTGTGGGAACCGGAAGAGCTGCCGGGAGTACCGGGATGGGCATGGTACATCACATGGGGAATCTTCGCGGCAGCAGGAATATTACAAATCATAAGTATTGCAATGCAATTGAAATGATGGAAAGGACAAGCGCAAGAGCAGCAATACCAGTAGTAATCCAATATCGAACATCTTCACGATGTTTGTCCGACAGACGTTCATTTTCAACACTGAGAGCGGATCTTCCGGAAAACGTTATTTCCAAAGGAGCATCAACAGGAAGTGGACCATTCGGATCAATGGCGTGAAGAAGTCGGTGATTCGGCTCAAAGCGGATGTATCCCATCGAACGAAGTGTATTCAGCGGATCGACAAGATCCTGATAGTCAATGTTCAGAATCGCGGAGAGCTGAAGAACAGTAAGACTTTTTCTGTTCGAAAACCAGGTAAGTAATTCGCGGGAATAGTTATCCATGATACACCTCCACAAAGATTGTAACACAATGTGGGGATGAAAGACAGTCAGAAATAAAGGGGGAAGTATGAAGGGCGAGAGCAATGCTTGTATGGAGTATCCGGTTCTGCAGAGACTGGAGTACATTCCGGTACGAAATGATCCGGAAAGGGAAGTGATCATCAATGAAGACTGCGATACAGACGAAACCCCATTGATGGATTTCGTCATGAGCTTAAATGATGTTATGTCATTCGCTGCAGGATTTGCGGCGGCGGCGCTGACGGTGGTCCTTGCTATGAACATTTTTTAGGAGGAGAGAAGAGATGACAGAGGTAACGAAGTATCAGTGTGATGTCTGCGGAAAAATCTATGAGACTGAGGAAGAAGCTGCGGAATGCGAGGAACAGCATGTCATTCCGGTAGCAGTCGATTCCTGCGAATATGAGACGGACAGAGCAGGAAAGATGGTTTATCCGCATACCATCTTTGTCAGGATGTCGGATGATTCAATCCGTGAATATGAGGAACCGTTTCTGAAATGAAATCAATCATTGCCGGAAACGAGAAGTGGAGGTGTTACCTTTGTGGGGCAGCAGGATACACAGAGGAACACCACATATTCGGCGGACCTTACAGAAAAGCGGCGGAACGATACGGATTGAAAGTTTACCTCTGCGCCAGGTGTCACAGAGACAACAAGTCAGGGGTTCACGGACAGAACCGGGAAGCAAGGCTTTATCTGAAACGAACAGGACAGAAAGCATTTGAGCTTTCGCATAGCAGAAAAGAATTTCTGAAGCAGTTTGGGAAAAATTATCTTGTAGACGACGAAGAACAAAAGCAGTTGGGGATGGAGGCATTTACCTGGATAAATGACAGTGATGGAAGCAGAGAAATTCCTGAATAGTTATCATAGCGCGAAGCTAGAGGAAGAACGGCTCCGGCTTGTTCGATGCGCCCTGAAGGATGAAAACATCACTGCTCCGGATGAAGAGATGGCAGAAAAACAGAAGCTGAAAGAATCAGCTATGATGTCGGTCATCGATGCTATTGAACTGATGCCGGACGGCGCGAGAAAAACCGTCCTGACATATCGGTACATCAACAACATGAAGCTCCATGAGATAGCGGACAAAATGTATTATTCGGAGGTCCATGTGTCCAGGCTGCTGAAGAAAGCGGTGAAAGACTTTGCCAGAATTCAAAAGTAAAGAGCTTGAAGAAGCCTGGAAGAAAGCATGGTCCATAAACAGTCAGGCAAAGCTCGGTGAATATCTCGGAGAAGTAAAGACAGAATTTACTTCATACTACTTTTGGCGGGACGCAGAAGAGAAGGATCGGTATTGGTATGATACCGAATCAAACAGACAGTTTCAGAATATGTTCCGCAATCGTTATTAGATCCTTGCGGCCAGGGGATAGACATATCACGGACTCTCACTTATTGAACGGCCGTTTCTATAAGGGGCCGCAGCGCGGCCCCGGAAAGGAAAACATGAGAAGCAGATGGGCAGAAATTGAAGCGGTGCTGAAAGAGGACCTGGATTACGCCTTATCGACATCAGAGATTGAGGAAGCCTGCAATCGGATAGCGGGAACAATCAAATCTACCATGAAGCTGAAGGAAGAAGAAGGTGTGGTCGAATCGACATTAATCGGGCATGTCAGATACTGGAGATTGAAAGGTTCAACCATCCCATTCCCACCGAACAACAGGGAAACAATAACGAGCGCGATAGAAGCACTCAATCGCCGCCTGGGAAGAGGTGTTACGGCGAGAGAAATCCAAGATGAAACGGGATGTGAGATTGCCGCGGTACATCGATCAGCACATTATCTTTTGGAATCAGGTGTAGTCAGGGCAGGAATAAAGATTAATCACAGACTGACGTATATTCTTAACAAACAAGAATTCGATGGACTGGCACCGAAGAAAGGATATTCAAGAGTTACACCGGAACCGGTGAAAAGACCGATCACGCCGGAAGAAGTGGCATGGGCCAAGGACAGATCCAGACGAGGAACAGTCATCGCGATAAGAGAAAGAGGAGATGACGGATTCCTCCGGACAATTTACACACAGGTAAAGAAAGTCTATCCGCATTTCTGCTACATGGAGAACGGATATGCAATCAAATGGTCAGATATGGTCAACTATTATCGCGGCGGAAGAAAGGTGGTGAGGGTTTAATGCTGCCGAAGCACTGGAAATACTATCTTTCAGGGCCGATTACAAATGCAGACAATCCGGAAGGGGAATTCTGCAGGATAGAGGAAAAACTGCGGGATTGGGGATATGAGGATGTAGTTAATCCCGTGTTCATGAGGGACATCATGAATCCGGATCTTACCACAAGACAGGAGTATCTGGGAATCGACTTTGCGCTGATGGATCTTTGCAAAGTGGTTATACAGCTTCCAGGATGGGAAGAATCTTTCGGGAGCTGGGCTGAGTACGGATATGCGAAAGCAAAGGGAATCAGCACGATAACATTAAAAGAATTTGCGGAGGAGTACGGGAAAAAATGAACAGATTCGGAGTAGTAATAGGATTTATTTTGGGGTGCATGCTTGCTGCGGTGAGCATGCCTTTAGTATGCCTTGCTGATGATGCTGCAGTCATCGAGATTGAAGCCAATACAGGAGAAGAACAGGTAGTGACATATACACAGGAAGATCTTGATGTCCTGGCTCATGTAATTTGCGGGGAAGCGCAGTGTTATTCGGACGAAGAACAGCTATATGTTGGTAGTGTAGTGTTGAATCGTGTAGCTGATTCACGATATCCGAACACCATTAAAGGCGTTGTGTTTCAAAGAGGGCAGTACGCATGCACAAGAGATGGAAATTATTACAGAGAACCAACAATTAGAAACTGGATGAATGCGAGATTCCTCCTGGAAAATGGATCTGTACTGCCGGTAAATGTGGTTTATCAAAGCGGCAGCAGGCAGGGCAAAGGCGTATATATCAGGACTAGCAGACACTATTACTGCTATTAAGGAGAACCATGAGAGGACTTATCATAGACTGTTTCGCCGGTGGCGGCGGCGCGTCTGTAGGAATAGAGATGGCCCTGGGCCGGCCGGTTGATATAGCGATTAACCACGATCCGGAAGCGATCAGGATGCACATGGTGAATCATCCTGACACAATTCATCTGACAGAGGACATCTTCAAAGTAGACCTGCAGGAATATGTCAAGGGAAGACATGTAGATCTTATGTGGGCGTCTCCGGACTGCACACATTTTTCCAAAGCGAAAGGCGGAAAACCGAGAAGCAAAGAAATTCGCATGCTGCCTTTTGCAGTGGTCAAACATGCTAAAGCGGTAAGACCTGATGTAATCATCATGGAGAATGTCGAAGAGATTCAGCAGTGGGGACCGTTAGACCAGAACGGACACCCGATAAAAGAACGTCAGGGAGAGACGTACAGGTCTTTTATCCGAAGCATGGAAGAGCTTGGATATTCCCATGAATCAAGGGAGCTTGTCGCTGCAGATTATGGAGCGCCGACGACCAGAAGAAGATGGTACGCCATATTCCGGTGTGATGGAAGACAGATTCGGTGGCCGGCACCGACGCATGACAAAGACGGTGCAAACGGAAAGAAAAAGTGGGTGCCGGTATCGTCGGTCCTGAATTTTGACGATCTTGGAAAGAGCATATTCGGAAGAAAGAAACCGCTTGCCGAAAAAACCATGAGAAGGATCGCCAGGGGACTGGACAAGTTTGTTTTAAACTGTCCGGATCCTTTTATTGTGCAGGTAAAGAAAGACGACACAGCACCATATATGATTCAGTACCATTCTGAAACGGCAAAGCACGAAGTCAGGGGGCAGGATGTAAGAGATCCGATCATGACGCTTGATTGCAGTAATCGATATGGTTTAGTATCCGCATTCCTGACAAAATTCTACAAAACCGGTATCGGGCAGGATATCAGAGAGCCGATCCACACTATCACTACGAGTCCGGGCCATTTTGGACAAATCAATATTCTGATGACGGACTGGAAGCACCTGGAAGCGGCAGGAGTTGACAGAGAGACGGCGCAGAAATGCACATGGGTATCTGAATTCATCATGGAATATTACGGATGCGGAACAGGGCAGCAGGTAACGGAACCGATGCACACCATAGTCACAAAAGACAGGTTTGCATTAATTACGGTCCTTGGAAATGAATATGTAATCCTGGACATTCTTCTGCGGATGCTGTCTCCGGAAGAGCTGAAACGCGCACAGGGATTTCCGGAGGACTATATCATCGACAGAGATATCAATTACCGCAAGTATCCCACAAAAGAGCAGGTGGCAAAGATCGGAAACAGTGTAGTACCGATGATGGCGAAAGCACTGGTCCAGGAGAATGCAGGATATTTGAAGATCGGAGAGAGACGGCCGAACATATCATTCCATACACAGCCAAACGGCCAGATAGCATTCGCATAGGAGGTCAGATGATACTGCTTGATATAAATACACCACAATCATGCATGGACTGTGAATTGTTTGTAATCTGCAAAAACTATAGCAGAGGAAAGAATGCGAATTGTCCAATTAAAGGAGAAGCGATGATCAGTAAACCGGAACCAATGACAATTAAGATTAAATATTTCGATCCGGATATAAAGCCGGTAAAGGAAATCACAAACGGAGACTGGTTAGATCTCCGGGCAGCAGAAGACATACACATGGAGAAGGGAGAATATAAGCTGATTCCCCTGGGGGTAGCAATGGAGCTGCCAAAAGGCTATGAAGCCTTAGTAGCACCGAGATCCGGAACATTCGGAAAGTACGGTATCCTCTGCGCTAATAGTATCGGGATTATAGATGAGAGCTATTGCGGGGACGGGGATCAGTGGCATTTCCCGGCGTATGCAGTGAGAGGAACATTTATCAAGAAAAACGACAGGATATGTCAGTTTAGAATCATAAAGCACCAGGAAGAGATCGAGCTGCAGACGGTGCTTGAGTTGAAACACAGCAACAGAGGTGGATTTGGTAGTACAGGAAAGGATTAACACGATTCCGGGTAAACCCGGTTCCGGGGTGGAGAATAGATATGGCCCCGGGTAATAATTAACCATAGTGGCCGATAAAGCCGAGGCAAAATCCCCGGCAAGCATGGCAATCTTATTGTTTCCACGTTTACACATGGCGTGTAGCGTGGTGTGTGAAACGAATAGCGAGTATGAGCTTTGGAAAAGATAGTCTTGCTATGGTACTGAAACTAATTGAATTAAAGATGCCATTGGACGAAGTGGTATTTTACGATACAGGAATGGAATTCCAGGCGATTTACAACATCAGAGACAAAATGCTGCCGGTATTCGAAGAAAACCATATTCGTTACATCGAAATGAAACCGCAGGAATCATTCATGTATACAATGCTTGAACGTCCTGTATACAGCAAAGAGAAGGGAGAGCATAAAGGATATGGATGGTGCGGAGGTGTATGCAGATGGGGAACAACAGAGAAGCTGAAAGCGTTAGACAGATACGCTGAAGACCAGAACGCGGAAATGTATATTGCTATAGCAGCGGACGAAGCGGAAAGAGCGGAAAGAAATACAAAAACATATAAGAGATATCCGCTTATTGAATGGGGGATGAAGGAGGCGGACTGCCTGGAATACTGCAGAAGGAAAGGAATTTCATGGCATGAATGCGGTATTGACCTTTACGACATTCTTGATCGCGTATCCTGTTGGTGTTGCTGTAATAAAAACAAAAAGGAACTGCGAAACATATGGTTATATCTTCCGGAATATTGGGAGAGACTAAAGGACCTGCAGAGACAGCTTGAACGGCCGATGAAAAAATTCAGATCACAAAAATATGGGGATTATGGAAATGTATTCCTCATGGAGAAAGTGTTTGAAGAAGAGCAGAGAAACAGACAAATGACACTTAATGACTGGAGGATCAATGAACAACTCAAAAGTAATGTTCAGCAGCAAATCTTCTGAGTGGGAAACACCACAATATCTTTTTGACAAATTGGACGCGGAATTCAGTTTCACATTGGATCCTTGCGCGACTTCTGAAAACCATAAATGCGAGAAGTATTTTACCAAAGACCAGGACGGACTTCTGCAGTCATGGGAAGGGGAAAGAGTTTTCTGCAATCCGCCATACGGAGCCGACATCAAAAGATGGGTAAAAAAAGCGTATCAGGAATCGATGCAGGAGCAGACACTGGTGGTTATGCTTCTTCCGGCCAGGACGGACACGGGATATTTTCACGACTATATCCTGAACCGGTCAGAGATCAGATTTATCCGTGGCCGGCTGAAGTTCAGTAACGCGAAGAACAGCGCACCATTCCCGTCGATGATTGTAATATTCAGGGGACCGGGAATCACAAAGGAAAGCGACTATGCAGAGAGCAAATAAATCAAAGCAGAACAGCTCCGGAAAGCTGCTTGCAATCAGTATCTATACAGGCAGCAGGATAACGCCGATCGTACAGACAGAGAACAGACTGACGCGGAGAATGAAAAAGAGTCAGCGCAGGAAGAAAGACGAGCTGCAGCAATTTGTAGAGCAGGTCGAAAGAGTAAACGTAATATTCAAAGGACGGGACAATGAGAGTATCGATCGATAATGAGGATTTCGGCACATTGTGTATATGTGCTATCAGATACTGCCAGGGGCGGCAAACCTATATGCCGTCTCATGTGCAGTGGATCGTGGGACAATTCCTTGAAAAACTGACAGACAAGGATCTGACAGTGATGATTGATGACTGTAAGCACCAGAAAAACATGGAGCTGTACGGCGATCCGGTAATTGATAAACCGGGGTGGATAAGATGGGAAGAAGCTCTGAAAAAAGAGAGGGACCGGAGAGGGAAATAAAGGAGCAACCGGAGAGGAAGGACCAGGATGGACGACTTGATAAGCCGAACGGCGGCGATAGACGCACTAGACAGAGCTGCTGAGTGTTGGAATATCGCAGAACCATTTAACGAGGGGATGAGAGCGGGTTATAAGGCGGCTGTAACAATAGTGCTATCCTTACCATCCGCACAGCCCGAACGGGAGCGGGGGCGGTGGATCCCGAATATATACCCGGATGTGGGCGATGGTTATCGATGCAGTCAGTGTGGTGCATATCATGTGGTTCCATACAAGTTTTGCCATAACTGCGGTGCAGATATGAGGGAGGTGGATGATGAAAGACCTGATTGAAAGACAGGCAGCGATTGATGCGCTGACACCGCACGACGATGATTATCGTATCAGGGATGTGCTTGAGGATTTGCCTTCCGCACAGCCCGGACGGAAGCGGGGACAGTGGCTTGATGGTTATAAACGGCAGACATGCTCTCTGTGTAAAGGAAAAGGTGTTAGGTCGTGGAATTATTGCCCATACTGCGGAGCCAATATGAGGGAGGTGGATGATGAAAGACCTGATTGATAGAGCGATGGCGATTGATGCACTTGACAAAAGGTTTGATTCTATACCTATGGAACAGACAACGGAAATTCTACAGTTGAGAAAAGACCTGAGAGAATTGCCATCCGCACAGCACGAAATCGCAGAACGAACAACGGAAACGGCACAAAATGTATCGGATGGGGATTTGATTAGCAGAAAAGCGGTAATAGATGTGCTGCGCACCTGCTATGACACGGATCGCAAAGACTTTACAAACGGTGATGAATATATCAATTATGACCAAGCGGTTTTCTTGACAGAACAGTTGCCATCCGCACAGCCAGAAACAGCAAAACGCATTGTAGGTAAGTCGAGAGACGGAATGACACTTTGGTATCAGTGTGATATGTGCAACGAGCCTGTGGACGCACAAGATGACTTTTGTCGTGGATGCGGAAGGAGATTGACTGATGGATGATTTAATTAGCCGACAGGTGGCGATAGATGCCATATACAAAGTCGCGGAGATGTTTCCGTATAGGATTCCGGGGCAGTCCCAAACGTATCGACAGTATAACGAAGCGTGGAGCGATGCTTGTGATGCAAGTGCAAGGGCTATCGAGGATTTGCCATCAGCACAACCAAAGGCTATTCGTCCGAAGTTTGTGGCAGATGATAAATATCTCAAGAATTATTTTCAAACATTTCCACATTGCCCGAAATGCAATTATGAGTTGGAAACAGGGGATTGTTATTGTAGAGTGTGCGGATGCCACATTGATTGGAGTGAAGACGATGAATGATTTAATCAGCAGACAGGCGGCAATTGATGCCATTTGTAACTCAGAATGCGAGAGTAAATTTTGTGGAATGCCTTGCCCGGAGGTTGCGGCGCTTGAATGTTTACCACCTGCAGAATTCGCTAAAAACTTGCAACCAACTTGCAACGAAGTTGCAACCGATGACATCAATATCCAGGAGACGGACGGTGTTTATGAACACTGTGATGATTGCATTCATGAAGCCGACAGTATTGATATATGCATTTTGAGACAGTGCAAACATGCAATAGCTGAACTGAAGGAGTGCTATGAGCCTAAACAGCCGGACCGGAAGCAGGGAAATTGGATTTTCCAGGGAAACAGGAGCAAGACACTTTACGGTTGGTACTTCTGTTCGGAATGCGGCGCGTATATAGGAGGAAAATGTAATTTTTGCTCTGAATGCGGAGCTGATATGCGGGAGGTGCAAGAAGATGAGTGAATCATGTAGAAAAGGGCATAAATGCATGTGTTTTCAGTGCAGAGAAACGGATTGCGAAAGATATGAATCTGAACCTCCTAAGTGGGTAAAAGAGCTTGAGGAAAGTCAACTAACTCACGTTAGAGAGAAGATACTCGATAATTACGCAAAACGTCGGGAGAAAAAGAAATGAAGGAATTAAAACCATGTCCATTCTGCGGTGGGGAAGCTATCAGCGGATTAAAATGGAACAATTTTGACGGTGGAGACGTTTGGATTGAAGCATGTGTAACATGTAAATCATGCGGTGTTACGAAAACCAAATCATTTCGTTTGTCAGGTATAAATTTTGCACCTTTCGAAGAAGCATTAGATGCCATTAATACAGTACAGACAAAATGGAACGAAAGAAAGGGGAAATAATTCATGGAGCATGTAGTTCAGATCGGCGTCAACGTAGATGATGACGCAATTCAGCAGGCAGTAATTAACCAGGCTTCAAAGCAGGTTGCAGAGAAGATTGAGGATACAATCTTTAAAAGGGATTATTACAAGAGGGTTGCAGGATTCTCTGATGCCGCGGATAACCTGATGATAGAAGTAGTAGATAAATACAAGGATGAAATCATTGAGAGAGCCGCCATCATTGTGGCGGAAACACTGAAGCGCAGCAAGAAGTACAAAGCCGTACTAGCCGCACTGGATGAGGAAACAGAATGATAACTGTCACTGATGGATTTAATAAGTCAAAAGGAGGGAGAAACAAATGAGTATGAGCTATAAGGACGACGTAGAGAGGTGCATTGAATACCTCTGCGGCCAGAGAGCTTCCCTGGAAGGGTTCGAAGAAGGGGAGAACTACGAATGCTTCAAGAAATGGCAGGCCATGCCGGACGAAGAGAAGTGGGAAGAACTGGAGGAATTCTGCAGGGCGTTAAGAGCGGCCATGGACACTATCGCATACTATGAGGGGTGTTCCGCCATTATAAAGGCGAAAGAGGGCGCAGAGTATGTAAAGGAGATCGGAGAGAAGTATTACAAAATGGTGACGGCACCGATCTCTGAAAGATTCGGCATCGGATTCGGGAAAAAGGATGAGGAACCGTCATGATAGTTCTTTACGGAATCATAGTAGTTCTTTACGGAATCATAGTAATTCTTTTGTGTCTGTTAGTAGGGGCCATAGGGGCGACACTGGTTATTGCGTTCATGGTGATCGTAGATATGATCATTGATGTTTTAGATATGATCATTGATGTTTACAGATGCATAAAGAATTAAAAGCGCTGCCGGGAACCGGCTTTTCGGGGCTTGTATATCGCTTAACTTTAGAACCATATAGATCTATAGAAGGAATGCAGGGGTATGGGGAGAGTTTATTACAGGGAGCAAAAGCATATCTGTGGGAAAGATTATAATACAGCTCCATACATGGAAATAGATCTGTATCAGGTTACAGAGCAGGAGCATAGAGTAAGCAGAAGGGCGAAGAGGAAAAAAGCAACTTCTCTGGCTATGCAGGCATATAACGAAAAAAGGGCTAAACGGTATCATGTCCAGTTGGTGAATACCAATTTCGGAAAAGGGGATTTTTCCTGGACAGGAACCTATGACAATGATCATCTGCCGGGACCGGAGGATACAGAGAAGGTAGATAGAGATTTCACCAATTTCATCAAAAGGGTATATCGGTGGTGTGATAAGCATGGGACAGATCGTCCGAAATGGATCGCTGCTACAGAATATTCCACAAAGCAGGAAGACGGGGAATATTTAGGCCGGCACCATCATCATGCAATCATTCAGCACACAGAAGGATTAACCAGGGATATACTCGAACAGCTTTGGACAGATCGCAATGGTGAGAGCATCGGCATGTGCAGATGTGACAATCTGGAAGTAAAACACGGATCCGTCGAAAGTCTTGTTCAGTATATCAGCAAGAATAAAAGATGTGATCGGAGATGGCGACAGAGCAGAGGACTGGAGAAGCCGCAGACACCTCCGCCGAATGACACAAAGTGGACCAGGAGAAAATTCCTGCAGGCATCGACGATCTACATTGACGACAAAGCATTTTGGGAGAAACAGTATCCAGGATTCACGCTTGAAAGGGTGGAGTCTACGGTGAGCGACTTCGGGAACCGGCACACTACAGTTATCATGTACAGGTCCGGGACCTGGTACGGCGAACAGGGCAGCAGGAAAAGAAGGAGGGCGGGATCGTGAAGATCGACTACAAGATCATGTTGCTGAAAGAAGGGATACCAAAAAGGGCATTGTCAGAGATGGAAGGGGCCGGAGATTATCCATCCATCAGTGACTATCTGCAGGTGTACGAAGATACGGCGAAACATTTCCAGAGCATTCGCGATCTGCTCGGAGGATTGTTTGTCAGATTCAATATATCGTATCCGGAGGACTATGACGAAAGAGGGATGAGGGGCGGAGATATCATCATCCTGGAAGATATGGAAAAGGGTGAAAGGGCGGCATACTTCAAAGATGGCGTCGGTTTTGTCGAGCTTGATTGCAGGTTTTGGGAGGTGGAGCCGGATGAATGATGATTTCTGGTGGATGAAACCACTTGGTTTTATCAGTGGAATTGTAGTAGCTGAAATAGCGCTGAAAGTATGGAGTGGCCATGCCGTATTAATAGATCCGCTGTTACAGTTGCTGCAACACCGCTGACAAAACCAGGAATATAACGGGTGAAGAAAGAACGAAAGGCGTTCTCCATATCGATTTCGAATTTGTGCTTCCCTTCATGCGTAAGCTGTCCGCCGATCACACCTTCAATCGAATGATGTATACAACGGACATAACCGCAACGCTCCAGGTAAAGAAGGGCATTAATGAAATCAGACCACGGAATAGATACCGGCTCCGGGAGAGTGTATTTCGTGATACGGCGATAACCATACTTTTTCAGATAGTTGTATGTGTACTTTGATGTTTTATCCATACTGACACCACCAATGATTTTTGATTATTATAACACAGAAGGAGATAAAGGGTTTATGGAGATTGAGAAGAGAGAGATGCCGGAAGGAATTACAGCCGGAATGGGCGTGTGTAAGTTCTGCGGTCAGATGAGAGCATTCGAAGATGTTGGAGGACATAGCCAGGCAGAACTGGACGAAGCAGCAACCAATCTGTGTGTTTGTCCGCAGGGCGAAAAATACAGAATGATGGAAAAGAGAAGAGTGAAAATCACTGGAAAGATCCGGGACGTATTTGAAAAACTGCCGATCATGGAAAAAATTATGGAGTCCGCAGTGGAGGACTTGTTAAAAGGGCAGATAATACAGATATCCATATTGGACAGTGACGGCGTAAGGGGAACCATCAAAATGGGATCCGGAGGAGAAACGACACTGGAAACAAAAAAGGTCATCACAAACACGGAAAAGGTATAAAAGGGTTAACGAAAAAGGGTAAAGCAATAGGCCCCAGAAGGGGCCTATTTTAGAACTTTTTGAAGTAATCAGGACTACGGATAACCTCCCATTCATCTGTGACGCCATCGGCGCCGGCCATATGTATTCTTGTGCCGACACGATAAGGACCGACGTCCTCCAGGGGAAAGAGTTTTGTTTCACCGGTCCGGAGATTACGGATCAGGTGCTGAAAATTCTGATGATTCATGTTCAATCCTCCAAAAAGTGATCGCCAAAAAGGGTAAAATGATCAAAAAAGGGTTAAAAGTGTTCAAAAGGGTTAAAAGGAGCAGCAGGACCGGAAAAGGGGAAAAGGGCGCGTTATCGCTCCCATTTCCCTTTTTTGATATCCATTTCGGCAATGATGCCGGGATGATCCTTCAAATAGGCTTTATAGTCCGATATGGCTTTACTGCGTTCGGTGCCAGGATAAACCGTATTAGATTCCCTTGTTTCTTTTCCGGTATCAATGTATCGTCGGAAAAGGGTAAGATCATAAATGACTTTGTTTGTATAGCTGTCGCGGCGTCTTGTGAGCCGGACAACCGGAACCGTAGGAGTAGAAGCCAGGTAGTTATATCGCTCCTGCAGAGCTTTCCGGTATGCGGTCATCTGCTCAATGGTACGCCTGCAGTCATCGATAAGGGAGGCTGCAGATTTATCATACATCATAATATGCTTGACGTCATCAAGGGCAACAGGGCGACGGAGAAAACCATAAAGCCGGATCTCTGCATCATCGGCGCTCCGGCCGTAACGGGAAAAAAGGGTATCAAGAATATCGTGTTCAGTCATGTTGAAACCTCCGAAAAGGGTAAAAGGGATTAAAATAAAAGGGTTAAGGGCCGGCAGCGGGGCCGGCCGTGAAAAGGGTTAACAGGAATATCTAAAAGGGTCAAAACCTTGATCACCAATGTTTTTCAACCAGGTCCACAGAAACTGATCCAGTTCGGTGAGAAGTTTGGGAGAATACAAGAGGGAACCGTCAGAATCTGTCATGTAAACCTCATGAAAGACACCAACATAGTCGTTTCGATAGCTCCGGGGGTGGATGGTACCATGGGCAAAGTCAACAGAAAATTCCATATCCGGATCTCGCATCAAATCACCGTTCTGAATTCCGAAATGCATCATAGCGTAAACCGGCCGGCCCAGGTGGTCGTTATATCCGAGATATTCGATTGATAAAGGCATATAACCGGAAGACTCAAAACGGGCATGCATATCGTTGGTCTTGTTTACAGTAGCAATAAAGGGATAAATCATACGAAAATTCGTTGTGGCGTGTTTTGTGTTTCCCATGGTAGATCCTCCATTTCTGAAAAAGGGTTTTTAGTTGGCCCCTGTAAAGGGGTAGCACCTCCGGCCGGTATCGGGCCGGCCGCGGATTCTCTCCGGAGGTGGTAAGGGGTAAAGGGTGTTATGCTGCAGCTGTCGCCTGGTTGAAAAGATATTCAATGTCGGCCGGAGGTACGAAACCATACCAACATTTCTTTTTTGCGTTCCATCTCATTTTCAGGTCTTTAAGCTGTGCAATAATTCCGGTACCAGGCATTTTATCGAAATAAATTTCAATAGCGCCTTTACGCGTTCCGGGGGTGATGGTCCAGGCCGGAAGATCCCACGTTAACGGGGGGGTGAGTTTTTCGCTTAAACGCTTGTTTTCGTTCTCCAGGTCGCGGACCTGATTTTCAAGATCCTTGATCCGGGTGTTGCAATTGTGCGCCGTTGTAAGTAGTGCATTTATAAGCTGCTCTCTGGTTAAGCTGTTGATCTGATCCATAGTCATGGTTTTTTCTCCTCTCATAAGGGGTTATATTGTTTTGGGTAGTCCCTCCGGCCGGTATCGGGCCGGCGTTTTGATTCTCTCCGGAGGGGTCCGGTCCGCGGTTATCATCCGCGGACCTGTTTTGTTTCGTTGGTGTCGTTGTCGCTGACGTTGCTGCCGTAAGTCCTGGATCCATACATGTTTCTAATATCATCCATGGATAACTCTCTTTTGCCGCGTTTACGGTACGGATCGCGGTGATAATACCAGGACTTCTTTTTTCCGGCCCACTTGAAACCGGCCGCCTTTAAAATGTCTTTTGCGGCGTAAGTCTCACCGGAGACCCACAACCAGGACCCGCACAACTCAACCACGATCCCGGGAATGTTACGGAGTTTTTCGATAATGTCCATGAACTCCGCCGCGGTTTCGTCGGTCTCTTTTGTGTAGGTTTCGCCGGCCGCGTTTACATGAATGTTTTTTACTCTCTCCCAGGCTGCAGTGAATTCGTTCTGCATTTCCTGAAATGCTGCAGTGGTATCGGTTCCAGGGTTGTTATCCGGGTGCAGCTCTTTTGCAATTCGCTTGTAAGTAGCTTTTAATTCCTCCGCTGTTTTACAGTTCTCAAAATATCTTTTTGTCATGGCTTTTTACCTCCGTTTTTTGTTGGTGTTGTTTTGTTGTGACCACAATATAACATGATTGTGACCACAATGTCAAGCGGCAAAAATGCACAAATTGTGACCACAATTTTTGTGCAAATTGTTGTGAACACAATTAATATAATATATAGTATAATTAGACTGGAGGTGATAACATGGATAACGACAGAAGAAACAAATATATAAACGACTTTAAAAAAGCAAATTACAAAAGAATATCGCTGGAACTGAAAAAAAGCGATTATGAAAAACTCCAGGCCGCTGCAGCTGCAGCGGGGGACCCGGTAAACGCTTTTATAAAAAAAGCTATTTCGGAAAAACTGGAGACATTAACATAAAAAGAGATACAAAAAAAAGACGGCCGGCCGGCCGTCTTTTTTTGTTATGAATACAGCGCGTTCACAGTGGCGCCGCGTTTTGATAATAAGTGTAACTGAAAAACCAATTTATCAATTTTATCGTGATAATAATTTTCATGCATGATCGGCCCCAGGTCATCAAAGTAGGATAACTGAAGATCAACGCCGTCATAAATTGATGGAGTTAATATATAAAACTTTTCAGGCCGGCCGAACTGGAGACCACAAAACGCCGGATCTGTAATTATGTTTTTCCAGGCGTCAATATTTGCCTGGTCGATTTTTTCCGCGGCGGCGATCTCCGCGTCGGTCCCTTTAAAGTAAACAACCGGATCCGGAAAGCATTCCGGAATATTAACAGTTATTTCCCTCATAATTACACCTCCGTATTTTTTTTGCGCTGCTTGTTGTGACCACAATATAACATGATAGTGACCACAATGTCAAGCGCAATTTTTTATTATATATATCTGACTAACAGACCGCCGGCCGGAAGACCTGGACCGGAGACCGGAAGACAATCCGACGGCCGGAAGACCTGCAGCGGACCGGAAGACAATCCGCCGGCCGGA
>OCTW011617351.1_pt1 | contig 19631 bp, 21 predicted proteins | sample 1539671 | NCBI WGS metagenome assembly OCTW01 (sample SAMN02144230, study PRJEB22623) | gut metagenome | biome: sheep rumen | host: Ovis aries | place: New Zealand
TACTTAGGTGCTGAGTAATTACTTTTCCATAGTGGGTTCAGCGCCATCACTTTTCCCTTTTATGTCCACACATTGGTACTGAGTTGTTACTTTCCAAATCGCTTTTTGCCATAATCTGCCGATTTTGTCAAAATAAAGCATCCGGGATGGTTGGAGGAAGAGAAAAAAATCATTAACTTTGCGACATTAATCCCGATACCTATGAGACGTTTCCTCCTCCCCATCCTCCTGACCGTCATGGCAGAAGCTGCCATGGCAGCCCCTGTGACATGGCAACAAGCCCGCCAGAAAGCCAGCGAACAACTGCGCGGCAAGCAGTTGACCCGAGTCGAGACCCCCCGCCTCACCTCCAAAGCAGGTACCCCTGGTCTGTCGGCGCCATATTATATCTTCAATGCAGAGCGCGACGGAGGTTACGTCATCGTCTCCGGCGACGATGCCACCGACCCTATCCTCGGCTATGCCGACAAGGGCAACATCGACCCCGATCACATGCCCGACAACATGAAGGCATGGCTGGAGGGTTACGCCCAGCAGATCGGCATGCTCTCGGGCGGGAGCGTACAACCCGCACGGGTGCCCAACCACACCGCCATCGCCACGATGCTCACCTGCAGTTGGGACCAGACCGCCCCCTTCAACAATGAGTGCCCTTTGTCCGGCAAGAGTCATTGTGTGACGGGATGCGTGGCCACTGCCATGGCACAAGTGATGTATTATCACCAGTGGCCACAAGCCAGCTGCACCACCATCCCGGAATACACCAAGAGAGGTGTGAAGCGCGAAGCCCTTCCCCCTGTGACCTTCAACTGGTCGGCGATGAGAGACACCTACGATGACGCCGACACCGACGAGGGAGCCCAAGCCGTGGCCACACTGATGCACTATTGCGGACGTAGCGTGCAGATGGGGTATGCCCTGAGCGGCAGCGATGCCATCTCGCAGCTCATCGCACCCGCCCTGACCAACTATTTCGGATATGACCCCGGAGCACAGCTCATTCACCGCGACGGTTACTCTGCTGCCGAATGGGATGCCCTGATCTATGCCGAACTCGCCGCCGGGCGTCCCGTGCTCTACTGCGGTTCGGCCACCGACGTGGGTCATCAGTTTGTATGCGACGGATACGACGGCAAAGGCAACTACCACATCAACTGGGGCTGGAGCGGTTATCTCAACGGCTATTTCAAACTCTCCATCCTCAACCCCGACGGCACAGGAACCGGAGGCAGTTCAACCACCGACGGCTACACCTTCGACCAGAACGCTGTGATCGGCGTGCAGAAACCCACCGGCCAGACCGTCACGGAAGAAGCCTGGATGACGTCGTCGTTCGTCACCACCGAGGGTTCGACCATCACCTTCGATGCCCACAACAAAAGCAACAGTTGGCATCAATTCGAGTTGGGCATGGCGATGGTCACCGGCACCGGCCTGCAACTGATCGCCGACTTCGGCGACGGGTATGACCTCGACCCCGGCTACTACTACCCGTCGCTCTCCGTCGACGCCTCCCTGTTTGAATTGCCCGAAGGCACCTTCTACCTGGTGCCCGTGAGCCGTGTCGCAGGCACCGAGGAGTGGCGCTCCACGCTCCCTTCCTACAAATATGTCGAAGTGGTGGTCAGCGGAAGCAGCGTCACCTGCACCGCCATGCCCCTGACCGACCTTGCGGGCACGCTCAGCGTCGACGGTAACCTGACTGTCGGCGCGAGTCAGGAGGTGGAGCTCATGGCCCAGAACAAGAACGGCGAGTTTTACGGTCCGGTGTATCTCTTCGCCTCGATGACCTCCAGCATGGGCAGTGCCGTCAACATGACGCAACTCACGGTGGAGGCTGGTGCCACCGCACCGGCCTATCTCTATTTCACCCCCGACAAAGTGGGCACTTGGAACCTCTGGGTGACGCTCGACGAGGAAGGGAAACAGGTGCTCGCCACCACGCAGGTGACCATCAATCCCCAACCCACCGGCAAGGCCGACCTCGAGGTGAAAGGCTTCACCCTGTCAGGCAAGACCGTGACAGCCACCATCCTCAACAAGGCCAGCGAACCTTACAGCCGTGAGCTGATCGCCTTCCTCTTCGACAGCCACAGCAACTACAACATCGACTATGCCCTGGCCTCACGGGTGAACATCCCGGCCGGCGAGACCGCCCAGGTGAACTTCACCTTCGACGGACTGAAAGACGGTGAGTGGTATGAGGTGGACCTCTACCACTATCCCTACTACAGCAAGGACGACTATGTATACCTGGACTATTGCACCTTCACCTACAAATCCTACCCCATCGGCGATGTCAACCACGACGGCAAAGTCAATGTGACGGATGTGATGCTGGTAGTCAACCACATTCTCGGCAACAACCCCCAGAATTTCTATGAGAACGAGGCCGAACTCACTGGCGACAATAAGATCAATGTCTCAGACATCATGGCCATCGTCAATATCATCCTCAAACAATAAAGCAGAGATGCCACGGTGTGGCGTCTCTGCTCTACATCACGACTCCATCAGTATCAGAGGAAATCCTGGCGCATGGGACTGAACGTGTCGATCAGCACCCCGGCCTCCAGGCACACGCAGCCGTGCAGTTGGTCGGGCTCCACATAGTAGCCGTCGCCCGGTCCGAGCACCTTCACCTCGTCGCCGATGGTCAGTTCGAACTTCCCGCTGGCCACATAGGATGCCTGGCTGTGGTAATGGGTGTGAGGTGTGCCCACAGCCCCCTTTTCGAATTTCACCTTCACCAGCATCAGTTGACCGTCGTAGGCCATGACCTGCCGTGTCACCCCTGGAGACGGATTTTCCCATGCGATTTCGCTCTCCAATTGGAATGTCTTGCTTCTTGTCTTCATAGTGTGTCTGTTTTTTTTGATTTGTACGCTGCGAAGTTAGCGATTTTTTCGCGATGAGTCGATAAGTTTCACAAAAAAAGACAAAAACCTTTAAAAAATAGGGCGGAGGACGGGATTTACATTATTTTTGCAACGAGCTTTCCGAAACAGGGGAGTCACAAAACCACACCATATAATAATAAGGAGAAATTGGAAATGAGGAAAATCATCACGATGACCCTTCTGGTCCTGCTGACCACGCTCCCGGCAGGAGCCCAGGCGACGAAGAAAGACAAGGGCAGCGGTCAGTTGAACGAGCGTGTGTCGGATTTCTGGAAAAAGACAAAGAAGTCGATCGACAAAGTCGGGGAGAGAATAGAAAACGAGATCAACTCCGAGAGCAGCGGTCTGCGCCGCATCAGTGGCAAGTACTACATGAACATCTACGACAGCAATCTCTATAAAGGCAACGATGGCGAGTCGATGCGCGCCCTCTGCCTGAAGGAGTTTTCCGAGAAATACCCCCACGTGAAAGTCCGCTCCTGCGTCATTCCCCAAGAGGACTGGCAGACGGAGACCGTGGAGACCAACAAGGAGGTGACAGGCTATGCCCAGACGCTCTACTGCTATATTCTGGGCAAGGACGGCAACGAAGGATACATCAATGCCAAGTTTGTCTTCGAGCGTCAGAAGAAGGTAGGTGAGCCCTATATCAACACGCAGGTGAAATGGCCATTGTGGATACGCACCGATGTGATGACCAATGAAGTATTTGAACGACTGGTGACAGGGAAGTGATATGGGATTTCTGAAGACATTGTTCGGAGGCACTGACGAGTCTCCTGAGGAGAGAAGAGAGAAAGCGTCGGCACGTCAATTCGACGTGCTCAAGTCGGATGGTCTGCGCGCCATGCGCATGGGACAGGTGGAGTATGCCGTGAAATGCTTCAGGAAAGCCCTGGAGATCAAGGACGACCTGGAGACCCACGACTATCTCTCGCAAGCCCTGGTGCACCAAGGGGAGTTCGGCGAGGGCCTCAGTCATCTGCAACTGCTTGCTGACGCTCAGCCCGACAACATCCATATCCTCATCACCATGGCCCACGTGGCCTATATGATGGAGGATTACACCACCATGGCTGAAATCTGCGAGAAAGCCATGCTCATCGACAAAGACAACGCCCAGGTGATGTTTCTTTATGCCCGCTGCTGCCAAGGACAGCACGACCTGGTGAATGCTGTCGCCATGCTGACCAAGACCATCATGCTCGACGACACTTTCTCGGCTGCCTATCTCGAACGAGGCGACACCCTGTTGCGGATGGGCGATGTGGAAGGAGCCTCCGAAGACGCCGACCATCTGATCGAGACGGTGGGCGACGCAGAGGATGCCCTTCTGCTCAAGGCCAGGGTGCTGATGGCTCAGGAACAATATGCCAGTGCCATCGGCTTTCTCGACCGTGCCATCGAGGGCAATCCTTTCAGTACGGCCGCCCTCAAGGCCCGTGGCACCTGCCGTCTGGCGCTTGGCGACAAGGACGGTGCAGAGAGCGACATGCGGCAAGTGCTGGAAATCGACCCGGAAGCGCTGTCGGGCATCACCGGCGATTTCTCCGCCGAGGGAAAAGACTGAAGAAGGGGTGCTGTGATGTACCCGAACTTTCACTTTTTTGCATTTATATCAAAAAATTTGGCAAAATGTTTTTGCGTTTCACGGAAAAGTTATAATTTTGCACCCGACAAAGCGATTTTACGACAAATGAGAACTCTTAACGCATACTTTTACTTCTATTTTTACTTTGCAAGGAATTGTGAAGCGGGAAGTTGCGTATAGATTTTAGCCATAGTATCATTCCATCCCGCTTCACGCAAGAAGCGGGATTTTTTATTGAGAGAAGATGAAGAAAATAGCCATCCAAGGGCGCATCGGTTCGTTTCACGACATCGCCGCCCATATCTATTTCGAGGGAGAACAGGTGCAGATCATCTGCTGTGCCACTTTCGAGGAGGTCTACGACCAGATCCGCCGCGACCCCACCATCATCGGCATGACGGCCATCGAGAACACCATCGCCGGCAGCCTGCTCCACAACTATGAGTTGCTGCGCGACTCCGGCACCACTGTGGTCGGCGAGCACAAGCTCCACATCCGCCACTGCCTCTGTTGCCTGCCCGAGGATGACTGGGACACCATCGAAGAGATCCACTCCCATCCCGTGGCCCTGATGCAATGCCGCGGTTTCCTGGCCTCCCACCCCACCATGAAAGCCGTGGAGACCGAAGACACGGCCGGTGCCGCCGAGGAGATCATGGAACGCCAACTGCATGGCAAGGCTGCCATCTGCCATGCCACAGCCGCCAAACTCTATGGCATGAAGGTGCTGGAGGACTCCATCGAGGACAACAAGCACAACTTCACCCGTTTCCTGGTGGTCTGCGACCCGCGGAAAGCTGATTTCCTCCGCCCGCTGGAAAAAGCCGACAAATCGAGTCTGGTGTTCTCTCTGCCTCACGAACAAGGTGCCCTGTCGAAGGTGCTCACCATCCTCTCGTTCTATAACATCAACCTCACCAAGATACAGTCGCTGCCCATTATCGGACACGAGTGGGAATACCTCTTCTATGTCGACGTGACCTACGACAACCTTACCCGCTACCGCCAGAGCATCGACGCCATCACCCCGCTGACCAAAGAACTTAAAATATTAGGAGAATATCAAAATGGGAAACAGACCAATTGACATACAACCTGCCGAAAGGCTCAGCCAAGTGCAGGAATACTACTTCAGCCGAAAGCTGAAGGAGGTGGCCCGGCTCAACGCCGAGGGACACGACATCATCAGTCTCGCCATCGGCAGTCCCGACATGCCGCCCTCTGAACAGACCGTGCGCCGGCTCTGCGAAGTGGCCCAGCGCCCCGACGCCCACGGCTACCAACCCACGATGGGCACCCCCGAACTCAGGGAAGCCATGGCCGGGTTCTACCACCGCTGGTATGGTGTCAGCCTCGACCCCGCCCGTGAGGTGCTTCCCCTGATCGGCAGCAAGGAGGGCATCCTGCATATCACCCTCGCCTTCGTCAACCCCGGCGACGGCGTACTGGTGCCCAACCCCGGCTACCCCACCTACACCTCGCTGAGCAAGATCCTCGGGGCACGCATCATCAACTACGACCTACAGGAGGACAACGGGTGGCAACCCGACTTCGATGCACTGGAGAGGATGGACCTCAACGGCGTGCGCCTGATGTGGACCAACTATCCCAACATGCCCACCGGAGGCAACGCACGGATGGAGACCTACGAGCGGCTCGTCGATTTCGCCCGCCGCCATGGCATCGTCGTGGTCAACGACAACCCCTACTCCTTCATCCTCAACGAGCATCCGCTCTCACTGCTGCAAGTGGAGGGAGCCAAGGACTGCTGCATCGAACTCAACTCGATGAGCAAGAGCCACAACATGCCCGGATGGCGCGTGGGCCTGTGCGCCACCAACGCCACCTTCATCTCCTGGATTCTGAAGGTGAAGAGCAACATCGACAGCGGCACCTTCCGCGGACTGCAACTGGCCGCCGCCGAGGCCTATGCCAACGATGCGTCGTGGCACCGCGAAGCCAATGTCGAGACCTACGGCCGGCGGCGTGCCATCGCCGAGGAGATCATGCAGACCCTCGGTTGCACCTACGACCCCGCACAGGTGGGCATGTTTCTCTGGGGCAAGATCCCCGACCGCTACGAGGATGCCGAGGTTCTCACCGAGCGCGTGCTCCACGAGGCCCGGGTCTTCATCACCCCGGGATTCATCTTCGGCAGCAACGGCCGGCGGTATATCCGCATCTCGCTCTGCGCCAAGGACGAGAAGATGAAAGAAGCACTGGAAAGAATCAAAACAACAATCAAATAACGACATGGAACTGACATTACAACCACTGAGACTGCCAAGTGACAACGAACGCCCCTCCGTCGTCATCTCCGGACCTTGTTCGGCGGAGACCGAGGAGCAAGTGATGACCACCGCCCACCAACTGGCCAGCAAGGGCTGCCACCTGTTTAGGGCTGGCGTATGGAAGCCCCGCACCAAGCCCGGAGGATTCGAGGGACAGGGCGAGATCGCCATGCCCTGGCTCCAGCGCGTGAAAGAAGAGACCGGCATGATGGTGGCCACTGAGGTGGCGACTCCCGAACATGTGGAGATTGCCCTGAAATACGGTATCGACATCCTCTGGATAGGAGCCCGCACCAGCGCCAACCCCTTCGCTATCCAAGCCCTGGCCGACTCCCTGAGAGGGGTGGACATCCCTGTGCTGGTGAAGAACCCCGTCAACCCCGACCTGGAACTGTGGATCGGAGCCCTGGAGCGCATCAACCAGGCAGGAGTGACCCGTCTGGCTGCCATCCACCGCGGGTTCTCAAGCTACGACAAGAAGATCTACCGCAACCTGCCGATGTGGCAGATACCCATCGAACTGCGCCGCCGCATCCCCTCGCTGCCCATCATCTGCGACCCCAGCCACATCGGCGGCCGTCGCGAGCTCATCGCCCCCCTCTGCCAGCAAGCGATGGACCTGGGATTCGACGGTCTGATGGTGGAGTCGCACTGCGATCCCGACAACGCCTGGAGCGACGCCAAGCAACAGGTGACCCCCGACGTGATCGACTACATCCTCTCGCTCCTTGTGATCCGAGACAAGGTGGTCTCCACCGAAGGCATCCATGAGTTGCGCCGCCAGATTGACGAGCTCGACAACCAACTGATGGACCTCCTGGCCAAACGCATGCGCGTGTGCCGTGAGATCGGACTCTACAAGCGCGAGCACAACATGACCGTGCTGCAACCCGTGCGCTACGGTGAGATCCTCGACAAGCGCGGGGCACAGGGAACACTCTGCGGCATGGACTCCGAATTCATCAAGAAAGTGTTTGAGAGCGTGCACGAGGAGAGCGTACGCCAGCAAATGGAAATCATCAACAAATAAGAAGCCATGAGAATACTTGTCATGGGAGCCGGCAAGATGGGAAGTTTCTTCCTCGACCTGCTGAGCTTCGACCACGAAACCGCCGTCTACGAGAAAGACCCGCGCCGCATGAGGTTCACCTACAACACGCAGCGGTTCACCACCCTTGAGGAGATAGAAGCCTTCAAACCCGAACTGGTCATCAATGCAGTGACGGTGAAATACACCATCCCCGCCTTCGACGAGGTACTGCCCCACCTGCCCTCCGACTGCATCATCAGCGATATCGCCTCGGTGAAGACAGGTCTGAAAGAATACTATGAGCAGTGCGGCCACCGCTACGTGTCGACCCACCCGATGTTCGGTCCCACCTTCGCCAACCTCCAGCAGCTCAGCGAGGAGAACGCCATCATCATCAGCGAGGGCGACTACATGGGACGCATCTTTTTCAAGGACCTCTACCAGCGGCTTGGTCTCAACATCTATGAATATACCTTTGATGAGCACGACCGCACCGTGGCCTACTCGCTGAGCATCCCCTTCGTGAGCACCTTCGTCTTCGCCGCCGTGATGAAACACCAGGACGCGCCCGGCACGACTTTCAAGCGCCACATGCGCATCGCCAAGGGCGTACTCACCGAGGACGACTATCTCCTGCAGGAAATCCTCTTCAACCCCTACACCCACGACCAGGTGGCACAGATCCGCGACGAGCTCAAAGAACTGCTCCATATCATCGACACCAAGGATGCCGAGGGCATGAAAGGATACCTTCAGAAAATACGCAGCAACGTGGGCCGCGACATCGGGCTGTAGAGAAACAGGGGAAAAAACCTTATTTTCCTGTTTGAGACAAAAAAAAATATTACAGGTAGGTGGTGAATCAAAAAAAAAGAGTAACTTTGCCCCCAAACACGCATTCCAGGATGTTGGCGGCAAGTCAGCATCACCAGATATTAACTATCAGAACATGAAAAGAAGAATACTACTGGCAGCAACCATGCTTCTGGCCATGACAACAACGGCTTTGGCGCAAAGTGCTTCCTACATCACCTTCACCGAAACCGTTTTGCCCCAAGGCGGCACGGGAGAGATGGAAGTGTATTACGAAGTGGATGCCAACAGCACGTTCAAGGCCTTCCAGATCAATGTGCCCCTACCCGATGGCATCACCATCGAGAATGTGGAGATGGCACAGCCCCTACCACTCACCGGCATCGAGAAAGGCTCTTATGAGAGCCTGGGCGGCGAATCGTATGACGCGAAGTCCAAATTTTTCGCCACCAGCAACAACAAAGACGGCCAAAGCGTGGTGATCGGATTCCAGACCGGGAAAGAGACTTTCCCGACGGGCAAAAACCTGTTGTGCACCCTCACCCTCAAGGCAGCTGAGACCACAGCCACCAATTACGAGGGCTATGCGCGCACCACAAGCCGCATCGAACTCACCGATGTCTCGACAAAGGTGCTTGAGAGCCAAGAACAGACACTCAACATCAAAGTGTTCAAGAAGGGTGATGTGAATGGAGATGGAGAGGTCGGCGTAGGTGATGCCGTCTGCGTTACCAACAAAATCATCAGGAAGCCCAATAATGTTTTTTATGAAAGTGTTGCCGATGTGAATCAAGATGAAGGCATCGGTGTAGGTGACGTTGTTTCTATCATCAATATTGTTTTACGCCAGACTCCTGCTTCTCAGCAGGCTCCAAAACACAGAGAATTAATGTTGGATCCACAATAAAAATAACCATTATGAATAATTTCAGATTATTATCCGTTGTGGCTTCACTATTGATGATGACAGCCACCATAGCCCAAAATACAAACAGCATTTTTGGGACTGACGTGTCTATTCCAAAAGGGGAAACCATAACTTTGGAGGTCAATTTTACTTTTGATGAGGAAGGCCTTTATACAGGATTCTCTTATGATCTTTCTCTTCCCGAAGGTATTACGATAGATAAAAAAAGCAATGGCAAATTAAATGTTTCAAAGGGAGATAACCTTGAAGAGACCCATTTATTGTCGTCAAATTATGTGACCGAAGAAGGTGTCTATGCTTTTGCTTGCTATTCTGGTGATACAGATCCTATCAGGGGTACTTCTGGAACGCTTATGACTATCAAATTAAAAGCAGATCCTTCTATCAAAGTTGAAGATTTCCCACAAATAGCCACAATCAAAAATGTAAAAATCTCAACAGTAGTTGGAACTGAAAAAAAACTTGAAAAAACTGAATTTACCATATCTATCGTTAGCGATGGTGTAACATTGGAAGAAACATCTACTACAGCGCCAGCACCCATTATTGATACAAAAGTAGTGGTTAAAAGGAATATTAAAGCTGAAGAATGGTCAACCATTTGCCTGCCATTTGCAATGAGTGAAAGTTTAGTAAAAGAAGTTTTTGGTAATGATGTCAAATTAGGAAATTTCACAGGTTGCTCAACTACCAAAACAGGGGATAATGTTGCCTCGATTGTAGTATCTTTCGAGGCTGCAACTGAAATTGCACCTAACCACCCTTACATCATTTGGGTTTCTTCTCCTATTACTGAGTTTACGATTGAGAATACTACTATTGTTGAACCTACAGATTTAACAATAAATATAAATAACAATAAATTTATTGGCAATTACGTTGCCGAAACAGTTTTACCTGAGAATAGTCTATTCTTAAATGGAAATAAATTCTGGTATTCGAATGGGAATAAGATGAAAGCCTTCCGTGCTTATTTCCTGTTTGATGACGTTCTCTCAGACAAGAATGCAAACAGCAATGTAACTTTAGCCTTTGACGAGGCAGATGGCATCAACAACGTGACAGTGGGCCAGCCAGCTGAAGGTATTTACGATATCCAGGGACGCAAGATACATACCGACGAGAACAAATGGGATAACCTGAAGAAGGGTGTCTATATCATTAATGGTAAAAAAGTAGTGAAATGATGAAGAAGACATACATCTCTCCAGAATGTGAGATCATCGGCATCCAGAATGACATGATTCTTACTGATTCACTCACTGGCGTGACAGGTGGAGGTGCTGGTGACGGCATCGGATATGGCGGTGTGGCTCCTGACGGGTCAATGGACCCATCCTCCATTTCCTGGAGTCAGGACAACTGGGACACGCTGGATGACTAACCTGTCACCGACGACATAAACCCAAGCGATGGTGTGAGCATGAAACAGTGGCGCACCATCGTTTTTTCATCATCAACAACATCACCGAAATGCTGACCCTCCTGCTTGCGTCGCTGTTCACCTTCGTAGAACTCAACTGCGAGAACCTCTTCGACTATACCCACGACGAAGGGAAAAACGACCAGGAGTGGCTGCCCACCGCCACCAGGAAGTGGGATAAAAAACGCTATTGGAAGAAAGTGAACAACATCGCACGGGAAATCCTCTCCTGCGGTGGAGATGGAGGCGACTGGACACTGCCCGACCTGGTGGCACTGACAGAGGTCGAGAACGACTCTGTGATGAGAGATCTGACCCGACGGTCGCTGTTGAGAAACGCGGGTTATGAATACGTGATGACCAACTCCAATGACGAACGCGGCATCGATGTCGCCCTGCTCTACTCCCCGTTCTCCTTCCGGTTGCTCAGCCACTACCCCTTGCGGGTGACACCGGTCGAGGGACGGCACGCCACAAGGGATATCCTCTATGCCAAAGGACTTCTCACCTCAGGCGACACGCTGCATGTGATGGTGGTGCATGCTCCCAGCCGGGTGAGCGGTGTACGGGCCACCCGCCCCTACCGCCTGCAAGTGGCGGCACGCATCGAGTCTGCGATAGACTCACTCAGAGCACGAGGTGAAGGCTCACACCTTATCGTGGCCGGCGACTTCAACGACTATGTAGGAGACAGCGCATTGGTGAGGCTCTGCCAACAGGGCATGAGCAATATCACTGCGGGAGCAAAAGGCCTCAACGGGGCTCGCGGCACCTATAAGCACCAAGGGCGGTGGAACAGTCTCGACCATATCCTCGTGAGTGACGCTATGCATGTCGCGACCCACGACTGCCACATCCACGACGCCCCCTTCCTCACTGAGGAAGACAAAAAATATGGCGGCACACAACCCCGCCGCACCTACAATGGCATGCGCTATCGTGGCGGCTACAGCGACCATCTGCCCCTCGTAGCACGCTTTCATATAGAATAAAAATGATGGGCAATCGATGATTGGCATTATTTTTGATGGAGAAAAAATGACAAAATGATACTATAACCAAATAGAATACGAAAATGGACAACAAAGATTTCGCTTCAATGATCAGGAAGAAAGTGGGAGAAATTGACGGCACCAACAGCGGCATCAATGCCCAGGAGCGGCAGCGCTATGCCTCCACCGCCTTCGGTACCCTGATGCGCAAGGTCTATCTATGGATGACGCTTGCCCTGGTGATCACAGGATTCGCCGCCTACTACGTGGCCACATCCAGTTTCATCTTCACCCTCTACAACACCCCGGCCCTGCTGTGGGGACTCATCATCGCAGAGCTGGCCTTGGTGATCGGACTGTCGGCAGCCATCAACAAACTGTCGCTGCCCGTGGCCACACTGATGTTCGTCATCTATTCGGTCATCAATGGCGTCACGCTATCGTCGATCTTCCTTGTCTACAGCATCGGGTCGATAGCCCGGGTGTTTATGATCACGGCAGGCACCTTCGGTGCGATGGCACTGCTTGGATACACGACGAAAAAGGATCTCTCAACCATGGGCAAATACCTCTTCATGGCCCTGATCGGACTCATCATCGCCACGGTGGTCAACCTCTTCGTCAAGAGCACCGGACTCGACCTCATCCTCTGCTACGGCGGCGTGCTGATCTTTGTCGGACTCACCGCCTGGGACTCGCAGAAAATCAAGGAGATGTGCATGAGCGCCGAATACGCCGACGAGGGTGCGCAGAAGATGGCCCTGCTTGGAGCCCTCACGCTCTACCTCGACTTCATCAACCTCTTCCTCTATCTGCTCCGTATCTTCGGGCGCAGAGACTAACAGGTTGGGCGACAGAAGGACTTTCCTCCTCGCCTCACCTGAGATGGATACTTCAAACACTGCACACAGCGACAGGCTATGTGCAGTGTTTTGGTATAAAATGGCACTTTTTTCAATTTATTTTAGCTGAGGAAAGTGCTAATTGCTTTTTTTTGCCTATATTTGCATACTCATTACCACTGGAATTGAATAAAAAGTTTATAATAATACAGAAGCAAGATGTTTGAGAATTTAAGTGAGAGACTTGAGCGCTCGTTCAAGATTCTCAAGGGTGAAGGCAAAATCACCGAGATCAACGTGGCACAGACCCTGAAGGATGTGCGCAAAGCCTTGATAGAGGCCGACGTGAGTTACAAGGTGGCCAAGTCATTCACCGACGACGTGAAGAAGAAAGCACTCGGTATGAACGTGCTCACGGCTGTGAAGCCGGGACAGTTGATGGTGAAACTGGTGCACGACGAGATGGCAGAGTTGATGGGCGGCGAAGCCGTGGGACTCAACCTGAGCAGCAAGCCATCGGTGATCCTGATGTCGGGCCTGCAGGGTTCGGGAAAGACCACCTTCAGTGGAAAGCTCGCCAACATGCTGAAGACCAAGAACCGCAAGAACCCGATGCTCGTGGCCTGCGACGTCTACCGTCCGGCCGCTATCCAGCAGTTGATGGTGGTGGCAGAGCAGATCGGCGTGCCCGTCTACTCGGAGCCCGACAACAAAAACGTGGTGGAGATCGCCAACAACGCCATCCGTGAGGCCAAAGCCAAAGGACACGACGTGGTGATCATCGATACCGCCGGCCGTCTGGCCATCGACGAGGACATGATGCGTGAGATCGAGTCGCTGAAGCGCTCGGTCAATCCCGACGAGACCCTCTTCGTGGTCGACTCCATGACCGGCCAAGATGCTGTCAATACAGCCAAGACCTTCAACGACCGCCTCGACTTCGACGGCGTGGTGCTCACGAAGCTCGACGGCGACACCCGTGGCGGTGCGGCCCTCTCCATCCGCACGGTGGTGACCAAGCCCATCAAATTCATCGGTACGGGTGAGAAGATGGAGGCCATCGACGCCTTCCACCCCTCACGTATGGCCGACCGCATCCTCGGCATGGGCGACGTGGTGAGCCTCGTGGAGCGTGCTCAGGCCCTCTACGACGAGGAAGAGGCCAAGAAGATGATGGACAAGTTGAAGAAGAACAAGTTTGACTTCGACGACTTCATGGCCCAGATCCAGCAGATCAAGAAGATGGGCAACCTGAAAGACCTCGCCTCGATGATACCCGGCGTGGGCAAGGCCATCAAGGACGTGGACATCGACGACGACGCCTTCAAGGGCATCGAAGCCATCATCCAGAGCATGACCCCGAAGGAGCGCGCCAACCCACAGATCCTCAACCAGAGCCGCCGCATGCGCATCGCCAAAGGCTCAGGCACCTCGATACAGGAAGTGAACAAGCTCATCAAGCAGTTTGACCAAACCCGCAAGATGATGCAGATGGTGACCAACACCTCGAAAATGAACATGATGATGAACGCCATGAGAGGCAAGATGCCCCCCATGCCCAAACCATAAGCCATGACACTGATAGACGGAAAAGCCACAGCCGCCGCCATCAAGGAAGAGATCGCCGGCGAAGTGAGAGCAATCATCGCTAACGGGGGCAAGCAGCCCCATCTGGCCGCCATCCTCGTGGGCCACGACGGCGGTTCGGAGACCTATGTGAAAAACAAAGTCATCGCCTGCGAGACCTGCGGGTTCAAGTCGACCCTCATCCGTTTTGAGGACGATGTCACCGAAGCCCAACTGCTCGACCAGGTGAAAGCCCTCAACGACGACCCTGACATCGACGGGTTCATCGTGCAGCTGCCTCTGCCCCGCCACATCGACGAGCAGAAAGTGATCATGGCCATCGACTACCGCAAGGATGTCGACGGCTTCCACCCCATCAACGTGGGGCGCATGGCCATCGGCCTGCCCTGCTTCATCTCCGCCACCCCACTCGGCATCCTCACCCTGCTGCAACGCTACGGCGTGCAGACCAGCGGCAAGCGATGTGTCATCCTGGGCCGGAGCAACATCGTGGGCAAGCCCATGGCACAGTTGATGATGCAGAAGCAGTATGGCGACTCCACGGTGACCGTCTGCCACAGCCACTCCAAGACGCTGAAGGAGGAGTGCCGTCAGGCCGACATCATCATCGCCGCCATCGGCCAGCCCGACTTCGTCAGGGCCGACATGGTGAAAGAAGGAGCCGTCATCATCGACGTGGGCACCACCCGTGTGCCCGATGCCACCCGCAAGAGCGGTTTCCGCCTCAACGGCGACGTGAAGTTTGACGAGGTGGCTCCGAAGTGTGCGATGATCACCCCCGTGCCCGGCGGCGTGGGTCCGATGACCATCTGCTCGCTGATGAAGAACACGCTGGCCGCCGCCAAGAAGGAATACTACCAATAGGAATAGGAGCGATGACTGCAGAGGAGTACTATCAGAAAGGCAACGAATGCCGGCGCCGCGGCGACTGGCAGATGGCCATCAACAACTACCTGGAGGCCATTGCCCTCGACCCTGACAGTCCGGCGGTAGAAGCCAAGCAGATGCTTGACGACATTCTGAACTTCTATCACAAAGATTATTACAATCCATAGGAATCACCTTCCGCAAGGAAGCATAAAGCACAGATATTATGAGTAAGATCAAAGGTCAAATCCTGGTAAACACCAACAGATGCAAAGGTTGCCAGCTTTGCATTGACGCTTGTGCCAAGGGAGTCATCGCCCTGGCCAACAAAGTCAATGTGTCGGGCTATCCTTACATTGAGGCCGTCAACCCCGACGACTGCATCGGTTGCGCCTCGTGCGCCATCGTCTGTCCTGACGGATGCATCACCGTTTATCGCAAAAAAATGGAGGGTTAGCAGATGGCAGAGCAAGAAGTAACATTGATGAAAGGCAATGAGGCGATAGCCCATGCAGCCATTCGTTGCGGTGCCGACGGGTATTTCGGATACCCCATCACACCGCAGAGTGAGGTAATCGAGACATTGTGTGCGCTGAAACCCTGGGAGACCACGGGCATGGTGGTGGTGCAAGCCGAGAGCGAGGTGGCATCGATCAACATGGTCTATGGTGCTGCCGGAGCCGGCAAGAAAGCCCTCACCTCCTCATCGAGCCCCGGCGTGGCCCTGATGCAGGAAGGCATCGCCTACATGGCAGGAGCCGAACTCCCCGGCGTGTTTGTCAACGTGCAGCGCGGCGGTCCCGGACTGGGTACCATCCAGCCCTCGCAGAGCGACTATTTCCAAGCCACCCGCGGCGGCGGCAACGGCGACTACTACGTCATCACGCTGGCTCCCTCCTCGGTGCAGGAGATGGCCGACTTCGTGGACCTGGCCTTTGAGCTGGCTTTCAAATACCGCAACCCTGCGATGATCCTGAGCGATGGCGTGATCGGCCAGATGATGGAGAAGATCGTGCTCCCGCCCTACAAGCGCCGTCGCACCGACGCCGAGGTCATCGAGCAGTGCCCCTGGGCCTCGACAGGCAAGCCCCGCACCCGTGGCGTGAACGTCATCACGTCGCTGGAACTGAAGCCGGAGATCATGGAGGAGCGCAACATCCACCTGCAGCAGAAATACCAAGAGATCCGCGACAACGAGGTGAGGTATGAGACGATGCAGTGCGACGACGCCGACTACGTGATCGTGTCATTCGGCAGTGCTGCCCGCATCTCGGAGAAAGCCATCGAACTGGCCCGTGCCGAGGGCATCAAGGTCGGTCTGCTGCGCCCCATCACCGTATGGCCGTTCCCCACGAAGGAGGTGAAGGCCATCGCCCATGGCAAGAAAGGCGTGCTGGTGGTAGAGATCAACGCCGGCATGATGGTGGAGGATGTGCGCCTGGCCATCAACGGCGAGGTCGCCGTGGAGCATTTTGGTCGTCTGGGAGGCATCGTGCCTGAGCCAGAGGAGATAGTAGAGGCATTGAAAACTAAATTGATGAAGTGATGGAAGCAAACGAAATCATCAGTCCGGAGAACCTGGTTTACAAGAAACCGACTCTCCTCAACGACACCCCCATGCACTATTGCCCGGGTTGCTCTCACGGCGTGGTTCACAAACTGATTGCCGAAGTGATTGAGGACATGGGCATGGAAGAGAAGACCATCGGCATCTCGCCTGTGGGATGTGGTGTCTTCGCCTATAAGTATATCGACATCGACTGGCAGGAAGCAGCCCACGGCCGCGCCCCCGCCGTGGCCACCGGCATCAAGCGTCTGTGGCCCGACCGCCTGGTCTTCACCTACCAAGGTGACGGCGACCTGGCCTGTATCGGAGCTTGCGAGACCATCCATGCGCTCAACCGTGGCGAGCATATCGTCATTATCTTCATCAACAACGCCATCTACGGCATGACCGGCGGACAGATGGCTCCCACCACCCTGATCGGGCAGAAGACATCCACTTGTCCCTACGGCCGCGAGCCCGCTCTCCACGGTTATCCGCTGAAGATGACCGAGATCGCCGCCACGCTCGAAGGCACCTGCTACGTGACACGCCAGAGCGTGGAGAACGTGGCTGCCATCCGCAAGGCCAAGAAAGCGCTCCGCAAAGCCTTCGAGGCCTCCATGGCCGGCAAGGGCTCCTGCCTCGTGGAGTTTGTGAGCACCTGCAACAGCGGATGGAAACTCACCCCGAAGCAAGCCAATGAGTGGATGCAGGAGAATATGTTCAAGTTCTATCCCAAGGGCGACCTGAAAGACACCACTGGCGAATAGGCTTATCAATCACCTTTAAACTGAAGAGACAATGAAAAAAGAGATCATCATATCCGGTTTCGGTGGACAGGGCGTGCTCTCGATGGGCAAGATCCTGGCCTATTCCGGACTCATGGAAGGCAAGGAGGTGACGTGGATGCCCGCCTACGGCCCCGAGCAGCGCGGCGGTACGGCCAATGTCACCGTCATCGTGAGCGACGACCGCATCTCATCGCCCATCCTGAGTCACTACGACATCGCCATCGTGCTCAACCAGCCCTCACTCGACAAGTTTGAGCCCAAGGTAAAGCCCGGCGGCATTCTCATCTACGACAGCTACGGCATCATCAATCCCCCGACCCGCAAGGACATCGAGGTCTACAGCATCAGTGCGATGGACAAGGCGGCGGAGATGAAGAATGCCAAGATATTCAACATGATCGTGCTGGGCGGCCTGCTTCATGTCAGTCCGGTGGTCACCAATGAGGGCTTGGAGAAAGCCCTCCGCAAGACCCTCCCTGAGCGCCACCACGACCTCATCCCCCTCAACATGGAAGCCCTGCGCGTGGGTGGTGAGATCATGGAAAAACAAGAGAGATAATCATGTAGAGACGTCACACCGGGGCGTCTCCCATCCAAGAAAAGCAGAGACGTCACATCGGGGCGTCTCCCAGCCCAAAAAAGTAGAGACGTCACATCGGGGCGTCTCTTTTTTCATGAAAAACGGGCAGAGACGCCCCAATGTGACGTCTCTACATTGATGATAAGGGCAAATGATGAGGCTAAAGGTTTTTCTTGAAGAACTGGAGCATCCTCTCTTGCACCTTGAGGCCGCAGGAGTGTGGGATCTCCCAGATCTCCGTCTCCAGACGATTGTCGGCTTTCTGGCTCTTCCAGGCATCGTGCATAATCCCGAAAGCAGCCTTCACGCCCCGGACGGGGAAGAGATGATCCTTGGTGCCATTGATAAAGAGCATCGGTTTGGGACAGGCCAGGGAAGCGATGTGCGGATAGTCGAGATACTGTCGGAGTCCAGGGAGACAGTTGGCGAAACCACCATATTCTCTTTTTCCGTCGGCCACCGACATCTGCACATCAGTGGTCACCATCCAGCAGATGGAAGCACCCGCCTTGATGCGGTCGGTCATCGCGGAGAGCATCCATGCCCGGTAGGCTCCCATCGAACAGCCCAGACATCCGATGCGGTTGCGGTCGACCATGGGTAGCGTAGCCATGAAATCCGTGGAATAGATATCGTCGTAGTGCATGAACCCGCACAGGTCACGTCCCAGCATCATCATGTTGCCGGCGATGATGTCATACTTGCTGCGGTCGACACCCTCCTCACGTCCGCGCTCTCCCCAGAGGGGAGCATCCATAGAGAACACCACAAATCCGTTTTTGGCCAGGTAATCCCCCACAAACTGTCCGTCATAGAGATTGTCGGCCCACGCCTGGGCATCATCGAGCACCTCCTGTTCCACACCAAACGGCCGGATCATCTTCTCCTTACCTATATATAAATGGGCACCGTGGTCGTGGAGGGCATTGATGGCAGGGAAAGGTCCCTTGCCGTCGGGAATGAGGAGATAGGCCGTCACCCGTGCGTACTCATTGACATTGAATGCAATCCGTTGTGCCTTGTATCCATCGCGCTGTTCCTCAGCGAGCACCTCCATATTGAAACTGGCAGCCGGCCGCGGTGGGGTCATCATACACTCAAAGACTTTTTTGCGTGCCTCAGCTTTCCATTTGTCGAAATTCTTGATCGGAGAGTTTCCCCAAGCCATCGGATAGGTGAGTTCACGCTTCAACTGCTCGACATAGACCGGCAGGTCGAAGGTATATTCAAACTTGTCGCGCTTCTGCACTTTTTTCTCCTGTGCCGAGACCGAGAGCATCACCGCCATCATCAGCATCCCGGCCACAGTCATTCTTCTGAAATGAATCATCATGAATTGAATTTTAAGTAGATGTTAATTGTGCACAAATTTAGATAAAAATTTGGGATTTATAAGCCAGTCGAGATAAAAATGTGACAAATTGCCCCGAATTGGACCTCTTGCTCAAAG
>OCTW011534039.1_pt1 | contig 19629 bp, 18 predicted proteins | sample 1539671 | NCBI WGS metagenome assembly OCTW01 (sample SAMN02144230, study PRJEB22623) | gut metagenome | biome: sheep rumen | host: Ovis aries | place: New Zealand
AGCCTTCACAGCCGCACGAGCTTGACGGAATTTCTCCTGACGAGCCAACTCCTCAGCGCTGAACGCTTTGGTACGCGGGTTACAGATTTTACCGGTGTAAAGGGTCTTACCCTTCTTCGCGAAATACACATCGCTGTGCTCGCAAATCTTACCGCTGTAAGACTTCACCATCTCAATCGGTTCATACTTTGCCATAGTGATTTAGGTTTTTGGGGTTAATAAAATATTTTGTTAATTGTCACGGCATTTCATGCCGTTTTTATATCATTTCAAGTTCATTTCAACTTCGTTTCAAGTAGCAGAGGTTACGCTGACCTTGCGCTGCTCTTACCCACCTATTCCGCAATATAAACAGCCACAGACGGTGGTGTCCGTTTATGGCCGTTTACGTAGTAAAATTTTGCAAAATTATTCGTCAAAATCCTCATTCAGCGGTACGATGATCGGAGTAAATTCTTCTCCAAAATCGCCGGGATGATAGTCCACTTCCGGATAACCCGGTAACACTGGCTCCGGCTCACAAACCTCAATCCGTATCTCTTCGCGGCATTCCTGTACCACTTTCAGATACTCGGTCACGGCAACCTCCAACCGTGCGCTCTCCCATTGCCATCCGCAGTGACGACCCTGAATACAAATTCCCCGTACGCTCACCGTCACGCGGTAGATCAGTTCCAGCGGCAGGTGCTCGTTCAGCACAAACACTTCGCCCAACAAACGGTTTCCGGTCTCATGATTTATCTCCCATACCTCGCAATGACTGCCGGAGATATATTGTCTTGTCTTAATCAATTTCAATAACATAGTGCTCACAGATTTTTTTTACGGCTTCAGCAGGTAGGGTGCGCTGTCTCTTTTTGAGGTGAAACGGTCTCAATTGCTTTCGCATGTAAGGCTCTGCTAACCACCTTCTCAACGTCCTTTCGCTCACCCCCGCTGCCTTTGCCAATTCGGATTTACTTACTTTTCTCATTCAATTGAACGCTTTGCGGTCTTCCATTTCAAAAGCTTCCGTATCGAGTTTGCTATAAACCCCATAGTGCTCGCCGTACTTGGCGATAAACAGCTTCGTGTCGTTCGGCAAACCCACGTTTGACCCGTTGTAGTTGAACGGTCGCGGATTGCAATGGGAGATGGCGAAATAAGGATTTTCCTCAATCTCAATCCGCTGTTCCCTTTGCCAGACGAAGGTCGCGTATATCTGCCGCTGTTTCTTCAAAGGCAACCCTTTCCACAACCGTTCACACGCCTCCCGCCTATTCAGGAACTGTTCCGCCGGAGCCAAAAACTCCCAGATTATTTCAAAAGACGTTTTCATAAATTTTTCTCCTTAAATCCTCTCCCTATCCCCTACAACGTGTGTAGAGGAAGGGGGAGTTTTTCTTTATAATTCTTTTTGCTTACTTTTTCTTATCGGCTTTCTTTTTGAGCACCTTGAACGTATAACTGATGCTGTCCGGCACACGCTTCGGGTGCTGCAAACGCCACGACTTAAGCAGACCCTTCATCTCGCTTGTCAGTGCCGAAACACTTGCTTTCAAGCCTTTCTGTTCCTCTGCTTTCGCACGCCATTGAGCGGCAATTGCATCGTTATACTGCGCCTTCTTCTCGGCGAAGTCGAAGGTCTCATCTACCTGCAACTGGTAGAACTTACCTTTGTGCTCAAACTCGCTACCGACAACTTCCTGCTCTGCCATCAGTTTCTGCGCCAACTCCACCGCGTCCGGCTTGATCTCTGCCATTCGCTCTTTGCAAGCGTCGATGAGTTCCGACAGTGCCCGAGTCTCCTCGATAGCATCTACATGGTTCAATACTGCGTCATTTGCGTTAATAAACGCCTGTGTGAATTCATATGTACTCATAATTTTTTCTTCTTTTGTGCGAGATTTAATCTCGCTGATTATTAGCTTTGTTAATTGTTAGGGATATTATCCCGTTTTCTTTGTCAATTGCGTCCAAATCAGATTTGGACATCAGCACTCCATGTGATGCGTCATCTCGTACTCCATCCGCTCCTGAGGATCCTCCAATCGATAGCGCCGGAACAAATCCTCTAATTCCTCTTTGGGCAACTCTTTCGGTTTCCTGCCAGCCATTTCCAAGGCCCGGAAGAGAGCAAACCACTTGTCCATTGCGACACCGTTAAAGGTTGTCAGGTCGAATTTCTTTGCCCGCAGCACTTGCAGCACGTGTCGTGCTCGCCATGTGTTCTCGCGCGGACTAACCCATTCAAGATTGTCTTCCGACCAATCCATGATGTTGCCGTTCTTGTGGTCGCACACATAGAGAATACCATTGACGATGGGACGAGGTCCGTGAAAAGCGGTACATACCAGACTGTGGCAGGTCGCATTGCCGTACTCGCGCATCTGTGGGTAGATGTTGCCGCGTTTGCCATTGTGACAAGAACGTCCTGGCGTTCGGCTGGTAGGACCAAGGTGTTCAAAGACCTGCCGTAAACCGCGGCTTGTGAGAGAGAAGAAATCATGCTTGCCGTTGGTGTAGAGTTTCCCGTTTGTCCTACGCTTCTCTGGCACTCTACACAAGACAAGCTCAATGCGCCCGCCATCGGCTGTGTACGCCACAAGGATGTTAGGATCCACCACGCTTGGCGCGTACTCTACGATCTTAATTCTGTTTTTCTTCATAACATCGCTTTCCGGGGGCTAATGTCGAGCAAACACGCACCTGTTGAACGCCCGTTCAGAGGAGGCTCTTACCTCGAAAAGCGATGCAAAGGTATATACAAAAAACGACGTCCTCGGGAAAAGGACGCCGTTTGGCACTGAAGGGCACAATAGCCCGTGATAAAGGCACTAAATGCCTGATTTTATGTCACTGCACAGCACTCAAAGTCACTCGCGTTTGCTGCGATATTTGGCAAAATTATGGGACTTGAAGGGTAGGTTGAAGTGCTCGTGCAGTAGGTTATATAGTTCGATAGAACTCAGGTGCTTGGTACTCAAATAGCCAAGTGCTTCATTGGTCCGAATGGCTTTGATAAGCTTAGGCGCACTGATACAAGCGCACCGCAGTTCTTCCTCCACAGCTTTCGCTTTGTCATTCCTGCGTGCCTCATCCGTTATGCGGCAAAAGAAGGCATCGCTTACACCCGCTGATGGCTGATTACTGCCCCCTGCCGTCTTCTCAACCACCACCTCGCCGCTTGCTTGCACCAAGTCCGCGTGTTGCACCAGTGTTCCGCCACTCATGTTAATCGTCATCTGCTCGACGTTGTAACCGATGTTCGTTACTTTCTTTTCTTCTTCCATAATGTCAATTTTCTTTTGAAGGGTTTGTATTGTTGATTTATCTTGTTGCTGTTGTGCTTCCAGTTGCGCAATGCGTTCCACCAGTTCAGTCGCATCTTGTAGCAGATCTTTCTCGCGGCATCGCATCTTGCAGGATGTGTTCACATAGTCATTGAAAAGGGATAACCGTTCATAGAAATCTTCCGGTCGGTCATCGGTGATGATGTTGATACACGTCCTCGCACGATCAGAGTCTTCAATGCACCGCAACATAGCAACCAGAACCACGATGACAATGGACATCAGGAAACGGTCATTGTCCATGTCTCGGAAGATACGATAGTCGTATCCGTTTCGGTCATCGTAGGGGTACAAGCCCGAAAGCATGTGTGCGGCCACACGGTGCGCGCAGTTCATCACACGAAGAATAGGAATCTGACCGTTTCCGTAGTTCCATATCTGCATCTGCCATCGATAAAGCGCGTCGATGATGGCAGCATCGGCGGGAAAATCTCTACGCAACGCATCTTCCGAACGGCGGTTGTAGTAGAGTTCGCTATCGGAAACGTCATTTGACATCGCGTGTCTTTTTCTATTTTGACAGTTTTCGGCGGCAAAGATACTACAAAAAAAAGACACCAGAAGTCCGATGTCTTAAGAAAATTCATTTTTTGTTTTTTTTTCTACTTATATATAGCGTTGAGATTAGCCGCTTCCTTTGCAAACTCTTCTCGCAACGATTCCGGCGCCAGCACTTCCATCTTGGAACCGAACTTGCGCAACTCCATGATGAAGTCGTATGTTGGAGCCAATCGGTATTCAAAGACTGTGTACTCGTCGTTACTCTCCACCACGCGCTGACTGGTGTGAAGCGGCAAAGATATCAGGAAGTTCGCATCGTACGCACTCACCTTGACGCGTATCTTCTCTGCCTTTGTCTTGGAACGGTCGATGCCGAACTGGTTCTCAAAGAATGTCGCCGGTTTGAAAGCAGCGGGTAGGTGGAACGGCTTATCGGTCACCGCCAAATCCTTGACGCGGTCAAGCGCATACACGCGCGGCTCTTTCTCCTCCGGATGATCTTCCGGCTTACCTACCAAGTACCACCGCTGTTTGAAGACCTTCAGGCAGTACGGGTCGAGTAGGAAGGTATGCGGTTCGGCACGCTTGAAACCTTGATACGACATCACCAACTTACGACTGTCTTTCATCGCATTGATGATGATGCTCAGGTACCGCATTCCTTCGGGGATCTCCTCAAAGATTACGCGCTCACGCATACCGGCAGAAATGTTTGTCAGGTTGTTCAGCGCGAAAGTGTTGATGATCCACGCCCGCACATCCGAACCGGACGCACGCGATACGTCGTTGATGGAGTAGGTGTTGGTCGAGCGATCGCACACGATCTCGATGCCGAATAGCTCTGCGATAGTATCTTTGTGCCGACTGAAATTGCGCTTGCCGTATCGCGATTCATGGTCGTTGTTGTACGGCGATTTCGACCACCGACTGTCTATCTCGTCCATGGTGATATGCTTCGCCGAATACACCGTATCCGCCAACCATATCAACCGTTGAAACAATTTATTCTGTGCTGCCATAAATATATTGATGAATTTAACAACAACCTATTTGAAGGCTGTAGTCATTGTGTTGGTTCTTTTCTTGCGGTTCACTATTTGGATCTGGCTGCAAGTCGTTGAAGAATGTCTCTAAAGGTTGCTCGTCTAATTCTTCATCGGTATCAACAGGCTTGGCTAAACCATATGCAGTTGCCACAATAGGGAATAATTCTTCAGGAATACTACCGGCATTGCCCAAATGCTCAATATTTAGTAAGTATTTATTGATAGGCGTTTTGTCCGAGAAATATAGGTCTGATGTACCAAACCCTCTCATTTTTGTATATACAGAACCACCACCGCACAAGTAGATGGGCTTGTCTTGCATAGCTTTTGTAACAGCAGACATATCCATATGATGAACATTTCTCCGGGATTGGAAAGAACGCATGATTGCGTCAACCATTTTCTTGATTTGGCTATATAACTCTCCTTGATAGGTGGAGATTGGTAAGGCAAAGTCACTTCGGTCTTGAGCTTTTCTAAATAGATCCTGAATTTCTGCTAATGACAACCGGGGATGTTCCTTTTGATATTCCTCAAAAATGAAGTTAAGTCCTTTGTTAAATGAATAAACTTTATGAATGCCTAAGGTCTTGTCTTGGCCAAATTGTCCGCCACGAACGGAACACATGCCGACATCTGTCGTACCACCTCCGATATCTACGAGAAGGAACATGCCGGAACCTAATTTTTCTCGGATAGCGAGCAAGCCTGCACTCGCTTCAGGAATAACGAAGGCAGGTGCATTATTTATCGAAGATGTATTTAAATCACGCAGCAATGAATCAATAGTTGCTGATAAGTAATCTTCCAAGGATAGGTATTTGTCCGCAAGAAAGACAGCGCGAGACCATATCTTTTTTGCCACATGGCGTTGTTGCTCGGAGAGCTTTTTGCTGGCTCCAAGTGGTGCGCCTAATTGCACGGTAAATTCATATCCGATTCTGCGACGAATGCATAAGCAAACATATGCGAGGTATAATGCGGATAGTGTCTCTGGGGAATATTCATAAGGCCAAGACGTGGATGAGTAGAACGAAGCCTGCTTGAAATATCGAAAGCGCATCTGAGAACTCTTCTCAATGTCTTTCTTCCATTCTTCATAAGCCAATTGATAGTTTCTCTCGGCATTCTCTAAATTTCTCTTCCACTCCGCTTCAATTTGAGCATTCTTTGATAATGTCTCCTTCTTCCTGTTAAGCCATGCCTGTCTCCGGTTCTCATTGGCACGTTCTATAGTAGCACATTCTTGTTTCCACTTTTTCATCTCTTCTGAGATGGGGAGTAACTTTTCAAGAATTGCCAAATACCCGGTATTCTTAGATTCGGGGCGTTTGGGCAAGGATTCATATTTTGGTTCAGGCGGAATCGGCAGATATTCCGGATCTGGAACAATTTCTTTCTGCGGTGGATTATTTCCATCTTTCGCAACGATTAGCGCATCGGCAGGATCAGCAAAGCCATAACTGACAGTTCGGTCTTTGTTAATCTGTACAATAGATGGCAGTAATACCGTCTTAGTTCCATTAGGTTTCGGATATTCCAAGAATTCATAAACCGGAACGTGTTTATTCAACGCGTCCTCAATGCAAACCTTTGTCTGGTGGGTGCCAAAATCTATTCCTACGTTATATCTCATATTATTCAACTATAACATGACTAAGTGAAACTAGTCGAGACACCTGCGGAAGTTCAATATGACAATCGCGGACTCTCTCAAGAGCCTCTTGCTTATCTTGCTCTAAGCGACGCAAGATTCCATGACGGGAAGGAAGAACACGCTCCAGATTTTTTTGCTCTTGCTCTAATTCTTCTTTGTAGTTTCCCCAGTAGTAATGCTTGCTTGTTTTGATCTCTTCTATTCGTTTTTCAAAGCGAATAATGGTTTGCTTTTCTTGTTCAATCTTATTGTTATGGTACTCTTCTTGCCGTAATAATTCCACTTGTTTTGTACTTTCTAAACGCGTACTATAGTAGGCAAGTTTTTTATCTTCCTCATTGCATATCTCCTCGGCGAACAAATTATTGAGTTTGTCCATTAACTTTTCGTCCGCTAATACAGGATGAGACATTGGGCGTGCGTATAGTTGCGCTTCACCAAGTATGTGCTCAGCGACATCCGCGTCCTCACACATCGCACATTTTTCCTTGTCGAATAATATGGGTAACAATATCTCCAAGTTTTGTGCTTTGCCGTACATGGTTCGTTTGAGAACAAGTTGATATAATGCCAAAAAGTATTCTCCTGTGTGTACGGAAGGCGTATCATCAAACAATGCCTTCGGAATTACGTATTGGAAAGTATCTTCGTCTTCTTGATTGCGTTGCTTGAAGAAGTTCATGGCGGCCAACACAAACGGATGGTAAGGATCAATATATATACATCCTGGATGACGTTGTGCAATATCGCGATTGAAGGCGAGACATATTTCCGATAAATCACGGATGCGAGTCCTGAAACGGTTAGCATCCTTTTCGTATTCGGGACCAATATATTCATATTGAGCCAAGAATCCGGTTAGCACGCGCGGAGTGTCTTTGGGCACATGGAAAGTGAATGTGCCATCTGTATTGGCTTCCAAAGAACAGGTCGTTAACTTATATCGAATGACATTTCGGATATAACTTTCAAGTTCCTTATCTGTGATGTACCGATGGTTTCTTTGAATACTATTGATCTCGTTGGTGAAGTAAGCATCATTCGTTAATGTGTTTGTCAATTCCTCTGTGATTTCCTCCAAGTTTTGTCTTTCACGAATGATGGCTTGAGCAACGGCATCAATTCGTGCCTGTTCTTGCTCTTTTGAGATTTTAGTGCAGTAAAGTTCCTTTTCAAGATTGACGAAAATCTGTTGCAGACTCTTACCTTGTAATCCATTCCCTTCCAGATCTTTATCAAGAATAGCTTCCAAGTCACCAATGCATCCTTTGAAAATATCTATTCTATCCAAAAGGCGTTTATATATATCTTCCTGAATGGAGTTAGCAACGATAAGGTTATAAATATGGACAATGGGTGATCTTTGACCGAAACGGTCAACACGACCGATACGTTGTTCAACCACCATTGGATTCCACGGCAAATCATAGTTGACAATCGAATCACAGAACTGCATATCAAGACCCTCGCTACCCACTTCGGATGATAGCAATATCTTGACATCCGAACTATCTCTAAATCTCTCAATCTCTTGCACTCGGTTCTCTATGTCACCATGAATCATGGCTGTTTCGTACCCCAGTTTCTTCAGACGAATAGCCAGATATTTTAACGTGTTCTTGAAAAGTGCAAATATAATGATCTTGTTTCCTTGTGCAGCATGTTCATCCACAACGGCATGAATGATTTCTGTCAACTTGTCAAATTTCGCATCGGGCTTGTCTTCATATAAGTCAATACCATCATCTAAGACGGTAGTATCATTCATGTATGCATAGACACTACTTGCAACGCGGCGTTTCTTCTGTATCAATCCAAGCGTTGCTCCCATTGACATTTTAGCATCCCCATATTCATCAATGTAAGAGTTATCTTCTTTGTACTCTTCAATGACCTCGTCGAAATACTTCCTTTCTTCGGGATATAAATCTACGTAGTGTGTTTGCGGGTCTCTTGTGGCTTGTGATAGGTCCTGAGCTACTTGATTCTTCCGAGTACGAGTAAAGATATTGTTAATCATACTCATTGAAGAAATGTCGGTTTGGAGTTGTACACGTAATTCCGGGGTGTCCGGTTGTGTGCTCTTTTCCATTATTTCTCGATATAATGGCACATCCGCGTAACGCTTTCCAATAGTCGTTACGGAATCGTAGTTCAATTGAGTCTCCTCACTTCCGGACTGATAATGCGTGATGATTTCGGCTTTGTCCAGTTCTGTGAAAATGTCTTTAAGATTATTGCCGGACTTGGCTAATTTGCTCAGCGCTTCTATGAAGGGTCTATTTTCCTTGAGTGCATTATCAAATTGAGGGAAGTTGTCGAATCTATTAGCATCCAATAAATTGAGCAGATTAAATAGATTCTCTTGGCTTATCATGATTGGAGTAGCAGTAAGGAATACTACGGATTTAGCATGATCAATCAACAATCGCATACCTTTATGCAATTGTGTATTGCTATTTCTCATCCTGTGCGCCTCATCACATAGAATGAAGTCGAACCGAATAGAAGAGAAGTATAACAAATGGTGTAAGGTCTCTTTGGCAACCGTCCATCGTCCGGCATCTAATTTGCCGTCTTCGATATCATTAAGCTTCTCTTCGTCGGCACGTGAGAGACGCACTTTTTCATAGTTGATAATTCCTCGAACTATTTCCGGTCCATGCTTCAAGTCATAGATCAAATCCTTAACTTCTTCGTATATCTTGAAATCAAAGCCGAACTTCTCCTCTAATTCATCATGCCACTTGTCAAGCAGGGAATGCGGGCAAATAACCAGTGCATTTCTCATTTCCTTGCGTGCTTTCAATTCAAGCATGATATGTCCGGCTTCGATAGTTTTACCAAGACCGACTTCATCAGCAACAAGGATTCTACGATTTTCTGAGTTGAGGAATTTGAGTAATGGCTTGTACTGGTATGCTTTGAATACCGTTTTAGAAGCCATCAACGTAGAGAGTGTGTTGTTACTTGTGTTCTCTAGTTTGAAAGTAGTGTTAATACGAGTGAAATCCTCACAACTGCCGAACATGCCACGTTTGCATTTGTCAAAAGGACTTGAAACGGTTGAGTCACGTTCAAGATAGCGTTCTAAACATCTTGCTTCACCGCTCGGAAACACAACAGTATATTGCTGACGACCGTCAATCGCTTCATGCACTACCAAGACCGAACCATGTTCGTTTGTCCTGATGTTAACAACTCTATCTCCTACGTGAAATTCCGGCATAAATTAAGATTATATTAATTCCGATAGTTTCACAAACCGTGTGTCATAACCCTTATGGTCGGAGGACTTTAAGGTGTCCACATTTTTTACTTCAAAGGGTGGCTGTTGTGAATGATCTCTCTCGTAAACGATATACATATCGCAATCTTTGAGAGCGACATAGGTGTCTGTCCGTTGCGCAAGTGCTGCAGCAGACAATAACTTGGGTCGTCCTTTTATGCAAAAAGGAGTTCCAATTTGTTTGTTATGAACAACTATGTACTTCGTCTCCATCATAGCTGGTTCGATGTCAATAGCTCCCGGTGTCAAGCCGGTTCCAATAGCGATATACTCGGCAGAAATTAACTCTCGGAGTGCATTGACATATGTAGAACCTTCTCGAGTAATAAGCAATACCCATGCATCTTCTCCCACAGGTGCAATTGCACGAACGGTTGTTTGTTCCTCGGATGTGAAGAGAGTGTCCGGATCGGTGTCTAATTCGTTTTGAGGAATAGGCTTCCGATAAAAGTGCTTATCAATCAAACGCAAGGTTTCCGAATTGTCGGAATCTTGATCCAAGGCTAAAGCCATGCAATTGGTGGTTGTGGCATAAGGAGCGAACACTTTGCCAAGAACCTGTTGGAAGTTGTCGTGCAAGAATTGCTCTGCCTCGTCTTGCACTTTCGGTTTGATAGCAAAGAAGTTATACTGCGATTGGAGAACACTCTTGATGTTCTCCCGGAATATGCTCCGGATCTTCTGGGTGTGTTCTCCGGCTCCTTGCACGTAGCATGCCAACACAAAGAGGAAGTTGATGTTGTACGTCTGAAGAATTAACGTATCACGGTCAAACAACCGGTTCTCAAAATGATAGGATATGCGATAGTTCTTGCCATCAATCTTAACCAATTGCAAGTTATCATCGGTATAGTTGTTCAATTGGTCTGCTTGCAGATGACCGCGAATGAAGAAGTTCGGAGTGATATTATAACCCTCCGTTGTATTATCGCGATATTGTAGGTTCTCCCGCTCAAACTCTTCCGGGGCACGATTGAAGAAATCAATATTGTATTGAATTACATTCTTGGCATAGGTGAATTGCTTGTAGATCGAGTTAGGACCGATATCGTTATCATCCTTGTAGTACTTACTGTCGCCGATGAAGTAGATCTGTTTCTTATCCTCTATCAATGAACTGTCTCGGTAGATATGGTCAATAATCTTGCCATCTTTCTGTTCTTTCAATCCTCCGCGTATGTCGCTGTCACCGATGAGCGAATCAATCATGTCCTCAAAGACGAGGTTGAATTCACGAACGAGCATCGCTTGCTCATCGTCATTGTCCTTGCTTTGAACATATTGCGATTGCTCAAAGAACGTAAAGAGTAAATTCCACAGTTGCACCATCTCGTCCGTGAAATACTTACGGCGGTTTTGGCGCAAGACACGAACTCCCTTGCCACTATCAATCATCGATTGAATCGTATCGGGTTTGAGCAGTTCATATCCAAAAGCAGGACGAACGTTGAACTTAAATTCCCGGTTCAGATAATTCAGCACGGAGTAGAATAGGACTATCAGTTCCTCATCAAAGTTGATGGCTTTCTGCTTGGTGTGCGGATTCAGGTACACAGGAGTACCGTTTTGAATCAAAGCCTGCGTATTGGAGATAGTCTTTTGCCAATGAATCTTGTTCAGACCGGAGTGCTTTAGGCGGGTGATATACGTGAAGAGGTTCTTGTGCTCCTTATCGAACTTCAAGAGGGATAGGATGATATCAATCATCGTTTCGCTCCTTGGTCCTTGGTGCGAAACCACATTTTGCATTATCTCCGCTTCTTCTCCATACTTGTCTTTGCGTTGAAAATAGTGCTTGATGGCACGGTATACCCATACGGAAAGGCTGAACACATTTGCTTGGTGTTCCTGCTTGAGTTTATCGAAATCGATGATCTCTTCAGGCTCATATTCACCAAATGCCTTTCCGTCAATGATAAATACTTTCGGCAGGATAAACACCACATCAGGAATCCTGCGTGAAAGGAAATAGCCTACGTATGGTATTTTGGCTTTTCCGTCACGCAGTTCCGTGAAATAGTGCGGGTCAAGCAGTTTGCTCAACCGTTCTTTATTATAGCCGTATTGTTCAATCAGTATTTTCATTTAGGAGATACACCTAAGTATGTCATAAACTGATGGATTATCTCAGATGCATGTTCATCGTACAGATCTTTGAAAGTGAACTGAGCGACATCTTTGCTATCCGCAGACTCTTTCTTGCAGAAGAAATACTTATTGTTTCCAGTCTCGTCACGAAGTACCTCATACCAAAGGTAGAACATGACTTTGCTTTTGAACTCATTCGCATCAACGGAATGTTTGATGAAGAAGTTACCCATTTGCTTGTCTTCACTTTGGGTGAGGTCGAAAATATGTTTGTTTACTTTCTTGATAAAGTCCACCCAAGAATAGGTTTTCTCCCCAATAGTAATTTCAAACGTGCCGGACTTGATTTTTTCGCTATAGTTGATGGGCACGTATTCCCATTCCCAACGGCGTTTGAACGCGCTATCCATCGGGAAGAGCGATTGGTCGGAGGTATTCATGGTTGCAAGAATGTGCAAGTTGGCCGGTAGGCAAAGCTTTCCGTCTTTGATACCTTCTTTGTCCTTCAAAATATCTTGACCATCTTTATCTTTGGCTTCACAAAGATATTTTGCCAAGTCCTTGTCAGCTTTGATCTTATATTCGGATTTACCGTTCTTTCTATCCAATAATTGGAACAGGTCACCAAATATTTGTGCGCAGTTGCCACGATTGATTTCCTCAATTACCAGATACGTTGGTTCCGTGGGGTTATTGTATGCGTAGATGTAAGCATCTGCAAAGACTTGCGGTACGAACTCATACACAATTTCTTCTTCTTTGCCGGACAATGTCTTAGCTGCATTTGTGGTTGGTTTCATTGTCGGCTTATAGCACCCAACAAACGAAGCATAATCTGTGTCTGGATGGAAGGTGGTACGGAAAACGTTTGGTAGATCTTGATCTTCATCTTCATTTAGCCATTCTCCGGTTTGTTCCTTTACTACATGGCTCTTTCCTGTACCGGGAGCACCATAGTAAATGATCTGATCAGACTTGTTCGCCGGTGCGTTATCTTGTCGTAGCGGCTCAACCTCTCTCTCAATAGTAGTCTTACGCGGAGTAATATCCAAAGCCGTACTTACTAATTGTGCATAGTTCTCCAAGTCAGCACGTGAAACACTTCCGTTCAACTTAAACTCTTGCTTCTGCTCTATAAGATATGGGTGCATACCAGAAGCAACGTAAGATTTGTAGATACGGAATGGTCCAACGGGCTCATTGCCATCTTTGCTAATAGCCTCTCCTTCATTTAGAACCGTGTCATATACTCCCTCTTGGTTAAAGACAATTTCATCAAGATTATTGTCTCGGATCTTGTATTGGGTCTCTTCGGTAAAGGTGTTAAGCAACATCTTCAGACCGTCTTCCAACTTAGAAGCAAAAGGCTTATCCTCTAACCATGCCGCAAGGAGTTTGTTAACATCCTCGTTTGAGTGGCTAGACAAGTACAAGTCAACCAAAATCATATTGGTAGCAAAAGCTAACTTCTTTTGGAAACGACTAGATCCTGTCCTTTCAGACAAGCCAGAAGCCACAAAATTAATCTTCGCCAAATGGAAGAACAACTCGATTCCAACTTGTAACGCTTCAAGTTGAGCAGTGAATAACGGGGTCTTGTTTACCAAAGAAGAAATCTTCTCTGCAGCAGCAGGGAACTTTGCATCTATCTGCTGTGCAAGATTGTCTTCTAACTTGATAGACGTCAGACTGCCGTTGATACTCTCCTTTGAATATGTCACTTGCGCTTGCTTGTCGTTAGCCACATAGATAACATACAACGAAGCAATAACGGAACGCAATTGCGACAATGAGGATTTGATTCCTAATCTAAGATTGAGTTCATCTCTTTCTCTTAGTTGACTTGGATAGTTTGCCATATCTTATAAGTTTTCGTTTTTAACTATTTCAAGGGCGATAGCCTTAGCCAATAATGGCGGTACAGCATTGCCGACTTCCTTCATCTGAATTGTCTTTGTGCCATAGAAGATAAAGTCATCAGGGAAGGATTGTATTCTCGCAGCCTCACGAGTTGTTAAACATCTATCTAAAATAGGATGTGTAAAGCGACCGGAAGAAGGAGTATCGAAACGCGTGGTGATAGTTGCAGCAATACCATCTTCGAGTAAACGACACCAAGTGCCACTATAGATAGACTTTGTGCGATGTTCCGGAGGAAGAACTTCTTTGCCTGCACCCTTCGGAATTAAAGCCAATCGCTCTAGTGCTAACTTAGAATGTGCGGTAGCAACATGGTTATATAGTACCTTACTGTTTCTACGCATTTCCTTTTGATATTCCGTAGTTGGCTGCTTGTCATATTTAGAGGTTTCTTCACCTTCACCAGATGCTATAAATGGCAGATCATAAATAGCCTCCTTTACGGTTGTGTGCCTTCCGTTTGGCTTAGGAAGATCTATCGTGTTCTCTCCCAATTCTCCAATAAAAACAGCTCTTCTTCTGTCTTGTGGCACACCAAAGTCAGTGGCAGTTAAGACTCCGTATTTTACTTGGTAGCCTAACTTTTCAAATGCTTCTACAATTTGGTTTTTGAAATAACCATCGGAAGTCGTTATTATATTGGGAACATTCTCCAATACAAAATACTTAGGCGTGAATTCTTTCACGAATCTCACGTATTGCTGGAACAAGAAATTACGAGGATCATCGAGACTCAACCGTTTTCCTTTTTGCGAAAAGCCCTGACAGGGAGGTCCACCTATGATCACGTCAATATGTGGATGTTTTCTATGAAGAGCCTCCACGTCAATTTGACAAATGTCTTCCGCATAAACATCTGTGCCTTTGTGGTTCAGTTGATAAGCCTTAGCAATGTCTTTGTCAAATTCCACAGCAAAAGCAATCTCAAAGCCAGCCTGTCTAAAGCCTTCGGACATGCCGCCTACACCAGCAAATAAATCACCTACAATCATTTTTCATCAAGTGCATTTAATCTTGCTTTCGCAATGTTATAGTATTCTTCATTTAGTTCAATACCGATATACCTGCGACCCAATTGTTTTGCAGCGACGCAAGTAGATCCACTTCCCATGAACGAATCGAGCACAACATCGTCAGGATTAGTTAGTGTTTCGATAAGTTGTTTCATTATGGAAAGCGGCTTTTGGGTGGGATGTTTACCAAAAGTCTTTTCTGACAATGGGCAAACAGAAGATTCCATAAAGTCGTGGCATACCTTTCCGTTGTTATGGAATGTGCCAGAAGTCCCTTCATTCACAAAGTAGATCCAACACTCTGTAGAATTCACGTATTGAATCTTCATATTTCGTGGCATAGGATTGGTTTTATGCCAAATGCCAGTAGTCTTATAATAGAAACCTGCCTCCTCTGCCAACTTAATAACATCTCCAACCTTGATAATAGCCATGAAGATAATCAGAGTTCCTTTCTTCTTCAAAACTCGATTACACTCCTGAAGCCACAATCGCATATTCTGTTGCCACTCATCAAACTCGAGATTATCCCAACCTGCGTAGGCAAACTGGTTCTCTCTCATCTTCTTTAGATTGGTGTTGCGGTTGTGCATAAACAACCCCAAATTATACGGAGGATCAGTAATGATACAATCAATGCTATGATCAGCAAAACCTTGCATCGTGGCTGTGCACTCAGCATTGATAATCTGCGATTCTATTTTCTTGGTTTTAGCCATAGATTTCATTCAAAGGCAACACCCGGCAGGTACCACAGGCCGACCAAAGCCCACACCTGCTGGGATTTCCGTTGCCATATTTCTTTTCGTTGCGCTCATTGTCTTGGTCGTTCGTGGTAGAGCGGTTTTCTTAATCGAGGAAGATCCAACTGTTGGCGATGTCACTCGCTTTGTCGTTGTCCGGCTCTCCGTCTCGGATGAGGTCTTCTATCGGATAGATGCCGTCATCCTCCGTTCCTTGGAGATTGTCTTCCATCTCTGCGCGATACTCCATCTCGTCCTCGTCCAGATAGACATGAAGTGTCGCATGTTCATAACCGTTAGGATTGTCTAAATACTCCTGAACTGCGTCGTAGATTCGTTCTTCCAACGCGTTAATGTCTTGAATACTTGTCATAATTTTGGTCGTTTGTGGTTTATAATTATTGGTCGTGATTTTGCATAGGCACACAAAATCGGGCACAAAGTTACTACTTTTTTCTGACATATGCAAATTATTTTGCATATTGCTGGAAAATCTGGCTAAAAACAGGTGTTAGAAATTAGTTCGATAAGGAACCACAGCGCTAATCCCGCTTCTAACAGTCCAACTACAAGACCTATTAACTGTTCCATGATTTTTCTTGTTTTAGGGTTTGGTGCACCGCCGACTCTCACGAGCCGACGGTTGCTTGACTTTCACAATCTTCAAAACTTTCAATCTTATGACAACGAACAACTTGCAAACGCAAAAGCAAGTATATCTTATATACACAGCAGTACACCTGCCACGAACATCATGCCTACAATTCCGATGGTGTCCATCACCAAACTCAAAACATTCTCTTTCATAATCGTACTATTTTAAGGGTTCTTTTGTAAATCTGGTGCAAAAGTACTACCTCAAAAAGACACTACACGTCCGAAGCTTTGAAAAAATGCAAAATATCTGCATTTTTATTGCTTTTCAATACCTAAAAGAGCATTTATGTCGTTCAAAAGCAAAGTTAATTCCTGTTTGGCTTGATCAACTGCTTCTGGTAATAATGGATAAACATGTCCCTTGCTGGTATTCACGTCGAAATCACAGGTCCAACCCAAATATACATTCTCATCATCTACTCTAAACGTCCGACACTTGCATCGTCCACCCTCTATGGCATACGATTTCTTTATGCCAAACATGTCAACATAATACTTATCCACCTCAAACTCATAATCGTCTTTCAGGTAACTCTTATTCAAGATCTCCCATATCTTTTTCTTGGTCTCTTTCATCATTTCACGTATCTTGTCGTAGATACTGGGCAACCAAATGGCATCGTCGGGAACAGGCAAGTCGTATTCGTTCTCAAAATCCGTGGCCTGAATACCCAACTTATCATCGATGAAGATCGTCTTAGCCAAGCACTTAGTCTCATCAAAATCTAATACGTAATATAACGTACGATGATCCTTTCCGTTCATCAAAAAGCAATCTCCCTTTTTCATAATATTAAAATTCATTTTCGTGTCATTTTTTTGATTTCCGCTGCAAAATTACCACCTTAAAAAGACACTACAAGTCCGAAGCTTTGAAAAAATGCAAAATATCTTCATTTTTTTATTCAAAGCCTCCTATTATGAACGAATTAAGGATTTTTGTAATTCAATAAGCACTTGGTGCATCTTGTCGAAATCGGAAGTTCTCTCCAGTGTCTTCTCATTCATATAACAATGCTTATTGACTTCAATCATCAACGAGTGGTAGGGATGATCGGTCTCTACTGTCTTGGAATTGGAGAAAGGTTTGTTGAATGCCACTCGGTATCCGTGTTGACGGAAGAAATCAGCCACATGGCGCAACGTGCTTTCTGCGGGCTTTGTATGATCTTCGTTATAACCGATACAGATGTCGATGTCTCTATACTCATGTGCGTTCGGACATAGGACATTATCGTGCTCGGAAAAAGAGTGGCAATCGAGAACCAGCGGCAAATCACCTCCTTTCTCAATATCGGTCTTAAGCCAGTTATAATGTATATAATAACTTCTCATCATACTCTCCTTTGTGGGACGAGGTGCATTCTTTAGACCTGTAATCAGCGACAAGTCGTACTGAATACCAAGACCGCGTTGCTCCAACGGATCATCAATGAGCCGTTCGGCATCGCAAACAATACGATTGAATAGGAAATTGACTTGGGTGGTTCCTGGCAATTTCTCTCCGAATAAGTCACTGGTATAATGATCGGTCAGCCAGCGAGCACACTCCAATAGGTTAATGCCGTGGTCTGCGTACCAATCTTCCATACCTGCAGGGAAGTACGTACCATTGTGAGGAACATTGCGGATGATGTAAGAATAGGGTGCCGTGAACGGTTTTTGAGGGATAACACCAATTGCTTGGTGGAATGTCACAGAAATGCGACGGGTTGTTTTGTTTTCCATAATGCGGTTTGTTTTGATATTTATAATAACCGCCTTATCTGACAAGTAAGAGGGTCGTATGCCTGATAGCACGCGACCCTCTCGCATGCCATTAGCATCTTTCTTTTACGTCGGGAGCAAAAGGCGAACATTACCGACGGTGGTCAAAACCGAGTGCAAAAGTACTACATTTTTTTGATATAACCAAATTTATTTTGATATTTGTACTAATTTCTCCATTACTTCCCAGAACTTAGCCGGTAAGCGCTTGCGCATCTCGACGATGGTGGGATCGGGGATCTCGTCATAAAAGGCTTGCGCGATACCGCCGGTGATGCAAGCGAGCGTGTCACTGTCTCCACCAAGCGAAACAGCAAGTCGGATTGCCGAAGTGAAGTCCGTGCTGTCCAAAAATGCGATGATTGCCGGTGGAACAGTTCCTTGACATGAACCTTCCCAGTTATACTTCGGACGTATCTCGTCGCAAGTGTGATGCAAGTCATAACCAAACTGCGCCTCAATATAATCGCGGATAGCCTCTTTCGTCTCACCTTGCCGAGCCATGAAGATCGCTGCTGCAACCGCTTGCGCACCTTTGATGCCTTCCGGGTGATTGTGCGTAATCTCTGCGGAGCGTTTGCCCAAATCAAGTGCTTCCTCAAGTGTTTTGGCTACCCACCCACATGCCGATGCACGCATGGCAGAACCGTTGCCGTATGAGTTATATGGATGACGCTCGGTTGAATGAGCATAACTCATCTCCTCATCTTCCGTGAAGTCACCAAGTAACTGCGGAGCAAACAACCAGCGGTAAAAGCCACCTCCGTAACCACCCATAGGGCAGGGGAATTGTTTTGCCCATGAAACAAGTTTCTCCTCCAACGCTGCTTGTGAACGATCGGTGGAAACCAACCAATCAGCGACAGCGATGGTCATAATGGAATCATCGGTGTAGTTGCTTTCTGAAGTGAAATACTTGAACTGAACATCTTTCGTGTTGTCAAACTCATAAACGGAGCCAACCGTATCGCCAATAATGGCTCCCAAACAAGGAAATTGCTGCGTTTTCATATCAATAGTCCTCCATATAAATTTCCATATCATGCACATCATCTACATCCTCATCAAACCCCAATAGATAATTGTCATTCGGTGAGTGTTTACGTTTTTCCTCCCAATAATCACCCTCCGACTCCGATTCGTACGATGAACTGCTGTATGAACTGGATGCGTATGTGGTTTTCTCCACAACCGGATCAACGGCAACAACCGGAATATATGGCTCTTCCTCAATCACCAGATTCATCGTATCAATCTCCGGCTCCAAACTAATCACTTCCGTCGAGTCTTCGGACACGAATGTTTGTTCCTCTGCCACTTGAGCTTTGGTGCATCCCATCAGTACCACCGTCAGGATCGCAAACAGGTAATTTTGTGCTTTCATAACCATGTACTTTTTCAATTTCGGTGCAAAATTACACCTTCAAAAAGACACGACAAGTCCGAAGCAACGAAAAAATACAATAAATCTTCATTTTTTCTTCATTTTCTTCCATTTTTCCCGTGTAGCACATTATAAAAAGAAATCTTTCCCCCCTTTTTTATAAGGTGCTCGTTTCACTCGCGGCTTGTGGTCTTCATTTCATTCAGACAATTTTTTTGAAAGGAAGACAGAT
>OCTW013396345.1_pt1 | contig 19627 bp, 17 predicted proteins | sample 1539671 | NCBI WGS metagenome assembly OCTW01 (sample SAMN02144230, study PRJEB22623) | gut metagenome | biome: sheep rumen | host: Ovis aries | place: New Zealand
AAATCGCGAATGAGTATGACTATATGGCTTGCCCGTCCATGTTTATCGGGAAAGAAAAGATCTATGAAGCACATGTCGGTGAGAAGTATGACGAGTGCAAGGCGCATGTGAAACAGGTGCTGGAAGCCGCGATGGCGTAAGCCGCAGTGCAGCCGCAGCGTTGCAATACTACTTTATACAGAAGAATTGGCGAAGCTGCCGCTTTGGAGAGATGTTTCCGGAGCGGCAGCTTTCGTGATTTGTCATGTGGTAGAAATGTCTTGAATTCAGTACAATGCTATGCAGTTATGGCGTATTGCATAACCCCCGGCCCGGCACAAAATCAAGTTATTCGTACAAATGTTGTCCCGACAACATATTTGCTGGACATCCCATGGTATAACACTTTCAGAACGTAAGAAGGAGGAAGAAGAAATGGCAAAGAAAATTGATCTTACCCGTACCGTTTATGAACTTACACAGGAATATCCTGAACTGATACAGATTATGGTAAAGCTTGGCTTCACGGAAATTACGAAAAAGTCCATGCTGATGTCCGCCGGCAAAATAATGACAATTCCCAAAGGAGCGAAACTGAAGAATATCCCGATGACGGATGTTGTCACGGCGCTTCTCTCCAATGGCTTTGAGCTGACAGGGGAAATGACTGCTCATCAGATACCGGACAAGAAGCCGGTTCCTATGCCCCGCGCAAAACTGCAGGACGATCCGGAATCCCGGGAACGTCTGGAACAGCTTAAAGCGTACCTTCGCCGGCTCGCGGATGGTGAAGATCTTGAAAGCGTCCGCGCTGATTTCGTGGAAAAGTTCCAGTCAGTTGATGCGGCAGAAATTATGAAGGCCGAGCAGGCACTGATGCAGGAAGGCACGCCTATTACAGAAGTGCAGAAGCTCTGCGACATTCATTCTGCTCTGTTCCATGGAGCAACTAAACAGGAACAGATTGACAATGCGGAAAAAGCCGTGCAGCAGTCGCTGCTGATGCATAGACTGAAACGGAAAGACAAGGCGGAAGCTTCTGCGCCTGTTCAGGGGAATGCGAGCCCGGCAGCGGGCCTGCAGGCAGACAAGAGCGCGAGCCCGGCAGCGAACCCATACGCGGACAAGAACGCGAAGGCAGCTGCGCTGGAAGCTGTGCAGGGACACCCGCTGCAGACATTCACGCGTGAAAACAACGCCCTTACCGCACTTCTGGACGAGTATAGGAAGACGAAGGATCTTTCGCTTGTTTCAAAGATCCGCGATCTGTCCGTCCACTACGCGAAGAAGGGAGATCTTCTCTACCCGCTTCTGAAAGTGAAATATGACATTTCCGGGCCGTCCAACGTCATGTGGTCTGTAGACGACGAGATCCGGGATGAACTGGGAGATTTGTGCAAGAGGGCGGATCATGACGACGCATGGTTTGAGAGACTGGATGCGGTTTTAACACGCGCCGGAGAAATGATTTATAAAGAGCAGAATATTCTGTTCCCGATCTGCGCGGTCTATTTCTCGGAAGAGGAATGGAAGGAGATTTACCGGGATGCGAAGGATTATGCGGTATGCTTTGGCGTGACCGGGGAAGTCTGGAGTGAAGCGGAGAATGCGGGATCTTCTGCTGCTGTTTCCGCGACTTCGGGCAGCGGCGAGATTGTTTTGCCGGGCGGACACATGACGCCGGAGCAGCTGCGGGCTCTGCTGAACACGATCCCGATGGAGATCAGTTTTATCGACGCGGGCAATATCAACCGTTTCTTCAATGAAGGACCGAAGGTATTCAAACGCCCCGGCATGGCAATTGACCGCGAAGTCTTTTCCTGCCATCCGCCCAAAATCGAGCCGATGGTCCGCCAGATTATTGAAGATTTCCGGGAAGGCAGAAGAGACAGCGTTCCGGTCTGGATGGAAAAGGGCGGAAAGACGATGCTTGTAACCTATATGGCGGTCCGGGACGCGGATGGAAACTATGTCGGCACCGCCGAGTTCGTACAGGATATGGAGTTTGCCAAAGAGCATTTCCGGAAATCCGAGTAATACAGTCCGGCATCTGCACATGCACAGCGCAGACACCCGGAACAGCATGCGGCACAGCGCAGACACCCGGAGCGGGGGGCAAGGGCAGGGTCGGAACTGCAGGCAGGTAAAAGTCAGAACGGCGGGCGGACCCGGAGCGTGAATTCGTTTTTACGGCAGAGGATCAGGCCTTCCCGCTGCATTTTGCCGAGTTCACCGGACAGTGCGCTGCGATCGACGCCCAGATATTCAGCAAGTTCTCTGCGGTCAAACGGAATCCGGAAATGCGGGCTGCCGTTTTCCAGCGCCTGTGCCGAAAGATAGGACAGGACCCTGTCGCGGATGGTTTTCGGAGCGATGTGCATCATGCGGGTTGAGAGTCCCAGATTTTTGCGCGCGGAAATCCGCAGCATGTTGCGGATCAGCTGCTGGTGGAAGGCACAGCCTTTTTCACAGGTTGTCATCAGCCTGTTCATGTTTAAAAACAAAACCGACGTATCCTCCGCCGCCACGACATCGCACAGGAGTTCCTGTCCCTGAATTGCCGCGTAATTTTCGGCAAAGATCGACCCCTGATCTACACGCCCGAGGATATGGCTACTGCCCCAGTAGAAATTGAGCACAATGTTGACGCTGCCGGATAAAACAAGCCCGATATCCGCCACGGTATTGCCAGCGGACAGAATGATTTCTTCTTTTTGATACATGTGTTCCCGCGCCTGCAGGCAGGGGAGAAGAAGCCTGAGTTCTTCTTCCCGGATTCCCTGAAACAAGGCTGTGCCGGTTATAAATGTCAGATCCATAAATGCTTATCCTGTAAAAACATGTGATAAAAATTCTCCCCCGGGCAGCTGCCTGCACCGGGGGAGAATTCTTTACTAATCAGCTCATGTACGAAACTGCGATACTCTATATAAGTCTGACGAAAAAGATCTGTTCAATCTATCGTTTGTTAATCTATATAAAAGAAAAGGCACTTTGCACTTGATCTATTAGTGCGTAACCGGCTCGAATCAGAGCTTTGTTACGTTAACGGCCTGCGGTCCCTTCTGACCCTGAATTACATCGTACTCAACAGCCTGGCCCTCGTCGAGAGACTTGAAGCCTTCCATGTTCAGTCCGGAGTAATGAACGAATACATCGTTTCCTTCAGAATCGGAAATGAATCCATAGCCCTTCTGGTTGTTAAACCACTTAACAGTACCCTTGTTCATTCTAATACCTCCAAATGCATGAATGAAGAATTTCTTGGTATCTGTACTTTAGAGTATTAAAGTACCTATACACATCAAATTTAACATACGTTTTTTTAAAAGTAAAGCAATTCTGCTCTAATTTTCAGTCTGTTTTGCTTTCCACGCAAGAATCGAAAGGATCAATGCCGCGACTGCCGAAATTCCGATACAGACCTTCATACCTGCCGGGAAATACCGGAATTCAATGTTGTGCTCTCCCGCCGGAACATCAATTGCCATCAGGCCGAAATCTGCGCGGATGAGCGGTGTTTTGACGCCGTCGACGTAAGCGGTAAAGCCCTTGTCATACGGTACGGAGAAGAAGACCAGATTTTCCTTATCAAGCTTTGCCGTGGCGGTAAAACCGTTCTTCGTGAAGGAAAACGCAGTGCAGGCGGTCCCGGCGCGGGCCGTGCAGTTGTCTGCAAACGCCTGATCGGATACGGGAAGATCCGGACTGCCTTTTCGCAGCAGATGGCCGTAGGTCTCCGCATCGTCCGCGCCAAGAATCAGTTCTCTTGTCAGAATTCTGTCCGCGAGCGTTCTGTCCGCAATCCCCGCGTATTCGTCCTCGGTGATATACGAATCAAACGTAAAGCCCATCGGAATGAAGTTCGTATTTTCGTAGATATTGAAGCCGTTCGAATTACCGGCATAGACATAACCCTTGATGCCGCCCTTGTCTGTGTAACTGTTTTTCTGGCTGATCTGCGCGTTTTCGAGGTAATAGCGGCCGGACAGCAGCGCCCGCGCGCCTGCCCTCGACAGATCCATCTTGGAATCCACGGTTCTGGAAACGCCGATCGCTTCATAGAAGCGGAAGATGGACGGATTGACCGTACTTTGGAAACAGTGCAGCGTAGGATATCCCCAGACCATCTCGTAGTTGGTCGAGGAGCCGTCCGCTTCAGCCCTTGCGAAAACACCGCCTTCCGAAGGCTCCGTGCTCACCGGCAGAACCGGTGCATTGGCAAGCTGGTCGTGCCATTTGGTGCCGCCCGAGCGTGCGATCAGTGTATTCCCGTTGAATACCACGCCCATCGTTGTGATCAGGCACATGAGAGCGGTCAGAGCAACGAAGCGGCGGGGCAGAAGGGAATTGCTGTCCGGCACCGGGTTCGCCGGGGGTGTTCCGTCCGCCGCCCGTTCCGTAACCTGCCTGCGCAGCGGATAGATCCAGATCAGATAAACGACAAACGGTACCTGCACCAGCGTGAAAATCATCCCGACCCAGAACAGCTCCGGGTATTCCATGATCCTGAACCATGCGACGGTGCCGTCCTTTGCCTTGGAAGGCAGAATGGCAATCAGCGCGAAAATCAGATCCGCGGCAAAACAGACCGCGGCACCGGCCCGCAGTTCCCCGTAATCCTGTTCTTCCAGCTCGATGGCAGTCGCAAGCGCCATAAAAAGAAGCGGCATGAAAAACCACCTTGCATAGTATTCGGAGTTGAACGCGGAGAAGACCGAGTTCAGAACCGGAACAAACGAGATGACAAGACAGGTCAGAAGGAGCCTCCGCAGGCGGTCACTGCGCCGCGGACATGCTGTCCTTCGAAGATAGGCAATCACCCCCGTAAGGGCAAAGCCCGGCAGATACGCGGAAAGCGAACTGTTGCGGATCTGTTCGCTCGCGAACATGGAAGCGCGCCCGACGATATCCGGAACCATAAACATGGAGCGGATGATCGCAAGCGGCGTCACCGGCTCGGAGTAAGCCAGCATGTCATAACCCAGAAGCACATCGGAAAGCCGCGTGTTGCCGGAAACCGTATCGAAAACCTGAATCAGGAAAAAGGCCGCAAGGCAGAGCCCGAGCGCGCCGTACAAAAGAAGCGACAGGATTTCAGGAAGCACCGCACGGAGGTTTTCGCCAAAACGGGGCGCGGCTTCCTCCACGGCGCTCGCATTGATGGCAGTGCTATCCGCGGCGAGTTCCCGGCCGGCTGCCCCGTCCGCAGCAGCGCTCTCCGCGGCAGGCTCCTCCACGTCGCACGCCTGCGACACAGCCCCGCAAATAGCGCGCCTTCGAAGCCCGGCGTTACCCGCATAGTAAATAAAATAATAGATAATAATGAATACAACTTCCCCGTAAAAGAAGAAATAGTTGAGCACGGCCATGAACGCCGTCATGAGAGCAAAGGGAATCCGGCGTTTCTTCTGAACAAAATCGTCGAATACAAGAAGATACAGCGGGAAGAACGCAATCGCTTCATGGAAATGCTGGAAGACGATGTTGCAGGCGCTGAAGCCGGAGAAGCTGTACAGGAGGGCACCGAGGAGTGCGGCGCGGTCTGTTTTGACGCGGCGGCGGAGCCATGCGAAAGAACATGTGAGCGCTGTCCCGTACTTGAGCGACATCAGAAACGGAAGAATGTACGGTATCGTCTTCTCCGGGAACAGGCAGGCCAGCCAGAAGAACGGGCTGCCCCACAGATAAAACGCGAAGGAACCGCCCATGCTCGAGCCGAGGTCGACCTTCGGATTCCAGAACAGCATGCCGTTCCGCACAGCCCGCGTCGCGAGAATGTAAAACGGAACCTGCTGTACGTTGTAGTCGCCGTAATAGAAGAAATATCCGCCGTGATAAATAATAAAAGGGAGTACCGCTATCAGGTACAGCAGTACTCCGGTGAAAAACACCTTTCCGAAAGTGATCTTATGCTTGTTTGTCTGTGTTCTCATTTTCCATCCGGTCCAGTACCATATCGTATCCATCGTTGCCGTAATTGAGCGAGCGGTTAACGCGGCTGATCGTAGCGGTCGAAGCGCCGGTTTCCTCTGCGATCTTCAGATACGTCTCGTGCGCGCGCAGCATGGTCGCAACCTCGAAACGCTGCGAAAGCGACAGCAGCTCGTTCACGGTGCACAGGTCCTCGAAGAACTTGTAACACTCTTCCTTATCCTTGAGCTCGAGGACCGCGCCAAAAAGGTGGTCCACGGCGTCTGTTCTGATCTTTTTATTCATATGCAGTCTCCCTGTCTGATAACCCTTGTCATGAAAACCTTCCGACGGCATATTTTAGCATTTTAACGTAAGAAAGTAAAGCTCCGGCAGAGACGTTTGTACATATTCACGGATTTGCGCAAATACACAGACTCCCGGTTGCGCGCGCCGCCCATTAATGTTAAGATATCCGCTATGAGCGTACAGATGTCCGCCGTAAAAAGACTTTCATCTGCCGCCCGTCATGATGAAACAGAAACAGGGAACAGAGGCACGCATGAGCACAGAGTATTATCTGATCCGGAAGAATGCGGTACCGGAAGTCCTCCAGAAAGTCGTGGAGGTCAATAAGCTTCTTGAAAGCGGCCAGGTCAGAACGGTCGGAGAAGCGGCTTCCAGAATCGGCATCAGCAGGAGTTCTTATTATAAATTCAAAGATGATATTCAGGAATTTCACGACAGCATCGCCGGTAAAACATTGACGCTCACCATGGATATCAACGATGAGCAGGGCGTCCTCTGCGATATATTAAAGATCATTGCGGATGGCGGCGCGAATATCCTGACGATTCATCAGTCCATTCCGATGAGCGGAATTGCCAATGTTTCGATCAGTGTGCAGATCATCGGCGGCACAGACAATGTTTCCAACATGATGCTGGACGGCCTTGAACGGCTTCCCGGCGTACGCAAATTAAGAATTACAGGAAGGCAGGGATTTTGACATGGTTGAGATAGCTATTCTGGGTTTTGGCACCGTTGGCAGCGGCATAGCGGAAGTCATCGACAGAAATCAGGATGCCATCCGGCGGGATTTTCCGGTCGGCATTCATGTGAAATATATTCTGGATCTGCGCGATTTTCCGGACAGTCCGTACGCGGACCGCGTCGTACATGACATCCATGTCATTATAGGTGACCCGGAGGTCGAGGTCGTCTGCGAAACCATGGGAGGCAAGAAGCCTGCCTATGAATTCTCCAAGATGGCCCTTGAAGCCGGGAAGAGCGTCTGCACATCCAACAAGGAACTGGTCGACGCGCTCGGCGGAGAGCTCGCGGTGATCGCAAAACAGCACAACTGCAGCTACCTTTTCGAGGCGAGTGTCGGCGGCGGTATCCCGATTCTGCGTCCTCTGCGCACTTCGTTCTCCCAGGAATTCATTACCGATGTCATCGGTATTCTGAATGGCACGACGAACTATATTCTGACGAAAATGGAGACGGAAGGCCTTGATTTCGGAACCGCGCTCCGGCAGGCGCAGGAGAACGGCTTCGCGGAAAGAAATCCCGAAGCGGATATCGAAGGCTATGATCCCTGCCGCAAAATCGCGATTCTGGCTTCTCTTGTCACCGGCGGAAACGTCAAGTACCAGCAGGTTCCGTGCGAAGGGATCACAAAAATCGACCGTGAAGATTTTGCCTATGCGGAAAGACTCGGCCGCGCGGTCAAACTTCTGGGCGTCTGCCATCATGACCAGAAGACAAATAAAGTCTATGTGCGCACAGCGCCGTACCTGGTGCCGAAGGGGCATCCGCTGTACAGCGTGAGCGATGTTTTCAACGCGATTCTGGTCCGCGGCAACATGGTCGGCGATCTGATGTTCTACGGCAGCGGCGCAGGCAAACTGCCAACGGCGAGCGCAGTTGTGTCGGATGTGATTGAGTGCATCCAGAACAGAGGCCGCAACATCGACATCGGCCTCAAAAACACGGACGCGATACTCGAGGATCCTTCGGAAGTTATGAATCAGTTCTTTGTCCGCGTTAGCAGGAGTGAACGTGAGAAGGCCTGCAGGCTCTTTGGCGACGGCATCCTGGAAGTCGAAAATGATGAGCTGCCGGATGAGTTCGCGTTTGTAACGCCTATGATCAGCGCGGCCGCGTTTGAGTCGAAGGTGCGCGAGCTTTCCACATATGAGCACAGCATCCGTCTTCTGTGAAGAATTTTCCGGGGAATCAGATTATGATCAAAGTAGTTAAATTCGGCGGCAGCTCCCTTGCCGACGCAAAACAGTTCCGCAAAGTCGGCGATATCATCCGCGCGGATGAATCCCGCGTATATGTAGTCCCTTCCGCTCCCGGCAAACGCTTTTCCGGCGACACGAAGGTGACGGATCTGCTGTACCGCTGTTATGACGCGGCGAAGGAAGGAAAGAGCTTCCGCGATCCGCTTAGCGACATCCGTTCCAGGTACAATGAGATCATCAAGGGTCTTGGCCTTACCGTTTCGCTTGACGACAAGTTCGCTGAAATCGAAAAAAGCCTGGCCTCCAGTCCGGACAAGGATTACACGGCTTCCCGCGGCGAGTATCTCAACGGCATTCTGATGGCCGCGTACCTTGGATATGAATTCATCGATCCGTCGGAAGTGATCTTCTTTACGGAAGAGGGCTCTCTGGATGCCCGTAAAACAAAACAGATTCTGGGACAGCGGCTGCAGCAGGTGAAGAAGGCGGTAATTCCCGGTTTCTTCGGGCAGGGCTTTGACGGCAGGGTCAAAACATTCTCGCGCGGAGGCTCCGATATCACCGGCTCGATTGTTGCCGGCGCTTGCAGAGCGGATGTGTACGAGAACTGGACGGACGTCTCGGGCTTCCTTGTCGCGGATCCCAGAATTGTGGACAATCCGGCGGCAATCAAGACGATCACCTACAAGGAACTGCGTGAGCTGTCTTATATGGGCGCGGGTGTTTTGCATGAAGATGCGATTTTTCCTGTCCGCAGAGAGGGAATTCCGATCAACATCCGCAATACGAACCGGCCGGAAGACGACGGCACCTGGATTGTGGAAAGTACCTGTCAGAAATCCGGTTACACAATCACCGGCATCGCGGGCAAGAAAGATTTCTGCGCGGTACTGATCTCCAAGGATATGATGAACTCGGAGGTTGGCTTTGGCAGAAAAGTGCTGCAGGCCTTTGAGGAAAGCGGAATTTCCTTCGAACACATGCCTTCCGGCATTGATACCATGACGGTCGTTGTGCATGAGTCGGAATTTATGGACAAAGAGCAGCAGGTCGTCTCCACGATTCACCGGCTTGCGGATCCGGACGCGATTGAAATCGAGTCCGATCTGGCGCTCATCGCAGTTGTGGGCCGCGGCATGAAGGCGCAGCGCGGCACGGCCGGCAGGATCTTCGCGGCACTTGCGCACGCGCATGTCAATGTCCGTATGATTGATCAGGGCTCTTCCGAGCTCAATATCATCATCGGTGTGGAGAACAGGGACTTCGAGACAGCGATCCGCGCGATCTATGACATCTTCGTTGTGACGCAGCTGTAATGCCCGCGCCCGCCCGCGGTCAAAATCCGTCGCACGACAGATCCATGCAATAGCGAAGAATTTTCCGGCATTGCATGAAAAATTCAAGACGAATTACAAGCATCCCCTCATATTGCATGAAAAAATGAGATTTTCAGGCAATATGAGGGGAATTGTTGCTTTTCTCCCAGAATCAATTATCATGGAAATGACAGATGAATTTCCGGGGAGGACACAGGATTGAACGAGCGCGTGCGCAATGCCAGAAAGCAATGGAACAAGCTGAAAGGAAAAGGAGTCAGAGCGCATCTTGACTATATCTTCGAGTATTATAAAGGCTGGCTGTTCGCCGCGGCCTGCGTGATTTTCCTTGTCGCATACATCATCAACATGGCAGTTACCAGAAAAGAAAATGTGCTGAATGTCTTCATGCTCAACGCTTCCGGCGCACAGTATAATACCGATGCCGAAGCCGGAAAATTCATGGAAGAGAATGGCTTCGACGAGAAGAAACAGCAGGTTATTATTGACGATATCGCTTATCTGACACCGGGCGGAATCGCAAATTCGAACGATATGGCGGCAGTCGAGAAGATTACCGTATATGCAGCAAACGGAGACATTGACGTAATGATCGCCGATGCCTACAATTTCTATTATTATTCGGATACCAATCTGTTTGCGGATCTGAGAGATGTTCTGCCGCAGAAGGAACTGGACCAATACAAAGACACCATCTATTACGTCGACCGTAAAGACATGGAAGAAAGACAAGCCTACGCGGAAACCGACGATGCCGTGAACGCGAAGCCGGATTATGAAGCGGCGGCTGTATATGAGAAGAAGGACAGCTTCAAAAGACCGGACCCGTCGAAAATGCAGGATCCGGTGCCACTTGGCATCATCGTGACCGACGCGCCCTATATACAGAAAAATGAACTGTATCCGGAGACGGTGGCAATACTCGGCTTTGCTTCGCAGGGGAAAAACAAAGACAACGCACTCCGTTTCCTTGAATATCTATATAAGTGAGCAGGCCGCGGAAGGCCCGCCGCTGATCCGTAAAGACACTGCAATTCGGTTTGCATTATCCTTTCTTCTGGGATATTATAATCAAAAACCGTACAAATTCATAAATTAGGGGAGGGGACAGCTTTGGATTTCGGCTGTATAGAAGTAGTTGCGAAAAGGCAGAAGAACAAGGCGCTTTCTGCTGTTAAGACAATCCTTGTCGCCGTTTCCGCAGCCTGCATTCTGCTGGGCATCGGAAACTTCATTCTGCTGATTCCGGGAGTGGCGGCTGCGGCAGGCGCGTATTTCGCGGATCTCTATACATATGTTGATTATGAGTACGCGCTCGTGGACAAAGAGCTCCGCATAGCGAGAATCCTGAAAAAATCCAGGAGAAAACATCTTGCGACCTACGACCTTGAAAAGATGGAAATGCTCGCTCCTGCGGATTCAGATGATATCGCGTATCTGAAAAACCGTCAGGATAACGTCATGGATTACTCGGACGGGAACACAGACAATAAGAAGGACACATGGTATCTGTTTCTTGCGGGCAATACGAGACTTATATTAACGCTTCCTGCGGAAAGTGCGGAAGCGCGGAAACTCCTTACGGCAGTCCGGACGTTTGCACCCCGTAAAGTCGCGTCCGTCTGAAAGGATACCGGGCCCGGGAGGACAGGCGGCAGCTTTTTACAGCAGACCGCCTCATTTCTTACGCGTGACCAAATTATTTAATAGAGAATGACAATACAGCAAAACGAAGAGAGGAGAATTCTATGGCAAAGATTATCGGCGAAGCGATCACTTTTGATGATGTGCTGCTGGTACCCGCCTATTCGACGGTCGTGCCCAATCAGGTTGATGTTTCCACGAACCTGACAAAGAAAATCAGGCTCAACATTCCGATGATGAGCGCAGGCATGGACACCGTTACAGAAGACCGCATGGCAATCGCGATGGCAAGGCAGGGCGGCATCGGCATTATTCACAAGAACATGTCCATTCAGGAACAGGCGGAGATGGTGGATCGCGTCAAGAGATCGGAGAACGGCGTCATCACGGATCCGTTTTTCCTCTCTCCGGATCATACGCTCGCGGACGCCGAGGATCTGATGCGCAAGTTCAGAATTTCCGGTGTTCCGATCACGGTCGGCAGAAAGCTCGTCGGCATTATCACCAACCGCGATCTGAAATTCGAAGAAGATTATACGAAGAAGATCAGCGAGGTCATGACCAAGGATAACCTCGTTACTGCAAAGGCCGGTACTACGCTCGAAGAGGCCAAGAAAATTCTTGCAAGAAGCAAGAAGGAAAAGCTTCCGCTTGTCGATGACAATTACAACCTGGTCGGCCTCATTACGATCAAGGATATTGAAAAAACAGTCAAGTACCCGAACGCCGCCAAGGACGCGCAGGGAAGGCTTCTGTGCGGCGCGGCAGTCGGTATCACAGCGAACGTACTGGACCGTGTCGCGGCGCTTGTTGATTCGTCAGTAGACATCATTGTCCTGGATTCTTCGCATGGACATTCGGAAAACGTGCTCCACTGCCTTTCGATGATCAAACAGCACTATCCGGATCTGGACGTTATTGCCGGCAACGTGGCAACGGCGGAAGGCGCCAAAGCCCTGATCGATGCCGGAGCGGACGCGGTCAAGGTTGGTATCGGACCCGGCTCCATCTGCACAACCCGTGTCGTAACAGGGTGCGGTGTTCCGCAGGTGACCGCGATTATGGAAGCGTACGGCGTAGCAAAGGAATATGGCATTCCGGTTATTGCGGATGGTGGTATTAAATATTCCGGCGACATGACCAAGGCTCTGGCAGCCGGCGGCAATGTCTGCATGATGGGCTCGCTCTTTGCGGGCTGCGAGGAGTCCCCGGGAGCTACCGAGCTGTACCAGGGAAGAAAGTACAAGGTTTACCGCGGCATGGGTTCGATCTCCGCGATGGAAAACGGCTCCAAAGACCGCTACTTCCAGGAGAACGCGAAGAAACTTGTCCCCGAAGGCGTTGAAGGACGTGTCGCGTATAAAGGGAGTGTGGAGGATACTGTTTTCCAGATGCTGGGCGGCATCCGCTCCGGCATGGGCCTTACCGGATCCCACAACATCAAAGAGCTGCAGGAGAATTCCAGATTCGTGAAGATTACTTCCGCGTCGCTGCGCGAAAGCCATCCGCATGACATTCAGATCACGAAGGAAGCGCCGAACTACAGCATGGACGAGAAATAATCAGAACATAGGAACAATATGAGTACAGATGCAGTAAAGCGGGACGAGAACGGCACTGCCGCGCCCCTGAACGGAGAGAACAAGAATTTCATCGAGTTGGAGATCGACAAGGATCTTGCGGAGGGCGTGTACGATCATGTACATACACGTTTTCCGCCGGAACCGAACGGCTATCTTCATATCGGCCACGCCAAGAGCATTCTCTTGAACTACGGCCTTGCCAAAGAGTATGGCGGGAAGTTCAACCTGCGCTTTGACGATACAAATCCGACCAAGGAAAAATCAGAATTCGTCGATGCAATTATCGACAACGTGCGCTGGCTTGGCGCGGATTTCGGGGACAGAATTTATTATGCCAGCGATTATTTTGATAAGATGTATGAGATCGCGGTCAAAATCATCCGAAAGGGCCACGCTTACGTCTCCGATCTGACAGCGGATGAGATGCGGGAATATCGCGGCACGCTGACAGAGCCCGGCAGAAATGATCCGAACAGGGACCGCTCCGTCGAAGAAAATCTGGATCTGTTCGAACGCATGAAGAACGGTGAGTTTGCCGACGGCGAAAAGACACTTCGCGCCAAGATCGACATGGCCTCGCCCAACATCAACATGCGCGATCCGATCATTTACCGCGTTGCCCACCTGTCCCACCAGAGAACCGGCGACAAATGGTGCATTTATCCGATGTATGATTTCGCGCATCCGATTGAGGATGGCATTGAGCATATCACCCATTCGATCTGCACACTGGAATTCGAGGATCACAGGCCGCTCTATGACTGGGTTGTGCGGGAAGCAGAATTCGAAATGCCGCCCCGCCAGATCGAGTTTGCGAAGCTCTATCTTAACAACATTGTGACCGGCAAGCGCTATATCAAGAAGCTTGTCGAGCAGAACATCGTCGACGGCTGGGACGACCCCCGGATCGTGTCAATTTCGGGCCTTCGCCGCCGTGGCTTCACACCGGAATCAATCAAAATGTTCGTCGAGATGGCAGGTGTTTCGAAGAGTCAGGCAGTCAACGACTACGCGGCTCTGGAATACTGCATCCGTGAGGATCTGAAGCCGAAGGCACCACGGATGATGGCGGTGCTCGATCCCGTGAAGCTCGTCATTGACAATTATCCGCAGGGACAGAGCGAAGAGCTGGAGGCGCCGAACAACCTTGAGAATGAAGCTCTCGGCAGCAGAAAACTGACATTTGGCCGTGAGCTTTACATTGAGCGCGATGACTTCATGGCGGAGCCGGTGCCGAAGTACAAAAGGCTTTATCCCGGCAACGAAGTGCGTCTGATGTACGCGTACTTCGTGACCTGCACTTCGTATGAAACCGATGAGACCGGAAAAGTAACCGTGATCCACTGCACCTACGATCCTGCAACGCGCGGCGGAGACGCGCCGGACGGCCGGAAGGTGAAAGGAACGATTCACTGGGTAAACGCAGCTGATGCAGGAACTGTGACTGCAAGACTGTACGAAAACATCATCGACGAAGAAAAGGGCGTTTACGATCCGGAGACCGGAGAGCTGAACCTGAATCCTCACTCTCTGACCGAAGTCAGAGCGTATGTGGAACCGGCGCTGCTTCAGGTGAAGCCGTTCGACCGTTTCCAGTTCATCCGGAACGGCTTCTTCTGCGTTGACTGCAAGGATGCGAAAGACGGCGCACCGGTTTATAACAGAATTGTATCTTTGAAGAGCTCGTTCAAACTGCCGAAGAAGTGACTGCTTCATGGATCTGAACATTCAACTGAATTTGTCGGAGAAGGAGCATCTCTACCTGCAGATTTACGACTATATCCGCAGTGAAATCAGAAGCGGAAGCCTTACGGCAGGAGAGAAGCTCCCTTCGACAAGATCTTTAGCTTCCTATCTGAACATTTCTAGAAGTACAACCCAGCTGGCTTACGATATGCTTGCGGAAGAGGGATATATCGAACTGCGGCGCGGGAGCGGCGCTTACGTCTGCGAAATCGCGGACCTCCTGCCGCCGGAAAACAGCCGGCCAGCTGCCGCCGTGTCGTCTGGCTCCGGCCAGCTGCGCGCCGCTGCTCTGTCGTCTGCAACCTGCCTGCCACCTGCCGGTGAGCTGCCAGATGTTTCAGCATCGCAGCCGGCAAAAGAGAGCGGGCTGATTGATTTTTCACCCCGCAGCATCGACATGCGATCTTTCCCTTATGCGACCTGGAGAAGAATTGTCCGCGGGATTATGGCGTATGGGAACGCGGATGTTTTTACGCGGGGAGATCCGCAGGGCGACCTTCCGCTCCGCCGGACGATTGCGCACCATCTGCATCTTTCACGAGGCGTTCAATGCTCGCCGCAGCAGATTGTTATAGGTGCTGGAAACGACTATCTGCTGATGCTTCTCCGCCAGATCCTCGGGGATAGCCGGAAGATCGCGATGGAGAATCCGACTTACCTGCGCGCGTATCATATTTTTCATTCCATGGAATATGAAGTCGTGACCGTTCCGATGGACAGCGCCGGTATCGATGTGCGCGCTCTGTCGCAGACGGACTGCACGCTGGCCTATGTGATGCCAGCTCATCAGTATCCCTGCGGTATACGGATGTCGTATCCGAGACGGACGGAATTGCTGCAGTGGGCGCAGTCTGAAAAGGGCGGGCAGGAACGTTATATCCTTGAGGACGACTACGATTCCGAGTTCAAATATACCGGAAGACCCGTAAAATCCCTGCAGTCGCTCGACTCAAAAGGAAATGTCATCTATATCGGGACCTTTTCCAAATCGATCGCACCGGCAATCCGTATCAGTTTTATGATTCTTCCTGTAAGGCTCCTGTCCCGTTATCACGAAACCTGCCGCTACCTTTCCTCTACTGTTTCCCGGATTGATCAGAGTATTCTGGACGAGTTTATCAGGGACGGTTTTTATGAACGCTATCTGAACAGGATGCGGAAAATCTATAAGGCAAAACATGACCTTGCGCTTTCCCTTCTCGCCCCCTGCAGATCGCGGTTTGCTGTACTTGGCAGCGGCGCCGGCCTGCACGTTCTGCTGCGGGAACGGACAATGCTCAGCGCAGATGAAGCGCAGAAAGAGTCTGCAGGCCGCAGGGACCGGCCGCCCGGACAGAATTCGAGGGAAAGCAGGATTATAGACAGGGAACGGGAGTTGTGCGGAGAGGCCGCGGCTGCGGGCATTAAAATCTACCCGTTATATGAACAGTGTATTCCGGGGCTGCCACTGCCGTACGATGCGCCGACATGGATGATCGGCTATGCGGCACTGACGGAAGATGAGATCCGGGACGGGCTGCGGAGACTGCTGGACGTCTGCCGGTAATCAAGGCAGTGCGTGCGGCATTCTGTAGAAACAAAGCGGGCAGACAGCCGGCATCATAACCGGTTGTCTGCCCGCTTTATCAAGAGCCCGTTCTATGTGGATTCTGCCGCATAAGGAGTTTTCCCTGTGCGGATTCCGCTGCATCAGAGGTTGCTCGCAAGATGCCGCAGCTGCGAAAGTACAGCCTGCATCTTTTTCGTATAATCCGAAACCTTGCCCTTGCGGCCGGTCAGGGTTTCCCGCATGGTGCCTGTTTTGACGAAATGGATGATGTCCGACACACTTTGTGCGTCATCAATGCGCAGATAACCTGCAATATCAGCGTTCCCAAGCATCTCGTCGTAATATGCCGTCACATTTTTCCCCTGCCCCAGAAGGACCGTAAGCCCCTCCGGATCATCCTCGAGCCTGACGGACTCCAGAAACAGGAAAAGAAACGGATATTGCTCCATCAGATCGGCTTCCACCTCCAGAATTTCCTTCTGCAGGTCAAAGTAATCGATAGCTGTATCCCTGATCTCACTTGTCAGTTCCAGAATCGTGAAGCGGGTGATATAATCGTACAGGAAAGCATAGTAGCCTGCCTTGCTGACAAAGTAATGAAAGAGCAGGCCTTTGCTGATGCCGGCCTCCTTAACGATCTCGTCGGTGCTGGCATGGCGGTAGCCGTTCTGTGCGAATACTTTAAGGCCGGCATTGATCATGCGGTCTTGTTTTTCCTTTTTTAAATCAAAAAACTTTTCGTTCATAACCCCTCTTTGACCAAATCAGTCTATTTATAACTTTAACATAAATAAAATTATCCGACAATATCATTTATAGATTTTCATCTTGTCAAAATAACGAAAAAAATATCCGAAAGTGCTCATATTGCACAGTCAGCAGATAAACCACATGCGGCAGCTGCAGTGCCGCCGCAGTTTTTTCTTCCTTTTTCCATGTAAACGGAGTAATATACTGCTTAAGTGTCCGTGCATCCGTGGCACGATTGTGGATGCGCGGAAGGTACAATGATTATTCGCGGAGGTATGGAGATGAGTGCATTCGGTAAGGCATTATTCGGGGCTGCCCTGATCGGTGCTGCAGCTGCAGGGGTTTACTATTATCTGGAGAAGACTTCCAGAGAATCTGCAGAAGAAGGCGAAGAGAATGGCGGCGCATTTGATCCCGAGAACGTGAAGAAGGCCGCGAACAGAGCCTATACAACGATTAAGCATGGCACAGATCAGACGTGGTCAAAGGTAAAGGACGCGATTACACCCAGGAACGATGAAGCGGATGATGACGAAGACATCGACATTGAGGTTGAGGGGAACGAAGACGAAACGGCTGCGGAAAAAGTGCCGGAAGAGGCAGCAGCTGCAGCGGTGAATACACCGGAAGAGGCAGCAGCCGCAGAGGAGAAAACTCCGGAAGACACGGCAGCGGCAGAGGCTCCTTCAGAAACTGAAGAAAGTGCTGCGGAAGCAGCGGATGCGACTGTGGAAAATGCTGATTCGTCTGCGGACGATGCAGCTCCCGCAGAAGACGAAAAGCTGCCGGAGGAAGAGGAACCTGCGGATGCGCAGCAGAGTGAAGACGCTTCTGAAGATACAGAATTTGTAAAGAAAGCGGAAGAAGTTGAAAAGTTCTTCGATGATACCGACAGCAGCCGGTAATACATATGTTAATAAGATGCTGGGAGTGCAGTGACTGCCTTCCGGCATCTTTTGCGTGACGCAAAGGCAAGATCGGCGCCGCGCGGGAAGCTTTTGTCTTAAGTGGTTTAAGAAAGGGTGGAAATTGTAAGTATGAGTAAATCAAAGTCATCTGTCGGCGATCATGCGATTTATGACGCCAGAAAAGAACTGACAGCCGGCCAGATCGGAATCCTCGGGTTCCAGCATGTTTTTGCGATGTTCGGAGCAACGGTACTTGTACCGATTCTGACGGGACTCAGCGTTTCGGCGACCCTGCTTTGGGCAGGCCTCGGCACACTGCTGTTTCATCTGATTACAAAGAAAAAAGTGCCGGCATTCCTGGGCTCGTCTTTCGCGTTCCTTGCGGGTTATGCGGCAATTGCGCCGAATAAGGAGCCGGAGCTGCTGCGGTATGCGTGTTTTGGCGTAGCGGTTGCAGGACTTGCCTATCTGGTACTTGCCGCACTGTTCAGAGCCTTCGGCGCGAACAAGGTCATGAAGTTTTTCCCGCCGGTCGTCACAGGACCGATCATCATCGCGATTGGTCTGAACCTTTCGACATCGGCAATCAATAACTGCGAGACAAACTGGTTCGTCGCGCTAGTAGCGATCGTGGTTGTCATTATCTGTAATATCTGGGGACGCGGAATGGTCAAAATCGTCCCGATCCTTCTCGGCGTCATTGCGTCTTATGTTGTTGCTGCTTTTTCCGGACTGATCGATTTCACACCGGTGAAGGAAGCTGCATGGATCGGACTTCCGCTCTCCTATAACAGAACTGTTTTTTCGATCTTCACGGAGGGAGCGGACACCGGCCTTCTGATAACAGCGGTCATCACGATCGTTCCGATCGCGTTCGCGACAATGATGGAGCATATCGGAGATATTTCCGCGATTTCATCGACTGTTGGTGTCAACTATATTCAGGATCCCGGCCTGCACAGAACACTGACCGGCGACGGCCTTGCGACAACGCTCGCTTCCCTGTTCGGCGCGCCTGCGAATACAACTTACGGCGAAAACACCGGTGTCCTCACCCTTACAAAAGTATATGACCCGATGGTGATTCGTCTTGCGGCGGTGATCGCGGTTGTTTTGTCGTTCTGTCCGAAGTTTGCCGCAATTATTGAAGTCATGCCGGCTGCGACAATCGGCGGCATCTCGCTGGTCCTGTATGGTATGATTTCCGCGGTTGGTGTCAGAAATCTGGTTGAAACGCACTGCGATTTCTCCAAGAGCCGTAATGTCCTTATCGCGGCGCTGATTCTGGTTCTCGCGATTGGTTTGAATTTCTCTGCGGATGGAGGCCTCGTGTTCCATGTCGGCGCGGCAACAATCACTTTCTCCGGCCTGGCGACAGGATCTCTGGTCGGTATTCTGCTGAACGCGATTCTGCCGGGCAAGGATTATAACTTCTCGGAGAATGAGCCGAATGATACCGGCGTAGATCTTGAACTGCATCAGGGCGAAAACTTTGCGGATGAAGCGGACAAGAAGGCGTGATCCGACAGACAATTTATTAGTAGAAGGGAGCGGCCGGACTTTAGAGTCCGGCCGCTCTTATTGGTGCACCCGGCGATGTGATGTGCCCGGCGGTTCATTTGCGTCTGCTGCCTCATTAAATTGGCTATTTAAGGCACTGCGGCTGGAACAGTGATCTTATTATTCTGAGACCCTCTGCAGGATTTCGGAAGCCTTGCGCATCGCCTGTTCCATCGTAAGAGAGTCATCCAGAGATTTCAGATAAGCGGCAAGGATTTTAATGTTCTCAGCAAGATTTTCAGCCTTGCCCTTTGCTTCGCCTTCAGCGAGTCCCTCGGCTCGCCCCTCCTTACGGGCTGTCCACTCGATCTCTTTCTTCTCCATTTCCCAATCCATATATTGTTTCCTCCAGACAGCATTTTTCTTAGCTCTTCGGACCGCTCTGTCAATCTGCTGAACATAGGAA
>OCTW013380426.1_pt1 | contig 19617 bp, 18 predicted proteins | sample 1539671 | NCBI WGS metagenome assembly OCTW01 (sample SAMN02144230, study PRJEB22623) | gut metagenome | biome: sheep rumen | host: Ovis aries | place: New Zealand
TAATTATATTACCAATAGTTACAGAAATCTTAAAAAGAATACCAATAGCAAATAAATTATTACTTGGAGTTAGTAAAAGGAAATAGACAACTTACAATTTATCGAAATAGTTTAAGAAAAAATGTCGGTTATAACCGATATTTTTTATTAAAATATCGCTTTTTAGAGATAATTATAAATAAATTATAGTGGGATTTTTGAGAAAATTACTAAATTCTCAAAAATCCCACCATTTATTTTATGATGTTATTTATCTAAACATCCTATAATCACTCTAGCACCATCCACAAACCCATTCCTATAATATTTCTCATTCCAATAACCAAGATAATCAATAAAATTCTCATCAAGTTTATTTAACTGCTTCTTAACATATTCCTTATTTTGTTTAGAAACATTTTTCAAAATTCTTTCAGAAATCTCATCAAAATAAATATGATGATTATTATCAGCTCCAGTAAGATATCCTAATAAACCTTCTTCTCTGGCGTTAATCCATTCTTTTAACAAATCATTTTCATTAACTTCTCTAAAACTCATATCCTAAAACCTCCTACACATAAATAATCTCGTTATAAGCAATTTCTTCAGCTCTATTTTTAATGTTATTCATAGCTTGAACCCAAGCAAGTTGATCATGACTTTTTAATTCTTCGTTTATATTTTCAGATTCAGCTAATTGTTTAACTATGAAACTAATTCTTTTATTAGCTGCGTTTTCGATATCAGCAAGATGTTTAGATAGTGTTCCGTTTAGCATTAATTCAGTATATAAGCCTCTTTTATATTCTTTAATATAATTTAACCTTAATCTACCATATTTTCCAATATGATAATCCTCGCAAGAATTCTCCATAATTAAATCAGGAATTAAATAATCTCCTTCTTTGTGATAAGTAATTTTATTCATCTTTCAAAACCTCCAAAATAAATTTTCTAGGTTTCCCATTTTTTATTTCCAATTTCTGCTAAAAATAATTGGGGAAAAGTTGGGGAAAAAATTCTCAAAAAAGTACAAAAAATCACACAAATGTTCTAAAATCTATTTCCCCAATTTTCATTGATAAATCAGCTAAAACCCTTAATTTCACTAAATTACAGTAACTCCTCATAACCCGAAGGTCGTAAGTTCGAGTCTTACCCCCGCAACCAAACAGTAGTCACTAGAACCATAACGGTTTTAGTGATTTTTTTATTTTATTCAAAGGTTGCTATAATCACTAAAAATTGGCTTCTTATGTCAATTTGGGGAGAAATTGGGGATGAACTCTTCAAACTAGACCTTTGTAATACTTTGAATTTCAACAAAAATCAATGCTGATAATTATGAGAGTACAAAAAAGATTTAGTAATATTGAATTGTTAATGTGCGTTAGTAACTAATAAATTTTCTAGTACATTTCCTGCGTGTTTATCGTGTGATTTTAAAGGATGTACATAGAAATTATAGGTTGTAGTAATTTGTGCATGACCTAGTCTTGCTGATACAGTTGCTACATCTACTTGCTGAGCAATAAGCAATGTTGCATTTGTATGGCGTAAACCATGAAATGTAATAACAGGCAAGCCAATTTGCTTGATAAATTTTTCAAACCATTTACTAATTGTTGATGGAGTGATAGGTTTGCCATCTACTTGTACAAATAACCTATTAGAATCGTGCCAAAAATCGCCTACAATCGATTTTTGTTCTTCATACCATAACTTAATTCCTCAAGTAAAGAAATTACAAATTCGGGTATTGCTACCTCCCTGATGGAACTTTCTGTTTTAGGACTTTTTGTAAATATTCCTTTATCAGATAAATATTGACTTGATTTGTTTATGCTGATAATTCCATTTTTTAAATCTATATCAGACCATTCAAGTCCAGCTAGTTCTCCAAGTCTTGCACCTATGAATATGTCTAGTAAAACTGCAACTTTATATTTAATGTCATTTCCAGTTAACTTTTCTAAATTATCTATTAGAATTCTAGTCTGTACTTCATCATAGCAATCTCTTTTTGGTTTAGGTGCTTTAGGTGGTTGAACTCGTTCTGCAGGATTATTTACAATCATTTGCCAATAAACAGCTTTAGTTAGCATTGCATGTAAAAGTCTATGATGTTCTAAAATTGTTTTCTTAGATAAAGGCTTTCTAGTTTTCTTTCCATTGTTGTTTTTCTTTCTAACAATTTGTGTATCATCTTCAAGCAAATTGTAAAATTGCATAATGTCTATTGGTCTTATTTTGTTTAACTTGAAATGTGCAAAGTAGGGAAGAATTCTAGATTCTAACATTCCAAGATATCTGTTATATGTAGATGGTGCTAGTTCTTTTGAACCATAATCACGTTTCCAGATTTCAAAAAATTCTTTAAATGTTGGTACGTTTCCTTCAACGACAAATCCATTTTCAACTTCTGCAATGTATTTTGCAAGTTCTGTTCTTGCTTCAGATTTGTTCTTACAATGAATTGTTTTTTGATGTCTTATAGATTTTCCATCTAAATCATAGCCTTTAAATACTACTAACCTATAACTGTCTTTACCACGTTTTTCAATACTACCAGTCAATTTTTTGCCTCCTTTCTAAAACTAACAATCAAAAAATATATAATTAATTGTCGTGATTAAATTATAACATCATAATTTTTCAAAACAAAACCCAACAATTAAATATTTAATTTATTTTTTATAGTTGTAGGGGAGAGAGAAAAAGAGTGGGATTTTTAAGAAATCTTTAAAAATCTCAAAAATCCCACATACTATTAACTTTAAAACTTTTTCGGAATATCAAAATATTCTGCACAAGTTGATAAACTATTATTTTTCTATTTAAGTTAAAATAATATTATATTTGTCTTCATACTCGTGATAAGTCTTATTTATTTCATCATATATTAATTGTAAATTCTCTAATAAGCTATTATTAAGATATGCTTCTTTTAATTGTGGCTTTTGTATTAATGCCCATTTTAGTTGTTTATATGAATATCTAGCAAAGGTTAACCATTCAGGGTAATTAATTGCTAAAGGATTCTTTGTAAAAAAGATTTTTCCTGCATTAACCGAACAAGAAATAGAATGACTTATAAATAACATTGTGCTTAATTTAGGATTTTTTTCTCTATCTAAAGAAAAGGGAATAGAATCTTTTATTGATTTCCCCTCATGTATTTTCTTCAATGAATAACAAATTCTCACTATTACTTCAATTAGCATGGTTGGAATTGAAGATGAACAAAAATGTATAAAATCGTATCCTTCATAGTACATTCCCTGAACAATTTCAGCTATTGTCTGTTCTTCTTTGCCAATCTTTCCAAATTGAAATAAGTTAAAAACACTCATAAATGGTGCAGGCAACCCCATAGATGTTGTAACATCTGATTTAAAATGTATAATCTGTTTAGTTATTGCTTTAAATATATCATCTTCTTTCCTATCGCTATATTCCTTAATGACTTGTGATACTATTTTCCCATTTTTATCAATTGATGTCATTGTTCCATTTAATATATCTAATACTCCAAATAATAATCCTAAAAATGGATCGTGTCCTAAAGTCAGTAATCTGTGATAATATGTAGATAATCCTTCTACTCTTATATTTGTATTTCTATTATCTTGTGCATCATAAGGAACTTTACTAATTTTTGAATTTGCTAATTCTTCCATATCTGCTTCTGGAAATTCTTTTTCAAACCAATTACGAACATAATTAGATAATTTACCTGCCTCTAATCCGTTTTTAGTTCTATGTGGCATTCCTATTAAAAGTATATCTATAACTGCTGAAAGTAATCCTGCCAATACACTAATAGCTATTTCTGTATTATCTAATTTATAAAGCTCTTTAAATTCATTATTTAAACTATTAATAACAACTTTATTTGCAATCAATTCTTCACTTGTAAACAAATCATCAATAGAAATGTTTTCTTTTATTTCTTTTGATGCTTCCTTACACATCTCTTCCCAAGTAGGAACAATAATCTTTTTTTTCTTATTTATTACACTTAAATTGTTATCCCTTACAGAATATCCCATATTATTTAATAAATTTTCCGTATTACAGATGGTTTCTTCTAATTTTTCTTTATCTATACTGTTTATATTATTTAGTTCTGTTTCTTGATATTTCAACACTTTATTAATATTTGCTTCATTATTTTTATTAGACTGCTTCTTCATTAATATTCAAATCCTTTCTCAAATCCTCTATTGCTTTGGTTAACATGATATTTAAACTTTGAAGATAATCTAATCTTTTTTGATCTGCATCTGTTTCTTCTTTTAAAGATTGAATTATTGCTTGATGCTTTCTTAAAGCCTCTTGATACAATCTTTCTTTTTCCTGTTTAAGTTGTTTGTTTTTAAGATGAGTAGCAACCCCAACTCCTGTAGCTGCCAATCCTGCAATTGGTGCAGCGAGAACAAATATACCTGCTACCATTCCTCCGCCAATAATTCCTCCTGCTGCAGCTAGTCCAGAAGTTATACCAGCAGCTGAAAGTCCAACTGTTCCAAGTCCGTATAAAGCTGTAAATGAAACTACTCCACCTATTCCAGCACCTAATGCTCCAGTTAAAACTTCAGGAATCGCACTCTCACTTATTGTTCTAGTTTTATCATTTATAGCATTTGCAGCTTCATTAACTACATTTACAATTGGCTGTAAAGATTCTATGTTTTTATAAATCATATTTTTTTTATTCATTATTATCTCCTACTTTCTTACTACTAAATTTCTAATTATTAATTATACGGAATATTACAAAGTTCAGAGTATCAAAATATTACGGCTATTCATTTCCTCTTAAATCTATTTTTAATATTAAACTAAATATTGGTATATTTAACATTATTTTAATCCCTTTCAACTGAAAATTTATTATTTCTTAAATGAATGATAATAAATAATTATATCTGCATCTTTTGGGAAAATTTCATCTTTTTTAAAATTATCATTATTATTAATTGTTATTTTATCAGTTGATCCTTCCTTATTGACCCAACCAAAAATTAAATCTTCTTTTGGTACACTTTTTATATTTGAAAATCCCATATTGATAAATTTTTCTTCAACTTCTGTGTATTGTACTCCTATATAATCCTTTGCATTTATAGAGATTTTTGTTTCTCCTTCTTTAGGTGTTGAATACCAAAAAAACATAAAGCAGGAAAAGCCAATCACAATGATTAAAAATCCAAAATATATAAGCCACCATTTAGTTTCTTTTTTCTCACTAGTAGGTGTTTCATTTTCAATTTCAAAAGATTTATTATAATCATCTTCATCTTGAAGTTCATCATCCTCATATTCTATATATTCTTCATCATCATCTTCATAATTATCTTCACTATTTTCTATCAAATTATTTTTATACAAATTTATTGATGATGTCGCAATTCCACTTATAAAACCAACTAATCCTTTCCCTAATGCCTTTCCTGCTTGATATGCTAAATCATTTTCTACATCATAGTCTTCATTATGACTATCATAATCAAAGTACTCTATATCTCCATTTTCATCTTCAAAATAACCTGTACCATCTGAATATTTATAACCTTTACTGCCATCCGCTCCTTCAAAATAACCACTTCCATCTGAATATATCTGTCCTTCACTTCCATCACTTCCATTATAATAGCCACTTCCATCTGAATATATCTGAATTTCAGTACCATCATCGCCATCGTAATATGCACTACCATCTAAATATCTGTCTCCATTTCCGTCATCTAGCTGACTATAATCATAGTCTTTTGAAAATAAGAATTCTTTACCAATGTTCTTTTTCATTTTTTCTCCCTTCTAAATTCTAGAATATCTTCTGCTATTAATTTTTCTATTTTTTTACAAATCCTTTTTATAATTTAACTTATATGCAAGATTACAATCTTACAAACAAGTTTATTTTTTTAGTTTTGTGCTTTCTATCCAATTTTCAAATTCTTTTGCAGTAATTTGATTTGTTAAGTATTCATTCTTTTTCATAGCACCAATTTTTTTATAATCTTCATATTTTTTCAAATTCTTTTCTGGATTTAAAGTTGAAGCTTTTTGCAATGACTGATATCTTGCTCTATATTTTTTTAATAAAGGATCTTTGCTTAATTTTTGTTTGTAAGTAATTTCTGGTGCAAGATCTTTACAGGTTTTATTATTTTTGAATATATTATTACAGTATTTAGTGTCATGATTAGAAAATGGGATAAAAAATTTACCACAGTTTTCACATTTACATATTAAATATTTTGAACTAGCAATCTGCCTAAATGTTAAATATAAAATGGATTCGTAAGTTCTACTTTTATAGGCACAAGGAATGTTTGAAGATATGTTTAGATTATGATAATTAGAAAAATTAAAATCAATAACAATTTCTCCAATAGACTCTTTTAAGTCTGTTTCATTTAAATCTTCAAAGTAATCTGATGGGATTAATGTATCAAGTTTATTTTTGTTATAATTTGAAAACTCAGAGTCTTTAAATTTAAAATTTTCATATAAATGTGAATACTTATACCTTTTTATAGCAATATCCCATAATATATCGTGAATCCATAAAAAGTCTTCTTTATATTTTTTATATATTTTATTTAAATATTCTAAGTATTCTTTTTCAGATATTGTAAAAGTATAATTTATATATTTTTCTTTATACTTTTTATTTATTAATGAATAATAGTGTTCAAAACAGTATTCTTTGATAAAGCTTTCTACATTTTCTTTTTTATTAAAATCTATATTTAAAAAATCAATTAAAAATGTACCAATTGGATTTTCTTGAGGTTCCATTAAATATTGAGAATAATAATTGTTTCCATTTTTAATCATTTTTTTATATGTAATTATTTCTTTGTTTTTATCCAAATTAAAAATAATGTTTAAAGTTGGTTCCATATTACACCTACAATTCAAAATAAAATAATCAATTATCGATTGTTAGGTTTATTATTAACAAATCGACAATTATAATTACAATTAATAATTGTATGCCACAATTATACAATTCAAATAATAAAAAGTCAAGAAAGGGAGGTGATTTTATGAACGAACCACCAAAAGTAGAAAGAACAACATTAACGATGAAAGAAACAGCTGAGTATTTAGGTGTTTCATATTGGTTAGTAAATCAATTAGTTAGAAGAAAACAAATACCATGTGCAAGAGTAGGCGGTAGAGTGTTATTTAGAGTTAAAGCTTTAGATGAGTACTTAAGTGCAAAAGAAGAAAAATCATTAAACAGATAAGAAAGGAGAAAGACTGTATGCAATGGATTAAGATATTTACAAGTATATTTGGAAATCCTAAAATTCAACTATTATTAAAAGAACGTGATGGAGATACAATATTTAGAATATGGATTCAATTATTAACAATTGCTGGGACAAGTGCACAAGGTGGAAAGATAATGTTTTCAACAAACAAACCATTAACTGTGGAAGATCTTGCAAAGATTACACAAAAAACAAACAAAAAAATTAAAAATATATTGGATAAATTAATCCATTGCGAAATGATTATATTTGAAAATAATACATACATAATTAAAAATTGGGAGAAGTATCAAAGTGCTGATAAATATGAGAAAATGTTAGAACAAAATAGAGAAAGACAAAGAAGATTTAGAGAAAATCAGAAAAATGAAAATAACGTTAATGTAACGTTACGGTAACGGAACAGAAGAGAATATAAAAGAAAAGAATATAATAGAAAAAAATAAATACAAAAGTGGATATGCAAATTATGAACAAAGACAATATCCACCAGAGTTTTTTGATCAGTTTATAGCGAATAAGTGAGGAGGTTATAATTTATGGAAAAAAATAAAAATAATGAAAAATGCTATATTAAAAGGATAGACAATAAAAGTAGCATTAAAAGAATGTATAAACTAATAATTGAAGAAGAATATCAATATACAACTGATACACCTGATGATATTGCCAGAATTATAAATAGCTATGTGAATTATACTTAGAAATTAGATAAGAGAAGACTTTTAAGCAAAATTCCCCTCGGGGGAATTTTTGTAGTTCCAAATTGGGAATTATCGCTGTAATCATTGATATTACTGCATTAGCACTATAATTCTCAATTTGATAATTAATAGTGTTTTAATTAGTGAAATATTTACTAAATTATTTGAGCAAGATTCCCCTTTGTGTGCACAAAAGGTATTTTTGATCTGTGGGAGTAACTCCCAGACCCTTTAATTTTTTATTAAAATAATTCGACAAATTATTTCAAAATACTGGAAGGTATGTTGTTAAAAAAATGATTTTGTGATATAACATATACTAGAGTAATTATATTTAGGAGGCTATAATAAATGGATAGTTCAACAAGAAGTTTAATAGATAGAATTTGGACATATTTTTGGGAAGGTGGAGTTACAAATCCACTTACAGTAATTGAACAAATAACATACCTTTTATTTGTAAAAGGATTAGATGAAATAGAAACAAATAATGAGAAAAATGATGTATTATTAGGAATAAAATCAAAAAGAATATTTGACGAACAACATCAAATATGTAGATGGAGCAAATTTAAAGATTATCCAGCTGAAAAAATGTTTAAGACAATGAGTGAAGATGTATTTCCATTTATTAAAAATTTGGCAAATGATAAAAATTCAGGATATGCTAAATACATGGAAGATGCAATATTTATAATACCTACACCAATAATGTTACAAAAAGTTGTAACAGCTATGGATAAATTAGAAATGAAAGATAGAGACACAAAAGGTGATGTATATGAGAATTTATTAGCCAAACTAAGTACAGCGGGAGTTAATGGTCAATTTAGAACTCCTAGACATATTATCAGAATGATGGTAGAACTAATGAAACCAACACCAGAAGACATTATTGTGGATCCGGCGTGTGGTACAGCAGGATTTTTAGTTGAAGCAGGTGAATATTTAAGAAAAAATAAAGATGATTTATTTTTATCAGAGAATTTAACGGAACATTTTAATAATACAATGTTCTATGGATTTGATATGGATAGAACTATGCTTAGAATTGGAGCAATGAACTTGATGCAACATGGAATAGAAAATCCAAACATAATGTACAAAGATTCATTATCAGAAGATAATGAAGATAATGGAAAATACACTTTAGTATTAGCAAATCCACCATTTAAAGGAAGTATAGATGCAGAAAGAACTTCAAAAGATTTACTTGCAGTTACAAAAACAAAGAAAACAGAATTACTATTTTTAGCTCTCTTCTTAAGAAGTTTAAAAATAGGAGGGAGATGTGCTTCAATTGTCCCAGATGGAGTATTATTTGGAAGTTCAAATGCACATAAAGCAATTAGAAAAGAAATTATTGAGAATCATAAATTAGAAGCAATAATTTCAATGCCAAGTGGTGTATTTAAACCATATGCAGGAGTTTCTACTGCAATTATAATATTTACAAAAACAACACAAGGTGGAACAGATAAAGTATGGTTTTATGATATGACAGCTGATGGATTTAGTTTAGATGATCAAAGACAACCAGTAAAGGAAAACGATATACCAGATATAATAAAAAGATTTAATAATAGAAATTCAGAAGAAGAACAAACAAGAAAAAGAACAGAAAAATCTTTCTTTGTTACTAAAGAAGAAATAGTAGAAAATGATTATGACTTATCAATTAATAAGTATAAAGAAATAGTGGTTGAAAAGAAAGAATATGAAAAGCCAGAGGTTATATTAAAAAGAGTACTAGAAATGGAAGATGAAATCCAACAAAAATTAAAAGAGTTGGAGGATGTCTTATGAGTGAAAAAATAAAGTTAGGAGATTATGTAAGTATAAAAACAGGAAAATTAGATGCAAATGCATCAAAAACAAATGGACAATATCCATTTTTTACTTGTTCAATTCAACCATTAAGAATTGATAATTATTCTTATGATTGTGAATGCGTATTAGTAGCAGGAAATGGGGATCTAAATGTCAAATACTATAATGGGAAATTTGATGCTTACCAAAGAACCTATATAATAGAATCAATTAATAAAAAAGTAATGAATAATAGGTATTTATATTATTTAATCAATAGTAAGATAGAACATCTTAGAAATAACTCAATAGGCGGAGTAATAAAATACATCAAATTAGGAAATTTAACTAATATAGAATTTAATAAAATAGATATTCAGAAGCAAGAAGAATGTGTGAATTTATTAGATAAAATGCAAGAAATAATTGATATAAGAAAAACACAAATAGAGAAACTAGATGAGTTAATCAAATCTCAGTTTGTCGAGATGTTTGAAAATGTAAAAGAAACTGTAAGATTAGGTGATTGCTGTGATGTTCATGCTCGAATAGGATGGCAAGCTTTAACCCAAAGTGAACATATGCAGAATGGCGATTATATGCTAATTACAGGTACTGACTTTAGAAATAATGAAATTGATTATTCGACTTGTGTATATGTATCTAAAGAAAGATATGAAATGGATAAGAATATTATTTTGAAAAATGATGATATTCTTATTACTAAAGATGGTACTATTGGTAAAGTTGCAATTGTTCATAATTTAATAAAGCCTGCAACATTAAATGGTGGTGTCTTTGTAGTTAGACCAAAGGAAATATTTAATAAAGAGTATATTGCGTATGTTTTTAAAGGACCACTATTTACAGATTTTGTTAATAAATCAAAAACTGGGGCAACAATAAAACACTTAAATCAAAAACATCTTGTTGAATTTGAAATACCAATACCGACTTTAGAAGAGCAAATTAGATTTTCAAATATATATAAACAAGTTGATAAACAGAAATTTAAAATACAAAAGAGTCTAGAAGAAATACAATTAATAGAAGCAAGTTTAATTAATAAGTATTTTGGAGAATAATATGAATATATTTAAGGCTGAAATAGATGATGACCTGATTTATGATGCTTTGTATAATAGAAAACATCAACTGGTAATAAAGAGATTATGTTATAATAGTAAAAAAATATTAAATTACTTTAATAATATTAAAATTAAGCAAATAAATATTGATAGTTTTATAGACTATATATTTTGCAAATATATTATAAATATTGAAGATGAAAATGAACAATTAAATATTTTAAAACAAAATATTCAAGAGAAAATAATTGTAAAATATCAAGCTCAGAATATTGTTAGATTCATAGAAAGAGAATACTTAAATATAAAAAAATTAACAGAAGATACAAAAGAACAGCTAATTGTAATAAAACAAATGGTAATTGAAATTGCAAATAAGAATATTAAAAAAATTAGCATAGAAAAGTTATTTAAACAATATAATATAGAATTTTTTGACAGTATAAATTTGTTTTATAAGAAAAACAAGAAAGAAATATTGAGAATGTTAACAAATGAAAATATAATAAACGTATTGGTTGAATATAGAATAAATAATCTACTTATTTTTATAAGAGCTCATCAAAAAGAAATTAAAGAAAGCAAATATTATAATGATATCATTAAAAAGATAAATGTGAGTATAAAAAATTTACAAGATATTTATAAAAAAGATCAATATTATTTACAATTTATATATTTGCTAGAAGATTTGAAGGATGGAAAAATTAAAGATATAAAAATAGAGTATGAAAGAGTATCAAAAGAAAAAGATAACTTTATCAGAAAAAATGGAATTAGATATGAAAATAAAATAGATTTAACAGAAATATATAAACAACTAGAAGAAGAAATGAAAAATAATACTATTGATTCACAAATGAAATTTATAAAGTGCTTTGTAAAAAAGAGAAAAAACAAATTTGAAATCTCATTAAATGATATTGATAGAGTTAAACCACCATTAACAGATATTTTAACAGGCAATAATCATAGTTATTATAAGCCATTTAAAAAAATGTGTTTTGAAAATATATATTTAAACACTAGCATGAGAATATTTATGGATATATATATCAAGTGTTGTGGATATGAAGAATTACAAAACACGTTAGCAGGTCTTTTTAGAGATATTTATCAATATATTTTGTTTGAAGAAGAAGATATCCCTCTTTATGAACAGGAAGCGGAAAATATTGTAAAGACAATAAAAAATTTTATAGACATAAAATCAAATTATACAAGTTATGTTGATGCTTTTTATATCTCAAGTGTTTTAGAGAGATTATTAAGAAAAATATTTATTATCACTTGCTTAGACAAAAATACATATATGGATAGCTGTACATTAAAAGATATATTTGATGAAAAGAATAATAGTAATTTGCGAATTGTGATAGGTGAAACTTTATATAATTGGTTAAAGTTTTATTTGTATTATGATAATGAAGAAAAAAATGGATTTATTATAAAAGAGGGATGGGATATAAGAAATACAATATCGCATGGTAAGTATAAAGTTACAGATAATTTATCAAAAATATATTATATTCTTGTTTATCTATTGTTGAATTTGTTATGGAGTATAGATATAAATATGATAGTATTTCCTACAAATAAAACAGAAAAAATTCTAATAAAAGCATTTAAGAATTCAATTTAAAATGGAGGAAGTTATATGTCAAATTTTGATTTTTTAAAACAAAATAAATTATTCAATAATTTTTCAGATTCATGTATAGAAGCAGAAAATGGATTAGGATTAAATACAGTAACATGTAGTATATTATCTAGAAGAGCACTAGAACTTGCTGTAAAATGGCTATATGCAAATGATAATGATTTAAGCATTCCATATCAAGACAATATTTCTGCATTAGTACATGATATAACATTTAAAAAAATTATAGATGAGAAACTATTTAAACAAATTAAATATGTAATAAAATTAGGAAATTTTGCAGTACATAATAATAAAAAAATATCTAGAGAAGAAGCGGTTTTATCTTTAAGATATTTATATAATTTTATGCAGTGGATTGCATATTGTTATTCAGATGAGTTTGAAGAAAAAGAATTTGACGAAAGTATTTTACCAGCCGAGAGTATAAATGTTTTAGCTGTAAAAGAAAGAGAAAGTCTATTTGAAGAACTAGAGAAAAAGGATAAAAAGATTGAAGAAACAAGAAGAGAGAATGAAGAATTAAGAGCAGAACTAACTAAAAAACGTGAGAAAAAAGAAGAAAATTATAACTTTGAAGTCAAAGATATATCTGAATTTGAAACAAGAAAGAAATATATAGATTTAGAATTAAAGCTTGCAGGATGGGATTTTGATATAAACATTACAGAAGAGTTAAAGCTTTCAGGTATGCCAAACAATAAAAATGAAGGTTATGCTGATTATGTTTTGTTTGGCAAAAATGGATTACCTTTAGCTGTTGTAGAAGCAAAAAGGACAAGTGTTGATCCAAGAGTTGGACAAAATCAATCAAAACTATATGCAAATTGTATAGAAAATGAATATCATCAAAGACCAGTTATATATTACACAAATGGATTTGATATATATATGTGGGATGACATGAATTATGCACCAAGAAAAGTGTCAGGATTCTATACACAAGATGAATTACAGTTACTAATAAATAGGAGAAAAAGCAGACAAAATTTAGAGCATATATTTGTAAATGATAAAATTACAAATAGAGAATATCAATTAGAAGCTATAAAAAGTGTGTGTGAAACTTTTGAAGAAGGACACAGAAAAGCTCTAATAGTTATGGCAACAGGAACAGGAAAAACAAGAACAGCAATTTCTATTGTAGATGTATTATCAGATAAAGAATGGGTGAAAAATGTATTATTTTTAGCAGATAGGACGGTACTTGTTAAACAAGCAAAAAATAATTTTAATAAGCTATTACCAAATGTTTCTACATGTAATTTATTAAGTTCAGTTGATAATCCAGAGGATTCAAGAATAGTATTTTCAACATATCAAACAATGATGAATGCAATAGATGTGACTAAAAATAAAGACGGAAATAAACTATTTACACCAGGACATTTTGATTTAATTATTGTAGATGAAGCACATAGAAGTATATATAAAAAATACCAAGCTATATTTGAATATTTTGATGGATTAGTAGTTGGATTAACTGCAACACCAAGAAATGATGTTGATAGAAATACATACAGATTTTTTGAAATAGAGAATGATGTTCCTACTTTTGCTTATGAATATGAAAAAGCAGTAAAAGAAGGATATTTAGTAGATTACCATACAATAAAAACAAGTACAGACTTTATGGATAGAGGAATTAAATATTCTGAATTATCAGATGAAGAAAAAGAAGAATATGAAAATACTTTTACAGATGATGAAGAAAATTTACCAGAAGAGATTGATTCTTCTGCAATAAATACATGGTTATTCAATAGAGATACAATTAAAAAACTATTAGAATTATTGATGGAAAAGGGATTGAAAGTTAAAGGCGGAGATGAACTTGGAAAAACAATAATTTTTGCAAGGAACCATAAACACGCTCAAAAAATAGTTGATACTTTTAATGAGTTATATCCAGAATATAGAGGTAACTTTGCAAAACTAGTTGATAACCAAGTCAAATACAATGAGACTATAATAGAAGATTTTTCTGTAAAAGAAAAATGGCCTCAAATAGCTGTATCAGTTGATATGTTAGATACAGGTGTAGATGTTCCAGAAATACTAAATTTAGTTTTCTTTAAACCAGTAAAATCTAAAATAAAATTTTGGCAAATGATAGGTAGAGGAACAAGACTATGTAAAGACTTATTTGGGGTAGGAATAGATAAGAAAGAATTTTACATATTTGATTACTGTAAGAACTTTGAATTTTTCTCTGAAAATCCAAAAGGTATAGAAACTAATTCAGGAACAAGCTTAACAGAAAGAATATATGGATATAAGTTAGATTTAATTGTAGAACTACAAAATATGAAATATCAAAGTGATGAGAAATATTGTGAATATAGAAAACAACTAATAAACGATTTTATTGAAGAAATAAATAAACTAAATACAGATAGTTTTATGGTTAGAAATAAAGCACACTATGTTGAACAATACTCAAAAATTGATAATTGGACATATATTTCTACAATAGATTTAGCAGATATAAAGGATAATTTAATACCTTTAGTTATCTCAATAGAAGACAACGAAGAAGCGAAAAGATTTGATAATTTAATATATCAGTTGCAAGTAAAAAGAATAAGACAAGATAAAACTTCAAGATGTGAAAATGCGATTATAGATACAGTAGCTGAACTAGAAAGACTAGGAACTGTACCACAAGTTAGAGAAAAACAAGAATTAATATTAAAAGTTGCTGAAACGGATTATATTAAACAGGCAGATTTCTGGCAGATAGAGGAAATAAGAGAAGAATTAAGAAATTTAATACAATTTATAGATCCATACATGAGACCATATGTAGAAACTGATTTTGAAGATACTCTAAATGATGTAGATGAAGAATATGTTTATGTAAGCACTGGAAACAATTTTAGTAATTATAAGAAAAAGTTAGAAAAATTTTTAACAGGAAACTTAGAAAATGTTATTATATGGAAGATTAGGCACAATGTAAGATTAACAGAGCAAGATAAAGAAAATCTTGAAAAGATATTATTTGAAGAATTAGGAAACAACAAGGAGTATGCAGAGGCATATGGAGATACGAACATAATAAAAGCTGTAAGAAATATTGTTGGACTAGATAAAAATGTTGTTAGTGATATTTTCTATAAATATATAAATGACAATAGATTAAATATGAAGCAAATTCAATTTGTCAAACTATTAGTTGATTATGTTATAAAAAATGGAACAATTGATATGCAGAAACTTACAGAACAACCATTCAAAAATGTTGGGGAAGTGTATGATTTATTTGGAAATAATATTGATTTATTTAAAGAAATTAAGGAAGATATCGAAAGTATAAATGAAAATGCTGAGAAATTGGCGTAGAAAAGAGGAATTTTAATGATTTTAAAAGATAATAAAGAATTAAAACAAAAAGATTTTAAGAATGAGAAAGAACTACAAAACTCTTTTGAAAACAATTTAGAAAGAATATTAGGCTATAGATTTATTGATAGTGAGTTTACAGTGGGAGATTTTAGAATAGATTCTTTAGCTTTTGATGAAGAAACAAAATCTTTTAAAATAATAGAATATAAAAATGTAAAAAATCATTCTTTAGTTGATCAAGGTTATACATATTTAAAATTAATGTTAGAAAGAAAAGCGGATTTTGTATTGCAATATAACATAAAAACTAAATCATCACTAACTATTCAAGACATTGACTGGAGTCAATCAAGAATTATATTTGTTTCACCAATTTATACAGCATATCAGTTAAATGCTACAGATTTTAAGAACATACCAGTAGATTTAGTAAAAGTAACAAGATATGAAGAAGATATTGTAGAAATAGATTTTATAAAAAAGACAAGTAATGTAAAAGTCCAAGATATAAAGATGGAATCTGAGCAAAATGATGTAAATAAAGAAGTGATTGTATACACTGAAGAAGATCATCTAGCTAAAGCATCAGACGAAATTAAAAAAGTTTATGAAGAATTAAAAAACAGAATTTTAGAACTAGACGATATTGATATAGAAATAAAAAAATATTATATAGCATTTAAAGGAAGAACTAATATTGTAGATATTGAAGTTACAAAAAATAAATTAAAAATAGATATCAATATGAGAAAAGGAATGCTACAAGATTTATTAAGTATAACAGAAGATATTAGTGAAATAGGTCACTGGGGAAATGGAGATTATAGAGTTACAATAAATAATTTTAACGATATCGACTCTTTAATGCCTTTAATAAAACAATCATTGAAAGTAAATAGAAAATAGATAAAAAGGTGATATTATATGAAAATAAAATGCTTAGTATGTGGAGATATTATTGAATCTAAACATAGACATGACTTATTGAGCTGCAAATGTAATAATTGTTATATTGATGGTGGACAAGATTATTTACATTTTGGTGGAAATGATTTTAGCAAGATTTTAATTATTTTTGATGATGGGACAGAAGTATTAGCAAGTGATGAAGAAGGATACAGAAAAAAATATGAGGAATGGGAAAATAATAGGATCAAGAAGATAGCTAAAAAGAATGTATAGGCAACTTTAATAATGTAAAGTCACAAGAAATGAATTAGAATCTCTAAAAAAATAAAGGATGGTAAGTTTAGATATTTGATTATTAAAGAGCAAACAAAGATTAAGCTTAGAAAAATATGAATTATAAATACAATATGGTAATAGGTTATTATATAATAGAATGGAGTAAAAAATGGAAAATAACGAAGTGAAAATATTTAATGCAATATTAGAAAACTTTAAAGAAGAGTATAATATATCTAAAAAAATTGATGCATTTAATATATTTGTACCATTTCAAGTATGCAAAAATAAGATGATTAGTGTTGAAGATGCAATAGAAAGTTGTGTTGACGGGGGAAATGATGGTGGGATTGACAACATATTAATATTTGTAAATGATATTCTTATAAAAACAAAAGAAGATTATGAAAAATTAAATATTACTAGGAGTCCACAAAATATTCTAGATATTTATATAATGCAAAATAAAAAGGTTAACGGATTTTCTCCAGACACATTAAATAAGCTATACATAACTTTTCAAAACATATTTAATGATAATTTTAAAGATAGTGATTTAGAGAAAAATTATAATTTAGAATTGATTGAACAAATAATTCTTCTTAGAAGAATTATTACAGATATACCAAATTTTTATACAGAAAAAATAAGTGTAAATTTTATCTATTCTACTACAGCACAAAATATAGATTTATCTAAACATGTTTTAAATTCGCAAGAAATATTATGTGAAATGATGAAATCTAATATGTGTATAGATAATGTAAATTTTATATATAACGGGATAAAGGAATTAAAAAAATTGTATGATAGTGGATTTTCTACTTCAGTGCAATTACGCGTAAAAGATATGATTTCTGATACATATGTTGATGATAATAATGAAGCATGTATTATATTAAGTACAATAGACGATTATTATGATTTCTTATCATCTGAAAATAATGAATTAAAGGAATATTTGTTTGAAGCTAATATTAGAGATTTTCAAGAAAAAAGTAATGAGGTAAATGAAGGCATATTAAATACTTTAGATGAAAAAGGAAATATTGATTTTTGGTGGTTAAACAATGGAATTACAATATTAGTAGAAGATTTGGAAATAAAACCTAAATCGCTGATTTTAACAATGCCAAGAATAGTTAATGGATTACAGACGAGTTATTGCATATATGAAAATAAAAAATCTACTCCACCATTATTTAAAAGCCATGATGATAGATGTGTGTTAATAAAAGTTATTAAAACTTCAAATGAGAAAATTATGGAAAAAATTATTTTTGCAACAAACAATCAAACACCTATAAATACTGCAGATTTAATAGCAAATGAACCGGTACAAAAAGATATAGAGGAATATTTTAAGAATAAAGGATATTTTTACGAAAGAAGAGATAATTTCTATAAAAGAAAAAGAGAAATTAATCCAAGAAAAATAATTAGTAAATCCACTTTATTTCAATGTGCAATGGCGGTTATTGAAAAATCTCCAAGTATAGCAAGAAATAATCCAAGAACAATTATATATGAAAGCAATTATAAAGCTTTATTTAATAAAAATATAGATGTTGATATTTATTTTAATATCTATAATGTATATGAGAAATTATTAGATTATATAAAAAATATTTCAAAAGAAGAAGATCCCCTAAATATAAAATATGGAACATCTATCGTAAGTTTCAAATTACATTTATTATTAATAAGCATAATTCTTGCCTTAGGCAATAAAGACTATAATACAGAGGATTTGAGAAATATAAATATAGAAAATGAAAATGTAGTTTTCAAAAAAGCGACAAAAATATTAGAAATTATTTTAGATGAGGCATATGACATAAATAAGTTGTATTATGCCAAAAATAGACAAATAGATGAAGATATAAAGAACTATAATTATGAATATTAAAGATTATTTGAAAAGCCGAGAAGTAACTCGGCTTTTTTCATGGATTTAAGAACCTTTAACCAACTCCATCCCATCACAAAATCCATTTCTATAATACTTCTCACACCAATAATAAATATAATCATAGAAATTCTTATCAAGTTGATCTAGTTGCTTTTTAACGTATTGTCTGTTCTTTTCAGGTATGCTATTTAAAATATTTTTACTTATTTTCTCAAAATGAATAAAATGCTTTTTATCTTCTTCTGTTAGGTTGCAAAGTTTAGTTTCTTCTCTAAATTGAAACCATTCTTTCATTAAATCATCATTTACTTCTCTTAAATTATTATCCATAAAATCCTCCAATTTATAAAATAAAAATTCAAATACTTCCAAAAATTCTTTATAAAAAATTGGGGAGAAATTGGGGATCAATTTTTCAAAAACACCCCAATTTTAACCAAATTAAACATCATACAAAAATCTTTAAAAGTATTGATAACACTAACATACAACACAATTCAACATTTATCTGAAAAGACATTATGTAGCCCTCATAACCCGAAGGTCGTAATCCCCAAACTTCATTTAACATTCAACTAAATATTAAAGTAATGATGGAATATCTTATCAGCTGTTTTTTATTGAATATCGAGCAAAA
>OCTW011606282.1_pt1 | contig 19607 bp, 14 predicted proteins | sample 1539671 | NCBI WGS metagenome assembly OCTW01 (sample SAMN02144230, study PRJEB22623) | gut metagenome | biome: sheep rumen | host: Ovis aries | place: New Zealand
TATAAGGATGAAAAAGGTTTACCAATCGGTCTTGATTATTTAGCCAGTCTTGGTGTTTCTCATGTACAGCTTATGCCAGTACTGGATTTCCAGACTATCGATGAAGATGATCCATTTTCCATGTACAACTGGGGTTATGATCCAGTGAGTTATTTCTCCCCGGAAGGTTCTTATTCTAGCGACCCATATGATCCATACGCCAGAGTGTTGGAGTTAAGAGAACTAGTCGGTGCTCTTCACCAAGAAGGCATCAGAGTTACTTTGGATGTCGTTTATAACCATGTTTATTCCACCATCTATAATCCTTTGAATGTCTTAGTTCCAAAATATTATTATCGCGCTGATGACCAAGGAAGATTATCCAATGGCTCCGGCTGTGGTAATGACTTGGAATCTCGTAACTACATGGTAAGAAAACTCATCATCGATTCCCTTACCCACTTGATGGATTTCTATGATGTGGATGGCTATCGTTTCGACTTGATGGGCATTTTGGATATCGAGACGATTCGACTTGGCTATGAAGCCCTTAAGCAAATCAAACCAAACCTCCTTTATTATGGTGAGGGATGGGACTTATGGACCGCTCTTCCTGGAGAACAGAAAGCCAGCTATTATAACGCTCACTCCATGCCTTATGTCTCTTTCTTCAATGATCGATTCCGCGATATTGTCAAAGGCAAATCCAATGAGAGTGAAATTGGCGTAAAAGGCTACCTTTTAGGAGATACCAACTATCGTGATGGTTTTAAACATGTTTTATTAGGCTCCGCCGTTGCCCTAGCCTTTGCTCCAATGTTTGATCATGTGGTGCAGTCGGTGAATTATGTTGAATGTCATGATAACCATACACTGTTTGATAAGATCAAGATCGCTTGTCCTGATGATAGTGATGAAGAAGTCAAGAAGCGTATCAAATTATGCACGGCCGCTATCCTTCTAGCTGGTGGTATTCCTTTATTCCACCAGGGTCAGGAAATCGGTGGCAGTAAAAATAAAGTCGGAAACTCCTATAACAGCGGTGATGAAATCAATGGTTTCCACTATGACTTGCTTGATCGCAATGAAGATATGTACCATTTCTTCATCGATGCCATCAAGATGAAGAAAGCCTTCATCGATGTGGCTGGTGAAGATTATGATTATCTTCTTGAAAGAAATAAGATCACATTTGAGAATCTTGATCACGGTGCCTTGAAGATCAAATATGACTTGCAGGATTGCAATGTCTACATCATCTTCAATCCAAGCAAGGATAACTTCATGTATGAGTTTGAAAACTACGTCAATCTCGTCTTCAATGATTCTGGTATCATCAACGATGGTGGCTTCTTTATGAAGATGGCTATCGTCAACGCCTTATCGTTCAATATCTTTTATGAGAAGAAAACAGTGAAAGTCTCTCCAGACTACAAGGAGGTCAACTAATTATGAGACAATTATGTAAATGGATTCGTATGGTCTTAACTGGTGGTCCTAGCATCATGTGGGGTGCTAGACATTGCCGCCGTTATTTAAGACATCCAGAAAAATATACAGTCAAGGAAAAACATGCTTATGCTAATGCCTTAGGTAAGAGATTAGCTAAGCGTGCCTTCAAGACAGAATTCATCATCACCGGTGAAGAAAATCTCAAGAAGGCTAAAGGTCAGGCCTTGTTTGTTTCCAACCATGTTTCCGTTCTCGATCCGATCTTCTTCATGGCCTATTCTGATCGTCCTGTCACTTTCTTAGGAAAGAAACAGATTCTCAAGATGCCATTTGTCTCCACCGTCTTGCGCTCCATTGATGGCGCCTTTATCGACCGTGAAGATTTAAGAAGTGAAATCAAGGTCTTCCGTGAGATCAACAATCTCTTGAAGGATCAGCCAGACTTATCCTTCTGTGTCTATCCAGAAGGTACCAGATCCAAAGGCCCAGAATTCCCAATGGCCGAGTTCAAAGGTGGCACTTTCAAGATTGCCACCCGTCTTGATTTGCCAATCATTCCTGTCGCTGCCTGGCTTACTGAAAGAAGTATGGATCCACATTATCATTATCATAAATATCCTCTTCAGGTCGCTTATTGTGAACCAATCATGCCAGAGGAGTATGAAAAGATGACTACCGGTCAGATTGCCGCTATCGCTCAGGAAAGAGTGGAAGCCAAATTAAAAGAATTGAAAGCCAATGATCTCAACTTGATCATGAAGTACAACAACTACAAGGAAGAAAAAGCCAAGAAGGTTCAGTATTCTTCCTCCACTCATACTATCTAGAATCAAAAGAGGATATTCGCCAAGTGCGGATATCCTCTTTTTAAAAGTGAATCAATGCTTTCTTATCAATCTTACCAACACTGGTTCTGGGGAACTGAGGTAAGATAGAAATCTTTTCTGGGATAGAGTATTTGATCAAGTGCTGCTTTAAGTGGACTAACAATTCCTGCTTGAGCAATTCATCATCCTTGGAATGGTTTTCGACATACAGGTGGATATAAGGATGCTCAGGTCTAGGAACGTAGATGGCAGCGGCATCAAAGACACCCTGAATCTCATCGGCTAGTTTTTCAATATCCGCAAGATAGACATTGAAGCCGGCAATCTTGACGACATCGTTATAACGATTCTTGAAGTAGAGATAGCCATCCTTATCCACATGTCCGATATCACCAGTGCCGATATAGGTCACTCTCTTATCGGTGAAGAAAGGCTGGTTCTTCTTTGGTGTGTTGAGATAGCCAAGACAATTGGATGGACTGCTGATAAGAATCTCGCCATCCTGACCAACTGGCATTTCTTGGTGACGATCTTCGGGATTGACAATCTTGACTTTAATACCAGCTAATGGTTTACCCACGGAACCTAAGCGGTGGTCGTTGATGGTGTTGACAAAGCCGACGGTGACAATCTCGGTCTGACCATATCCTTCATAGATGCGGTTTTCGGAATCATGCTTTTCCATCAGGTTGTTGAATTCGCTGACTAAGGTATCGCTGATCTTGTCGGCGCCGACAAAGGTCATGTAGAGATTTTCTAAAGCACAGGAACGGAATTTCTGGTTCTGCATGAGTCTATTGATCATGTAAGGAACAGCTAGTAAGAGATTTAATTGCTTCTTGTTGATGGCAGTGGCGATTTCATCGCTGTCATATTTCATCATGAGATACATGGAAGCCTCATGCATCAATGGAGCGTGAACGCCCATGGATAGACCAAAGCCATGGAAGATGGGAAGGCAAGCCAACATGGATAGACCATCAAAGTCGCGAGAAAGGATGTCATGAGCCTTGCTTCCTGCATAACGGATGGCTTTGTCATTTAATGCGACGGTCTTGATGTGACTTGTAGTTCCGCCAGAACGGAGATAGAAGCTGGTCTTTAGTGGGTCAGTGTTGATTTCAATTTCGCTGACAAACTGATATTTCTTATCGACAGAGGATAACATTCTACTGTTATCGACATCGCTTAACTGCATCATGAACTTCTTCTTGTATCCGCCTTTTTCAAATAATCCAAGGTCGATGGTGGTGCTGATGAAGTAGGTGTTGATATCGCACTGCTTGAGTTCTTCTTTGTAGTCGGAGTAACGGATATCCAAAATAATGAGGAATTCTGATTTGGTATCCTTGATGGATTCTGATAAACCCTTGACAGGAATCAAAGGGTGAAGGACAGAGATGATGGCACCAATCTTATTTAAGGCATAAAGGGTAACGATGGCTTCTGGGACATTGTAGGATAAAAGAGTGACGACAGTATCCTTGTGGATACCGAGTCTGAAAAGATGGTCGGCCATCAAATCCACTCTGGTCAATAGATCGACATAGCGGATTTTCTGGTTGCGAAAATAAATAGCAATTTTTTCACTATTGCTATATTGTGCGATGTCCTGATAAAGCGTCTTGACGGATTGGTCCATATTAGAATTATAACCCCATAATGAAGAATAACAATCAAAGATACGTGCGTCGATTGTTTGATGTGCAAGATATGTAGCTGTGTGCCTACTTTAAAAGGTGTGCCATTAAAGGAGGAAACACGTATAAAGACAAAGCATTTTACTCTTTTTTTCCTAATCATACAAGAGTTTGCCATAGGCAAGGAGGAAAAACAAGCCTGAATGTTACGAAAATATGAATTGAATTTTCGTTGAATTTATACCCTTGATAAGACTGAATGTCGGGTATGTTTTGTCTTTCTTTTGATACAAGTGTTACATAAGAAGGAATCAAACGTCTTTTTAGAATGCTGTTTTTTATATCGATGTCACTTTATGAGTTGGTTTTTTCTAGTTGATTTTCAATCTATAAAAGAAAAAAGAAAGGTGAAAATCGCAGTTTAAAACACATGCATACACGTAATATTTATGAAAAGTTGTTTCTTTCTTTTCTCAGTTGAAAAAATGCGAGAATTTCGCGTTATTGATTGTATTCAAATGAGTAATTTATTATAATTTTATCTAGGAATTTAAAATAGGATGGCAAAGTTGTGAATAGATTGTTTGATAAAGTGCCGGAAGACCTTTTCTCCCCGCTCTCCCGGAAATATAAAACCATATACGCATTCTCTCTTGTCTCTCTCTACTACATGTTGAGAGTTTACAAGACGGATATCAGAAAAACCGACTACGTTCAGTTTTTACGTTCTCAAGGTGAAGAAATCCTTGAGTTATTTTCTGTTGAGACCGATTTGCTCGATGATAAAGGCGAAGATGAAAAAGTTGATGTAGAGACAGTTTTAAACCCTGATGATTCCTCTAGCGTTTTAAGTGTCAAGGTCAATTACATCGTCAGAAAGCTAGCTAAATGTGGCTGGTACATCATCTCCAAGGATCCCAAGACCAAGGTGGAAAATATCTATATTCCCGCCTATTCCATTCAGTTTTTGAAGTTGCTCAACGACTTGACTAGCGATGCTGGTTCTTATCTTCCTTTGGTTCATCAGACTTATGCGGAACTCAAGATGGAAGACGAGAAGGAAGACGATTACATGTATCGTTCTCTTCTCAACGCCAAGTCCAATGCCGATGAACTGGAAATGAACGTCACCTTGCTAAGACAGCAGATTCTTGTCTTTGGCAATCGTCTGACCTACGTTCTTGATCCAAATGTTGCCTTAAAGCAGCACTTTGATGAATATCGTGTCGACGTCTCGGAAAAATATTATCATCCGATGAAGACGTTTGACTCTCTTGGCCTATACGCTCAACCGACCATCGCCATTTTAAAGAAGTGGCTTGCAAGCGAACGTATCATCACCCTCTTAGTCAAGGAAGCCAAGACTGAGCCTGCTAACCGCAGCAAAGATACTGCGGAATTGACGACCTCCATCATCAAATTGATTTCTAATGTTATCGATATCTTTGCCCGCCTTGCTTCTGCTTTTAATGAAATTGATGAGGCAAACGCCGATTATACGGAAGCAGTACAGAAGAAGGTCAACTATCTTTCCAGTACGGATAAGACCGTCAAGGGTAAGATTGACCGCGTCATTCTTGCCTTGGCAACGGAAATCAAATCCAATCCCGCCCTTCGTTATGAAGAACTTCCAACATTGACGAAAGCGAGTGAATCTTTGTCTTTCTTCCGTCAGGGTTATCTTGATTCCTTCTCCTTGCAGATGCCATTCAAGAGAAAGACGGTGGAATTAGAAGAAGATCCACTTCCGATGGCGGATGATATCTTCCCCGATGAGGCTGTCACCTTCATGACGGATGTTCTCGATAACGAGTTGAATCGTTTCTCCGATCGTTCCATTGCTGAGTTCATGGAAAAGAACATGGACCAGAAAGATGAGATGCTTACTACTGATATCGCAGTTGGCGATACCGATGAATTGGTTCTCACCATTCTCGGTACACTCAAAGCGATGCTCGGCTTGATTCCGTTTAAGGCGGAAAAGGTTGCTGATCGTGTTGAATTTGCTGGTTTCTATATGCCTTTGTACAAGTTTACCAGGGTAAAACAAAGAAGAGGAGTTAGATAATTATGTTTGTGGAAGAATATGAAAAAATGAGCCGCGGCGATCGCTCGCTCTTCTCTGAAACGGTCAATGACCTGTTATATCAGTGCTTTATCGTCAGAAAGAGCTATGACCGCAAGAGTCGTATGTTCAGAGCTGATCCTGGTTATATGTTTATCGAAAGGTATTTCTCCGTTTTTGAGGAATATCTCTCCTATATGGATATGACCTTATCCAAGAATGATGAAGATGGTATCATCTTTGTCACCTCGGGTGCGGAAAGAAACCATTTCCGTATGGATCCAACTACCACTCTGATCGTCTTTGCCTTACGTTCCTACTATGAGGGACAGATTGAAAAGGCACCAGCTGAGACAGAGGTATTGATGACTTCTGGTCAGATGCTGACTCTCGTTCAGGAATTGGGTTTATCCAATGTTTCAAAAAGACTTTCTAGCCAGACCATCGGTTCTATCTTACGTACCTTGGATGGCTTTAATGTTGTTTCTCGTGCCACCAATTCCTATGGTGATCCGACTTATACCTTCTTCATCATGCCTACCATTCGTTATGTCATTTCCAGTGAGAAACTCAATGCCTTATATTCTTTCTTGACCAATCCGGAAGAGGAAGAAGAAGAGACTCCTTCCTTATTTGATGCGCCTGTTCAACCAAAGAGCGCGCCAAAGATGGGCGAAGATATCCCTGTTGAAGATGAGGGAGGTAATGAATAATGAAGACGCTCCAGAAATTAAGATTGATCAACTGGCATTATTTTGCCAATGTCACTACCGATATTAAAAATATCACCTTCCTTACCGGTCCTAATGGTACTGGTAAATCCACCATCATCGATGCGTTGCAGATTATCATCTTGGGTACCACCAGACCAGATAACTTCAACAAGGCAGCCAATGAAAAAGGTCGTAGCGGTCGTAATTTGATTTCTTATCTTAGAGGTCAGACCGGTGTCAAGGACGACGGTTCTGTTGTCAATCTGAGAAGTGGTAATCCATTTACTTCCTATATCGCCATTGAAATCTTTGATGATGTCGAACAGAAGACATTTACTGTCGGTGCCTGTTTTGATGTCGATAATAGCGATAGAATCGATAAACATTATTTCTATCTCGATTCCGGCTTCCCAGAAAATGGTTTTTCCAACTCGGATACCGAAAAGGTCAAGAGCAAGGTTCGTCCGATGATGTATCGTGAACTTGCTGCTTATGTCAGAGAAAATTACAAGGTCAACCATTTCCGTTTCTTTGATACCGATACCGATTATCAGGCTTTCATCAAAGAAGCCTTTGGTAACCTTCCGGATAAATATTTTGCCTTGTTCAAGAAGGCTGTTTCCTTTGCCCCAATCTCCAACATCTCCAGCTTCATCACCGAATATATCTGTGATGCGGATCTCAATGTCGATATCACTCCGATGCAGAAGAATATCGAACAATACAAGATCTTGGAATCCCAGGCCAAGGAATTAAAGAGCAAGGTTGAAATCTTACAGAAGATTCAGGAAACATATACCGAACTTCGTTCCTATGACAAACGTATTGATATGCTCAATTATGTCAATGCTCGTGTCTCTTATGAAGAAAGCAAGAAAAAGATTGATGTCTTAAATGAAAGACTCAAGAAAGATAACGATCGTCTTTCTCTTATCGGCGACGAACTAGGTAGACTTGATTCTCAGTTAGAGGATTTGAATAGCGATTTGAATTCTTATAATGCCAAACGTTTACAAAACGATAACTATTCCTTAACGGAAAAGTTATCCATGAAAAAAGAAGGCATCATGAGACAAATTTCCTCTATCCAGATTCAGATCAACCAGGTCATCACCACCTTGACCAAATATGCTGATGCCTATGATCGCACCTGTCAGGAATTCGTCAATTACTATCGTGATTTTGATGCTTCTAAGTTAGGTGATGAAATCAAGGAACCATTCGAACAGTTGCTCGATTTATGCCAGGATATCTCCATCGAAGCAAAGAACATCATGCAGTCCATCGATAACAATGAGGTGGATTTCGAAAGCGTGAAGACGTTCCGCAACGACATGGATACCATGCGTGAACAGGCCATTTCCTTACGTTCTACCTTGAACAAGGAATTCTATAACGTCTCTGGCAAACTTCAGGCCTTACAGTCTGATTTATCTGCTGTCAACCAGGGTAAGAAGCCTTTTGATAAGCTTGGCCCTGTCTATATGAACATCAAGGAAGCCTTAGAGACTTCTTTAAAGGCCAGACACTCTGATGCCTATGTCAACATCTATTGCGATTTGGTCGATGTCAACGATCCTGAATGGACCATGGCTCTGGAAGCCGTGTTGTTCAACCAGAAGTTCAACTTCTTTGTCAATCCACGTTACTACGAAGAAGCTAACCGTCTGTTAAAAGAATTAACCGATACTTATCATTACTATCACGTCTCTTTGGTCGATACCGAACGTCTTTTGGCCAATGAGATTGTTGCTGATGAAGGCTCTGTTGCTGAACTTGTCGATACCAAGGATAAGGGTGCAAGAGCCTATACGGATTACCTTTTAGGTCATATCAGAAAATGTTATACCTTTGAGGAAGCCAGAGACTCCGGTTCCGGTTTGCTTTCCGATTGTACCGGTTATCGTGCCTTTGCTACCTGGTATCTAAATAAGGCCAATGCTCGTATCTTCTATCTCGGTACCCAGGTCAGCAACAATGCCAAAGCCATCTCCAGCGCCGATTATCAGGCGATGAACAAGAGATATTCCCTTATCTCTGAAGCCTTGAACAAACTTCAGAACCTGCTTACCTTGCAGGTCATGTCTGAAGCAGAATGCGAGACTTATGCTGCCGATATCGCCAAGGCCAATGATGTTGCTCCATTACAGGCTAATATCGCTGAAGTGGAAAACGAGATGAAGTCTGTTGCCAAGGGCGATATGAGCGCTGTCGATAGCAAGATTCTTGATCTCCAGCAGAAATCCAAGGAACTCAATGCCAGAAGAAACGATCTTCTTACAGAGCGCGGTCAGATCTTAGCCGATACCAATCGTATCAACGGTGAAGATTTACCAGCTGCTACCTCTGTCATGAGTGAAAATAAGAAGGCTCTTGATGCCTTTGAGGCTGATGTTGTCAATGAAGAATATGAACCATTCTTCAACAAACTTCTTGATGAGCAGGGCCTTACCTTGGCTCAGATCAGAGTAGAAGCGTATCGTGAATTTGTTCAGGCTCAAAACAAGACCAATCGCGACCGTTCTACCCTGATGAAATTGAGAAGCGATTATTGTGCTCAATATCATCTCAACTACGATTTACAGAATGAGAAATCCAATGCGGAATTCGATCGTGAACTTGAGACGATCTCCAAGGTCATGCTTCCGGATTATGAAACCAAGATTGCCAAGGCACACGAGGATTCTATCCGTGAATTCAAGGATGACTTCATCTATAAACTGAGAACTGCTATCGAAACGGTCTATTCTCAGATCGATGAATTGAACAAGGCTCTTAGCGATTCTCATTTCGGTAGAGACTCCTATCAGTTCAAGGTTTCTCCCAACAAGGATTATCTTGAATATTACAACATGATCATGGATCCACTTCTCTTGAAGGCAGGCGACGCGGAAAACCTCTTCATGGAAAAATATAAGTCCACTATGGATGATTTGTTCGGTTTGATTTCTTCTTCTACTTCGGCCACCGGTGAACAGCGTGAACAGGTCTTGAGAAATATTCATACCTTTACCACCTACACCACCTACATCATCTTCGACTTACTTGTCACCAGAGGTCTTGGCGAGAACACCCAGACCATCTCTCTTGGTCGTTCCTTTACTTCCCAGTCTGGTGGTGAGACGCAAACTCCTTTCTATATTTCCATCCTTGCTTCCTTTGCTCAGTTGTGCCGTGTCAACAATGCCGCGGATAGCAATACGCTGAGACTTGTCATCTTTGATGAAGCGTTCTCCAAGATGGACTCCGCTCGTATCATGAAGTCGACTGACTTGCTTCGTCAGTTTGGTCTGCAGTGTATCTTGTCTACACCTAGTGAAAAACTTCGTGACCTTGTCTCTTATGTCGACCTCATCTTGGTCACTATCCACGAAGATAAGCGCAAGCGTTCCTACATCGATGTCTATCAGGAAAAGAACAAGCGTGAAGGCAAGGTTGTGGAAGAACCTGTCGAGAATAACGAAGGCACCCAGATGCGAATCCCTGATGCTAACGCAATATCAATAAAAGACAAATAAGATTTGTTTAGCCGTCTTCGGACGGCTTTTCTTAAAGAAACTTTCAACTTTGGTGGCGTTTTTTATCCCCGTAGAACAACAAACATGTAAAAGTGTTCAAAATCCCAAAAAACCTAGTAGTTTACGCATATTTTGATATATAATAAATACGTTAGAAAGCGGTTACATACAGGAGGCTTTTTTATGAAGGAAGAAATGGTAGCCATGATTCTCGCCGGTGGCAGAGGCACCCGACTGAAATCACTCACGGCTAAAGTTGCAAAACCAGCAGTTTTTTTTGGTGGTAAATATCGTATTATCGATTTCCCACTCAGCAATGTTGCCAACAGCGGCATCAATGCTGTCGGTGTGGCCACCCAATATGAATCGACCGATCTGAACAACTATATCGGCTCTGGTCGTAACTGGGGTCTTAATGGCACCAATGCCTTGGCTAGTATTTTGCCCCCAAGAGAAACACCATCCGGTGCTTCTTGGTATTTAGGTACCGCTGACGCGATTTATCAGAATATCGACTGGTTGGATAAGACACACTGCAAATATGTCGTCATCCTTTCTGGTGACCATATCTACAAGATGGATTATTCCGATATGCTCAAGTTCCATAAGGACAACAAGGCCGATGTCACCATCGCCTGTATCAAGGTTCCAATGGCTGAAGCACCAAGATTTGGTATCGTGGTTGCCGATGAGAAGAACATGATCAACGAATTCCAGGAAAAACCAAAGGTTCCTAAGTCTGATTATGCTTCTATGGGTATCTATATCTTCACTTATGACTTATTAAGAAAAGCCTTAGTCGATGATGCCAAGGATGAAACATCCGATCACGACTTTGGTAAGAATATTCTTCCAACCCTTCTTGGAGAAAAGAAGAGACTCTTTGCTTATCCATTCAAGGGATACTGGAAGGATGTCGGTACCGTTCAGTCCTTATGGGAAGCCAATATGGATTTATTAGATCCAAATTGTGAATTACAGCTCTTCTCTTCCCGTTTCAAGATCTATTCTGCGGATACGGCTTCGCGCCCAGAATACATCGCTCCAAGCGCGAAGGTAGAAGACTCTGTCATCAACCAGGGCGCTCAGATCTATGGCAGTGTCATTCACTCCGTCATCTGCAATGAAGCCATCATTGAACAAGGCGCAGTGGTCAAAAACTGTGTAATTCTTCCGGCTGCTGTCATCAAGACTGGCGTCAAGATTGAAAACGCCATCATCGGCGCAAAGACTGTTGTGGATAAGGATGTCATTGGTAAAGAAGATGATGTTGCCTTAGTCAACGCAACGGAAGATAAATAAAAGGAGAAGGATTATGGCATACAAAGTAGCTGGTATCATCGATTGCTTCGGCAATCCAGAATTTGGTCCTTTGACCCAACATAGACCTATGGCGTCTACCTCGTTCTTAGGTCGTTATTCGTTTATCGATTTCCCTCTTTCTAACTTCCTCAACTCTGGCATTTTGAATATGGGTATTCTCTGCCAGAACCATATCCGTTCTCTTTCCAAGCATGTCGGCAATGGCCGTAGTTGGATCTCCAACACCAAACGCGGTGCTCTTGAAATCCTCTATGATGAGCCAAATGTCGCCAACCCTGCCTACAACACCGATATCGCTGATATCATTGAAAACAAAGTTTTCTTCAAGGATGTCCATCCCGATTATGTCATCCTTGTTTCTCCTAACTTCGTCTATGAAGCTGACTTCAGTAAGCTCCTTGACGAACATGTCGCCAGCGGCGATAGAATCACCCTTCTTTATACCCACGTGGAAAGCGGCTTGAAGAATCATTTCTTAGGCGCGGATAAGATCGGCATTTCTTCCCGCGGTAGAGTCAACCGCATGGAAACCAACATGGGTGATGAAGATAGCGGTGACATCTCTATGGGATGTCTCATTCTTGACTATCCGATGCTTGAATCCTTAGTGGAATATGCAAGAAGCACTTCCAGCTTCTTCAACTTGGATGACTGTCTGAAGTATCTTGCTCCAACGGTCATGATCAGAGCCGCCAAATTTGAAGGCTATGTCCGCGACTTTGATTCTTTACCACACTACTTGGAATATTCTTTGGAATTATTAGACCGCAAAATCTTCAATTCCTTGTTCCAAGAACACTGGCCAATTCATACCAGAACTTATGATACCGTTCCGGTTCAGTGCCGTGCTGGCTCTGATGTCACCAATTCCTATCTCGCTAATGGTAGCGTGATTGAAGGTAAGGTTACCGGTTCTATCTTAGGTAGAAATGTCCGCATCGAAAAAGATGCTGTCGTCATCAATTCCATCATCGGTAATGACGTCGTCATTTCCGAAGGTACACATGTTGAAAATGCCGTTATCGACCGTGACGCTCAGGTCTTACATGTCTCTGAAGTCATCGGTACCAAAGACGAACCTATCTATATTGCTAGAGGAGATATTGTCTAAATATGAAAATCTTATTGGTCACAGGTGAATCTCTTCCTTACGCGAAAAGCGGTGGCTTAGGAGATTTCATCTATTCTTATGGCAAGGCTCTTGCCAAACTCGGTGAAGACGTCTCAGTCATCATGCCTTTATATTTGCCGATGAGAAGCAAATTCCCTGAAATCATGGAAGGCTTCTATGACCAGTTTGATTTTAAGATGAGCTGGAGAACCCAGGGCTGTGGTGTCTTCATGGTAGAAAGAGATGGTATCAAATTCTATTTCACCGCCATGGATCGCTTTGATCGCGACCAGCTATACGGTTATGGTGATGATACGGAAAGATTTGCCTGCTTTGTCATGGCGGTCAACACCTTCATCACGCGCCATAACGACTATGATGTTGTCCACTGCAACGACTGGCAGACGGCGATGCTTCCTTTGCTTCTTTCCTATAATCCTAAGCCAATCAAGACTGTTTTAACCATTCATAACCCCGCCTATCAGGGATGGGCTACCAGAGATGATTTAGGAACCTTCTTTAATCTGTCGACCGGATATTATGATTCGGGCTTTGTCCGTCTTGGCGATTCCTTCAACTATCTTAAGGCAGGTATCATGTCTGCTGATAAGATCAATACGGTCTCTGTTACCCACGCTCAGGAATTATTAAGCGATCATACCGGTTTTGGTGGCATGGGTGCCATCATCGACTGGTGCAGACATTATGATTTCTCGGGTATCGTCAATGGCCTTGATACCGATATCTGGGATCCAAAGACTGATAAGCATGTCGCGAAAAATTACGATCTTTCTACCGTCAAAGAAGGAAAAAGAGCAAACAAGCGTGCGATTTTCAAACAGCTTGGTATGGATGAAGATTTCGATGGTCCATTATTCTCTGCCATCACTCGTCTTTCTGCCCAGAAGGGTGTAGAAAGAATTATCAGCATCATGCCTCATCTTGAGGAAAAGAACGCTAAGCTTATCGTCATCGGTACCGGTGAGATGGAAGAACAGTTCCAGGCGGAAGCCTTCAAATATAAGAACGTCTATTTGGTCAAACGTTATGATGAAGAATTAGCTCACCTTCTTTATGCGGCTAGCGATTTCTTCCTCATGCCATCTTATTTTGAACCATGTGGCACTTCCCAGTTGATTTCCATGCGTTATGGTACTCTTCCAATCGTTTCGAATGTCGGCGGTCTTAATGATACGGTCTTTGATGTCACTAAGGGTGATATTGCCAATGGTTTTACTTTCTATAACAACGATTACTTCGGTTGTCTGAATGCTTACTTCAGAGCTTGTGATCTCTATTGGGCACATGGTATTGACCATATGCAGGAAGTCGGCATGAAGGGAGATTATTCCTGGAAAAAGTCGGCTCAGGCTTATCTCGACTTGTATAACACAATCGACTGGAAGTAGTTTGGTTTACGATTTCCCTCTGATATAGAATAAGGGAATGAAACCAAGTAAAATCTGACCTAAAGGTTATAAATTATCTTCTTTACTTTATGACCTCAAGGTCTTATAATAAACCTTGCGTTTTAGCATAGATTAGAAATTGGAGGATAAGACATATGGCAGTTCCAACCAGAAGAAGAGGCCACGCAAAACAGGGTCAGGTCAGACAGCACACTGCTTTAAAAGCTGTTAACACCTATACTTGCTCTAATTGCGGCGCTGTTATCAAGCCTCATCACGTTTGCCCATCCTGCGGTTATTATAACGGCAAGAAGGTCAAGGACGTTAAAGAAAAGGCTGAGTAGTTTTAGCCTCAATCAAATCTTGATTTAAAGAAACCCACCTCGTGTGGGTTTTTTTGAGACTTTGATGATATGATTATTAAGAGGTATAGAAAATGACATATTTAGAAAGCATCACATATCTCACTGGTAACTTCTTGCAGGTTTCTCAATTTGCCCTGAAGAATGCGTATCGAGTGATTTGTCTTACGGAAGGAAAAGAAAAAGAGACTCCTTATATGGCCGGTGCTCTTTCTCAGGTAGAAGCCTGTGAAGCTCTTGCCAAGGCCTACTTGACGATGAACAAGTCTCTTTCTGGCGAAGAACTGATTCAGTTTTTCTCTCTTCACAAAGGTTTATCCAGCAAGGACTTTAAAGACTTGAAGACCATGCTTAATAAAAGAGACTATCTTGTTTCCTATTTCTATCTTGAGAACACTTCTCGTTTGGCGTTAGAAGAGGTGGCAGTCTATGAGTCTGTCATCAAGGAACTTAAGGAATACGTCGAACTGGCTAATAAACTCAACGTCTCCTTATCCAAAGCCTGCGATAGACTTTACACGCTGTTCTAAGCCAAAAGGTTTTAAAATAGTGTTGATTTGGATTATAATGTAGATTGTTAAAGGCTTAGTTTTTCTATGGCAGATTATATTCCCGAACTTTATGCATTGATATCGATTCTCTCAGAACAGAAGACCTATGGTGAGGCTCTGTTCAAGGTCAACCAGGAAGAACAACTCTCCCAGGCTGGCAAAAAGAAATTTTCAGAAAATGTCTTGGGTGTCCTGAGACATTATTTCTGTCTTTCTTTTGAGTGCCTCGATCTTCTTCCTTATGCCAAAGATAGTGAAGAACATATCCTTTCTTTAATTCCGCTTTTTGAACTTCGTTATCATAAGGATAGCAACGTGGATGAAATCTATGCCTGTTACCATGATGCGTTCATGAAAGAAAGACTGATGGGCGACGTCAAACATAACTTCAAAATCTTGCTCGAGGCGACAAAGAAGCCGTTCAAGATTCCTGATGAAGTGAAATCCTCTCCTTATTTATATAATTCCCTGGTCTTAGAAATTCCTGATTTCTTCTTAAAGAGATTAAGCAAGGATTATTCCGCTCAGAACGCACTGAATATCGCTTCTTATCTTCATAAGAAATCCTATAATTTCTTTGCTCCAGCTTTGACTTGCAACCAGGAAGAACTCTTATCTAACGACGCGTTTGAAAATGTGTCTTTGGATGATGGCAGTATTTTATATTCCACCAACAAGCCTGTTTCTATCAAGGAAGTCAAAAACAAAGGACTTTATCCTCTTGGATATCTTGAAGCCTTGGCTTATTCTAAACTTCCTGTTCCTTCATTACAGCCAAAGATTCTTCTTACCGGTTTAGAATCAGGATATCAGCTTCTTCCGCTTTGTCTTAAGACGCTTGATACTTTTGAAAGCAAGGTGGATGCCATCTATCAGGATGCTTTATCGTATCGCGGTGCTGTGGATGTGATGAAGAAATATCAGTTGAAGAACGCTCATATCATCAATACCAAACTTTCTTTGATCAAGACTTATGTCAAGGATCATTATTATGACGTGGTCGTCTCCTTTGGTAGAGACTGTAAACTCGGTCTTGCTAGAAGAATGCCATCTGTCTTACCATGCCTTAGAGAACAAGATTTCCTAAAATCCAAGAAGCGCCAGCTCGAGGATCTTCTTGAGATGAGTACGTTTGTCAAAGAGGGTGGTCATCTACTATTTATCAATCATGCTTTAGACAAAGAAGAGAGCAATGAGGTGATTTCCTCCTTCTTATCCCTAAGAAAGGATTTCACTGTGGTGATGAAAGAAATGGTGTTTCCAAACATCATGGATTGTGACGCTGGCTTTTATGCCATCCTGAAGAGAAAGCAAAATCAAAATGACTAGTATTTATTCCTATTCCTTAGAGGATTTGACCAAGATCATGCAGGCGATGGGTCAATCCAGTTATCGTTCCAAACAGATTTTCTCCTGGCTTTATCAGAAACGAGTCAATAGTTTTGATGAGATGAGTGATATCGCCAAGGCTTTTCGTGAAAAATTAAAAGAGAATTTCAATTTCTCTCGTCCTAGTATGCGCATCAAGCAGGAAAGTGCAGATGGCACCATCAAATGCCTGTTCCGTTTGGAAGATGGCGAAGAAGTCGAAGGTGTCTTGATGCACTATGTCTATGGATATAGTGTCTGTGTTTCCTCTCAGGTCGGCTGCAACATGTCTTGTGCCTTCTGCGCTTCTGGTCTTTTGAAGAAGAAACGCAATCTCACCCCAGCAGAAATGCTAGGACAGGTTTTATATTTTGATGAGATGCTTCGCGCTCGTGATCCATCCACTCATGTCACCCACGTGGTCATCATGGGTACAGGTGAACCATTTGACAATTACGATAACGTCTTATCCTTTATCCGCATCATCAATTCTCAGTTCGGTTTAGATATCGGTGCTAGACATATCACGGTTTCTACCTGTGGTGTCGTTCCAGGCATTCTCAAGTTTGGTAAGGAAGGATTACAGGTCAATCTGGCGATTTCCCTTCATGCCCCAAATAATGAAATCCGCGATAGACTTATGCCAATCAACCACGCTTATAAACTAGAAGAACTCATTCCTGCCATTGTCCAATATGGCAAGGACAGCGGTGGCAGAAGAGTTACCTTTGAATATATCCTCATCAAGGATGTCAATGATACAATAGATTGTGCTAGACAATTAGCCAAACTGATTGCTCCGACATTCGGATATGTCAATCTGATTCCGTATAATCCGGTCATGGAAAATGGCTTTGAACGTTCCCCAGATCAAAACATTGAACTCTTCCATAATTTCTTGCTTCAGAAACATATCAAGTCTACTGTTCGTAAGGAGTTCGGCTCGGATATCGATGCCGCCTGTGGTCAATTGAGGGCAAAACACAAAGATGGAAACTAATGAGAAAATCGCCGCACTAAGCGACATCGGCTTACGCCGTAAAAACAACGAAGATGCTGCTTACGCCATTAAGAACCAATATGGTGCACTTTTGATTGTCGCTGATGGTATGGGTGGTCACAGAAAAGGTGAGGTCGCTTCCAAGATTGTGGTCGACTCTCTTTCCATTCCTTTTTCTGGTGAACACAAGATTTTCAATACGCACAGAGCCAAGAAATTTTATAAAAAACATATGAAGAAAGCCAACAATGAGATCTATAAGATGTCATTAAGTGGCGATGAATATCGTGAGATGGGTACCACTGCGGTATCCTGTATCATCGGTGATAAGGAGACCGCCATTCTTTCGGTTGGCGATTCTCGTTGCTATATCATCGATAATGATGGTCTTTTAAAGCAGGTGACCAAGGATCAGACTTATGTGGAACTCCTATTTGAATCGGGTAAGATCACCAAATCGGAAATCACCACCCATCCACAGAAGAACCTTCTCATCAATGCTGTTGGTATCAATCCTGATTTGACCAACATCGAAGAATTTGTACTGAGCAATGATTCTTATCGCTCCATTCTTTTATGTAGCGATGGATTATATAATCTTGTCAGCGACGAAGAAATCCATGCTGTCATGATGGATAAGCTTTCGACAAATGAAAAAGCCAAGCTCTTGATCAAGAAGGCGCTTGATGCCGGTGGAAATGACAACGTTGCTGTGGTCATCTGGGAAAATTAATTATGGAAGAATTATCTCGCAATAATGAAATTATCGATGATCGCTACAAGATTGTCGAGACAGCCGGAAGCGGCGGTATGGCTACCGTCTATAAGGCTCATGACCTGATTACCGATAAGAATGTCGCCATCAAGATGATGAAGCCAGATACAGCAGCAAACAAGACCAATCTTTCCCGTTTTGAAAGAGAAGCCAGAGCCGCAGCCTCTTTGAATCATCAAAATATCGTCAAGGTTGTCAATGTCGGCTCTTATCAGGGCCTCCCTTATATGGTCAATGAATTTATCGACGGTCAGAATCTTCGCCAGGTCTTAGATATCCGCGGAAGATTCTCTTTTATGGAAGCTGTTGATATCATGTACCAGCTTTGTTCCGCCGTCATGTATGCCCATGCGCACGGAGTCATACACCGTGATATCAAGCCTCAGAACATCTTCCTTACAAGTGATGGAACCATCAAACTGGGCGATTTTGGTATTGCCACATTCCAGGATTCCACCCATGTCACCCGTCAGGAGTTTGTCGTTGGCAGTGTGCATTATATCGCTCCAGAAGTTGCTCAGGGCAATCCTGCTTCCACCAGAAGCGATGTCTATTCCATGGGTATCACCTTCTTTGAACTCATCACCGGACGAGTTCCTTTTGATGGGGATAATTCGGTCACTATCGCGGTCATGCATGTCAGAAACAAGTTCCCTTCGATTGAGAAATTCAATCCTAAGACACCAAGTGCGGTGGAAAACATCATCTATAAGTGTTGCATGAAGAATCCAAACGATCGTTATGTCTCGGCAGAAATGATGCGCAAGGATTTAGAAAAGATCTTAAAGAACCCAAGCTTATTAGAAAGAAAACAGTCTTCCTTCTGGGATTTCTTCCGTCCAAATTCTGCTACGGCACAGCAAAGAAGAGAAGAAAAAGCCCAAAAGAAGGCTTTAAAAGAGGCTGCTAAGGCCGCCAAGAAAGACCGTGATGAAAATGGCAGATAATCTTTATCGTGTCTTAAATTCCACCTCTTTGGGCTATCAGCTTTATTGTTTTGAGGATAAGCAGATCTCTTTACATACCAATCGTAAGAAAATCACCTATCGCGGAGAAAAGATCGTCATCGGCGATGTGGTAAGACTAGATTCTAAAGGAGTGATTGATCAGATTTTACCTCGCGAGAATTATCTCCAGCGTCCAAGGCTTTCTAATTGCGATGTCGCTTTTGTCTTAGTCTCTTGTAAGGAACCGGATTTCTCTTCTTATCTTCTGGATAAGTTTTTATCCTTCCTTCATTTTTATAATATTCCGGCGGGTATTCTTTTGACCAAAGCCGATCTTCTCAAGAAAAGGGAGATGACCGCTTTGCAAAAGAGAATGGATTATTACCGCAAGTTATCTTACCCGGTATATTTTCTTAACGCTCATGATGAAAGCAAATTTGATTTCCCACTTTTAAGAGAAGCCATCAAAGGCAAATCGATTGCCTTTGTCGGCCAGAGCGTCGTCCTCGACATCCGCAACGCGCTGTTCGCGAAATTCCAAAGACTGCCCGTCTCCTATTTCGACCG
>OCTW011573335.1_pt1 | contig 19602 bp, 17 predicted proteins | sample 1539671 | NCBI WGS metagenome assembly OCTW01 (sample SAMN02144230, study PRJEB22623) | gut metagenome | biome: sheep rumen | host: Ovis aries | place: New Zealand
CATGCCCCCGGAAGCGGCCTGTCTGCTGGATCTTACGATCCTCTGCATCCGTGCCTCTCTCGCGGCGACTCATATATACTATCATCCGCGTCCGGACGTGTCAACAACTTTTTCAGACATTTCAGGCAACTTTTTCAGGCGCTTCATGCCTCCCGTCATCACCCTGCGAGTGTCTTTAAAAACGGATCCGAGGCATACAGCGCTTTAAGAAGCGGACTAGCCGTGACTGTCTGTACCATCGGAGAGTCCTCACCCTGTCCCAGCGTCACGGCCGAGAGTACAAGCCACACAATCAGAAGTGCCTCGAAGATTCCGGTGATTGCCCCCAGAACACGGTTCGCACCGCCAATCGCCCTGTTGCGCAGTCCCACCTGCAGCAGTGCATAAAGCAGGCGCATCAGCAGCCAGGTTATGAAAAAGAGCCCGATTCTCACAATGGAGGAGAACAGCGTATCAGTAAGAGCATCTGCGATCCCTGCAACGACAGTATCTCGGACAGAGGCTGCCGCCTGGCTGATGCCATTGATGACAGCCGCCGGCAGTGAGAGGGCCTCCCCGGACTCACCGGCAAGAGTTCCTTCCGTCCCTTCTGCCAGGACATCGCCGTCCCCGTCATCACCACCCTGCGCGCTTTCCGAAAGGGTTGAATACACAGACGAATTCATCGTCTGATAAAAGTCCGTTTTGTCTTTCAGGAAAGACTGCACCTGCCCACTGAAATGACTCGCGACAAAAAGACAGACGACCAGAGTGAGTACTGAGAACAGGATCTTAAGAAATCCTCTTGTCGCCCCGGAAATAATGCAGACCGCAAAGGTCAGCAGCACGATGCATGTCAGTATGTCCACAGGATCTCCTCATATTATCACCGCAGGCTGATTTTCTGTATATAGTTGGTTGTTATAAGAAAGCATCCGCCTCTTGCGCCCGTCGGAACGATGGCCGTGACCGGAAGCTGCGCGGTGATATCGGCAATCTTTCGTCCTCCGGCTGTATAAATCCGGAACGAGCTGTCATTGTTCATGTAAATTCTTCCGTGATCAAAGCTGAAATTCGTATAGCTCTGATCAATCGAAAAAGAGCAGAGCCTGGTTCCGGACAGATCATACACTTCGAGCCTGTACGCAGAATTCTCATCCTCGATGACAAGCCCGATCCGGTCTTCTCCGTAGAATGCCTTCTGTATCATTCCATCGATCTGCACCCGCTTTGCCTGGGACGGATAATCCCCCGCCGCATAGTAGGTGATCGAGTCTTCACTTATCGCTGCTGCACTGGTGTTGCCAAAAAAGTGAACATCTCCCACCAGTTTATCGTCAAAATTGTCAAAGCCACCGACAAGCCGCTTGTTTTCGCTCTGCCCGGTTTCCGCAAAATTATAGAACGCGACGTTGGCCGTCACAGAGTCTCCCGAGATGCAGGCGTAGGCAAGGGCAAGTTTCTGCGCGTTGTCGGAGATGGCGATGGCCAGAGGATAGCCCTCTCCGGTCAGAGTTGTCTTTACGGAATATACCTGGTTTCCCTCCGCGTCATAGAGATTCACGTAGTTGGCGGTACCGTCTCCAAGCGACGCCGCCACGAGTCCGCCTGCGCTCAGTTCGATCTGCGTGATGGTATACGCTGTCGTGATCTCCCGCAGGAATCCGGACTGATTAAAGACCAGGACCTGACTGCCCGTCATGTCTCCGATCGCAAAATAACCGTTGTTGATGCGGATTTCCGGATTATTCATGGAATACGGATAATTCCACAGCATCTCGCCGCTGCTCCCGAAGCAAGCCACCCCGTCGTTGGAATAGCGGACGAATCCTCCGCCATAGGCCACGAACCGGGAGGCGTCCGTGTCCTCGCGGCTGACGGACGCCTTTATCGAATAAGAATTGTAGCTTCTGTTGAACAGCCAGACGACAAGCAGAACGCAGATCAGAACAAGAATCAACCCGAGCCTCGCAAGTCTTGCCCGGACCTTCCTGCGGTGTCTGCGCAGCCTGCTGTTCATCTGCGATCTGTCATCATCTTCGCCCGGGTTACCCCGGCGGATATTGATGACCTTTCCGTTTCTGCCCTGCTGTTTGTCGTAATGTCCACTCATCCGGCGGCTTGCCTCTCTCACTTCTTTCTAGCCATATCCATCGCTTCGGCAATCGTCGTCAGGTTGTTGTCCGCCATGACCTTCCGGAGTGTCCCCAACTTGTCCAGGTCGGAAAAATCCGGGCCGAGATACGGCTCATAGTTCGTGGATATGTACAGTCTTTGCTGTTTGACTCTGTCCTCCAGCTCTGCCCCGGTCTTCTGACGCTGCTGCAGAGTGGACTTGAGAGAGTCGGTCTTTTTCTGATATCTTCCCTCGATTTCCGATATGATGTCAGGCTTGGTGTTTTTCTCAAAGTCATCCAGAGCCTGTTTCTGCTTTTCATTAATGCTCTGAATTTCGTCGTTGATCTGCCTGATCTTCTGATCAAATTCCTCCAGTCCGTATGCAGCCTCATCCGTGTCATTCCGAATGCCGCGCGTGATCTGCTTCATTTTCTTTTTGTTCGCGCGGATCTGCTTCTTCATCTGACGGGCTGACTCGATCACATCCAGATGAGTCAGAATTGCCTCTGTCCGAACCGAGCGGATGATCGTAAAGAAGACGATGGCCATCACAGTGTCATACAGGAGTGGAACCAGCGGTGAAACAGACGCCACCGGCAGCTTCTGAGGAAGAATGTACAGAAGTCCTACCGGAACGATCAGGAAAGCTGTCAGAAGAATGACTGCGTACAGAAGCTTCGGGCCGAACCCCTTCGCATAGCACAGCGCATAAAAGAATGTGCCGTCTGCGTAAGACGGGATGTCGTTTTCCGCGAACACTTCTTTTCTCTTTTTCTTCAGTCTGGCATTCTCATCTTTCAGGTGCTCTGTCTCATTCCGGATCCGGTCCCTGACGCCTGCCTGCTTGGACTTTTCACGGGCATCCGTCACTTCCTTCAGCTTCACCTTTTCCGAACTGATCGAGCGGTCAAACCCCATGCGGACCGCCGACTCGCCGTCCTTCACCTTTGTATTGATCTCGTCCTCTATCGTCTTCTCCGTCTCTGCGATTTTCTCCTCCAGATCGGAGATCTCCCGTCTAACCTGTTCCTGGCGCGTGACGCCGCCCTGATATTCCTTTATTTCCGCAATGATTTTGTCCAGATCATCTATCGACCCGTTCAGAATATTCTTTTCTGCCATATTCGTATTTCACCTCAACGTCAGAGGCAGCCCCTCTCACTTCCCGGCGCGGTAGAAATTGATGAGGCAGCCGTCCAGGATAATTTCTTTCTCGTCATCCGTGAGCGGATCCATGCCAAGCTCAATCTCCTTCATGCCCTTCGTGACGACAAATGCCCTGTAGAGCGCCTTTCCCAGCGCAAGATTTTTCCTGACATCCGGTATGAAGATATAATCCCCGTTGGCAAATGGCAGCTCGCCCCTGCCGATGAGCAGCGGCAGCATGCCCCAGTTGATCAAATTGCTGCGGTAGCGCTTCGTCGCATACTCATTGGCGATATTCGCCCAGCCGCCGAGAACTTTCTGACAGGAAGCCGCCTGTTCTCTGGCGGAACCGTCACCCGGCTTCACGGCGAAGATCGTGCTTCCAATTCCGATTTTGGAAATGTCCGTGCCAAACGCTTCCTTTATGGCTTTCAGAACATCGCCGGCTTCCGGGAGTGCTTTCACCGGATCCTCTCCGTTTTCTATCGCAAGCTCTGCTTTCTGCACTTCCTTGGCCCTGCCGACGTATGCCGGATCCTTTCTGGAAAGCGCAAACTCAGCCAGGCGAAGCGGATTAGAGCGGTACGATGAGGTTTCGCCCGACGGGATCAGCTCATCCGTCGTCGTGACGGGATCGTGAATCTCGGAGACAACTTTGATAAGAAGGTTCTCCGGCAGAGGTGCCATCTTCGGCCATGGCTTGATATTCGGGCCCTGGACCAGCTTCTGCCGGGGATCCGCGTGGCGATACCCGTCAAATACTCTGTTCTTGTAGATCGTGGCATCAAAATGATACACCGGTCCGGTGAATTCCGTATCCATGTCGGTCGCTGCAGTGAGTCTTCCCTTGCAGGCCGCCGTAGCTGCGATGGAGCGCGCATCCATAAGGGCTACCGAGGAGATCTGACCTTCCTGAACTTTGCTTCCCTCGCGGTTCGGGAAGTTTCGGGTCGAGTGGCGGATGGAGAAGCCGTTGTTGGCCGGCGTATCACCTGCGCCGAAGCACGGCCCGCAGAAGCATGTCTTGACAACCGCGCCCGCCTCGATCAGATCAGCCATTCTGCCATTTTTCACGAGTTCCATGTAGATCGGCATGCTGGCCGGATATACACTCAGCGTAAACTCGTCGTGGCCGACATTTTTTCCGCGCAGGATATCTGCTGCCGAGCAGATGTTCTCAAAGCCGCCGCCCGCGCATCCTGCAATGACGCCCTGATCGACGTACAGCTTTCCGTCCCGCACCTTGTCCTGCAGGGATACTCTGACCCTGCCTCCGAAGCTGACCTTCGCGTTTTCCTCTACCTCGTGCAGAATGTCGGCGAGATTGCTGTTGACCTCGTCGATCGTGTATGCGTTGCTCGGATGATACGGCATCGCGATCATCGGGCGTATCTCCGAGAGATCAACTGTCAGGATTCCGTCATAGTAAGCTGTCTCTCCCGGTGTGAGCTTCCGGTAAGCACCCCTGCGGCCATGCAGGGCATACCACTCCTCCGTCTTCTCATCGGTCTCCCAGATCGATGAGAGGCAGGTCGTCTCCGTTGTCATGACATCGACGCCGATACGAAAATCCATGCTCAGATTCTGAATGCCCGGGCCGACGAATTCCATCACTTTGTTCTTTACGAATCCATTTTTGAATACCGCCCGGATAATGGCCAGTGCCACATCCTGCGGGCCGACGCCGCGCACCGGACTGCCTGTCATGTAGATTCCGATAACTTTCGGACGCGGAATATCATACGTCTTCCCGAGAAGCTGTTTCACCAGTTCCGGGCCGCCTTCGCCCATCGCCATGGTGCCGAGCGCGCCATACCGGGTGTGACTGTCGGATCCCAGAATCATACAGCCTGTCTCGGCAAGCATCTCGCGGGCGTACTCATGAATGACGGCAACATGGGGCGGAACGTAGATCCCGCCGAATTTCTTCGCCGCCGAAAGACCGAACACGTGATCGTCCTCATTGATTGTGCCACCGACCGCGCACAGCGAGTTGTGACAGTTGGTGAGTACATAAGGCATCGGGAATTCCTTCAAGCCGGACGCAATTGCCGTCTGAATGATGCCGACATAGGTGATGTCGTGTGAGGTCATCTTGTCAAAGCGGATCTGAAGATGTTCCATCGAATCCGCTTTATTATGGCTCTTCAGTATGCCATAGGCCATCGTCTGCTGCAGGGCTTCCTCACGGCTGACGTCGCGTCCTGTTTCGCGGCGGATTGCGGCGGCAGCTTCCGGGCCGTCAGGGATCAGTTTCCGGCCGCCGATCAGATAGGTTCCCGTATCCTTACATGTAATCATTGGTGTCACCCTTTCTGCTGTCCGTCTTCCATAGCGCCAAGAATCGCAGCCTTCAGCTCCGCGATCTCATCCGCACTGACCTCATGCTGTTTCCAGGTCACCTGCACTTCGTCGTTCTTATACCGCGGTATCATATGAACGTGATAATGGAATACCGTCTGTCCGGCGGCGAGGCCGTTGTTCTGAACGACGTTGAGCCCCTCATATCCGAGCGCCTTGTTCATGGCCTTTGCGATCTTCACAGCCGTCTGCGCAACATGAGCAGCCGTCGCATCATCCAAATCATATATATTGTCGAAATGATTTTTCGGTATGATCAGCACATGCCCGCGGGTCGCCGGACCTGCGTCGAAAATAACCTTCAGGACGTCATCTTCATAAAGGGCATTGACGGGTATATCGCCATTGGCAAGTTTGCAGAAAATGCAGTCGTCTTTTTTCATCAGCTGTGCTCCTTTTTAAGTTACGAAAGCCTAAAGAAATACAGCTTAATAATAGTCCAAAAGCATAATCACCGCAACCCGCCATTTCACCCTGCTTCTCACCCCAGAATATGGACCGTCAGGCGCTCTCTCCCGAGTCCCAGCACATCGCCATCTTCAAGTTTCCTGTTCTCCCCGGCTCCCAGTCTCTTCCCGTTTACCGCTGTTCCATTGGTCGATCCCATGTCCGCCACCGCAATGTTTTCTCCGATGCGGAACAGTCTCAGATGACGTCGGCTGACCGTTCTGTCAGAAAGCCGCGCGTCGCAGACAGGGCTGGTTCCGACAATAAAAGGAAAGCTCTCTATTTCAAACACGCTGCCCGCGCCATCGTCCAGATAGATCCCCGGATTCCCGTCATCGCCTTCATTCCACGCAGCAGGAAGCGGGCTGGTTGCATCGTCAAACAGCGCCCGCTCGCTGTCCTCACCAGAAGATTCCCGGGGTATTCTCTCCGTTCTTTCCCCCGCATCATCCGTCCTGGCACTCCGACTGTTTTTCAGTTCTCCCTGAATCCCTTCTCTGTTCCCGGCTTCATCCGGGGATATCCGCTCAATCTTCAGCTTCTCGAGGTGGCCCGCTTTCACTTTCCGCGAAGTCCGGCCGGACGCTTTGGCCAGTGCGGCGGCAGAGACAGCAGACAGCGTGCAGACTGCAAGCAGAGCGAACGAATTTCTCTCAAACGGCAGAAAACCCGGATACATGAGCAGCCCGGCACTGCCAGCGGACAGGAGACCTGAGAACAGTGCCGCTATGACAAGCGGAATTTTCTTTGCATGCTGCTCTTCTGTTTTCCTTTCCCCCGGCTTCTCCGGGCCGTCGGAAGTGCCGCTTTTCCCGGTGGACTGCACCGGCATTTCCGGTTCCTGTCTTTGCTCCTGTGCGGCGCGCTCTTCCTGCCGCGCCCCGCAGATCCGGCTGCACGCGGCCGCATCAAACGTGCCTTTCAGAACATGGCTGTAGATATCATAGACCATCACCGTGTCATCCCTGTCCGCCGTGTGATCGAAATGCTGCAGGACGAATTCAAACAGTTTCCGAAGCTCTTCCGAATACAGATCCTCCGTCACGGACCTGTCCGGATCATACAGAAACCGAAAGCGGTCCAGAGCAGGTGTGGAATAGACATAATCCGGCACGACACGGGTCCGGTCAATATCCAGCAGGTATTCATTAAGCTGCCTGTCAAGTTCCGCCAGAGCCTGGCACAGCGTTACGACTGCTTCCGGTCCGAACTCCGTATCTCCTCCCAGAACGGCAAGGCTCCTGAGCCCCGTCACGTCATAATAATAGTAACTGGAACTGTCGACGGCCCGGACGGAGAATTCCAGCAGCGGTCCGATGGTGTTGTGGGAAAGCATCTGAAGCTGATAATTCTGTGATGCATCGGGCTCCTGCTCCGCCACAAGAAACTTTCTGTTGTTAAGCCGTTCAGTCGTGTACCCCATCGTCTTTCACCCCCGAAATCGTGTCTATCTGTCTTGAAATTGTATGCGCAAGCCGGATGAAATCAGCCGGTGAATGTGAAGAAAACTGCTCCGTCCGGCTGAATTCGTCATACGTCCTGACAGACGGAATCATCCAGGTGTCAGCCGCCTCAATCCTGACCCCCGCGCTCCTCCCGTCCTCTGTGATACTCACCTTCGCATCAGACAGCATCAGCGTGCTGCCATCTACCGCCTCCTCAATCCGCTGCTCCAGCGCGGCGCGTTCCCCGTCGTCTGCTCCTTCCCGCTCGATTATCAGGGCACCGCGCAGTCCGACGGACTCAGCCGCGACGTGATCATATGCGCGAATGTTCATCTTCAGGCAGACGAGAATGACAACGGTTGTCAGCGGAATCAGTACGGCACTTTCCACTGTGGCGGATGCCTTCAGCCGATCAAACCTGCATCGTGGCAAAACACAACACCTCCTGCAGCTACCGCGAGAAATGGTACAAACGGAACTTTAAGCGTTCGGAAGCTGTTTCCTTTCCGCACAATGCCGTAAATAGCAGCCAGCAAAGCCGCTGCCAGGAATATGAGCATTGTCCTTTCCAGGCCTTCCGAAAGGCCGATGGCCGCCAGCACCCAGATATCGCCGGCGCCGAATTTTCTTCGGTCCGGCAGTGTTAACAAAAATGATAAAAATGCCGGCAGCAGTCCGGAAAAAGCTGCCGGCAGCCGCAGAGTTCCCTGACAGATAGCTGTCAGAAGCAGCGCGGCATTCAACGCAAGGGTGAGACCGGCTGGTATGCTCCTGGTCCGCAGATCGCAGACCGAAAGGACCAGAAGACCGGTCATCAGAAAAATATGCTGTAAAACCATAGACCTCCCCCGCGTGAAAAACGATTTATAAGGCCGCACCAAAGCCGGAATCAGGCTCATTTTCCGCACTTGCTGCAGGGGCGGCGGTTGCCTGCCTCCGATGCAGGGATCTCCCGGACGTAACGCTCGATGGCCGGGCAGTCCGCGCGAGTGTGATACCGCTTCCCATACCGGGTGACATACAGCCTCTGCCCCGTCTGCACGCCTTCTCTTCCCGCACAGACTTCACACGGATGGTACTTGTGGCCGGACGCGCTGCGCATGGCGTCGACATCTTCCAGATCTGTCTCCTGCAGTGTGACCTCGATATAAGTACAGTTCCGGTCCAGATGATAGACCTCCCCGTTCTCGGTGATGTACACCGTTTCTTCCTCATTCTCATTTTCATACTCCCTGTCTTCCTTTTCCCCGGACTCTCCCAGCCAGGCGCTGGTCATGACCGTTTCTCTCACGATCAGGCTCTGACGAAATATGTCGTAAAACGGCAGTTTCACCTCGTAAACCGCGCGCAGGGTGATATCATTGTTCTCTTCAGCAATCTCGGAATTCAGAAGGAGAATGCCGGCCGTTCCGCCCACAATTCCGTGCCGGCCTCCGTAATCCGGCCCCAGCTGCCCAAGCAGAAGCACGCTGGCAGCTGCGACACTCAATTTATCCACCGCTTCCTCCTCACAGTCGCTGTCATCCGGTGAAGTGCCCAGTCGTTCTCCCGCCTTGCGGCATGCATACGCCGATTCCGCCAGTATTCTGGCGTCCTCGTACAGTGCCTGCCGCACCCTGAGCTTTACACCCGGGAGCAGAATCAGCTGGGTTATGAGCACACTGAAATACAGATAGAGCGGAAGTACCAGCGCTGCCTCTACGACAACACTTCCCGGAAGGCGTGGACATGCTCTTCTTCCAAGCCGTACTACGGAGCGGCCATTTGTTTTCACCAGCCGTCTGTCCTTTCTTTTTTTTACATTCCCTTCTTTCCGTGCCGCTGAAAAAGAGCATGTCCACACCCTCTGAAAGCTCTGCCATTTTTTATTCATAACTGTAAGCCACCGGGCAGGCGAACCTCCGTCCTGTCGGTTCCCAGATAAAGTTCGCCTCTCCCTCAAACGAAAACAGGAATCCGCTCATCCGGAAATCAGGTTCCCCCGCCATGATCATTCCGGACTCCATGGCTCCTATGGTCCGGAGGTATTTGGGGAGCAGCGGACAGGACATAAACAGGATCCGAAGACACCCGTCATAGGAAATCCCTCCGGGATCTTCTCTTCCGTCAGGAAGATCAAGCGCAAGAAGCTGTTCCAGAGAAGTGTTCCATCCTGCCTCCGTCTTGACGGCGCTTATCTTCTTTCCTTCAAAGAGAACCCGCAGATCCGTCAGAGCTTCTGCGTAGCTCCACACCGTGAGAATCAGAAGCTGCGCTGCCTTTACGACCGGATAACTCCCCGTGAATCCGGTCATCGCTGATGCCAGACTCATGGCCTCCTGCCGCCTGGAAGGGCTTGTCATCAGGCATCCGAAATTCATCCCCTGCCGGATCAGCATGAGCCTCGCGACGACACCTTCAAGATTTTCCGCGTCGCTACTTTTCCCGCACAGAATGTACTCCAGCGGATACGCGAGTTCTGTTCTGGGTTTCCCGCTGTTTTTATTAAGCGTGTCCGCATAGGAGTCGAAGTACAGGAACAGGTATTCATTGTAGAGAGCTTCATCAAAGATTCGGGAAGCCCACTCTCCGCCGGCCTTTGCGCTTGAATCGGCAGCGGCAGCCTCTCCGGCTCTTCCGGAAACATTAATCTTTGCCCTGCTGACCTCTCTTCCTTTCAAGACAAGCTCTGTCTGCCGGCTGCTCAGTGCCCTCAGGATCCTTCGAATGCCTTCCGTGCCACTTCCCGTCTGTGTGAAATCGACACCGGAGTAATCAAATACAAGACCGGAGTTGTCAAATTCACGACAGATTTCCTCCAGGGTGCCGGCAGCCAACTGCCAGTGCGCTGCTGAAGTCTCGTCTTCCGGCATTTGCATCTTCTCAAGTGTCTCCGAAACCCTCTTCAGCTGGGAGAGTCTGGTATCAAGTGCCGTTTCTGCCAGTGCGGTGTCAATCAGTCCCCGCTCATCTGCCACCTCCTGTGTCTGCCTGAGCGCCTGCTGTGCCGACTCGTATATGTCCGGGTCCATGAGGCTTTGGGACTGTGCAAGCATCTGTCCGGCCTGCGCGGCCTTTTCCAGAAAGTCTCTGTGCCGGTCATTCTCATCTTCTATGACCTGCAGGGCTTCCTGGGCAGCGCGGATTGCGCCGTCGACAGCCTCGCGCGCTCTTGTCCCGGCCAGACTGAAGGCGACCACATCGGCCTCCCCGGCATCAAATCCCGTTTCAGTCCCATCCTCCTTAAAAAGTGCCTCGCGCATCCGGCCGACCATATTCGGGATGCTCACATATCCGTCCGGCATGGAAGACACCGCCTCAAAGACCGCCGTGTGTTCAACGCCGACAGACGCCTGCGTGATTCTGCCCCCGACAGCCGTCTTTACACACGCTTCCCCTGTGGATACCGGCCTGCCGTTCACCCTCTGAATGCTGCCGCTGCCCGCCCGGATTCCCTCGATCAGAGGCAGAAGTTCCATCTGTTTTTCCTCCAGTTCCACAGCCGACTCCTCGGCTTCCCGGATCCCATGCATCACCTCGCCGGTCACCTCTGCCTTGCGATACATTTCCGTATTCTGCAAAGCCGCTGCAACAGCTTCGGAGAGCGCGCCGTCCTTCATATATGCCGTCACCTCCTCCCGGATCGCCAGGCCGCCTGCATCTGTCATATTCACCAGCCTTTCAAAGTTCACATCTTCCAGACTTACCTGGCTGTTCTCCTGCAGATTGCCGCGGATCACCCGCTCCACCTTTTTTTGCAGATGTCCGTCGTCCTTCAGGGCAAAAATCCCGTATGTCTCAAGCAGGCCTTCATGATATCCGGAAAGTCCGGCTTCCGAAGCCAGGCGGCAGGCCATATCCGCCTCCGCCCGCGCTCCGGAGTACACGGCTGCCTGCATCAGTCCGGCGATCAGGGAGATCGTCACCGTCATGACAAGAACCGTGTACACCAGTACCTGACCCGACAGGCAGTAATCCGTCCGGACGCGTGGTCGGCGCATCTTCATATCGACGATGCCTGGTTCTTCATGGATTCTGTCAGTGATTCCACCAGGTCATAGATACTGTCTTTGAAAAGGACTACCAGTCCGATCACGACAATGGTGATCAGAATGATCTCCACGGTTCCGACTCCTTCTTCATCTCTGTGGAACCTCTCCAGCGCCTTCTGCACAATTCCAATTACTGTCCACATACTTTCCTCTCTTTCCGGCATGTTACGCCTTTCCGTCTCCCATCCATCTCACACTGCAAATTCCATCAGCGCCGGGACCAGTATGATGGCCATCATGGCTCCCAGCATCAGCATCAGCGGCAGAATCAGCCGCGTAGCTGCCTCTTCACCTCTGCGCCGTGCCTGTCTTTTGCGCTCTTCAAAACTTCCGGACGCCTCCGCCTCCAGAATCCGGACCAGATGGCCGCTGCCTTTCCGCTGATTTTCCGCCAGGCAGTTTCCCAGCCTTCGGTATTCCCGCGTCCCGCACATCTGCCCGAATCGCACCCAGCTCTCCGTCTCGGGCGCACCAAGCTTCAGCGCCCGAACTGTCTGTGTGATTGCCTCATAGGCCGGTCTTTCTTCTGTGCGGCCCGCCTCCCGGTCGGAAGCATACCCCTGCGCGATCCGCTCAAAGGCTCTGCGGACCGTCATTCCAGCTCCGATAAACAGCGTGATCTTGAGCACCAGTTCCGAGTAATCCTCCCCGAGAAGGTCTCTGCGCATCTTTTCATCCTGCCTTTTTTTCTGCTGACAACGGGCGGGAAAGGCAGCGGCCACCGCACCGCCGATGACCAGAATGGCAGGTGAAGGTGTGCCTTTCTCTTTCTCTGTAAATGTCACCTTCCTCCCGGCAATTTCCTCCGGCAGTACGAGCTCATCCGCGCCTCTTGAGTCTTCCTCGGCGCCTTCCACCGCCTTCCTCACCTGTACCTGCCATTCCTTCTCCCCGCTGCGATCCGGTGCGCACACGGTAATACCGATTTTCTTCAGGCAGCTGATACTTCCGGCCTTGATCTGCGCGGTAAGTTCCACCGGTTCTGCCTCGCCGGCAGGCAGCGCGTCCGTATTTACTTTTCCCGCCGCATCGACGAGAGCCGGCCTTGACGAGCGCCAGGCAATGGAGACGAGTCCGTCTTCCGTCTGCGTGATGAGGCTCAGATTCTGTGACACGTGCTCCAGATCCGCATTGTCCCCGAGAATCTCTGCTCCAAGGCTTTCTGACACCTCCTGAGCCAGCGCAGCAGCCTCCCCGGCGGATAGTTCCCTGGGCCGCACCTGCACGCTGACCGGTGCGCTCGTTCCGTCTTCAGCCTGCGCCACAAGCTGCACAGTCCGCATATGCTCCTGCCTTTCAAGCCCGCTCACATTCCCGGCTCTCTTGTGCAGTACCGCCCAGTCTGCCGCAAACAGCAGGACTGTCACCGCTGCGGTCAGTATCGATTTCTTTACGGGATCCGGAAGTCTCCCGCATTTCCTTTCGCGCAGACTGTAAGATGCTCTCACATTGCCTCCTCTCTGCCCCGCTCATCCGATGCCGCTCTTCATCTCCTGCATCACACCCGGATATCCGATATCTTTCTTCCGAGCAGCGAGGCGGCAGTCATCACAGCCAGTGCGCCGCTCATCACAAGAAGTCCGGCCGGGCTGTCGTACAGGGGAGTGAGAAATCCAGGCATCGTGAGTCTCAGGTACAGAATCAAGGCAAATGGCATGCCGGACATAATCCGCTGCTCGAATTTTCTGCCGCTTAACACGGTTTCGATCTCCTGCTTCACTTCCTGCTGATCCGAGAGCAGGCGGACCGTGCCGGAGATGATCGCCACCAGGCTCCCGCCAAGCCGCTTCGCGCAGGAAAAGACCTCTGCGAAGTCCCGGACCGGTTCCGAGCCGCTGTCAGTGGCGAAATCCTGCAGCGCCGTCTCCAGCGGTATGCCGCGTCGGTATTTTCGCACGATGACTGCAAAGCTCACTGCCATGGCATCCTCTGCGCCGTACAGCAGGGACAGCTCTCTGTACCCGTCGGCAAATGCGCGCTCCGGCGATGCGCCGGCCGAAAGCGAGACAGCGACAGCCTGAATCCCGTCCCGGAATTTTCTCTCGTCCTGTTCTTTTCTCCTCCGGCGGCAGTCAGACGCCGCCTGCTGCACATACAGATACAGAAGCGGTATGCCGGCGATGAGCCCCGCCGGGCTGTCATAGAACAGCCATGCGGCCAGCGCGGCGGCGGCGCAGCCGCCCGCAAGGGCACCGGCGTACTCCCTACCCGTAATCTGTAATCCCCGCGGCGTGCATCTTTCCAGTCTGATGAAGCGGCTCCGTCGTCCTGACAAGTGTCCCATATACCTTTCCTCCCCTGATGCTCGTCTGATTAAAGCAGAACAGCTCGCCGAGCTGAATCACACCGTTCTTTACGCCCCGGACCTCTGATATTGACAGTACCCGGCGGCTCCCGTCCTGGAGACGTCCCAGATGTATGATCAGCTCCAGTGCCGACGCGATCTGCTGACGGACTGCCTCCATCGGCATGTTCTCCATTCCCATCAGACACATCGTCGCCAGGCGTTCCATCATATCGGGCGGCGAGTTGCCGTGGCCGCTCGACAGAGAACCAGCGTGGCCTGTGTTCATGGCCTGCAGCATGTCGATTGCCGCCTCATCCCGGACTTCCCCTACGATGATGCGGTCCGGCCGAAGCCGGAGGCTCGCGCGTATGAGATCGCGAATGGTGATGGCGCTCTTCCGGTCGGAAGTCGCATTCCTCCCCTCAAGACGCACCAGATTTTTTACAGTTTTCAGCTGAAGTTCCAGCGAGTCCTCGATGGTGATCACCCGCTCGCCGGGCGGAATAAATTCGGAAAGCGCGTTCAGAACCGTCGTCTTGCCGGCCCCGGTGCCTCCTGAGATGAAAATGTTGTACCTTGCCCGGACCGCATCGGCCAGGAACTCTGCCGCCTGCCGCGATATTGTGCCGGCAGCCGTGAGATCCCGCATTGTCAGCGTATCCCGGCTGAATTTGCGGATCGTGAGTATCGGCCCGTCCGGAGCAGCCGGCGGAAGAACAATGCAGACCCGGGATCCGTCTTCCAGATGGGCGTCCACGATCGGCGAAGCGGTGTTCACCGTCCGGTCAGCCATCCCGGCGATGTGCTGTGCGATGTTCTCCAGCTCCTGTATGGATCCGAAGCGCCGATTCAGCTGCCGGATCCTGCCGCCCTGCTCGATGTAGACCGGTTCAAGGCCATTGACCATGATCTCCGTGATGCTGTCGTCTTCCAGAAGATCCGTGAGCATTCCCAGGCGGCGGACGGAATTGAAAACTTCGCGGCTGATATCTCTTCTTTCGAGGATGGAAAGCATGGTCCGGCGGCCGTACTCTTCCACGGTCTCTTCTATTAGTTCCCGGATTTCCGCATCTGAATATTCCCTGTCTTGCGCGAGCTTCTCGGAAAAGCGTTCCCGGACGGCATTGAACTTTTCTTCCGGCAGATACCTGTCTGTCGCGCTGTCCCGTCTCTCCAATTCCACTCCCCTTTCTGTCTTTCAGCGGCCGCCCCGCGCATTCCACGCCGCGCTCCCGCCCCGGTCCCTCACCCAAGTCCTGCCACCTGTCCGGGGATCCGCCTTCTGAGGTCTGCTCCCGGAGGCTGTGCAAAGCAGCCATCCGGAAGATGACATGTGGAAAAAGGAATGCGCACAAGCCGCGAGAGCAGCGCTTCTCTCCCGGAGGCCACCAGATACTCCGCCAGGGCATCTACCCGCCCTGAGGAGCTTTCATCCTCCGCGATAAAGACCGTGTCGCAGACCGGGAACAGATCCCACGCTCTCGGACATGCCTGGCCGATGTCAAGAACCACCGTGGCAGTGCCAAGAGCCAGGGCTGTGGCGCGCAGGAATCCCGGGAACTCGGCGGGCTGCATCTGGGCGCAGTCCTCCGCGCACACAAAGGGCGCGAGATACCAGAACCATGCGTTTTCTCCTGTCATCTTCGCAATATCCCCGCCGCAGCCGGACTCATCCCGGCGATACGCATATATGGCATCGGAGATCGTCTTTCCAAGGACCTGCGGAAGCATCGGAAGGAGGCAGGAAAACTCATCCAGGTTCAGAAAAAGAGCCTTTCCCCGGCCGGAATCATCTCCTGCTCCCAGTCTCCATGCGCAAAGCGCCGCAAGGCAGGAAGCAGAGGCCGCCGGCAGAAATGAATAGAATCCGAAGACATGCATGACTTCCGGCCCGGAGAGAAGTTTCTGGCTGCAGTACCCCGTCAGCTGCCGCACAAAGCCGCTGAAACTCTGATATTTGAAAATACCGGGGACTTCATCTTCACCGGCGCAGCCTCCCGGCTCATCGCGAAGCAGCAGCAGATTTCCGGAGTATAAGTGCCGGATGTCGTCGCCGCAGCTGTCAGCTCCGACAAGCAGGATCTCCGGGCTTTCCGACTGCAGATACCGGCACAGTTCTTCTCTTCCGGTAAAAAGCTTTACGTAAAACGGCAGATCCCGGCGGGCTGAGAGCGCCCCGGCCAGTCTTGCGCTGTACTCCTGATCGCGGTCAAAGACCGCCAAGACATGTGTGCTCATAGATCCCTCCCCCAGGGAAAAAATTCGCATCCGAAAAAAATGGTTCACAAAAAATCCGATACATCGGGAATAAGAGTGCACAGTTTCACACCCTTCCTGACAGCAAAAAAAGGTATACAATATCCCCCTGGATATTAAAAAAGAAAGTGGAAAATTCTGAGCGGAATGCTCAGGAGCTGTGGAAACCACAGCGTGAAAAACGTGCGCACGGGATTTCTTTACCCGTTGCAGAGTTATTATACCGATGCTCACCGGGCCTGTCAATACGCTGCACAAGGTGAAGTGAAAAGAGCCACAAAAAAAAGGCCGCCGTCCCGGCGTCCCAGCCGGTGGCAGCAGCCCCGCACAGATTTAACCACATGAACTCAATCGTCTGATCCGGTCTCCTGGATCTCGATGCTTTCCTGCGCATCCGTTTCTTCGTTTTCCGATGATGTTTCCTGTACTTCCGGCGCCTCTTCGCCGCCTTCGGACACTTCCGTCGTCTGCGCGGCACCGGCCGCTTCCGGTGTTGCCGCATCAGCACTTTCCGCTGCGTCGTCTGTCTCACCGACCGCCTCTGCCGCCGCGTCTTTTCCGTCTTTCAGGAACAGGGCATAGACAAAAGCAGCCAGAAGCCCGCCCACGAGCGGCGCCAGGATAAAGACAACCGACTGGCTCAGTGCCGACGCATCTCCCTTGCACACGAAGACAGTAAGTGCCGGGCCGAAGCTTCTGGCCGGGTTCACACTGGTTCCCGTGAAAGGAATTCCGAAAAGGTGAACTGCCGTGAGAGCAGCGCCGATCACGATACCCGAAACTGCCTGATACTCCTCCTTCGCGCTCACCGTGATAACCACCCATACAAAGAAAAATGTGAGAATCACTTCCATGCAAGCCGCGCCCAGAGCGCTGATCTCAAGGAACGAGGACGCACTTCCGTAACCGTTCACACCGAGTCCGGTGAGGTTGTAGCCATTGGCCACGAACAGCGACAGACGGTCCGACGAAAACGTGCGGCTCAGCGCGTAAAGGCTGAAGCCGGCCGCAATGCCGCCGATGAACTGCGCACAGATATACACGAAGAACTCCAGCGTGGAGAGTCTTCCAGCCACCCACATGGCGATGGAAACGGCCGGATTGACGTGCGAGCCGGACACATGCCCGATAGTGTAGCACAGTCCCGTGAGCACCAGGCCGAATATCAGAGCGATGCCGACCGTCCCCAGATATCCCTGATAGCCGGCGGTGTATGAAGCCGCGCCGCAGCACAGGAATACCAGAAGGAAGGTGCCGATGAATTCGGCAAGGAATTTTTTCAACATACTTCTGCCTCCTAAGTCAGATATGACAGTTGCACAGCAGACGCCTTCCAGTCCGCGTCTTGTGTTTCGTCCATTATAGTCTTCCGGTGAGAGGCCCGCAAGAGCGCACGAGGGCAGAAGCATCCGGCGTGTCAGAAGACTCCCGGGAGTCCGTACGCCTGTCCGAGCGCGATCCCCTGATCGCCGGGCGGCACAATCTCGTTGATATCCGGCCGGATGCCGTCTTTTTCAAGCGCGTCAAGGATGGCAGAGAGCAGCCGCCGGTTTGCGAGCAGGCCGCCGGCGAGGATCACGCGGTCCACTCCGGTGCGTTTCCTGAGAATCTGTATCGTCTGCGCGGCGTACCCGGCTATGGCCGGAAAGATGCCGGCAGCAAGGTCAGCGCGGCTTTCCCCGGCGATAAGGCCGTCAACGATGCGGTCAAAAAGCGGCGCCGCATTGCCCAGAGGTCTCCCGTCTTCGTCCTGCGCGATCCGGATCTCAAGCGGCACAGAAGCCTTTGCTCCTGCAGCGAGCCGATCCAGGATGTCCAGAGCTTCCAGCGGATAGTGGACTTCCTTTTCCTCTCCCAGAATTGCCGCTGCACTGAAGAGCAGGGCCCCCAGCGAGGACGAGCGCACCGTGTTGATCTTGTGGAGGACAGCCGCATAGACCAGATCCGAAGCCTTCTTGTCCGTCCAGGTCATGCCCGCTATCCGGCTGCGGAAATTTTTCTCCATGATATATTCGCCGGCGCCTGTCTCCCGGAGGACCGACCGCACATCACAGTCGCTCAGGTAACTGCACGCCAGCGTCACGGCGCTGCCGGGAAGGGGGCCGTCCCCGATAAGTTCCCGGGGGAACAGCCCGGCCTCCCGGACCATCGTCCCATGCGAGATGCTGAAGAAATCCATGCCCCACAGGCTTCCGTCCGTCCCGGGATGCGCGTTGTCAAAAACCGCCGCAACCGCCGGGGTATAGGGATCCTTCTCCATCAGCACCGAAGCCGCGTGAGCTTCCTCGTGCTGAATCCTGACAAATGGTATCCCCCGTCCGGCATTCCCCGCCTCATATGCGGTGATGGCCGCCGACACGCTCTGGCTGGAGTAATCCGCCACGCAGTGATCCGGATACAGGGCAAGCCGCGCCCTGGCTACCTTCAGCTCCCGCCCGTACGCCTCCGCCGCCTCAGCCCGCCTGAGACTGCCATAGTTACGGCTCAGATACGCCTGATTTCCTCTTGTGTACAAAAAAGCCGTGTCCTCATCGGACCCCGCGGCAAAATAGTCCTCGCGCGGGCCGTCCGCAAGCGTGATCGGCCTGTCGGTAAGCCCCGCGGCGCGGCGCAGGACCTGACGGAAACCTTTCACGATCCGCATCACGGACTGCTCTGCCGTCTGGCCAAATCCGGCTGATGTCCCCAGAAGTACAAGCGCAGAATCCATCAGCGTAAACCCGGCCGTCATCGACGCAGTCAGCATCCACTCCGAGACCGCCTCCTCGTCCTGCGGGGTGTTCTCATGCCAGCGGTTGGCGCTGGTGATTACAAGCGGTCCGCAGCTCTCCGCCAGCTTCCGGGGAAGAGGCCCCGGTGCCAGGCAGACGCCCTGCTCCGGGAACGACAGGCGGACCGGGTCGGAAGAACTCCCAGCCGCTGCCGGAACGGGAATGAGAACGATCGGATGCGGCGGGTCCTCCAGAGTCCTGCGCTCCTCCTGTGTCATCGGAAAGTCCGCTGCCGCAGCGCCGCCGTCAGCATACGCGATGGCAAACGGCCGGTAGAAGCTCTGCTTCAGAACGCGCAGCTGCCGGACCGCGCCGGGGACATCTGCCCGGCACACAAGATAATAAGCAGATTCTCCCTGCACGCAGACAATGCCGCCTGCGTCAAGTACGCCGGCGGCCTTTGCTGTCTCTTCTTCCTCTGTGAGTCCCTGTTTTTCTTCCGGCTCATCCAGCCGGCGTCCATGGTCATAATAATACCTGATCATACAGTTGTCCGCTTTCATTCTCCCGTGTGATCCGCACGGAACTTCGCCATCATCTCCCGCGTCAGGCTGATTCCGTCTGCCTGCGGCGTGAGATCGGCGGCTTCAAACCACTCCGCTTCCTTCAGCTCTTCCTCCTGAAGCGTGATCGTGCCGTCCCCGTCCAGATCGCAGAAAAATCCGGCCAGAAGCGAGCCCGACAGCCCCCAGGGCTGAGACTTGTAATAGCGGATGTTCTTCACCTTCAGACCGACTTCCTCCATCACCTCGCGCGAAACT
>OCTW011616114.1_pt1 | contig 19598 bp, 16 predicted proteins | sample 1539671 | NCBI WGS metagenome assembly OCTW01 (sample SAMN02144230, study PRJEB22623) | gut metagenome | biome: sheep rumen | host: Ovis aries | place: New Zealand
GAGGTCGGGTGGGGTTACTCCCCTCCCCTCAAGGGGAGGGGTTGGGGGGGGGGCTCTAACTCCTTACAACGAAATATCACGAAAACTATTCAAGCCTACATCATTCATGCAGCTTGGGCTATACCGCCCCCCTACTTCTGCTGCCGGACGTAGTCGGAGGGTGTCATCCCGTGGACGTGCTTGAAGGCGCGGGTGAAGTTCGACTTGTCGTCGAAGCCGCACTTCATGGCCACCTCCGAGACGTTGAGCTCCGGGTGCTCGTCGAAGAGCTGGCGGGCACGCTCCATGCGCAGCCGGATGATGTAGGCCTGCGGACGGTCGCCCAGCAGGGCCGTGAAGCGATGGCGGAAGGCCGTCATGCTCATGGCCATCTCGCGGGCGATGGCCGCGACGTCGATGCGCCCCTCCTCGATCTGTCTGAAGGCCAGGGCATTGACGCGCCCGATGAACTGACGGTCGTCCTCAGCGAGCGACTCCGTCGACGGCGGATCGCTGGGCTCCGCTGCCGACAGCTCGTTGAACTGTCGCTCGAAGCGGCGGGTGCGCTGACGGAGCACGACGAAGAGCAGGGCCAGAGCCAGCACGAGGAGGCTGACGACGCCGACGGACACATATAATATAACGCGCGCACGCGTGTGAGCGGCATCCTTCTCCTGACGCAGCCGGTCGTTGCCGAGCTGGGCGCCCATCATGGCCATGCTGTCGGCCACGGTGAGGGCATAGATCGTGTCGCGCAGGGCGTTGTAGCGCTCCAGATGGGGCATGGCCTCCTGCGGCAGCGAGTCCTTCAGGCAGTTGTAGAGTCCGAGCTGGGCGTGCAACTCGTTGTAGGGGTCGCCCATCTGCGAGAAGATCTGGCGGGCCACGTCGAAATACGGGCGGGCCTGCTGCGGCTGATCGTCGTTGAGCAGCAGCTCGCCCATCTTGTTGCAGGCGATGCCCAGCGACTGGTAGTTCTCGTCCTGCTGCAACTGGGGGATGGCCTTCTCGAGGGCCTCGCGGGCCTCGCTGAAGCGGGCCAGGCCCGTCAGCGCCTCGGCCATCTGGGTCAGCCGGATGGCCTCCTTGTCCTTGCGCCCCAGCTGCTGCTCGATTTCCAGCCCCTTGCGGGCATAGTCGAGGGCCTGCTCCTGGCGCCCCATGGCATGATAGGCCTCCGAGGCCATGCCGTAGAGGATGGAGAGGCGCCCCTGATTGCCGGCCTTCTGACAATAGTCGATGCCGCGCAGGACGTACTGCTCGGCCTCGTGGGGCAGGTTGGCACCGATGTAGATGGCGGCCAGCGTGTTGAGCACCGAGCTGAGGGCATCGGGGTCGCCCAGCTGCTGCGACGTCTGATAGCACTGCTTGGCATAGCGGGCCGCGGCGGGCGAGTCGCCCAGGCGGATGCAGGTGATGGCCAGCAGGTTCTGACACTCGCCCAGCAGCGACGTGTTGCCGCCGGCCTCGCAGAGGGGCAGCGCCCGCCGACCGTAGGCCAGCGCCGATTCGTAGTCCTGCGTGTCGTAGAAGTATTCAGCGGCCCAGTAACAGACCTGCTGGCTGAGCGTGTCGGGATGGACGGAGGGGGAGAAGCTGAGCTGACGGTCGAGGATGTCGTCGGCCAGCAGGGTGCTGAAGAGCTGGTTGGCCACCGACAGGCGCTCAGCCGGAGCGGTCGCCGCGTCGTAGGCCCCAAGCAGCTTCCTCACCGTCGCGTCGTCGGCCTGGGCAACGGCGACGCAGATGAGAGATGACAGTATGACAAAGAGAACTTTTCGCGCTAATTTCATAATGACATTACATATTTACAAGTGCAAAAATACAAATTATCCGTATAAAACAGACAAACTGTAGAAGTTTTTTTGACTAATCAGAAAAAAAAGGCGCAAAAATTTGCGGGAAAGAAAAAAATGTCGTACCTTTGCACCCGCATTTAAGCGAAAGTGCACACAATCGGTGGCACGCTGCCGAGGAAGTTTGGGTGAGTGGCTGAAACCAGTAGTTTGCTAAACTGCCGTACGGGTGACTGTACCGGGGGTTCGAATCCCCCAGCTTCCGCTTAGACATTTCAAAATTGGAAATTGCCTGGCCATTCAAATAGGTTTGATGGCGCTCGCAGAACGGTCGGTTCATCTAACGGTTAGGATACAAGATTCTCAATCTTGGCATAAGGGTTCGATTCCCTTACCGACTACAAAACAGACTTTCCCTTCTAATCATTAACTGGTCGGTTCATCTAACGGTTAGGATACAAGATTCTCAATCTTGGCATAAGGGTTCGATTCCCTTACCGACTACAACACAGAGTGAATAATGAGGCCCGACGAGGGTCTTTTTTTGTATTTACAAAACCCATCAAGATGCAGGATCAATTCGCAAGGACACGGATGCTCTTCGGCGACGAGGCACTGGCGACGCTGGCAGGGAGCCGCGTGGCAGTCTTCGGCGTGGGCGGCGTGGGGGGCTACGTCGTCGAGGTGCTGGCCCGCAGCGGCGTGGGCGCGCTCGACCTGATAGACAACGACCGCGTCAGCATCACCAACATCAACCGCCAGATCATTGCCCTGACGTCGACCATCGGACAGTTCAAGGTCGACGTGGCCAGGGAGCGCATCCGCGACATCAACCCGGAGTGCAGGGTGACGACCTACCGACAGTTCTACCTGCCGGAAAATGCCGACACGATCGACCTCAGCGCCTACGACTACGTCGTCGACTGCATCGACACCGTCACGGCCAAGCTGGAGCTCATCCGCCGCTGCAAACGCCTGGGCGTGAGGATCATATCATCGATGGGCGCCGCCAACAAGATAGACCCGACGGCCTTCCGCGTGGCCGACATCAGCAAGACAAACATCGACCCGCTGGCTAAGATCATCCGCAAGAAACTGCGCAAGGAGGGCATCACGGACGTCAAGGTGGTCTTCAGCGAGGAGGAGCCCATGACGCCCCTACCCCAGCCCGTCACCGAGGAGAAGGAGGAGACCGGGCAGCCGACGCCGCGGCGCTCCACACCGGCCTCGAATGCCTTCGTGCCGGCCGCCGCAGGACTCGTCGTGGGCGGCACGGTGGTTAAAGACCTGATCGGACTATGACACTCGACGAACGCATCAGACGACGGTTTCAGCAGGCACTGACCGAATATCACCTGCTGGACGACGGCGACCACATCCTCGTGGGCCTCTCCGGCGGCAAGGACTCGCTGCTCCTGCTGGAGCTGCTGGCCCGACGGGCCCGCATCCACCGGCCGCAGTTCAGCGTGGAGGCGCTCCACGTCAGGATGGAGAACATCAGCTACGAGTCGTCGACGGACTATCTGGAGCACTTCTGCCAGCAGCTCGACGTGCCCTTCCACACGGCCACCACGCGCTTTGACCCGCCCACGGCCGACCAGCACGAGAAGCCGGCCTGCTTCCTCTGCTCATGGATGCGCCGCAAACAGCTCTTCAACATGGCCCAGGAGCTGGGCTGCAACAAGATAGCGCTGGGCCATCATCAGGACGACATCATCCACACGACGCTGATGAACCTCTTCTTCCAGAGCCACTTCTCGCCGATGCCCGTCAGCCTCAGGATGCGCAAGATGCCGCTGACCATCATCCGCCCGCTCTGTCTGGAGCGCGAGGCCGACATCCGGGAATATGCCGAGGCCCGCCACTATGAGAAGCAGCTGAAGACATGTCCCTACGAGCGGGCCTCCCACCGCACGACGGCCCGCAGGCTCTTTGAGGAGATGGAGCAGCAGAATCCCGAGGTGCGCCACTCCCTGTGGAGCGCCCTGGAGCGCGACGGCCGGCTGATCCAGTCGTAGGCCACCGCCATGTTCAATTTTGCTTTAAATTTTGACCAAATTCCCGCCGCGGGTGGTTCTGTTTGCGCTTCGCAGAACATATAACGAATAGGCATAAAGTGTTAAAAGATAGAAAAATAACAATAAGAGGGTGACAAAACTCGTTTATTTTTTGTATCTTTGCAACCGAATATTGATTTTTTGACTCCTAAAAAAAGCATTATATGAATTTGAAACAACTGAAAAAGATTGCCATCATAGCCCTCTCAGCCGTAGCAGCCATACCCGCACAGGGACAGGACCTGCTGGCCAGCCAGGCCCCCATCGACCGCAAAATGAAAGCGGTCGACTCTGTTTTCCTGCAGAAGCTCATTCTCCAGGAAGAGGAGTGGGAATCGCCGGCCACTGACCTCTACGACGACTGGGACAACATCTTTGCTCACCGCCAGACGGAGGTGCCCGACTCATTCCGCATCGACCTGCGCGACTTCTGCATGCCGACGCCCAGCCGCGTCATCACCTCGAACTTCGGACCACGCTGGGGACGCCGCCACCAGGGACTGGACATCAAGGTATACATCGGCGACACCATCCGTGCTGCCTTCAGCGGCAAGGTGCGCATGGTGAAATATGAGGCAAAAGGCTACGGCAAGTATGTCGTCATCCGCCACAACAACGGACTGGAGACGATCTACGGACACATGTCGAAGCAGCTGGTCAAGGAAAATCAGGACGTGCGCGCCGGCGAGCCCATCGGACTGGGCGGCAACACGGGACGTTCGACGGGATCGCACCTGCACTTCGAGACGCGTCTCTGCGGCATGGCCCTCAACCCGGCCCTGATGTTCGACTTCCGCAACCAGGACGTCACGGGCGACTTCTACACCTATCGTAAGCGCACCTACGCCCGCGAGCAGGCTGTGGCCACACAGCTGCGCGGCGCCAACGGACTGAACGGATACGACCCGGCCGACGTGAACAGCCCCAACATGAGCAAGAGCATGGCCAAGAGCCAGCGCGCCGCCACACGCAACCACAAGGTGAAGCGCGGCGAGACGCTCTCGTCGATCGCCCGCAAGCACGGCACCAGCGTCAGCGCCCTCTGCAAGCTGAACCGCATCAAGCAGTCGGTGAAGCTGCGCCCGGGACAGATTCTGAAATACTGATCTGAGTGAAAGGTGAAAGATGAGAAATGAAAGATATGATTAGACTTTTGCGCAAATATTCCGCCAGCCATGTCTAATCATATCTTTCATCTTTCACCTTTCATCTATAATCTTAAACAATGGTTGTTTATGAAAAGAATAACGACAATGATTTCGTTGTGCCTCGTGGCCCTGGCCATCGGGGCACAATCGCTTTATGTGGGCTCCTACAACGTGCGCTATCAGAACGACGGCGACACAAAGGAGGGCAACGGATGGGCACAGCGCGGACCCGTGCTGGCTGCCTTGGTCAGCGTTGAGCATCCTGACATCTTCGGCACGCAGGAGGTGCTAAAGAGCCAGCTCGACGACCTCACGGCATGGCTGCCCGACTACGACCATATCGGCGTGGGACGCGACGACGGACAGCACGGCGGCGAGCACGAGGCGATCTTCTACGACCGCAACCGCCTGCGGCTGCTCGACCACGGCGACTTCTGGCTCTCGGAGACGCCCGACCGCCCCACACTGGGATGGGATGCGGCCTGCATCCGCGTCTGCACCTGGGGATGCTTCAAGGACAGGAAGACAAAACGGAAGTTCTACTTCTTCAACCTCCACATGGACCACGTCGGCATCGTAGCCCGGCGCGAGGCTGCCAAGCTGGTGGTGCAGCGCATCGGCGAGATATGCCACGGCAAGCCCGTCGTCCTGACGGGCGACTTCAACGTCGACCAGACGAACGAGATCTACCGGACATTCACCGAGTCTGGACTGCTCAACGACTGCTATGAGCACGCCCAGGTGCGCTTCGCCGAGAACGGCACGTTCAACGCCTTCAAGCCTGACCTCAAGACCGAGAGCCGCATCGACCACATCTTCGTCAGCCCCCGCTTCCACGTGGAGAGCTATGCCGTCCGCACCGACGCCTACTGGGTGCCGACGGCCGTCTCTGACCAGAAGCAGAAGGGCAAGGACGCCCCACAGGAGATCGACTTCGCCTCATGGGAGCGCCGACTGCCCAGCGACCACTACCCGGTATTCGTAAGAATAAGATAAAAGATAATAGATAAAAGATAAGAGATGAAAAGTGAAAGATGAAAGATATGATTAGACTTGTGCGCAATTTTTCTGCCAGTCAAGTCTAATCATATCTTTCATCTTTCACTTTTCACTTTTCAATTAGGAAAGCCTCATTGGGCCTTCTCATGTGAGAAGTAGATACCATTGCTAAGCTGAGGCTGGTCATTGTAAACAGCACGGACACCGATGACCGACAGGCGGTCGCCAGCTTCGATACCCAGTTTCTCAAACAAGCCCTTGCGGAAATCGCCCGTGGCACCCCATCCGGGATAGCAGCCGTAGACGTAGACGGTGCCCGTCTCGTCAGTGAGGTTCACGTTGCCGTAGACAGCATTGGCGATGCTCTCAATCGTGCCAGTGATACGATAGTAGACGTCGGCAGCAGGCTCCTTGGCCAGGAACTCGGCGATGGTGACCTCTGTCACGACGTGGTCGAGACGTTCAAACTGTCCACTGACCATCTGCGGGTTGCCATTGTAGGCGCCACGCTGACCGACAACGGTGACGACGTCGCCAGCCTTGGCCCCCGACTCAATGAAGCCCTCGGCGCGATAGACAAGGGTCTTGCCGGAATAGTCCTGAATATAGAAGCTCTTGCCCTGGCGGTCGCTGGTGTAGAGCTCGGTGATGACACCCGTCAGACGATACTGGGCCTCGCCCTCGGCAGCGGCCAGGAAGTCAGCCACCGACACGTCGGCCACGCCTCCCAGCTGTGAGAACGTATAGCTGACTTCCGACTTGGTGTCGTCCTTGAAGGAGCTGAAATTGATCTGTCCCGAACGGGCGTTAGCCTCGTTGGGCGACACCAAGAAACGGAAGACGGCCGTATCGGCATCGCCGCTGATATACTTCGAGTCAAGATAGCTCAACCAGCTACGGCAGTCTTCGGGGATAGAGAAGAAGACACCATTGCCCTTGTAGCTCACCTTCACCTCCATCTCGCCGCCGGTCTTGGCAATCGTGGCAGCCTCCGACTCGACCTTGACGAGCGACTTCTTGACCTCGATAATGGTGACGTCGACAAACTGGTTGACGCCCTTATACTGGCTCGTACCACCCTCGATGGTCACCTCGTCGCCGATGTCGAGACCCCAGCTCTTGATGGGATAGTTCTTCAGCTTGCCGTCCTTGTCGGCCGTGCCGTAGACGATGATCTCGCCAGTGGCATCCTTCAGGTAGTAGTTGCCATACTGCTCATAATTGCTATACCAGCGCGAGATGACACCCTTCACGCGATAGGACGGACCGGCCGGACCAGCCAGCACCTCGGCAATGGTAGCCTCGGTGGGGTCGAGCGAGCCCTGACGGACGATGACGAACTGCTTCTTGCCACCGGCAGAGATCTGCAGCTCTGCTTCGCGGCCGCCCTCAGTAGCATCGGCATGGAAGGTGACGCGGCTCTCGCCGTTGGCGCCTGAGAGCACGTCGGCCTTCAGCCATGCGGGCAGGGCCTGATAGTTGGGCTCATCCTTGCTGCCCAGATTGAACACCTGGTCGAACTGCCAGGCACCGCTGGCCGTGATGGTGATGGTGGCATCGCCGCCGGCCACAGGTATCGAGACGTAGGTCTTGTCGATCTGGATGCTGTCCAGCGAGCCGATCTCGTCGTCGTCGGTACAAGCCGTAAAGAGCAGTGCCGACAGGAGTGCGCAGAAAATATATCTTAGTTTCATAGCTTTGTTCTCCTTTATTTATGATTAGTTAAACATGTATTTGATACCGATAGAGGCATACCAGCACTGGCCGATGGTGTGGTAGGGGATCCACGTCTTGGTGTTTCCGCTGACGGCCTTGGGTGTCGAGAAGACGGCGTAGCCCTGTGCGTCGGTGCTCTCATACTTGAGGATGCGGCCCGAGTTGAGCTCGGGGTTCATATACTTGCTGACGCCCCAAGCCGAATTGAACAGGTTGAGCACGTTCTTCACGTCGAGCGACAGCTGCAGGCGGTGCATCGTGCGGCCCAGGTTGACCTTGAAGTCGTGCTTATAGCCGAAGTCGATGCGGTGGACCCAAGGCGAATAGACGCTGTAGCCCTCGGCATACTCACCCTGATGATTCTTCAAGTAGCCGTCGTTGTGGACATACTGCATGAAGCGGTCCATGTCGTCCTTCGAGGCGAAACGGAACTGGCCGGAGCCCTGGACGGCACCGTTCTCATAGTAGCTGGCCTGACCGTCTGTGGGCACGTAGACAGCGTCGTAGTTGTAGCCGTCGCCGTTCATGTCGTTGGCCAGGAGATACGACTCGCAGTAGCCGCCGCGCCATGTCTCATAGATGAGCGAGTAGTGGTTGCCGCTCTTGTCGTGGATCGTAGCGTTAGCCACGATACGGTCCGGGGTGACATACTGCGAGTTGTGCAGCTTGATGTTGTTCGGGCCGGCCACGGTGGGCACGTAGGTGAAGGCTGACTCGGCGTTGGAGCCGGGCATACCAGTGATCTCCTTCGAGGCGGTGTGGGTGTAGGCCGCCATCAGCGAGATCCACTCGGCGGGCTGAGCCGTCAGCGTCAGGTTGGCACTCCATCCGTAGCCCTTCGAGGTGTTCTCCAGGACGAAGGCCTTGGTGGCGGTGCGGAAGTTGGAGGGATAGACGGGACGGTTGTCGACGCCGTTCCAGCGTGCGAAGCCCTCGGCGGGCAGCATGCTCCAGTCGGAGAGGCAGACGGCATTGATGGTCTTGTTGAAGATACCCTCAGCCGTGACGGTGAAGGGGAACGAGACGGGCAGCTGATAGTCGACGGCCAGCGACGTCTTCCATACCTGCGGCATCTTGAACTCGGGGTCGACGGCCGAGATGCTCGAGGGAACAGTGCCGTCCTCGGGGCGCACCGTGTTGGGATAGCCCAGCGAGAGGAGCTTCTCCTTGAGGGCGTCGATGGTGGCGTGGCCGTTGACGTCGGTGACCAGTCCGCCGGCAAACTCGCTCATGCTGAAGCCCCGCTTCTCGGCGTTGGCAGCATTGATCTGGGCATTATACTGCACCAGTCCGCCGTTGGTCGGCATGTTGGTGAAGAAGACGAGGGGCAGACGGCCGGAGAAGAGGCCCGTACCGCCACGCACCTTGAGCGACTTGTCGCCGAAGACGTCGTAGGTGAAGCCCAGACGGGGCGACAGGGTGATGCTCGTCTTGGGCCACTTGCCGGTGTCGATGTGGCGACCGTTGTAGTCGAGGTCGTAGATGGCCTTGTTGGTCATCAGGTCGTTATTGTTGAAGAACAGGCCGTCGATGCGCGTGCCGTAGTTGAGCTTGAAGCGCTCCGTCACGTTCCAGTCGTCCTGCAGATAGAGTCCGGCCTTATTGAACTGGACACGGGCTGCGGGCTTCGACTCGCCGTCGTAGCCGTAAGTCAGGTTGACAATCTCAGGCGTAGCGCCGCTGAGGAAGTCGTCGAGGCTCGTATAGCGGTAGTATCCTGTGCCGCTACGCATGTACTGGTTGTCGGCCATCTGATGTTCGAACATGATGCCGCCGGTAATCTTGTGTGCCCCGAGGTAATAGGTCAGGTCGTCCTTCAGGTTCCAGATGGTGTTGTGCACGGCGTTGTTCCATGTGAAGAGCTCATAGCCCAGTGCGATGTAGTTGTCGCCGTCCTCGAGGATGTCGATGTGCGGGAACTCGCTGGAGTTCGAGCCGCGCACGTCGTCGAGCTTCGAGAATGTAGCCAGGAACTGATTCGACAGGTTGTCTGTCAGCCGACTGTTGAGGTCGAATGAGAACGAGTGGACGATGTTCTCCATCGAGTACATCGTGTTGGCATACGACATGGAGTAGTCCGACATACGGTCGTGGACGGCCTGCGTGCCGCCATCCATCGACGTGCGATTGGGCGAGTTCCAGACGTTGTTCTTCGTGTAATTATAGCGCAGGGCCAGGTGATGACGGTCGCTGATGTTCCAGTCCAGTCGGGCCAGCAGCTTGTAGTTGTTCTCGTCGGCAGGGAAGTTGGTCCATGAGCCGGTGTTGTAGCCATACTTGTCGAAGACGTGGTTCGACACCTTCTCCAGGTCGCTCAGCTTGGTGCGCGAGATGTAGTTGTCGGGATCAGCCACACCGTCCGTAGAGCCGTGCCAACGGTTGACCACGGTCGGGCGCTTGAGCATTTCGCCGTTGACGAAGAAGAAGAGCTTGTCCTTGATGATAGGTCCGCCGAAGGTCAGTCCGTAGGTGGTCTGCTGTTCCTTCTCGCGGGCGCCGGCTACCGTCTCACGCTCCACGGCGTCGCCCCGGAGGTTCTCGTTCTGGTGGTAGACATAGGCCGATCCGCGGAACGTGTTCGTGCCCGACTTGGTGATGGCGTTCACGCCGCCGCCGATGAAGTTGGTCTGACGCACATCGAAGGGCGAGATGACCACCTGCAGCTCCTCGATGGCATCGATCGAGATGGGGTTGCCGCCGCCGGGCAGTGCCGACGACAGTCCAAAGTTGTTGTTGAAGTTGGCACCGTCGACGGTGAAGTTGGCCAGTCGGCCGTCCGAGCCGACGAAGCTCATGCCGTTGCCGCCGTAGGGCGAGAGTCGGGTCACGTCGGTGATGGCGCGGCTGACCGTCGGAAGGTTGACGATCTGCTGGCTGGTGATGTTGGTCGAGGCGCCCGTCTTCTCGGCGGCGAACTTCGAGGCCTTGCCGCTGACGACGATCTCGGTGAGCTCCTGCGAGTTCTCCGAGAGCCACACGTTGAGGTTGTAGGTCTCGCCCAGCGAGAGGGTGATGCCGCGCAGCGTCTTGGTCTGATGGCCGATGTAGCTGACGGTGACGGCGTAGGGTCCGCCCGTACGCATACCCTGGATGGTGAATTGTCCGCTGGTGTTGGTCACTGCCGTGTAGCGTGTGCCTGACGGCTCGTGTACGGCCTGCACCGTAGCGCCGATGATTTCCTCACTACTGCCCTCGAACGTGACCTTACCTGTCATGCTCGACGTAGTGATTTGGGCCACAGCCGTGAGTGTGAGCACAAACAGCATGGCAACCAATGAAAAAAGTCTTTTTTGCATAAGAACAATTTATGGTTAATTAAACGTTGTGGATGTTTCCGTCTGCAAAATTACGAAGATTTTTTGAATTATTAGCACATTCTTCGAATTATTTTGATTTCCAGGTGTATTATTCATGGTTTAGCCAGAATTATTCACTCTCGAATGTGTTGAACGCTTAGCGTCTTACAAAAAGGAATAAAAACAATTCAAAACAGGCTCTAAATTAAATAATGTGGTGACAAGTTCCCGACAGCAGTCAACGCCCCCCTGCCCCCCTCTAATCTTAGAGGGGGAGTCAGATAGCATGCATGCCGCCCGCCTCCGCTGGTGATCTACTCCTGCGGTGGTATTCAACTCCCCCTCTAAGATTAGAGGGGGGCAGGGGGGCGTTGACTGCTGTCGGGCATTTATCACCATATTGATAAATGTTTTATTATGTTTTATTGGTTTTCCATGGTTTTTGTAAGACCGCGAAGCGGTATAGTCCCGACTCCATGAACAATGCAGGGCCGCCAAGTGGAGAGCTGCTTCCGGCTGTCCCGGGGCCGCCTGCGGGTCAGGGCAGGATGCGGGCCGTGCCGCTCTTGGTCAGGGCGATGCGGTGGCGTCGGAGGCTGCTGTTGTCGTGGTCGAAGATGAGGGCCGAATTGAAGGCCGCCCCCTCCACGCGGCACTCGAAGTGGAGGTGGTCGCCCGTGGCATGTCCGGTGCGCCCGATGAGGGCGATGACCTGTCCGGCGGTGACCTGCTCGCCCACGCTGACCATGTTGCGCAGGTTGTGGCTATAGAGGGTGCTGATGCCGTTGCTATGGCTGATGACGATGCAGTTGCCATAGCCGGCGTAGGGCTCCGACAAGGTGACGACGCCGTCGAAGGCGGCGCAGATGCGGTCCTCGCCGAACGTCTTGACGTCGGTGCCGGAGTGGCCCCGCTCGCCGCGCTGTCCGTAGGGGCTGGTGACGTAGGCCCCCGGCACGGGGTAGCACCAGTCGCGTTCGCCATAGTTCTCGAAGTGGATGATCAGCTCGGAGGCGCCGCCGAAGGGGTCGGTCAGTGCCGCCGCCCCCTCCGCCTTTGGCAGCGGGAAGCTGAGCACGCAGTTCTTCCATAGCCCCAGCTCGTGGTGATAGACGGGCGCAGCATAGTAGGCCTGCGCCCGTCGTGCAATCGACGGTCGCAGTGGTGCCCACGGTGCATCGGCCCTTGCCTCAGCAAAGGCGCCCAGCAGGCACGCCGCCACAAACCCTAAGAACCTCTCAATTCTCAATTCTCAATTCTCACCTTCCTCGTCTTCATATTCAAAGTCGTCGAGGTCGTCCACGTCGTCGACGTCGACATACTCGATGTCCTCGTCCTCACCCTCGTCGGCCAGCTCCTCAGCGAAGCGGGTCATGTCCTTGTCGCGATGGACGAGGGTGTCCTCGCTGAGCAGCGTCTGCAGCTTATTGCTCTCAGCGTTCAGCTCGCCCCACAGCACGTCCTTCAGCGTGTCGAGGCCCATGCCCGTGACGGCCGAGATGAAGACCACGGGCAGGTCGTCAGGCAGCCCCTCGCGCAGCATGTCGATGAGCTCGTCGTCGAGCAGGTCGCACTTCGTGACGGCCAGCACGCGCTGCTTGTCGAGCAACTCGGGGTTGAAGCGTCGCAGCTCGTCGAGCAGCACCTCATATTCGTGGCGGATGTCGTCCGTGTCACCCGGCACCATGAAGAGCAGCAGCGAGTTGCGCTCGATGTGGCGCAGGAAGCGCAGGCCCAGTCCGCGGCCCTCGGCCGCCCCCTCGATGATGCCGGGTATGTCGGCCATGACGAACGACTTGCCGTCGCGATAGCCGACGATGCCGAGCGAGGGCTCCATCGTCGTGAAGGGATAGTTGGCAATCTTGGGGCGCGCGTTGCTGAGAGCCGAGACGAGTGTCGACTTGCCCGCATTGGGGAAGCCGACGAGTCCGACATCGGCCAGCAGCTTCAGCTCCAGGATGACGGTCATCTCCTGCATCGGCTCGCCGGGCTGTGCATAGCGCGGCGCCTGGTTGGTGGCCGAGCGGAACTGGAAGTTGCCGAGTCCGCCGCGACCGCCCTTGAGCAGCACGATCTCCTGTCCGTCGTAGGTGACGTCGCAGATGTACTTGCCCGTCTCGGCGTTGTAGACGACGGTGCCGCAGGGCACGTCGATGTAGACGTCGCGGCCGTCGGTGCCGTGACACTTGTCCTTGCCGCCGTTGCCGCCGTGTTCGGCGAAGATGTGGCGCTCATACTTCAGGTGGAGCAGCGTCCAGTAGTTGTGGTTGCCCCTGAGGATGATGCTGCCGCCGCGACCGCCGTCGCCGCCGTCGGGGCCCCCGTTGGGGTTATACTTCACGTGGCGGAGGTGCATCGAGCCGCGGCCGCCCTTGCCCGAGCGGCACAGGATCTTGACGTAGTCAACGAAATTGCTTTCCATACAGCCTCTGCCCTACCCCAGTGCGTCAATGACTTTGCAGATGTCCTGGAAGATGCGGTCGAGGTCGCCCAGGCCGTCGATGTGGTGGTGGAGCCCCTCGTGCTTATACCACGCGATGAGGGGCTGCGTCTGCTCGTGGTAGACGACGAGGCGCTTCCTGATCGTCGCCTCGTTGTCGTCGGCGCGACCGCTCTGCTGGCCGCGCAGCAAGAGGCGCTTCATCAGCTCGTCCTCGGGCACGTCGAGCTCCAGCATGGCGCTGACCGTGTCGCCCCGCTCGGCCAGCATCGCCTTCAGGGCCTCAGCCTGCGGGATGGTGCGGGGGAAGCCGTCGAAGATGACGCCGCGGTGGTTGCGTCCGAACGAGTCGTAGACGCTGGCCAGTATCGAGACCATCAGGTCGTCGGGAATCAGCTGTCCCTGGTCGATAAACTTCTGGGCGGTCTGTCCCAGCTCGGTGCCGCGCTTGATCTCTGCCCGCAGCACGTCGCCGGTCGAGATGTGCTCCAGTCCGTACTTCTCAATGAGCTTGTCGCTCTGGGTGCCCTTACCTGACCCGGGCGCTCCGAAAATCACAATATTCTTCATAAATTCTACTCCTTATTAATTATTCTTGTCGCGGAATCATAACCGGTAACTCTTCTTTTTTGAAAGCAATGTTCTTTCTTTTTTGAAAGAAATTAGCAACAATGAGAAAAAATTCTATCCAACAATGAGAAATAATTCTATTCAACAATGGAAAAAATTCTATCCAACAATGGGAAACAATTCTATTCAACAATGAGAAATAATTTAATCCAACAATGAGAACAATATATTTTTTCTAATTCTTGGAAGAAATTGTTTATAATTCTTGCTCATTTCTTTCCCAAAAAAATTATTATCATCCTTGCTCATTTCTTTCCCAAAAAAAATTATTATCATTCTTGCTCATTTCTTTCTTCAAAGACAACGACAGGTTATAAATTCCTTAGTTTAAAAGATTCATTTCTCTGCCACCAGCGTGCAGATGTCGCGGAGCCCGCGGCCCTGCTGGTCGTAGTCGAGGCCATAGCCGACGATGAAGTCGTTAGGGATCTGGAAGGCCGCATAGCGGATGTCGAGCGGCGCCTCCAGCTTGTCGGGCTTGACGAAGAGGGTGCAGACGCTGATGGAGGCGGGATGGCGGGTGCCGAGCTGCTCGATCATGCGCCGCATGGTGCGCCCCGTGTCGACGATGTCCTCGACGATGATGACGTGGCGGCCTGTGAGGTCCTCGTTGATGCCCATCACCTCCTTGATCTGTCCTGTCGACGTCGTGCCCTGATAGGAGGCCAGCTTGACGAAGGAGATCTCGCAGGGGATGGTGATGCGGCGCATCAGGTCGGCCGCGAAGATGAAGGCGCCGTTGAGCACGCCCAGCAGCAGCGGCCGCTTGCCCGCGTAATCTTCACTGATCTGCCGTCCCAGCTCGTCGACGCGCCTGAGGATGTCAGCCTCAGCTATCGACGTCTCGAATGTCTTGTCGATAATCGTTACTCTGTTCATATCTTGAGCTAATAATATTTATTTTGCAAATATACATTTTTCCTCAGACAGCCAAACGTTTTCAGTGACAATCACCAGTTTTCTGCCCTTTAGCGCCTCCGGGGTCAGCACTGCAGCATGGCTCCGGGAGCAATGTTGAGCATGCGGCACAGCTGGCCGGCAATCCTCAGCGTCGGCTCAGAGCGTCCGGAGACATAGTCGCTGACGCGCGACGGGCTGACCCCAATCATCTTGGCCAGCTGCCTCTGAGTGATTCCATTCTCCTCTAAGGAAAGTCCGATCAGCTCGCCCACGGTGGGCTTTCCTATCGGATAGTGCTCCTTCTCGTATTCGATGACCACATCCGACATGACGCTCAGCTCCACGGCCCGCCGGTCGTTGGCAGGTGTCTCGTCGGTCACGAGGGGCAGAAGCTCCTCGATCCGGTTGAGTGCAAACTCATATTGTTCCTTTGTGATTCTGTTCATTTTAGTCGTCAGTCTTTATATGGTTGAACAATCTATCTTGTCGTATTCGCTATGGGTTCCGACGAAACGGATGAAGATGTGGCCGATGGTGAACTTCACGACAACCACAAGCCTGTATCTATTACCGCGGATGTTGAAGACGTAATGCTGATTCCCGACATAGTCAGTAGAGGGGAAATCAACCTTGATGTCCGAAAGGTTTCGCCACTGTGCCTCCTCTGCGATGTTATACCATCGTTCGAGGGCCACGCGAGCATCTTCGTGCCCGCTTTGTTCGTAGAACTCTCTCAGTTTTCGGTGTGAAACGATTCTCATGACTCTTCAGCGATGATTAACAAACGACACGGCGGCGGTGGGACGAATGTCACTTAATTGCTGCCAGTCAGCATGACCAGCTCTTTATTTCGGTGCAAAGATACAACAAAAATTCTGAATTTCAAAACAAAAACGCCAAAATGTTCCGAATTTCGGGTATATAACGCTGACGGTTCCCCGCCGCCGACGCCTTTCGTGGGGGCGTCAGCCGGCGGAGAACCGTCCTTCAGCGTTTTAGAAAAAATGTGTCGAGCCAGGGGATCAGTCCTCGTCGTCCCAGATCGAGCGGCCGCGCGACAGGTTGCCTTCCGTTGCGTCTGTCGTTCCTAAATCATCCAGGCTAAAGCCTTCCTCAACGTGGCCATAGGGGCTGGCAGCGATAGGCGACTGCGTAGCCACGAGGATCATGTCTGTCTCAGGTTTCTGATATATTGCTTTCATAATCGTTTCAGTCTTTAAAAAATCTATTATCTTTTATATCTATTATCTCACCACGGTCTTCTTGCCGTTCATGATGTAGAGGCCCTTCGTGGGCTGAGCCACGCGGCGGCCCTGCAGGTCGAAGCAGCTCTCAGTTCTCAGTTCTGAATTCTCAACAGCGCTGATGCCCGTCGAGCTCTCGCCGTCGAAGCCGATGAACGAGCGGGCCGTGCCAGTCGTCTGAGCAGGCAGGTAAGCCGTGTTGGCGCCGACAGTGAACTCCGAAGTCGTCTTGTAGAAGCCGACACCCTGTGCGCCATCCATCAGGACGAACGAACCAGCAGGAACCTTCTTAGCCTCGAGTACGCCCACGAGAGCGCTCGTAGCTTCGCCGCCGTCAGCGACAACAGGAATCTGATAGCTGCCCTCAGCGCCCTTCAGCAGCACACCAGTCTGAGCGGGAACCTTATCGACCGGAGCGAATCTCACCTGAGTGCCGTCAATCGTAGCCACATAAGCGGTCAGACCAGTTCCAGTGAAGTCAAGAGCATTGGCGCTGTAGTAGGTGGCGTAGCCAGCGGCAGAGATGGTCTTGGACTCAGCCTGACGAACAGCAATAATAATATCAATTGGGTCAATCGTACCACCACTTCCTTTTACAAATGAAAGTTTTCCAGGGGCTGGGACATTAACATTCTCAAATGTATGGTTCTGCCACGAACCTCCAACCTCTGCAATTGTAAAGACTTGTGTATCGCCTACCTTAACAGAAGAACCGCGATTACGGCTGTAAGCTCTAACGAAGAATGTATAGATACCTGCAGGCAGCTCATTCTCTGATGTATAGGACTGATTATCATAGGCGCCACAATAAGAAGCTCTGATTCCAGCATTATTTCCAGTTGAGCCATCAAAGTCTTCAAAGAACTCAATGATGCCACCATTGATATCAACCTTTGTCAAAGCTTTCTCAACAATGGTATTAGCAACCAACGTAACCTTTTGGCCATAGTAAGGATTTGTCGTATTATTTGAAGTCTGATAAAGTTCGCCATCCTTTACCACATACATACGGAAGGGTATGGTGTACTCATCGCCACAATAGAGATCTGCAACAGGAATGCTCTCTGTGAAAATTGTTGAACCGCCAAAGGTATAATTAACGTCGATAGAGTTGACTATCTCCTTAGCTTCCTTATACACGATGCTCACATTATCAACAGAAGACGAATTTGCCCAGTTTTGGCGCTCTGAATTTTCGAAGGCAAAACGGTCAATGCTGTTGATAGCCGAAGCAAAATCAATGTAATCTGTTGCCGTATAACTGAAGGAAGAATTTGAACAGGTCAATTCCAACGCAGTGATTTTCTGAACATTCATATTGAGCTTAGCGGTAACGGTATAAGTGGTATTACGAATTGCGGAATTTCCTGTTTGAACACTTACACCATTGACCTTAAGGGTGCCATTATTTTCACTTCCAAAGAAAGAAAGCTCCAAAGCATTGCCACTAGCATTACCAATCCTTGTCTTTGTATATGAGCCTGTTGCGTTACCTGTAGCACTACCCAAAGACCAAATATAGGAAACAGTTATTTCGTTACCAACTCCAATACCATTAAAGGTTGCCGTGGCAGTACCAGTTCTGTTACCTGCAGTGGAAGACTCATAAGGGCCTGCAACACAATTCAACACGCCTGCATTAACTGTAAAATTAACCAAATTTGAGTTCGAACCATTACCATAAGAAAGTTCAAAACCATAGTCAGCAGGATTTGTAGAAACCGCACCATCAACCTCTTTCGCAGTAAAGTCCTGCTCAAAGGCTGTTGTCTGTGCCCACGCACTTGTCCCCACGAGCATACCAGCAGCCACGACGAGGGACTTTAAAATAGTAGTTTTTTTCATTTTAGTTGATTTGTTAATAATTATAAGTTGAGTATCTTTTGGTCAGTTTTAGCTCTTAGCCATCAGCACTTGGCGCTGTGAGAATCGGCTGCAAAAGTAACACTTTTGTGGCTATCGGCCAAACAAAAGACAAAAAATGATGAAGATTGAGCAAAAAATGATGTGGATTGGCCGGGGGAACGAAACGACAGCGAAAAAAACGGGTAAAGATTTGGAGGTATCGAAAATAATACCTATATTTGCAGCACACAAGTAGGAGGCGACGTGTCTCACGTCGCAATCCAGCAGATTGTTGCGACGTGAGACACGTCGCCTCCTACTGCAAAGCAATCAACACATTCGAGTGTGAATTATTCAGGCAAGAGAAAGGAGGACTATTTATGAAAATCAAGGAGATTCGGTTTGATGCCGACTACATCTACGGAAAAGACGAGAATGGCAAGGAGTATAAGCAATCGCTGTTGTGGTATCCCCGACTTCGACAGGCTTCCGAAGAAGAACGTTCCAAATATAGTCTTGGACTTGACGGCATACACTGGCGCGAGCTTGATGAGGACATCAGTTTCGAGAGCTTCGAATATGAGGACGCCGAACCCAGTGCGATGCAACGCTTCTTCCTGACCCACAGGGAGATCAACGTGGCGGAGTTTGCCCGTTCACTCGGAATGAACCCCACCCTGCTGCGAAACTACATCAACGGTTTCAAGAAGCCTTCCAAGGAGCGCGAACAGGAAATCATCGACCATATCCACAAACTGGGCCGCGAGATGATTACCGCTTAGCCCGCCGGCAGTGCGAAATATTTTTACAACACACCCCTCCTCCGACGAAGAAGCGGCCCTTCACGCGCAGAGAAGCGCCGCTTCTCGAGGCAAAAAGCACCGCTTCTCGCATCGAAAAGTACCGCTTCTTTTCCCGTCATCAGCAAAGCCGTTGATTATCAACCACTTCCGTTTTCACGACAAACTGCTCAGAATTTTCTTTACAAACCATCCGCCTTCATCGCCACCTGTAATGCCCCCGAATGACTCATGTAATCTCTCATTCATATTATATGATTCAAGTTTCGCTTGTACTAATTATCTGATAATGAGTGTCACTTCGTGACAGAAATCTAGCAAATCTTTTCAAATCTTCCAATGCAGATTTTGTTTGATTTGTTCAGATTTGAAGGATTTCTTGCGTCCCTTCGGTAGCAAGCGAGCAGAGCTCGAGCGCTCGCGGTAGGCGACTAAAAATCAAGGTTTTTCGCATGCTTGCGAAAGTTGAGTTATATGAAATGATTACATGGCCCATTCATGAAGATTACATGTAGCGTCGCAGACAAATAAAAACAGGGATAAGTTTTTTTATTTGAAAACAATTTTTTGGGGGAAAACAATTAGAAAGAATGAGAAAAAATTCCAGTCAACAATGAGAACAAAATATTATGAGAAAAAAAATATTGTAAGAAAAAAGTATTATTTGTTATTCAAGTTTCGCTTGTACTAATTATCTGATAATGAGTGTCACTTCGTGACAGAAATCTAGCAAATCTTTTCAAATCTT
>OCTW011164218.1_pt1 | contig 19578 bp, 15 predicted proteins | sample 1539671 | NCBI WGS metagenome assembly OCTW01 (sample SAMN02144230, study PRJEB22623) | gut metagenome | biome: sheep rumen | host: Ovis aries | place: New Zealand
GCCGCAGGAAGTCTTGTTTGTTATTGTCTTCGTATTACCGAGATTGACCCAATTAAACATCATTTAATCTTTGAAAGATTTCTTAATCCAACTCGTGTATCTTCAATCAGTAATCCTGATATTGATGTAGATATTCCAAAAGACAAACGACAAGCTATTTTGAAACAAATCAAAAAAGATTTTGGATCAACTAAATCATATCAGGTTGTTAATCGATTATCTTGGACAGCAAAAACCGCTATCAAAGATTTAGCTCGAATTATAGGATTGGATTTCGGTTATGTTAATAAAATTACAGGATTAATCACTGATGATCAAAATCTTCCGGATCAAGTACAAGCATTTTTAAATCAGAATCCATTTATCAAAGAAAATCTTTATAATTTAATAGGATTGCAAAAAACTTATGGAGTTCACGCAGGTGCTGTAATTATTGTTCCAGAAGATATTGAAAATTATACATCTATCATTAAAGTAAATGGAGTAGAATGTATTGATGTTGACGGCAGAACTTGTGATTCATTGAGCATGTTAAAACAAGATATGTTAGGATTAGAGACATTAACTGTTGTCGCAGATGCAATGGAATTAAATAAGAACATCGTTCTTCCAGAGGAATATGATGATCCAAAAGTTTTTGAGACTATTAATAAATCTCAATTAGGCATATTTCAACTAGAAGGGAGCGGTGCTTCTGACACTTGTGTGAAACTTCATCCAAGTAATTTTGAAGAATTAACTGATGTTACAGCTTTATGTAGACCTGGATCTCAAGATTCTGGGGATACAACAAGATATATTAATAGGAAATTCGGAAAAGAACCATTAGTGTATGATCATCCGGATTTAGAACCAATTCTTCAAGAAACCAGAGGCTGCATTGTATATCAAGAACAAGCAATGCGTATAGTTACTGACTTTGCAGGAATGTCTCCAGCCGATGCTGACACTATTAGAAAAGGTATTGGAAAAAAGATTCAAGCTATATTTGATGAATATTATCCAAAATTTATTAAAGCGTGTACTGACAAAGGCATAGATCAATCTATCGCAGAGTTAGTTTTTAAGAAAATGGAAGCATCAGCATCTTATTCATTTAATAAAGCACATGCTACATCATATACTGCATTGACTTATATTACAGGATTTTTAAAAACATATTATCCAATTGAATTTTATATTGCATTACTAAATAACACAGATAAAGAAGATAAAAGAATGCAGATTTATAATGAAATGAAAAACAGCGGATATTTAATTCACAATCCGGATATTAACATTTCAAAAGACCATATAGTTTCTGTTGATAATAATAATGTGTATTTATCCTTTAATTTAATTAAAGGAGTTGGAGAAAAAGCTGTTCAATCTTTATTAAAACAACAACCATATAGTAATTTTTCAGATTTCTTGGAAAGAAAAGATTCACGAAAAGTTAATAAAAAAGTTGTCAAAGCATTAATTAAAGCCGGAGCTTTTGACTCATTTAATCCAGATAGAGGATATTTAATGCATCAATTTGACGAAACAGAACCAGGAAACTGGAATCAAGAGGAAAAATTATTTAATGAATTCCAAGTATTATTATTAAATCCAAAGAAGAATTTATTATCTTGCTATGAGATTAACACAACGGATGATATCGTACAATTATCAGAAGTTGCACAACAAGAAGAAGGAGTATTCTTAACCAAGGCAATGATCTCATCTTTAAAAATCAAAACAAATTATGGATTTTTAAGTATTACAGATAACATTTCAAATGAATCATTGTATGTCCCACAGGGATGTATTTCAAGATACCTGGATACACTGCAAAGCGTAGGAGAGCCGGTTCTTTTAAAGATTAAAAAAGAAGGTGGAAGATTATCATTGATTTCTCTCATTGAATTAAAAAATATGGAAAAATATTCATCAGAGCATTCACTATTTACCGGATTAACATATGGAATCTTGAAACAATTACAAATGGATAATCCTTATTATCAAATTGGTGTTGCTGTAAATGCAAGCTCTTTTATTTCCAGAAAGGGAAATCATTGTGTAAGCTTTGATTTATATCAAAATCAAAATCATATATTGGAAAATCAATTAGTATGTGGATATGAAGCTTCGTCGATTGTAGATGGAACCATTTTGTTTTTCTCAAAAACAGATATGGATGCTCCATTTATAGATATTATTCAGGACGTACAATTATAGATTATTTAATTAAAAGAGGAAGATAAATGGAAGACAAAATGCGTTGGGAAAAATTACGCGATTATCTATGCGAATATTACGCTTTTGAATTCAAAAATATTCCCGAAGAAGTGAAATTTGAGAAAATCAATTACGTTCTTCAATGTAATGCTCAAATTTTCACAAGGGAATATTTTGATAATTTTAGCTGCATTAAATGTGGATATTGTTGCCGCAGACAAAATTGTGTATATTTTGATGAAGAAACAAATCTATGTACCACCCATGATAATTTGCCATATATTATTTGCGAAACATATCCGTGGGGATTGGATGAATATGGAATTGTTTCTCTTGATATGAATTGTGCGAAATTAATGAAGGGATTGCATTTTTATTTTGATTATATTTTCACTAAAATGGAGCAAGAAATATTAGCGGAGGAATAATATGTACTATAAAACATCTGATATTCATCAAATTCTTAGAGATACAGAGGAAAAATATATAGCTGATAAAGTATATTATGTCGATGATGATTTAAGCATCAATGATAATGTCGAAGAACTCCGCATTCAGTTAATTAAAGAAAGCGTAGTTTTAGATGTTTTAAAGTATATTAATCAGCAGTTAGATCAAATAACAGACGTTCCATCTTCTGAAGATTTTTGTCTCGATATTCCAAGTCAATGTGATGGCTGCTTTGCCTTGAGAACAAATGGTATTTGTGGAACTTGTGCGTTTACTGGAGAATTGTCAGAGTCTGGCTTTTATTCTCGATTTGGTATTATGGAAAATTGTCCTTTCTTGACTCCTCGAAAAATTGATGAACTGACTTATGATTTTATACGAGAAAATTTTGATTCTGTTTATCAGCAAGAGGTTCTTGATATGGATATTGATTTCCGAACAAAAATACATGAATCATTACAAAAAATATTCTGGAGAGAGGATAATGACTAAATATTCTAATATTGTTAAGGTATTGATAGATTCAAGAGAACCTGCAAAAATAAAGAATAAAGCAGGAATCTTTTTCAAAAAAAAAGGAATTCCAACAGATATACATACAAACAAAGATGGAGATCTTGTTTTTATCTTAAAAAATAAAGAAAAAGTATTAATTGAAAGAAAAACATATCCAGATTTTGTATCAAGCTATATCAAAAATGATCATATTCAAGACCAGGCAATACGCTTATCAGAATATAATTATTACGCGTGCATAGTGCATGGGAGTATTTTTGACCTAAGAAGAGTTAAAGCATTATCTAGAATTAATCAAGACTCTGTTAATAAGATGGTCGCCAATCTTATGCTTTTTTACAAATTGCCAATTTTTTTCACAGATGATGATACACAATATTTTAAATTATCATTATTAATTGCGGAAACAGTTGGAAAACATCACGGACAAGCTTTAGAATCAATGAAATTGACTAATGGACTTCAGGATCGTCCTGATATTAGCATTTTGATGGCTCAAAAAGATATTGGAATTAAAAAAGCAGAAATGCTGCTAGATAAATTTGGATCCCCCGCCGGTGTTTTAAACGCGCCTCGCGATGAGCTGCTCGAGATAAAAGGAGTTGGAGATGCCATGGTGGCCAGTATTCAAGAACTGAAAAATGTTTTCAATAATGGGGTGAAAAAATGACCCAGCGTAAATTTCGCCCTAGAAAAAAACTGCCCCGAGATAAATTAGAAGAGTATCTCCAGGAAGGATATACCTTAAAAGAAATTGCAAGAGAATTTGGCGTCGCGATATCATATGTTTCAGAGTATATGAAAATGCTGGGGATCAAGAAAGAGGACTTCCAAGACAGAGAAAAGAAAAAGAATCTAAGAAGAAAACAAAAAGTTAGATCTGATTTTATTGAAGAGTTTTGGGAGCTTATTCGTTTTGAAATTGGTAGGTGAGTATATGATTGATGAGAATATAGAGGTTTTAAAAATATTAACGAATATCAGCAAGAATGTTTACGCATCAAAAAAATCAAATTATTCGAGAATAAAAAACAATAAATATTTTAATGATAATGCGAAGGCTAAATTAATTAATCAAGTGATTAACCCTATTGATTTAGCATTAATAGATGTTGGAAAGGAAATTAATTCTTTTTTAAATATGATTCCTATTTACAATATCTTTCTTAAAAACACAGATGGTGTTAATATTTATGACGCCGCGGAATTAATTACTGAAATTAAATCCATTCAAAGATTTAAGACAGTTAATAATTTATTAGCATATGCGGGCATATATCCTAATCCGAAAAAATATAATAAAAACCTTCATAAATTGTTGCTTAGACTTTCTTACAAATTAATAAATTATAATCAGGTTTATGCATTCGTTTATGAAAGAGCTTTATTAAAATATTCTGAATATAATACAAATCAAGAACATATTCAAGCAATGGCTCGCCGCATCGTTATTAAAAGATTTATGCAAAATTTATTTACTCATTGGATGAAGGCGGAGGAGCATTTGTATGAGTAGTGTAATAACTTTGGATAAGATATTTAAAATAGATATTGATTTCTCGAAGGTTTATATCATTGATGATAATCATCATAACTTCAATAATAAAACCTTGTTAGATACATCAACTCGTGTTTTTTCCAATCAACAATATGATAACTTGTATATTATAGAACAAAAGGTTTCTTATTTGATACCTTTGCCAGAAGAGTATCATAATAAGACATGCTTTATTAAAAATTTAATAGGAGAAACAGGAATCCTGTTACAAGCGTTGGACGAATATATATTATTGTACAACACAAACGAAAATTTAATCTTTTTAAATAAAGGCATTGACATTTGTCGTATTTATAAATTAGATGAGGTATTAAAATGACTGTTTTAGCAGAAGATGAATTAAGAAAAATATATAGTGATAAATTTGATGATGAACAATTTACCCCAAACGGTATTGATTTGCGATTGCATCATGTGTATCTTCCCGAAACTATTAGCAGAGGTGTTTTTGGAATCACAAAGGATGAGAAAATTATTCCTCAGTTAATTGAGATTCCTCATTATGATGGAACATATATTTTAAATCCGGGCCGTAAATATTTTATCAATTGCGGACATATAGACATTCCAAAGGATTGTGTTCAATTTTATTATCTTAGAAGCACTCTTATGAGATCAGGGGTTGAATTATATTCTAGCGTTGGCGATGCTGGATACTCTGGAGACTTAATTTTCGCTATTAAAATTGATGGGGTTGCATCAGTAGCCTTAAATCATGGCGAAAGAGTTGTTCAAGCTGTTACACACCGATTAACATCAAAAACTTCGGGATATGATGGTGATTATCAAGGAAATCAGATTTATAATAATCAAATTCTTAATGAAGAGTATGAATACGAGGGAAAATAAATGCCAGTCATAATATCAGGAGAAGATTTGAACGAAGTTTATGTAAAGCTTCTTAATAAAGTTATATATGAGGGAGATTCTTTAACTGATGAACGAGGAGACGAGATTAGGGAAATATTAAATGTTGTAACTAATATCCGCAATCCATTTGGAAATAATGATTTCAATGTGATGGAGCCAATCAAGATCATTCGTGGTTTTCCAATGGGCCGTGATGAGTTCGAAACTTATAAGAAACAATTTCTTAATCCAGTTAATCAAGGCTTTGTATATACATATGGAGAGCGTTTACGCAGCTATCCTATAAAAACGGGTCGTATCTTTGGAGAATCAACAATATTTGTTGACCAAATTCATGAGATCATTGAAAAATTAAATCAAAACAACTGCACCAGAAGAGCTACCGCAGTTACCTGGATGCCCTATGTTGATAATAAAAACGAGGACGTTCCATGCTTGATTATGATTGATTTTAAAATCAGGAATGGAAAGCTATATGAAAATATTGTATATCGGTCTCACGATTCATTGCTAGGTTGGTATCCGAATCTTGTTGGATTAATACATGTTGCAGAGTATGTATTATCTCATCTTCATGATAATATTACAATGGGAGAGATTACAGTATTAAGTATTTCAGCGCATATCCGAATGAATGATATGAATTTTGCTCAAGAAATCTTGGATAAAAATCAGCATTTGTTAAAATAACAGTAAAGTATATATGCAATGAGTACAATATATTATATTGTGTGAAGTTAAAAAGTAGCACATGAGCTTATAGCTTTATAAAATTTCTTTCATATTTTCTATCTTTTTAGAAAATTCATAACACACACCTGAGCCGCTAGTACAAACTAGCGGCTTTTTTTATTTGCACTTGTAGCCTAGTTTGGATAAGGCGTCAGGCTTCGGACCTGAAGATCGCGCGTTCAAATCGCGTCAAGTGCGTTTTATAAACTTTATTTTATTTCTATTTTTATTACATTATCAACATAATATTTATATAATAGTAAATTCAAATATTATTTTATGCGTTATTACGTTCTTTTTAAAAAATATAAAAAGAACATTAATTATTTTATATCAAAAAACATTTTTTTTTAGGTGATTATTTGACCGATAAAATTATTGTAATACATAGTGATGGAAAAATCGAATTATTCAAGCCAAGATTAATTGGACAAGCAATTATGAAAGAAACAGGCGTTAGTGAACAACTAGCTATGAAAATTCAAAAAAGAATTGCAAACAAGTTTTATAAGTTAAAAGAAGACGGATTAAATGAGGTGTCAACTTCTCAAATTAGAGCTGAAGTTTCCTCTCAACTACTTAAAGAGAGAGAATTTGAGGCAGAAGAGCAAACAAGAAAACTCGGAATGTCCGTCGGAGAATTCGAGGACCTTCTTAATAATGGTTGCAAAGACAATGCAAATATTGGATACAGTCCGGAAATGATCGCAAAATATGCGTATGATTCTATTGCAAAAGAATATGCTTTATTAAAAATGCCAGAAGAATGCGCTGAGGCTTATAAAGCTGGTTTAATGCATATTCATGATATGGAATACTATATGACAAGACCGAACTGTATGAATTATGATTTGAGATTTTTCGCAAAAAATGGATTAAAAATTGATGGAAAGGGACTTATGGGGTCTGTATCAAAACCTGCAAAGTCATTAGAAGTTTTATTAAATCATATGCTTCAAGCATGGATGGCGGGCGCAACGGTGTTTTCCGGAGGCCAGGGATACGTAAACTTCAATACGCTGCTTAGCCCGTTCTGTCGTGGACGCTCATATAAAGACATAAAACAAGCTATTCAGGGATTCATATTCAATTGTAACGAATCACTCATATGCAGAGGCGGACAAGTATTATTCTCATCAATTGCTCTTGATTTAAGCTGTCCAGACGTTTTAAAAGATGAACCGGCAATATCATTCGAGGGTATAGCGGTTGGCACATATAAAGATTATCAAGATGAAGCCGATTTAATATTTAAAGCGGTTTGCGAGGTTTCTAACGAAAAAGACGGTCAGGGCGCGTATCATAGATTCCCAAATATTTTATTTAATATCAGGAAAGGAGATTTAGATGAATATAAAGGAACCTGCAAAATACTCCATGAAACAGGCGCTAATAACCCTACGATTTATTATAATAACTGTATTGACATGGAAAGAAGTACAATGGGATGCAGATCCAGTCTCCCGATGAATTACACCGGCATATACGAAAAAGACTGCGTAAATACAGGTAACTTTATGTATAATACCATAAACCTCCCATTACTAGCATTAGAGGCAGGAGGCGACATTGAAAAATTCTACAAAAAACTTGATGAAATCTGTGAAATCTGTTATACTTCATTGATACATAGACGAAATACCGTAATCGACGCCGTTTATAATAAACATATGTCAGATTTCCTTTTACAAAAGGATAAAGAGACAGGAGAGCCACTGTGGGATATCGATCGAACAACAATCACCTTAGGATATTGCGGACTTAATGAATGTCTTCAAGTGCTGTATGGAGAAGGAGGAGTCGTTGAATACGAAGATGAGGGTGTTGAGATTATTGAATTTATCAACAAGAAAAAACAAGAATTCTACGAAAGAGACGGTCTTCGATGGAGCGTGATTGCATCACCAGCAGAATCCACCTCTTTTAAATTTGGAGAGATTAACCGAGCTAAATATCCAAATTGTCCAGTTCAAGGCAAAGAGGGAGCTTATTATTTAACAAACAGCCATCACATCCCCGTAGATAGCGGAGTAGACTGGGTCCGACATATTCAAAACGCAGGGAAATTCTCTCAATTATCCCTGGGAGGTGCAATCCTGCATATATGGTCTGGAGAGGTATGGAGCGACGCTGTAGCGATATGGAAATTGAATAAAAAAATATTATCATTGGGTAATCCGATTTTCTGGGCTTTCTCAAAGGTTTTTACATATTGCGCGGAATGTGGCTTCACAATTAATGATAAAATTGATGTTTGCCCAATTTGTCAAAGCAAGAACTTACGTCATTTCGATCGCATCACGGGTTATTATTTATGCGTAGATACTTTTAATCACGGCAAGCATCAAGAATTTGAGGATAGATATCGTCATAAGATTACAGAAAAAAAGATTAATTAGCGAAACATTTATATATGATAAACCATATATAATAATATGCGAAGATGCCTACAGCAAATCACTGAATGTTAAAGGATATAAAATGATTAAAGGTAAGGCATCTTGATATGTCGAACGAAAAAGGTGCTTTCAGCAAATGCACAATGCGACTATAGATCACAACAGACTTAAGGCACCTTGTATAAATTTAAAAAGTGCTTTCAGCAACCACAACCAGAACTGAAGTCGGTAAAGAGCACTTTGTATAAAAAATTATCAGAAGAGGTTATAATACAATGTTAAATATGATTCAAAAAGAATTGGAGAAACAAAAAAACATGGCCGTCACAGAAAACGGAGCAATAGGACATAAAACATCCGGATCAGCCTTAGTTGATATGAATTATCAAGTAAGCAGTCTTCGTAGTTCTGATGAGGAAGAGATTATAACCTTGTTTGATAAAGTTTTTAGAGAGAATCGAGAATATGCGCTTAAATGGCTATTTTTTGCTAGAGATGTTCGTGAAGGACTGGGCGAAAGAAGACTTTTCAGAATTTGTTACGCTCGATTATATGAATTAGATATTGACATTTTTGTTGCTAATCTTAAAAATATTCCTGAATATGGAAGATGGGATGATTTATTATATCTCATAGGAATGAGCGAGCATACCGATGATATCATTATCGCAATGCTAAAAGAACAATTATGGGAGGATCTTGAGAATACAAAAGCTAATCGTCCAATTTCATTATTGGGCAAATGGATGCCTTCCGAGAACGCAAGCAGCAAATCAACAAAAGTCTTAGCCAGAAAAATTATAAAGTTATTAGATATGTCCCCCAGACAATATCGATTGATGCTAACAAAATTACGTAAACACTTAAACGTTGTTGAAGCTCAAATGTGCGCTCAGAAATGGAATCAGATTAACTATGAGGAAGTTCCCTCATTGGCTAATCTAAGATACAGAAACGCATTTAACAGGCACGACTACGAAAGAAGACAACAATATTTATCACTTGTTAGCACCGGCAATGCCAAACTCAACATGAGTGTAGGAACACCCGTTGATATTGTTTCAAGATACACAAGCGATAATTTTTATCGTCCGGATTTTGATGAAACCCTTGAGCTAGCTTGGCAAAATTTAAAGGATATAATGGTCCAAGACACACTTGTTGTAGCTGATGGCAGCGGAAGCATGTTCACTCGTGTTTCTCATAACATCAAAGCCATTGATGTAGCTAATGCGCTAGCTATATACACCAGTGAGCATAATCATGGGGTCTATAAAAACAAGTATATTACATTTTCAAACAATCCTCAATTTGTTGAATTTGACGAGTACACTCCCTTAATGGATAAAATTTGTATTGCATTAAAACACGATGAAGTGGAGAACACAAATATTGAAGCGGTTTTTGATTTAATCTTGGCAACTGCGATTCAATATAATATTCCACAAGATGAAATGATAAAAAATGTGCTTATTATTTCAGATATGGAATTTGATGCAGCCCAAAGCAATCCGTGGGGATATAGAAGAAACGAGTGCAGTCCATTAACATCATCATTGTTTGGTCTGATTAAACAGAGATACGAGACAGCAGGATATAATTTACCTAGATTAATTTTCTGGAATGTTAATTCTCGAACCAACGTAATTCCATTAACAGAAAATGAGCTAGGCGTTGTGTTAATTTCTGGATTTAGTCAAAATGCGTTAAAAATGGTGATGACAAATAAATATGACCCATATGATGTGCTTGTTGAAACCATCACTAGTGAAAGATATGATCCAATATGTGTATGAAATTATTAAAATTTTAACATCATATTAAGCATATTTTCTTTTATTATCTTATTTTTTCTCTCTTTTATATTATAGTTTGTTTATATTCTTTTATTTTAATCGACCTTTTTTTCTATAATATTGATTATAGTAATGAAATTTTAATTTTGTTTTATTGTAATGTACATCAAGATACTATTTTTTGTGTAATTAAATCTTTTTTTTACTTGTATATAAATGTTTTTATCGTTTAAAAAAAATAATAATTAATAAATAATATTAACTAAACATATCATCAATTTTCTTTTCAGCTTTTTTAGAAAAATCATCATCAAGGTAGCAAATTTCAATACTTTTTACATATTTCTTATTTGCGACCTTAACTTTTTCTCGGCCTTCTTCATCTGTTGCAACAAAAGTGATCAAGTCTTTATCTTCATCTAAAATAAAACACATTATAAAGACAGCATTCTCAAGATATATATTTACACATACATCTTCAATCGACTTAAATTCATCCTCATCAAATTGTTCATTAATGCCTTTTAAAATTTTATTGGAGAAGAGATTCATCATTTCTCCTCCAATAATGCTAATATTTTATCTAATTTTTTATCTTGCTCTTTGATCTTGTTTTCTATTGCTGTAAATCTTTTATTAAAACTTTTACGACTGTTTTGATTATACTCGTGTATTTCATCAAGATTAACTTGGCTATCCAAGTTATCATCTATTTTTTGAGCAATAGTTGTGATTTCAGGAGCTATGCTCCCGATATCATTAACTACATTATTAAAATCTTCTCTTGCTCGAATATTTGCAACGGCATTCGCGCTTTGACCTTCAAATTCTTCTGCCATTTATATCAGCCTCATTTATATTCTAATACAGCTCCAATTTTTCTTATATTAACAGATGCCTCTCCGTCACTTGAGCGGGAATATATTTTCATTCTCATATTCGGATGGAACAATGGAATATGTTCAGCCTCGTATAAGGTAATATTTTTAATAAAAATATGTATTGCGCTGTTAATATTGGTTGACTGTGTGTTTTTGATTGTATTCATATAGTCTTTGAATTTATCAGTTGTTGTTATGGATAAGCTTTGTATCTCCTTATCTTCACTGATTTTCTTATAAATCTGGGAGAAATTAACCGCATTTGAAATACGCCAGAAGATATTTACGATAAATTCGTTTTCTGCGGAGCGATACTTGTATAATGTTTTATTTGTTCCATTATTTCCTTGTTGATATGCTGTATAACCCTGGAATCCTATTTTAACTTTATATGAACCAGGTTCATATGCGAATTTTGCATTATAGTTACCAACTGTGGAAGTATTTGCGAGTACAGACTGTCCTTCATCAGTATGTGTTTTATATGTAATATTATTAATATTAATTAATAATTGAGGAATCTTTTTATCTGAATCAGATAATGTAATCGTGTCTGTTTTGCCTTGCGAGGACACATTACCTGAATTGACATATACTTTATCAATTAGTTGTTTGTCTCCATATTTTTCAGTTCCATTAGATTTTTTTGTAACTTCTTGTTTGTAAACATTCCATTCCAATATGTTATTGTCAATATCTAATGTTGTATTCGCTGGCTCAATAGTGATTTTGTATTCTTTTACAGTACAATCTGACTCTTTTACTCCTTGAGGAAGAACTGGTGTGATTTTATTTGTAATGGAGTATGCAGAAGAGCTTTCTGTTACATTTCCATTGCTGGTGGTTTTCAGCTTATTTGCATACTCGGTGGTTGCATCAAATAAATTGCTTGCCTCTAGGTTTTTATCCCAATAAACTTGGTTTAGAGTTGGCATGTTTAATGTGAATATCGGGTCAACCCCGTTTCGTTGAGCACATAAGTTTATATGCAAAGAGTCTTTTGGTAAATATGTGTCAGACGCAAATTGAATTGCAAAATTATTAGCATCTTTTGTTATAGAGTCGTTGTTGACGTATCCAATCATTTCCCCGTTTTTATTTAATTGATTGTAGTAAATACGAGTTAATGATGATACTTGATTAGTTGCATCTCTAAATAGTGTAGTCTGATAGTGTCCTCCTTCAGAACCTTTTTTAACATATTGGTCATCAGCTAATACAATATTTTGATTATTTGGAGTATATATTGTATTAAATCCTTTGACAACTCCTTTTATATCCTTAACCTCTAAAGTGCTTGTTCCTGTGAAGTTTACTCCTTCGGCTTTTTCAGGATTGCTTAGAGCGATTAATCCGATTTCTTTAACATATTTGAAATTATCATTTTCGGCGTCAATAGAAATCATGAAGTAGTTTGGATTTGATGTGTTTAGTTTCAGATCAGAGTTTAATGTTGGCAAGGAAAATATGGAGAATGATTTAAGATTATGATATTGGTGTTTCTTCCATATGCCGTTTTCATCCGGAGTATAATAATAATACTCGGTGTATGTAATTCCATTGCGTTCACGTTGGACTTTTAAAACTTTGTCTTTATATGACTCCATTTCTGCTGTTGTAAGTTCATCAGGAGCAATCTTGTCATATTCTACTATGGTTTTTCCTAATAATGTTCCATCAGAAATTAATGTTTCTATATCTCCATTGTTGGATGGACATTCTTCTTCAATAGCGCTACTGATATATAATGCTAATCCATCAACTGTTGCGTTTTCGACATTATCATCATGATTATTAAAGCCATAGCCTATTTTTAATGCACTATAATTGCTTAAATCAATTGTGCTGTCTCCTGGCATTGTATATTTCCAGATAAATCTATTATCATCTGCGTAGGCGTTATTTGCAGTTGTTGAGAAATCTTTTAAAACAACAGTTAAATATTGAGAATCTGGACGAATACTAATTGGAGGGTTATTATCTGTTTTAATACCTGTTTCTTTATCTGTTTGAACCTGTGATTCATCATATTCCTTAACAAACCATTCAGCATTAGATGTCATGAATAAGGCAACATCATCGTCATTATATGCTCTGTCAGTATCGATTTTGAATCTTAAATTGTGTTCATCGTACTCAATATTGTTATCATAATTTGAGTAATCAACGCTATCCTGTGTAAAATCATCGAATGAAAGATCTGCGTAATATAATGAGAAAATATCATATTCATTAGGTGCTGGTTCACATGCGTTACTTGCGATGGTTGTTACGGTATTGTTCTCAAATTTGATCCTATTATCAGATGCTGCAATATCAATTAATGCGGTAGCCGCATCGCTATTTGATCCAAATACTCTAATCCACTCATAATTGCTGAATTTATCACATGAATGGAAATTGTCATCGCCGATGTATTTTCTGAGAATATCTCCCGGATAGAATGTTTTTGTTGTAATTACATTTTTATCTTCAGGAATACCTGTTCCGGCGGCTGATCCTCCAACGTGTGGAGCTTTTTTGGTTATGCTGAAATTGATTGCATATTTTTTATCAGCGTCATAGATGATTTGAGGAGTGGTTTTTGTGTTTCCGGTTAATGTGGCTCGCCATTTAAACGAGGATGTTCCTCCTGTGATGGTTGTGGCCTGTTTATCCTGTAATGTGACCCAGCCACTACCTGCGTTTGCTTCAAGCTTGATGCTGCAGCCTGTTGGGATTACAGAATTGATATAAGGGGTGATGCTTTGAATAGGCTCACTGTTTTCCCAGATTACTTCTCCTGATTCTATACGGCCTGTTTTATAATATTCATTCTCATATGCTTTGATTTTAACTTGGCTATTCGCACTTGAGGTGTACCAAATTTCTCTATATCTTTCTTTTAATCTGAAGTGTGCGCAATCTGCGGATCCATGATATCTGATTAAGAAGTCTGTGGAGTCTTTTGGCTTATATGTTTCAACATATACGGTTCCGTCGCCCGATTTTGGAACGATTTGTACGACAATAACATATTGGTGTTTGTCCAGTTTTAATCCGTTTTTTGGTTTGATTGAGAATGGTTCATCCAGGATTTGATATCCTTTCTTTGTCTTTGCGTTCTTTAAACTGAATTTTTTAGAACTATATACGAGTTTTTCAAGCCATACAGTATTTGTTTTATTATTTGGTCCTTGTCTTTTAAAGATATGGAATTGTACTGTTGCAACGTTTTTAAATTTGACTATTGGTAGAACAAGTTCTGTTAATGTAATTGAATGAGGTAAATAAAGCGTCATACCAGGATATTCGCTGCTTCTAACATTTACTCCGTTAACGCCTTTATGAGTTGTGAATGATCGTGTTGTTGGAGTTATATTTGCTGTTTCAGGTCTGTTTCCAGGCCTATCATCCCACGGATTGAACTCTGTTTCTTTTGCTTCTTTTGAAGTTAATCCGACTTTATATTTATTGGTTTTATTTTGTGTTGTTTGAGTCTTGTGTTCTGCGATAGTCGCGATACCATTTGCCCGATCAACATCTGCATTGGATGTTGATACAATTGTCTGAGCTAGTTTAATTCCTGTCTTATCTGATGTATCTGCCGACTCTTTCAAAGTTACTGGAATTTGAATTGTTTCAGCATTAACACTTTTTACAACGTAATTTCCATACATATCAGTTGATATGTAATATTGAGACCAGTCTACAGCTTTTTTCCCTGCTGCTATATTTTGAGCATTAGGAGTTACATTGCCATTGTTTAATTCTGTTGTCGCAATGCTTGCATTATCAGCGGTTGAAGCAGTATCTACAAGATCTTCTCCGGTTAGGTTATATTTTAAACGACTTGGAATGGCAATATCTCTTTGATAAGCCATTTCTTTCTCTAATCGTCTCAATCTCTCATGATGCGATCTTTGACGTACTAACAAATTAGTCTCTTTTTCAAGATAGGTATCATCTTGTATGATTTTAGGCTGTCGGGTATCCGCATTATAAGTGTATATGATTGCTATTAATAAATCTCCAGCTGGAAATTTATCTATCACAACTTTTGAGTCATCTCCATTATAAGCATCAGAGGTATAACTGCGCAGCTGACCAAAACGGTCCATGAATACATATGTTTTTGTATCACCACTTGTACTTGCTCCTTCTACGACAACATGAGTATCTTGACATACTACCGGTTCTCCATGAACAACTGCTTGTCCTCCTGTACATAAATAAGTTGGAGCATTAGAGTATATGCTTTTGAAAACCAAATCATACTCTGTTGTTTCATAATTTCTACCATCATCATTTGTCTTTTCCAGCAATTGTCCGTAATTTCCCTGAGTATCTGCTAAAATCATGAAAGTTTCATTTGTTATCAGCTCTGTATCTTCTGCTGATGTTATAATTTCAGTCTCTTTATGGATTGCCTTTACGACCAAATATAAAACGGTGCTGCCTAAACTTTGTGAATCTGGACTAAGATCTGGATCGAGATCTTCTTCAAATCTTTCTTCTCCTGGATGTAAAATGAATGGTGCGTCAGGTTTTTCTAATTCAATTCCGTCTCTTCCATGTTTTGTGGAGAAATGTTCTAAATTAAAAACAATCTCAAATTCAGAACTGTTTGTTTTTGCAGGAACTGTTATCGTTTGTTTTGAGATTTTTGCATCTTCGGACCAAAGCTCAAAAACTACATCTTGGTCTTGAGAGTATGTGTTTTTTAATTGAACAATAACAGAATATAAAGAGGTTTTTGATGTTTTCAGGGCTTGTCTGTATCCGGTTGAATTGATATCCAGCCAAATTTTATTCGCATCAGTAGATACATTCATATTATCAATATATCTATTTAATCTCTTTGGAGCTGGAGATAAGATAAAAGCGTTTTCTCTATCTCCTAAAATAAAAGCAGTATGATCATATTGATCCTCAATAACTGCTTTAATAGCATCTTCGATATTATATTGAATATGATGAATATCTTCGGATTCAGCAAGTAAGCCGGGGTATAAATTTCCATTTACATGATTATAATAAGGCATCTAATCACCTTATAACCCTAAATCAATAGTAAAACCTATTTCAAGATTATCATTTTTAGTGAAGGCTGGGAACGTTGATGCGCAATAAAAAATTGTATTGAGGTCATCTGGATCTGAACTGTTACAGATTGCAAACTGATTGATATTCATATTGTTAATGATATTATCTGTTGTTAATGTAGCGGTAAATCTACAGACGGTACGACCTGTATCATAGTCTTCATTTGCTTTTACAAAAATTAAAGGAATTCTTGTATATGTTCCATCTTCATTTGTTGAAATCTCTTGAAAACCATTGTCTACTTGTGTTTCTGAGGATGATGGATTTTCAAATCCATTATCTTCTTCCTTATAGCCTATTGCAAGATATCCGAAATTAGATGAATTAAATAATGTTTTTAATCCTTCGGTTTTTCCTCTTAAGAAAATTATTTGTTCTGATTTAGTCATATCTACTCCTCTTCTTCGTTTTCATTGTTTTTTACAAAAGTCTGAGTTTGTTTCGTTTTTTTGTTGATAATTTTTACTTCTGTTCTGTGAATATTTGGGTCTGACGCGAACATTTTTTTACTCTCCTAATATTATTATTTATAATATATATTTTTATTTAAATTTTGATTATGATATTTACATGAGGGGGTTGATTTTATCCCTTTTCTTAAACATTCTTTTGTCTAAAAAAGGAAATAAAATCTTTATGGGGATGGTTCTATTGAGGGTGGTTCTGGTGAAAGCTGACGAATTGTTAAAGTATATATTGTAGTATCACCCTCAACTTGCATGTTGGTTATACTATATCCTAATATATCTGATATTCTCCATTCATTTGAGCTTTCTTCTTCAGCAGGGATTAATACATGACCTTGCCAATCTGTATCTTCTCCTAAGCGAACAACATTTGCATCAATACTTGCTTGTATATCAGTAGGTCTTAAGTTGTAAACATTATTGTTATCATCCCAATTAATAATAAGAGTCTTTATTACATCATTATTCTCATCAGATATTATATCATTATTCTCATCAGATATTACATCATTATTCTCATCAGATATTACCTCATCGTTTGAATTAATATATGGGCATTGTGTATTGTCAAACAATGATTCTTCAAAATTTTGAACAAAACCATCATCATATACTTGAATTTCTGTAACAAGATTAACATTTTTGTAATATTCTCGTTCTATATCGAAAGAAAATGGTAATTCTTTGAAAGGATATTGATTTTGCTTGGTATATAATATAAAGTATAAAGAGGCATGTTCATTAATCATATCCCCATCTTTTTCGCTTAATAATTTAAAATCGCCAATTTGATTGTTGCTATATAAAAATCGTCGACTGCCTTTCTTTGTCTTATCAATTGGTTCTATGCTAAACCAATATGTATTTCCCACAATTAAATTGTCGACATATATATTATATTTATAGCCTTCTTCTTCAAGGGGCTTGTCCTTGGCAACGTTAATTATTACTTCTTTCAGGACATTATTTGGAAGATTTTCGTAATTGTCCAATATACTAATTTTTAAATAATTATCAGGACCTCCCGTTTTTCCGTTGAGCATCAGCTCCACACTTGTAATATTATCATTTGTTGCAGTAAAAGCCTGATATATTCTATGATTCATTTCAAAACCTGCATTATAATCCCCGCTTGGCATTTTCGTATCGTAATAATCTTGTCTCATGTCAGATACGATTTCATCGAAAACACATCCTCTGATGATACCATGTTGTTGAGCTACATTTAATCGATTAAAGTCAGGACTTGTTTCAAAAACACTTGTGAAAGCTTTTTCATGATAAATAATATTAGCAACTATACTATATACTTTAATATCATTTTGTACGTTGTCAAATTTTAACAAAATACTTAATCCATTTTGAACGTCGTCTCCTGAAATATCTTTGCAGATTTCGCATTGATATTTATTTAACCCATTTAGGGGGATGCTTTCTCCCGGTATAAATTCTTCTACAGGATTTTGAGGTTGTGAAAATTGAATACAGGTTTTAACATCATATAAGTCAATTTGTTGAATATTATTAAATTTAAATCTAATATTTAAATCTTGAATATTATATCCGGTTGGAAATACAATTGGAATCTTTTCATAGAAGTATCCCGGTTGAATTTCAATTGAGCTTATATCTCCTATTCCTTCGTAAGCCACTAATTGTGCTTCTGAAACAACATCATTTCCATGATTATATCCCTCAAGTATTAAGTATATCATTCTAGCGTCTGATGAATTAACGTTATTTAATTTACCTGAGAAACCAACTTCATTCCAATACGAATCTTTGATTATCAATGGTTCCTGAGCATTATATGCGATTGATATGTTTTTATTTTGATTTTGATTTTGTTTAATCAATGATTCATAATATTTTATTTGTTTTTCATTTTGTACTGAAGTATAATATGTTAATTTGTTTTCTAAATATTTTAAATTATGCTTGAAATATATATTATATGAAACAGGATAAAATATTCCGCAATTGCTATTGTCATTCTGGGTGAATAAGTTTGTATTAACTTGATAAGAAGAAGAAAGCATTATTTCTTCTTTGGTTGATGTATATAGGTCCAAATAAATTTTATCGACAATGCTGTTTTCAGGAATTTTAAGATTGTTTATATATAATTGAAGGTCATTGACCTGAGTTTCCTCATCATCTTGATTAGAGAAGTATGCAAAGCTTGTTTCATCTTTATTGACTTTATATAGATGATCCCAATGCAAATCCGATTTTATATTTTCAGATATATCATATTGGTCTGTGCTGATAATAGAGGAATATTGCTTATTACATAAAAACCAATCTAAATTATTCTGTTCTTTTATGCTTCCAATAAGGAAGTTTGAGTTTGAAAAAGTGAAAGTAGAATCCAAAACCAAGTCGTTTGTAATCGATAATCTAAGATTATATCCTGTGTTTGTATCATAATTCAAATCAGCGACGAAAGATGTCATGAAATAAACTTTGTTATTTAACGCATAATATACCTGAACTAAATCTTTATTCGCTGAAATATGTTGTATATCATATAATATATAATCAAAATCGGTAACGATTTCTTTAACAATAACTTCTGAATTTTTCAAAGTCTTATATGAAATCTTGAATAATCCTTCTTGT
>OCTW011598599.1_pt1 | contig 19566 bp, 26 predicted proteins | sample 1539671 | NCBI WGS metagenome assembly OCTW01 (sample SAMN02144230, study PRJEB22623) | gut metagenome | biome: sheep rumen | host: Ovis aries | place: New Zealand
AATTTTTTCTCAAACGAAATCAATTCCGATTCGTTTTGAATGAGATAAACCCCGTTTCCAAGAGATCCATAATTCTCTTTTGCCACAAAAGGGAAGGACAATTCTTTTTCCACGTTCTTTAGGAAAGTAGGATCGAATTGGTGGGAATAATTCAAAGGGGCCGTGACGCTTTTTGGCATACGGATACCATGATTCGCTAAGAAAAGATAGGTTAACATCTTATCGTCACAAAGACGGATGGATTCAGCGGAATTAAATAATCTCAACCCCCGTTTTTCTAAAAGATAGGAGATATATTTGTCCTTATCGAGATAAAGACAGAAAGCATAAGCGGATAAATCCAAACCGCAAAAAGAACCATTTTGATCCAAATAAGAAAGAATCTCTGAATTAGTCTTCCATTCAAGAACAACGCCTAATTTGGCGAATTCTTCCTTCATTCTTTCATAAGTGTATTTTGGGCCTTCTTGTTGAACGTAGGCGTTGAAAAGACAAAGCGCTTTTTTCATACGTAGATAGTCTAAGCCATTTCTTTTATTTTGAATAAAAGTATTTGCAAAGACACAATTATGGTAAAATTATGACATGAACAAGAAAATACAACCAATCACTGCCTTACGAGACACCACAAAATTGGAGAAAGACCTCCAGGAAAACGACGGCTTGATCCATATCACAAAGAATGGATATTCCTCCTTTGTCATCCTTTCGCCAGAACGTTACGAGGCCTTGATCCACAATAGTGGAAAACTTTATTCTGAAGAACCGCGCTTTCTCAAAGAAAAGTTCCATCTTTCAGAAACCCAACAATCCGACCCTTTAGGTTTTGTTCGAGTACGCGCTGCCACAATTCCTGTGGAAGTAGGGGGCGTGAGACACAACGCTCAAGAAATCATAAAGAAAGTAGAAGAGGCCGAACGCGATGAAGTAGCGATTCTTGTTTTGAACGAATTGTGTCTTTCCGGCTATACGTGCAATGATATTTTCCATTTTCAGACCTTATTGGACGATTGCGAATCTTCTTTATTGGAGATGGTAGAAAAGACAAAAGAACGTACCCCTCTTTTTGCCATAGGCGTCCCATTACGCAAAGGAAACGAACTCTACAATTGTGCCGTTTTGATCCATCAAGGAAAGATCCTTGGCGTCGTGCCAAAAACTTTCATCCCGAATTATTCCGAATTCTATGAAGCTAGATGGTTCGCCCCAGCTCCCAAAGAGAACTCCGAGATCCTGATTGGCACTAAAACATACCCATTTGGCCGCAACCTCATTTTCATCGATGAAAATTTTGCCAAACTGAAAATCGGCGTCGAAATCTGTGAAGATCTTTGGACGCCCGACACCCCATCAACAAATCTCGCCTTAAATGGAGCCAATGTGATTTTGAATCTTTCTGGCTCTAATGAAACGGTTGGCAAAGCAGAATATCGCAAAAACCTCGTCAGCATGACTTCTGCTAGACTACGTTGCGCTTATGTCTATGCTGATGCCGGCGATGGCGAATCGACGACCGACCTGGTTTTTCCTTCTCACAATTTGATTGGTGAAGATGGGACGATTCTAGCCGAAACTGAGCTTTTTAAGATGCAAGATGCGACTGCGGATATTGATTTAGAACGCTTGCTTTCCGGCCGCATGAAGACAAACACCTTCGAACATCACGAAGACTCTTCTTTCCAATGGATCCCTTTCTCCTTGCCTCTTTCTGCTCCGAAGAAAATCTTGCGACATTATTCCCGCAATCCCTTTATTCCTGAATCACGCACGATCGATTTAAAACGTGTCCAAACCATTTTGGATATTCAAGCCATGGGTTTAGTCAAACGGTTGAAAACAGTGCATCAGGAAAAGGCCATCATTGGCTTAAGCGGTGGTTTAGATTCCACTTTGGCTTTGCTGGTTACCGTTGAGGCTTTCAAAAAAGCTGGGTATGACAGAAAAGGGATATTGGCCCTGACCTTGCCTGCCTTTGGCACTTCCCAAAGAACGCACAAAAACGCCAAACTTTTGGCCGAAGAGCTCGGCGTCTCTTTTGATGAGATCAATATCAAAGAATCGCTTAACGTTCACTTTAAGGACATTTCTCATGACCCGAACGATCATAATGTGGCTTATGAAAACGCCCAAGCAAGAGAACGCACTCAAGTCTTGATGGATATAGCCAATGATCGTGGTTACTTGATGGTCGGAACCGGAGACCTTTCTGAGCTTTGTTTAGGCTGGTGCACCTATAATGGCGACCATATGTCGATGTACGGGGTCAACGCTTCGATTCCCAAAACTCTGGTCCGTTATCTTTGCCAAGGCTATGCTTTGCTTCACCCCGAGGCCAAACCCGCGCTAGAAGACATCATCGAAACACCAATCAGCCCTGAGCTTTTGCCGACAGACAAAGAAGGGAATATCGCCCAGATGACAGAAGATAAAGTCGGCCCCTATGAGCTCAACGATTTTTTCATCTATCATTTCTTGCGTTTCGGATATCGTCCTAAAAAATTATTCCGTATCGCCCAAGAGGCCTATCGCGGTGTCTATGATGATGCCTTTTTGAAAAAATGGCTTCGCGCTTTCTTCAAACGCTTTTTCCAAAATCAATTCAAACGCTCTTGCTTGCCCGATGGAGCAAAAGTCGGGTCCGTGGCCATTTCCCCGCGTGGCGATTTGAGAATGCCATCGGATGCGGCAGTGGATGATTATCTCATTGAGATCGATTGCCTTTGATTAGGCAGTCTTTGGAAAAGAGGGTAATATATTAAAGCGATGGAAAACGAGAAAAAAGAAAAGACAGTCGTGCTTCAAGAAATCGATAAAGATAAAGAAGCAAAACGAGAGAAACATAAAAAATCAAGATTCTGGGAACTGGTTCGTTTTTTGATTACCGGGATCGTTGCCACCTTGATCGATGCCGGCGTCTTCTTTGTGTTGATGAAATTCGTTTTCTTCTCTCTTGCCGAGCAAGGAGGAGAGAATGGCTGGGGTGGATACCTTTCCTGGGGCATTGCCACAACGATTTCCTTTTTGGTCTCCTGCGCAGTGAATTTCGTGATGTCCCGCCTTTGGGTCTATCAAAACGTAGATCGAAATATCAACACCAAAACACCGAAAACCTTCTGGATTTATGTCGGTCTTGCGGCGCTTGGCTGGCTACTTGGGGTAGGGATCCAGGAATTAGGCGTTTTAATTTGCAATTCTGCCTGGCAGCTGAACCTTTCCGTGAATTTCACCAAGGTTTCCTGGACAGATTTATTTAATGAAGCGGGCGTTGCCTTTTGGGCATTCGTGGTGATTTTCGTCATTAAGACGATTTTAACGATGATCTATAACTATCTCACCAGGAAACTCATTATCTTCAAAGCCCCAAAAGAGGAAAACCCATATGGCAAGCCAGAAGGAGATTTGGTTGTCACTTTAAGAGGCGAAAAGAAAGAAACCACACCGATTTCTAAAGCAAAACCAGACAATGCCATGACCACGCCTGACTCTTTCAAGGAAATCTTCCATGAAGAAGTGAAGAAAACGTTTGGTGAGGAACAAAAGAAAATCGATGCCAGGGATGGCAGAAAAATCGTCCGTGAAGAACTCGAAGAATACGAATCCGTTCACGGTCGTTCCAAAGGAAAACGATGATGAAAGTTGCGGTGATTGGCTGCGGTGCCGCAGGCCTCTATAGTGCCATCCTTTTGAAAAAGAACAACAGAGAATACGAAGTAACGGTATTCGAAAAAGAAGAGAAACTGGCAAAAAAGGTTTACGCCACGGGAAACGGCCATTGCAACGTTCTAAACAAAAAATTATTGGCCAATAAATACAACAACATCCCTTATTTCAAAAACCTCTTGAAAGATTTTTCCTACGCCTCCTTAAAAGAAGAGCTTTCTTCTTGGGGCGTGATGCTGTTAGAGAATGGCGATTATGTTTATCCTTTATCCTTCAGCGCTTCAAGTTTCGTTTCTTACCTCCTCTCTTATGGAGAAAAACTTGGGGTCCGTTTTCTTCCCGCAAAAAAGGTTTCCGATTATGAAAAAACGCAAGACGGGTATCAAATTTGCGATCAAATTTTTGATAAAGTCGTGATTGCGACGGGGGCGAAATCTTCTCCAAATCTAGGTTCGGATGGCTCTTTCCTCTCCGTTTTGCGAAGACACGGCTACCAGTGGAATGAATTCAAGCCGGGATTAGCCCCAATTCGGGTAGCTGAAAACGTTAAGTCCTTGCAGGGGATTCGCCATCACGCCTTGGTGAAAGCAAACTCTGACAAAAAACAAATTTTCGAAGAAGAGGGAGAAGTGTTATTCAAAAAAGACGGCTTATCCGGAATCGTGATTTTCAATGCCGAAAGCGCGCTCTTCCGAGAAAAGACCTTAATCTCTCCAAAAATTACCATCGACTTATTTCCTGAATATTCGTTCTATTTCCTTTGTGACAAATTGAATCAAGCCAAAATCCAAAACCCCGAACATTATCTTTCTTCCTTTTTGGTTTTTGCCTTGGCTGATTATGTTACCAAAGAGGCGAAAAATAAGAACGTTGACCAGATTGCTCAAACTCTAAAACATCTTACTTTTTCCGTGACCGGGTCTTACGGATTCGAAGATTCACAGGTTTCGTTAGGTGGCATCCCCTTAAACGAGGTAACGCCCTTCTTAGAATCGAAAAAAGAGAGCGGCGTTTATTTCGTCGGAGAAATCCTAGATGCCGATGGGTATTGCGGTGGATATAACCTTTCTTGGGCTCTGATCAGTGCCATTCTCGTGAGCAAGCACGTTTGATTTGGCTTTTCGTCATTGACTATCTTTAAAAGATAGAATTAAATTTATATGTTACTTTCAGGTATTAGTGTTAAACCTGAAGGGCTACGAGGTATTTTTATGAAATATACGACCACATCGAGAACCATCTCGCTGATTGCCCACGCCGCCATCATCTTAGGATTTGGCTTTTTGGCGGTTTTATTCGGTTTCTTTGTCGCTCCAGAATTCTTAGGTAGCAACGCCGATCTTTTCTATAAAGATGTCCCTGGATGGAATTTTAATGTCGATGGGGCTTATTTCCTTTGGTTTGAGCTCGCTGTCGTTGGCATCGTCTTTACTGTGATTTCTGCCTTGGGTCTCTACCAGGCCATCAAAGCCATTCAAAATCCAAGAGATGATGAACCGGCCGTAAGATCTTTCTCTGCCTTGATTTGCGAGGGTTGGTTGGCTGCGATTTTCTTCTTTTTCCAAGGTGCTTTGCTTTGGGATTTAACCGCCAACGGCAATATTGTTTTTGTCGTTGTGGCCGCTATTTTGATCGCCATTGTCTTATTGATTGCCACCAATATTCCGATGGTTAAAATCTTTGATCAACGCGATCAGACCCCGCTTCTCCGTGATTTCATTGGCTGCGGTGCCCTCGTGACTGGCGCTATGGCTATTGAAGGCGTTGCCTCTTTATTCTATGCCATGGTCAATAATTCTGGCGTCAGAGGACAAATCTATTATTTCCTTTACATCATCATTATTGCTTCTGCCTTGGCGTTTGTTCTCACCCTCTTGGGTTGGCTCTTTTTAGGCAAACACAAGGATAGCAAGGGCTTGAAGATTTCCTCTTTCTTAGCCGCCGGCGCCATCGCCATCAGCGGCGTTGGATTGATCGCTTATGCCATTATGGACATCAGCTATGGTACCGCAAAAACCGACATCGCCGTTCACCTTTACTCTAAATTGAATTCAGGATTTGATCTTGGTTTTGGAATCATGGGAATTGTGATCGGCGCGCTCATGATTATCGGCGCCCTTGTCATGGCATTGGTCGCTAACAACGACGTCATCAAAAGCAAAAAACAATAACGCTTCCATAAATCAATCAAGCCCGCTTCGAGAAGTGGGCTTTTTATTCATGAGCCCTTTATTGATTTGACTCTTTAATTTCGTGATCCAATTTCCGTCCCTGAGGCGAGAAGAAATCGGTGATATATTCGATTTCGTCGTAAGAAGAAATAATTTCTTCATCTGGTTCTTGATAATCGGATTTTAGGCGTTCCATGACCTCTCTTGGGACCACCCGTTCGCGCATTGCGTTCTGATAAAGAGAAATTTCATAAGGAATCTTGAAAATCACTAACACGTGGCGGTCGAAATCTGGTGTGAGGTCGTAATACATCTTCCTTAATTGATTGGTAAGATGCGTTGCATCGGCAATGACAGTCAGCTCTTTCATGTCATGGACGTGCTCATTGAGCCGTTCTAAATAAGTTTTCCAAACCAGCGCCTCATCTTTAAAACAAGATTCATCGCCAAAAAGTTCACCACGAATGCTGTCACTAGAGACGACGAACGTATTGGGGTGGGTGCTCTGATATTGTTTTGCCCAAGTGGATTTTCCGCTACCTGGGATAGCGGACAAAAGAATCAAAGTTCGCATACACCGTTAGTTTAGTAAAAAACCATATAAACGGCTACAATAAATAATATGAAATCGATTTCAAAGCTTTTCCGATTTGGGCCAGGCCCATCGTCCTCGCACACGATTGCCCCTTCCATTGCCGTCAGATCATTTAGAAGCCTGTTAGAAGGAAAAGAAATCACTTCCATCAAAGTCATTCTTTATGGCTCACTTGCCTACACGGCAAAAGGTCATAACAGCGACAAGGCGATTGAAGATACTTTTGCCCCTTATCCTTGCGAAGTCATCTTAGATAAAGAAACAAAAGTAGAGCATCCTTTGACCATGAAATTCATCGCCATGAAAGGAGAGAAGGAAATTATTGAGAGGACTTATTCTTCTTTGGGTGGAGGAGAGATCACCTCAAATGACGACCTACGTGTCATCGAAAAAGACATTTACCCTTTCCGCGATTTTGAAGAAATCAAATCCTTTATGAAGGAAAAAAGACTGAAAAATTTAAAAGAATTTGCTCTCCTTTTCGAAGAGGAAACCATCGACGATTATTTAAAAGAAGCTACATTAAGAATGTTCTCCTCCATTGAAAAGGGACTAAAAAAAGACAACCTTATCCCCGCCGACAACAATCCAAAACTCATTTGGAGAAGGAGCGCAGGAAAAATCTATCAGAAAGCATTAGAAATTGAGGAGAGCGAAGCCAGACGGGAGATACTGATGACTGCTTACGCTTATGCTGTTGGCGAAAGCAATGCCTCTGGTGAAGAAGTGGTCACTGCCCCAACTTGTGGCTCTAGTGGCGTCCTTCCTGCGATTCTTTATTATGAATATAAGAACGAAGGTGTGCCATTAGAAAAAATCAAAGACGCCCTATACGTGGCAGGGATTTTTGGCAACATCGTCAAACAAAACGCTTCCATCGCCGGCGCCATCGGAGGCTGCCAGGCGGAAATTGGAACGGCATCTTCGATGGGAGCCGCCGCTCTTTGTTATCTTAAAGGAATGGATCTTTTCGCCCAAGAATACGCCGCGGAATGCGCGATGGAACATTTCCTGGGTCTTTCTTGTGACCCCGTTGACGGCTATGTGATCATCCCGTGCATTGAAAGAAATGGAATGGGTGTTTTACGTTCCTATGATGCTTATCTTTATGCCAAATACGTTGCCCCGATTCGAAAGAACGAAGTCTCCTTCGATAATGTGGTTTCGGCGATGAAATTAACCGGCGACGCTTTAGGGGACGCTTACAAAGAAACGGCCCGCGGCGGATTAGCTCAGATTTTAAAAGAATACAAATCTTCCACTTAAAGGAATATACTCTTCTTTGCGTGTTCTATCCTCTGAACCACGCCAAAAAAACAAGGAGGCCCCGATCATGACCGAAAATGACCAAAAAGAAGTCTCTTCTGAGACACAAACCGCCGAAACAAATTCGTTGGAAAAACCGAAGAAAGAACGTCGTAAGCTCACCACGCACGACTTGATTCTCTACATCACGCAAAACGCGTTGATTGCCGCGCTCTATTTTGTTTTGACTTCCTTCACCCAGCCAATTTCTTTTGGCGCCATGCAAATGCGACTTGCCGAAGCGTTAGGATTGCTTTGCTTCTGGCGCCCTGATTTCGCCATTGGGATGACCTTAGGTTGCTTCCTTTCCAACGTTTATTCCTATTCCCCTTGGGATATGTTGCTTGGGACGATGGCGACTTTAATTTCTTGCTTATTGATCAGCTATGCTTCTAAATGGCTCTGGATGGGCATCATCTATCCTGTCGTCATCAATGGCTTTGTCGTTGGCGCGGAAATCACTTGGATTTTTTCCGACGGCGGCTCTGCTTATGATTTCTGGATTAATTCTGGATGGGTTGCCCTCGGTGAACTTGGCGCCATGAGCATCGGTTATCTCCTCTGGGTGATTATCGACCATCTAAAGATCTTTAAAACTGTCTTTCAGCCAACACGCCACGTCGACGTGAAGTGGTGATTTTCTTTTAATGCCTTTGCCATCAAAGCCATGAGGCTTTAGAATTAACGGACTATGAAACCAGAACTTTTTCATTTAGAAATCAAACATATCGATAAAGAAACCGGCGCCCGTTATGGCATTCTGCATACACCGCACGGGGATGTCGAGGTCCCAATGTTCATGCCTGTCGGAACAAATGCCACCGTCAAAACGCTTTCCCCCGAAGAAGTGAAATCCTTAGGTGCTGGCGTGATTTTGGCTAACACCTACCATCTCCATCTTAGACCAGGCGAAGAAATCGTTAAAAAGGCAGGGGGCGTGCATGAATTTATGCAATATGACGGCCCTATGCTCACCGATTCCGGAGGCTTTCAGGTATTTTCTTTGCAAAAAACGAGGAAAATCACCGAAAACGGCGTGGAATTCCGCAACATCTATAATGGCGACAAAGACTTGTTCACCCCTGAAAAAGTGATTCAAATTGAAGAAGACATTGGGGCGGATATCATCATGTCTTTTGATGAATGCATCCCTTATCCAGTCACCCATGAATATGCGAAAAAATCCACGGAACGCACGATTCGTTGGGCCAAACGTGGCTTAGCTGCCCATAAAAGAGAAGACCAAGCCCTATTTGGCATCGTTCAGGGCGGCGAATTCACTGATTTACGGGAGATGTGCGCCAAAGAATTAGCGGCTTTAGATTTCCCAGGGTATTCCATCGGAGGGACTTCGATTGGCGAGCCAAAAGAAGTGTGCTTCAAGATGATTGAGGACGCGATCCGCTATCTGCCAGAAGACAAACCCCGTTATTTAATGGGAGTTGGCTCTTTGGATTATATCCTCGGAGGAATTGAGCGGGGCGTGGACATGATGGATTGCGTTTTGCCCACCCGCATCGCCAGGCACGGGGCCTTAATGACCTCGCAAGGCAGAATCAACATCCGCAAGGCGGAATACAAAGAAGATTTTACCCCATTGGATCCAGAATGTGATTGCTACACTTGCCAACATTACACCAAAGCCTATTTGCATCATCTATTCCTTTGCAATGAAGAATTTGGCAAACGCTTGAATTCTATTCACAATGTGCGTTTCTTGATTAAAGTCGTCGAAGGGGCCAGAAAAGCCATCCAAGAAGACCGTTTCAAAGAATACGAAGAAGAGATTCTCCGCAAATACGGAGATATAAGAGGCTTTTAAGACATGGATATCGAATTATTTGACTATGACCTCCCGGAAGAGCTGATTGCCCAATCCCCGATGGAACAAAGGGATCAATGCCGTTTGATGGTGATTGATCGAGAACATCACACCTTTGAGCATAAACTATTTCATGACATCCTCGATTATCTTAAACCGGGCGATGTTTTAGTGCGTAACAATACCAAAGTCATTCCTGCTCGTTTGCTCGGCGTCAAAGTCGAAACCAAAGGGGCTGTGGAAGTGCTTTTGCTGAAACAATTGGAGAACGACACTTGGGAATGTCTCGTTGGCAACGCCAAATCCGTCAAAGTCGGAAGTCATTGTTCGTTTGGAAACGGAGAATTGACCTGCACCTGTGTCGGAGTCAAGCCAGAAGGGCTCCGTGATATGCAATTTCACTATCAAGGCATTTTCATGGAAGTCTTAGAGCAATTGGGACAGATGCCCTTGCCTCCTTATATCAAAAAACAATGCTCGAATAACGATGACTATCAAACTGTTTACGCCAAAATCCCGGGCAGCGCCGCCGCCCCTACGGCAGGATTTCATTTCACCAAAGAACTTTTTCAAGAAATCCGCGCCAAAGGCGTGCAAGTGGAAGAAATCACCCTCAATATTGGCTTAGGCACTTTCCGCCCAGTCAAAGTCAAAGACACCAAAGACCATGTGATGCATTCTGAAATCATCGAAATGGATGAAACGACCGCCAAAGAACTAAATCAAGCCAAAGCAGAAGGGCGGCGCATCATCGCCATTGGAACCACCTCGGTAAGAACCTTAGAATCCATCTATCAAAAATATGGCCGCTTCCAGGCTACCAGAGAAGCGACTAGGCTTTATATTGAACCAGGATATCAATATCTTTCCGTTGACGCGATGATCACGAATTTCCACTTACCAAAATCTACCCTTTTGGAACTGGTATCTGCCTTTGCGGGAAGAAGTTTCACCCTCGCTTGCTACCAAGAAGCCGTGAACCAGCGATATCGTTTCTTTTCCTTTGGAGACGCGATGTTCATCTATGGGAAACATCAGAATTCTCCAGCCGACAAAGAGTGATCAATTCCATCAAAAATAAAGCTTTTTTCTAAGAAAATCCCCCTTTCGTTGTTCTGAATTAGGAAGTCGATTAAAATAATCCACGGAGAAAGCGGAAGTGAAATCGCATCTTACCTCACCTAATTATCATCTTCTTTCCCTGGAAGAGATTCGAAAGATTCCTTTCGGCAAAAAACCGACGCTTTTGCTGCACGATTGCTGTGGCCCATGCGCCTGTTTTCCATTGACTTTTTTATGTAAATATTTTGACGTCACGATTTATTACGCCAATTCCAATATTTTCCCCAAAACGGAATACGATAAGCGTTTAGGGGAAGTCAAACATCTTTTGCAATATCTCAAAGAGGTCTGGCATTACGAAGTCAAATTAGTGGTCCCAACCTACGATCACGAAACCTATATGCAAGATTTAAAGCCGTTTGCCTCCTTGCCAGAAGGCGGATTTCGATGCTTTCTTTGCTATCGAAAAAGGATGGAAGAAAGTTATCAATATGCCGACGCCCATCATTTTGACTATTTCACAACGGTCATGACAGTCTCCCGACAAAAATCTTCCTTGATCATGAATCAGATCGGAGAAGAACTATCGAGCCACCATAAAACAAAATACTTCTTTTCCGATTTCAAGAAAGACGACGGCATTAACAAAGGAGTCGCGTTGCGGAACCAAATCGGCCTTTATTGCCAGCGTTATTGTGGCTGCGAATACAGCCTTAACGAGGCCAAAGATCACCCTGAAAAACCATAAAATTTAGCCGAAATAAAATTAAAAAATTGTGCACAATGCACAAACTTTTTGCTATTTTTTGTTGAATTTTTAAGAAAAAACTCGATGGTTAGCCGATTTTGCCATAAAGGCTAGATATTATCTTCATTTTCTCTGCAAAAATTTTGTTGCAAAGCCTTACGCGTAAGCGCATAATTTTCATCGCTGGCGCAAGCGTGGAAGTGCGATGTTGCTGACACACCGAAAGGCGTTGTCTAGCCCTCGGCTTAGTCAGGGAACTCGCTCTGAGCCTACGCAGCAAGCCTGATGAAATTACAAGGAGGAAAAATCATGGCGAAACAACAAGTCCTGCGCATTAGATTGCAGGCCTACGACCACAAGATCATCGACGTCGCCGCCGAGAAGATTGTTGAAGTCGCGGACAAGACTGGTGCTGAAATCATCGGCCCAGTGCCTCTCCCAACGGAGAAACAGGTGTACACGATCTTAAGAGCTACCTTCAAATACAAGGATAGCCGCGAACAATTCGAGATCCGTACCCACAAGAGATTGATCGATATCGTCAATCCTACCAAAGAAACCGTCGAAGCCATCCGTAAACTTGACTTACCAAATGGTGTCGACATCGATGTCACTGCGAAGTAAGGAGGAAAACATTCATGAAATCCATTATCGGAAGAAAAATTGGAATGACCGAAGTCTTCGCCACTGACGGAACGATGTACCCTGTCACTGTCATCGAAGTTTTACCGAACGTCGTCGTTGCCAAGAAAACCAATGAAAAAGATGGCTACGAAGCACTCCAAGTCGGTTATGAACCAATCGCTGAGCGTCGTCTCAACAAATGCGAGTTAGGCATTTATAAAAAAGCTAACGTTGCCCCTCACGCTCATTTATATGAATTAAAGGGCGATGAAATCTATGGCAAGAACGTTGGCGAAACTCTTACCGCCGATCTCTTCCAAGCAGGAGAGGTTGTCGATATCATCGGAACCGCCAAGGGACATGGTTACACCGGTACCATCAAGAGATACCACAACCACATTGGTCCTAAAGGCCACGGTTCTGGTTATCACAGACAAATCGGCTCCCTTGCCAACAACGGCCGTGATAACAACCGTGTCATCCCAGGCAAGACCATGTCCGGTCACTGGGGCCCACGCCAAGCCACATTGGAAAATGTTACTGTCATTGCCAGCAACGTTGAAAAAGGATACATCCTCGTCAAGGGCGGAATCCCTGGACCAAAGAAATCCATCGTTATGATTAGAAGCGCAATCTTAGCCCAATTCGGCAAACCAGAAGTCAAAGAATTGGTCAACCGCGCTGAGAAAGGAGAATAAGAATTATGGCAACCAAAACAATTACTCTCCCTGTCGTTTCTCTCGCTGGCGAAAAAGTCGGAGACATCAAATTAAGCGCTGAAGTCTTCGGAATCACCGACAAGAACGAACAAGTCGTCCATGATGCCGCTGTTGCGGAAGAAGCAAATTATCGCCAAGCAACTGCCAAAACCAAAAAACGCCACGAAGTCAGTGGCGGTGGCAAGAAACCTTGGAGACAAAAAGGAACTGGCCGTGCCCGTGCCGGCTCCAGCCGCTCCCCAATCTGGGTTGGCGGTGGCACCGTCTTCGGTCCTGATGGCAATCAGAACTACAAGGTGTCTCAAAATAAAAAGGCTCACGCACTCGCGTTAAAGACCGTTCTCTCTCAGAAAGCCGTCAAAGGCTTAATCGTCGTTGACGATCTCAAAGTCAAGAAGGTCTCCACCAAAGAATTCGCCCAAGATTTAGCGAACATCAAAGCCGAAGGCAAGATCTTGCTCGTCGCTTCTGACGAAAAGGTCATCAAGAGCGCCAGCAACATCGATCGCTTGGAACTCCGTGCCGTCAACAATATCAGCGTTTATGATGTCCTCAATGCCAACGTCCTTGTGATCGGCAAGAAAGACATCGAAACCCTCGAAGGAGGACTTAAATAATGGCAACCAAGAAGAAAGAAACCGTCGAAGCAGTGGAAGAAACAAAAGCTCCAAAAGCCAAGAAAGCCCCTGCTAAGAAGGCAGAAAAAGTCGAAAAGAAAGAAGACAAGAAAAAAGTCTTCTCCGCTCCAGTCGCTGCTGACTACAAGATTATCCTTGCACCAGTCATCACCGAAAAGAGCATGGCTCTCCTTCAAAATTCGAACAAAGTCACCGTCAAAGTCGCTGCCAAAGCGAACAAGACCGCGATCAAGGAAAGCTTCCAACGCTTATATCAAGTGTCTGTCGACGATGTCAAGATCGTTAACGTCCTTGCTAAGAGCACAACCAGAGGCGGCCGCTATCAAGGCCACATCTCCGGTTACAAGAAGGCGATCATCACCATCCATGAAGGCGATGCGATCGACCTCTTCAAAGAGTAAGGAATCACCATTAAATCTCGCTTTATATCCTTATATATAAATAAAAGATTTAAAAAGCATCCAATATAGGAGAAAGAAAAATGGCAATCAAAACTTATAGGCCATATACGAAATCGAGACGTGAAATGGCCTCGCTCTCGTATGCCGAAATCACCAAGACCACTCCTGAAAAGTCATTGCTCGTCACCAAAAAGCATTCCGGTGGCCGTAACAATCAAGGAGTCATCACCTGCCGTCATCGCGGCGGTGGAAACAAAAACCGTTACAGAATCATTGACTTCCGTCGCAACAAAGACGGAATCCCAGCAACCGTGAAAGCGATCGAATACGATCCAAATCGTACCGCCTTCATCGCCTTGCTCGCTTACGCTGATGGCGAAAAACGCTACATCATCAGACCGAAAGATCTCAATGTGGGAACCGTTATCGTCTCTGGCCCAGCAACCGACATCAAAGTTGGCAACAACCTTGAACTCAGAAACATCCCTGAAGGCACCTTCGTTCATAACGTTGAATTGATGCCAGGCAAAGGCGGACAACTCTGCCGCGCTGCTGGCACTAGCGCCCAGGTCCTCGGTACCGACGGAAAATATATCATCCTCCGTTTGGCTTCCGGTGAAGTCCGCAAAGTCTTAGGCCAATGCCGTGCCACCATCGGCATTGTCGGAAACGAAGATTACAACCTCGTTAACAAAGGCAAGGCTGGCAAAACCCGTTACCAGGGCTTCCGCCCAACCGTCCGTGGTTCTGCGATGAACCCAGTTGACCACCCTCACGGCGGTGGTGAAGGTAAATGCCCAGTCGGCCGTGACGCCCCACGTACCCCATGGGGTAAGAGAGCAATGGGTGTTAAGACCCGTCGCGTCAAGAAGAATTCCACTCGTCTCATCGTAAGACGTAGAAATGGCAAATAAGGAAAGGAGATCGAATCATGTCCCGTTCATTGAAAAAAGAACCGTTTGTTGATGCTTACCTTCTCAAAAAAGTCGAAGCCATCAAGAAATCGGGCAAAAAAGAGGTCATCAAAACCTGGTCTCGTCGTTCGACCATCTATCCTGCATTCGTCGAACAAACCTTCGCTGTCTATAATGGCAAAGAACACATCACCGTCTTCGTCACTGAAGATATGGTTGGCCACAAACTCGGCGAATTCGCCCCAACCCGCAACTTCCCTGGTCACCACGGCAACAACCTCGGCGATCAAGCTGCAGGCAAGAAATAAGGAGTGAGATTATGGCAGAAGAAAAGAAAACCGTAAAGAAAGCTCCAGCCAAGAAAGCTGCAGCGCCAAAAGCCAAGAAAGAAGCTAAGAAAGCTGAAGTCAAGGCAGAAGAAGTGAAGACTGAAAAAGTCGAAAAGAAATCCAAAAAGGCTGTGAAGGCTGAACCAGTGAAGGTTGAAAAACCAGCCGTCACCGAAGCCCTCGCCGTTGCCAAAGACGTCCGCGTCACCCCACGTAAGGTCCGTCTCGTCCTTGACCTCGTCCGTGGCAAAGATGTCGAAGAAGCCCTCAACATCCTCAAGAACGTGAATCGTTCCGCCTGCACCCCAGTTTCCAAACTGATCAAATCGGCAGCCGCCAACGCCACCAACAACTTCGGACTCGATGGCAGCAAACTCTATGTTGCTGAAATCCAAGCATCCGATGGCTTGAGAATGAAGAGATACATGCCAAGAGGCAAAGGTTCCTCTTCCGGCTTAATCAAGAGAACTTCCAACATTCGTGTTGTTGTGAAGGAAAGAAAATAAGGAGAGTAAACTAATGGGTCAAAAAGTTAATGCCAACGGCCTCCGTGTCGGAATTAGCCGCGGCTGGGAAGCCAATTGGTTTGCTTCCAAGAAAGACTACGCAACGTTCTTAGGCGAAGATATCGCCATCCGTCGTTACTTAGAACCTCTTCTCAAAGAAGCGGTTGTGAGCCACATCGACATCGCTCGTAGCAAGAAAGACAAAGGCGCATCCGTCATCATCAACGCCTTCGTTGCCCGTCCTGGCATCGTCCTTGGACAAGACAACGCTAAAATCATCGCGATCCGCAATGGCTTGAAGAAGGTCGTCAAATCCGGTGTTCCAACGATTAACATCGTTGAAGTCAAGAACCCAGATCTCGATGCTACCTTGATTGCCAAATACATCGCATCCGAAATCGAGAACCGTCAATCCTTCCGCTCCACGCAGAAGAAAGCGATTCAAAGAATGAGAAAGGCTGGTGCCGTCGGTTGCAGAACCCAGTGCCAAGGCCGTCTCGCTGGCGCGGAAATCGCCCGCCGTGAAGGCTATAAAGTTGGCGTCGTGCCGCTCGAAACCCTTCGCGCCGACATCGACTTCGCAGCCGTGACCGCCAATACCGCCTATGGCGATATCGGCATCAAAGTCTGGATCTGCCGCAGCACCAAGAAGGTTGACGCAGAGGAAAAGAAGGAAGGAGAACAGGAAAATGTTGCAGCCAAAGCGCGTTAAATATCGCCGTCCACATCGCCTCTCCTATGAAGGCGTCGCCTCAAAAGGCAACACCATCGAATTCGGCGAATATGGACTTGTGGCCACTGAAGGTGGTTACATCGACAATCATCAAATCGAATCTGCTCGTATCGTGCTCTCCCGTTACACCGACAGAGCCGGTAAGATCTGGATTAGAGTCTTCCCTCATCTTGCCAGAACCAAGAAACCAGCCGAAGTCCGTATGGGTTCCGGTAAAGGTTCCCCAGAATCCTGGGCAGCCGTCGTCAAAAAAGGCCGCGTGATCTTCGAGATCGGTGGCATTGACGCGGAAACCATGCTCAAAGCATTGCATCAAGCGGGTTTCAAACTCCCAATCAAGACCAAGATCTTAAAGAGAACCAAAGCGCTCTCTGCCGAAGAACTTGAGAAGATGGAAGAGACCCATGAATCCGCCCTTGAAAAACTCGAGGCTGAAGACAATCTCGTCGCCGAAACCGTCTCTGACACCGGCAACGACACTCCAGCAGAGGAAGGAGCGAAATAATGACCATTAAAGAATTAAGGGCCTTGACCCCAGAAGAGCTTAACGAGAAGATCGTTGAATTGAAACAACGTCAATTTGAACTTCGCCGTCAAGCCGCCGTCGGACAATTAGAGCATCCAGACGACTTACACTTCGTCCGTAAGGACATCGCCAAAGCTGAGACTGTCAAACGTGAGCGTGAGCTCCAAATCAACGTCCCAGAGGCGAAATAATGAAAGGAGATCGAAATTATGGAAAGAAATTTTAGAACCAAATTCCAAGGCGTCGTCACTTCGATCAAAATGGATAAAACCATCACCGTCACCGTTTCGACCAAACAAAACGATCCCCTTTACAAAAAGAGAGTCGGTTATAGCAAAAAATACCACGCTCATGATGAGAAGAACGAAGCCAGAGTCGGCGACACCGTTACCATCATGTCCTGCCGTCCTATCTCGAAGACCAAGAGATTTATCTTAGTCTCCATCGATAAGAAGGCTCTCGCTACCGTCAACGCATCTTCCGTCGAAGCCGAACTCGAAAAGAGCGAAGGCTCTGACGAAATCGTCAACGAAGCCGCCAAGGAGGAAGAATAAATATGATCCACAATGAAACTAACCTCGTTGTTGCTGATAACTCCGGCGCTCGTCTCGTTCGTGTCTTCCGTCAATTCGGCGGCTCGCACAGAAAAATGAGCTCCCTTGGCGATGTCGTCCTCTGCGCTGTCAAAGACGTCACCCCAAACGGCAAGATCAAAAAAGGTCAAGTCGTGAAAGCGGTCATTGTCAGAGTCAAACGCCCCGTCATCCGTAAAGATGGCTCTTCCATCTCCTTCGATGACAACGCAGTCGTCCTCATTGACAACGATGGCAATCCAATTGGCACCCGTGTCTTCGGACCTATTGCCCGCGAACTTCGCGATAAGGGCTATATGAAGATCATCTCTTTGGCCCCGGAAGTCTTATAAGGAGAAAACAACATGAACATCAAAACTGGTGATAAAGTTATCATTCTCTCTGGCGATGACAAAGGCAAAGTCGGCGTCGTTCAAAAGGTCTATCCGAAGCTGAACAAAGTCGTCGTTGAAGGTGTCAACGTCCACAAGAAACACAAAAAACCAACCCAAGCCACTCCAGAAGGATCGATCTTGGACATCTATGTCCCACTCGACGCCTCAAAAGTTGCCTTGGTTGATCCAAAAACCAAAAAAGCCACCCGTGTCCACCACAAAGTGGTCAACGGCAAAAAGATTCGCGTCAATGCGAAAGGCGAAAGCTTAGAGAAGAAATAAGGGAGGAAGAACAATGGCTGAAGAAAAGAAAACGACTGCTAAGAAAGCTGCTTCCCCAAAAGCTGCTCCAGCAAAGAAAGAAGCTGCCCCTAAGAAGGCGGCCGCTAAGAAAGTCGCTCCAAAGGCGGGATATGAAAACCGCTTAGCGAAAAAATACAAAGAAGAAGTGGTTCCAGCCCTCATCAAAGAATTTGGCTATACCACTCCAATGCAAGCTCCAAGATTCGAGAAAATCGTCATCAACATCGGTGTTGGCGATGCCACTCAAAACAGCAAAGCCTTAGACGATGCTGTCGCAGAGCTTGCCGCCATCACCGGCCAAGCGCCAGTCATCACGAAAGCCAAGAAGTCCATCGCGACCTTCAAACTTCGTGAAGGACAAGCCATCGGCTGCAAAGTCACTCTTCGTGGCGTCAGAATGTACGAATTCTATGATAAACTCGTCTCCATTTCTCTCCCACGCGTCCGTGACTTCCGCGGCGTTTCCAAAAACGCTTTCGATGGCCATGGTAATTACACCCTCGGCGTCAAGGAACAATTAATCTTCCCTGAAATCGATTATGATAAGGTGTCTAAGATTCGTGGCATGGACGTCGTCATCGTCACCACGGCAAACTCTGACGAAGAAGCCTTCGCACTTCTCCGTGAGATGGGGATGCCATTCAAGAAATAACGAGGTAAGCACATGGCAAAGAAAAGTTTAATTAACAAAGCTGCCCGCAAACAAAAATTCTCAACGCGTGAATACACCCGTTGCCAACGTTGTGGGCGTCCTCATGGCGTCATCCGTAAATTCGGACTCTGCCGTATCTGCCTTAGAGAAATGGCATACCAAGGCCAAATCCCAGGCATGAAGAAAGCATCTTGGTAAGGAAAGGAGAACACTAACATGAACGCAGACCCAATTGCAGACATGCTCACTCGCATCAGAAACGCTAATTCGCTTCGCTACGACAGTGTTTCCATGCCTTATAGCAAAATCAAGGGCGAAATCGCCAAAATCCTTCTTGATGAAGGCTTCATCAGCAGTTTCGTTGCTGAAGGCGAAGGCCCAAACAAAACACTCAATGTCACCTTGAAGTACGGTGTCAATGGCGAAAGAGTCATCACCGGCTTGAAGAGAATCAGCAAACCAGGACTTCGCGTCACGGTTCAAGCTGACAAGATCCCAAGCGTCTTAAAAGGCCTTGGCATCGCCATCGTCTCGACTTCCAAAGGCATCATGACCGACAAGGAAGCGAGAAAGAACAACGTCGGCGGAGAAATCCTCTGCTACGTTTGGTAATCATTAGGATTACAGAAAGAAGAGAAACACATTTATGTCACGTATTGGATTGAAACCCATCGCTCTTCCAGAAGGCGTCTCTTACGAAACTGTTGAGAACGTCATCACCGTCAAAGGACCCAAAGGCGAAGTAAGCGTTAGAATTCCTTCTACCGTCAGCGTCGAGGAGAAAGACGGTCACCTCCATTGCATCCCATTGGCTGAAAATACCAAACAGGGCGCAGCGGACCACGGCACCACGGCAGCCTTGCTTCATGCTGCTGTCAAAGGTGTCCACGA